>Ga0316628_100005413_pt1 | contig 10238 bp, 10 predicted proteins | sample OWC_Aug_M2_C1_D5_FD_207648 | JGI IMG/M metagenome (GOLD analysis project Ga0316628, IMG submission 207648) | Wetland soil microbial communities from Old Woman Creek delta, Ohio, United States - OWC_Aug_M2_C1_D5_C | ecosystem: Environmental > Terrestrial > Soil > Wetlands | place: USA: Ohio... | reverse complement strand
ATTCCCATGGAAATCCTTCTCCCCGGAGATAGACAAATAAAGTTTATTGGGAGGATCGCCTCCTGTTTAAATGCCGTGGAGACGGGCGATTCACGCTATGACATCGGGATAGAGTTTGTCGAGATGTCTGAGGAAGACAGGATGAAACTGCAGGAATTCGTCCTTGCCCTGGACAAGGCAGGCTGACCCATAACCCCGGAACAGGCCGGTAACTCTAAAAAAAACGGGCCTGTTATTTCGGGTGTTCCTCCAGTTCTTCGTAGCCTGTAAACATCGCCTTTATATGTTCAAGCGGCGTTGTGCCGAGCGTGGTGAGATATACGTGTACGAAGAAGAAGGCCGCCAGGAAAAAAAAGACCGCCACGTGTACCATGTCTACTACCTTGAGTCCGCCCAGAAGGCCGATCCAGTCCGCAAACGCCTTTATGTCCCAGAGCAAAACGCCCGATATAAGTTGCAAAGGCATGAGTAACAGCATGATCATAAAGTATGCGGCTTGCTGGAGGGGGTTAAATTTATTGTCGGCAGTGGCGTGGTGGGGGTTCTCCTCTCCGATGAAAAGACCGTACCCGTAATAGCGTGCCTGTTTGAGGGCGCCCTTTAAGAACTTTTTCAAGTTCAGCGGGACATACATCCTGATCTTTCCGGTAAGGACATAATAGGCCAGCCAGAGTAAGAAATCCAGTATAACGACGAACCCGAAGAAGTTGTGTATTTCCACAGCGGCCTTGAACGTCCCGAAGTTCGCGATTTCACGATAACGTATTTGTATGCCGGTGATGATCAGGACGATAAAACCGACCGCATTTACCCAGTGCCATATCCTTACCAAAAGCGGATGCAGGAATATCTTATTCATCCTTTCTCCCCCTTTTCGGACCCTTCGGATTTCCCTTTTTTTCTAAGGGGAGCGGTGAGGACCCTCATTGTGACATGTGCGATCGGAAGGAGCAGCCCGCAAAATACTATAAAAATGCCCGCCCAGTCCAGCAGCGCGATCCTCGTGCCGCCGAGCAGATAAAACTGCCTCGAAGAGAGCATCGAAAAGACCGATGATAAGACATCGGGTTGCAATGTATAGCGCTCCATGCCGCCTTCCGTCTTGATTATCGCAAGCGTGACGCGCTTGAGGAACTTCGAGTCTTTGCGGTGGCAGCTTTCGCATTCGCTTATGGCATTCTTCTTTAAAGAAAGCCGGTGCGCCTCCGAATATTTATTGACATCCATCCTGCCGAGATAGGTCACCCTTGCACCGGCGCCTCTTTCATTCAACTGCTTCAGGATGTAGGAAAGCTCATAGGAATCCAGCCCCTGCCCATGTGCGTTCAGCCGCCTGGATAACTCTTCACTGCTGGTACCCAGCAGAGGCAGGATCTGCTCCCTGGTAAAAGGCTCGCCGGTCTTTTGATCGACCAACTGCAGATAGATGCCCTTTTCCGATGCAGGCGCATGGCACGCAGCGCAGGCAATTACACTAAGATGCAGCTCCGCATTCGGGAGCCATTTCTTATGCTCACCCTCGACCCCTTTGTGACAACCCAGACAAGCGGCTTTTATCTTGTCCGTCATCGCAGTGAACTTAATCTCATGTGCGAAATGGCAGGAAGAGCACATGGGCGCCCGATGCTCACCTTTCGCCCTTGACATGCCGTGCACGCTTGCCGCGTAAATGTTGAAAATATCCTCATGGCATTTCCGGCAGGGTACGCCGCTCAATGTCTCATAGGTGGTTTTTGGGCCTACGGCGTGGAAGCCGTGGCAGTCTGTACATACCGGCGCCTTCGGGTTACCCTTACTTACAAGCGTACCTCCCACGTGGAATGAAAGGTTGTAATGTATGCTGCCCCGAAGCGACGTATACTTATCCGCATGGCATTTCCCGCATATTTCAGAAACCGAAACCGAATGCTCCCTGCTGTCAAAAAATGTCTTTACCGGGTGCGAATCCCTGTTATATTCGGCATGGCAGTCGCTGCAGTCATGTTTATTGTGCACGGACGATGCCAAATTGGCGGGGTCTATCAGGAGCGACAGTCTTTCGCCGGATCGAAGGGTCTTGCTGATACTCTGGCGGTGGCAGGTCAGGCAATACTCCTTACCCCGCAACGAGGACTTCCATTCAGAAATGCGCCGCACATTATGAGCGCCATGACATACTGCGCACAATGGGGCGTCCGCCTTTTCGGCCATATAGGCGTGGTTCGCCTTTGCCTTGAGCTGGCTGTCGGCGTGGCAGTTTCTGCATGCCCCGGAAGCTTCCTTCGCAAAGGCGCTTCTGCTCTCAAGGACCCTCCCCGGATGTGATTCCAGAGAGACCTTCTGATGACAATCGGTACAACTCAGGGCACTGTGCACGGTTTTGATGAAATCATCCGGAGAGACGAAAACTGACATCTTCTCCTTATCTTTGAAGGAAATAACCAGGTCTTTGGAGGCATGGCACGCCATGCATGCCCCGGCATTTTCAAGGACAGGAAGCTTTATCGCGCCTGAAACGCCCGGAAAAACCAGGCTTCCCGCCCATGTGGCAAAAAAGAGCAAGAACAACGGGGGGTACAATATTTTTTTTCGGACGCGTTTTTTCATATCTTTCCTCTTCACCCCGTTAGAAGGACGAAGGTCTTGTAAAGGGGTCACTGCCATTTAGATTTTCCTCATACTTACACCATATCACTAAGGGACCCCACTTACAATTCATTGACCCAAATAAGGCAATCCCCCGGCGGAAGAGGAGCGTCTGCCAAATACGAAAATACATATATTATTCGCATGAAGACCTCGCGGCTATTATAATGCCGGACCTTATTTGATAGAATGGTGCTATGGAGGACGATGTATTGGCCAGGGTGATCTCCGTCGAAAAGGAGATCCAGGCACGCCTTGAAGCCGAAAGGGCCAGGAGCCGGGAATGGCTTGAGGGCGTGAAGAAAGAGGCAGAAGAGGGATTCTCAAGGGAGGAAGGGCAAACCAGAGAGGCCTTCAGGAAGTCTGCGGAGCAGTCCAGGGACGAGGCTGTGGCAAGGGCCGGGGAGATCGTAAAAAATGCAGAAGAAAAAGCAGAGCGGCTCCTGGTACTGAGTGACGAAACCCTCAAGGGGATTATCATGCGATGGCTCCACACGATCGTGCCGGAATGAAGTCATGATCGTCAAAATGTCGAAGGTCGAGATTGTCGGCCCAAAGGGACTGCTCCAGGACACCCTGGCACTCGTCCGGGACTTGGGGATTTTCCAGGTCGAACCTGCCGCCGTAGGTTTTGTAGAAAAGGGATTGGAAAAGAACATTCGGACCTTTTTCCCGGATAAAAGGACCGCGCTCGAAAAACTTTTTCTGGGGGAGTTCCTGCTCAAGATAGACGAACTCATCTCCCTCCTCCCGAAGGTTGAGGTAAGAAAAAGCTATATAGAACCGCGTTCGGTCATTGATGCGATCGCAAAGGCAGCAGACCGGCATATTGCGCACTCACGGGATTTACGCAGCAGGCTGGATGCCCTGCAGAGGGAGCAGATAGAGCTCGGACATTATATGACATTCCTGAATGCCCTCGCTTCACTTGTGGGGACCACAAAGGAAACGCCCGACCTCGACTTTATCGGTCTCACTATCCGTGAACCCGGCATGGTGGTCCGCCTGAGGGAGGCCATCTCGCTCATTACAGACTGGAAATTCGAACTCACCACCAGGGCCGCCGAAGACGGGACACTGGTCGGTCTCATAACCGTGGAAAAGGGAATCTCAGACAGGGTGAAGAAGTCGCTCAGTGATGAGCGGATCCCGGAGATGAGTTTCCCGGCTTCCTTCAGCGGCCTGTCCTTCCCCGAAAAAGTCACGTATGTAGGGAAGCGGATGGAGGAGGTGTCTGCAGAGATCCGGCGCATATCTGGAGAGATGGAGCGGTTGTCCACGCAGTGGCTGCCGATCTACTTCCGTGTGAGGGAATGGGTCCAGGACAGGCTGTCCCTCATCACGACCACGGCCTCGGCGTTTGAAACGCGGATGTGTTTTTTCATAAATGGCTGGATGCCTTCGAAAGACCTCGAGAGGCTCGGGAAAAAACTGGATGAGACATTCGGGAGCAAGGTGGTGATCGAGGAAAGGGAGATGAGGGAAGAGGACCTTGACCGCGTGCCGATCATCCTGACAAACCCGCCTTACTTCAAACCCTTCGAGCTCTTCACGAGAATTCTGCCTTTGCCGGCTTATACGTCCTATGACCCAACGCCGTTTATAGGGATATTCTTTCCGGTATTCTTCGGGATGATCCTTGGTGACGCCGGATACGGTCTCGTCCTCGGCATCATCGCACTTGTGCTGATAAGGTCGGGAAAGAGGCAGGCTGTGAGAGACGCCGCGAAGATACTCTCCCTTTCCTCTCTTTATTCTATATTCTTCGGCATACTCTACGGCGAGTTCTTCGGCGATCTTCCTCAGAGGCTCTTCGGCATGGAACCACTATGCATCGAGCGGCGGACAGCCGTTGTCCCGATGATCTGCTTCGCCCTGACTATAGGCGCTGCCCATGTGTTCCTCGGCCTCTTACTTGGGGCTGTGACCGCATTCAGAAAGGGGGAGAAGAAGGAGGTGCTCTACAGGCTCGTCACTATCGTCGTCATCCTCTGCATCTCGGCCGTAGTCGCGTCGCTCTCCGGATTTTTCCCCTCGGTGCTTGCCCGACCTGTCATCCTTGCGATACTCTTCCTGACGCCCCTGCTCCTCTTTGCGGGAGGGCTGCTTGCACCTCTTGAGCTCCTCAAGAGCATCGGCAATATCATCTCCTACGTCAGGATCATGGCGATAGGGCTCACCTCCGTCCTCCTCGCCTTTGTTGCAAACCGCCTCGGCGGACTGACAGGAGATGTTGTGACCGGAGTAGTCGTGGCCGGACTCCTTCACATGCTGAATATCGTTCTCGGGGTCTTCTCACCGACCATACATTCTCTAAGGCTCCACTATGTGGAGTTCTTCAGTAAATTTCTCGAACACGGCGGAAGAAGGTTTGAACCTTTTAAAAAAGAAGGATGAAAAGGAGGGAGAGATGGAAAAAGTACTGATCGCTTTTGCAGCGGCACTCGCCATTGGACTCACCGCGATAGCGACGGCATGGGCCCAGTCGAAGATCGGCGCCGCGGGCTCGGGGACGCTGGCCGAAAAACCTGAGTTGAGCGGTACGATAGTCATACTTATCGCCATACCAGAGACAATGGTGATCCTCGGCTTCGTGGTGGCTACTATGATACTCTTCACCGTGAAGTAAGATGGGCTGTGAGGAACTGATAGAGTCCCTGAAAAAAGAGGCGGAGGAAAAGGTCCGCGAAATCTGGATCGAGGCGGAAGAAGAGGCCGGAAAAATGAGGGCCGGGGTCTCGCTCAGGCTTGAGGCCCTGCGCCGGGAGAATGCATCGGGAAGTTCTTCAGAAGCGGACCAGAAGGTGCTCCTGGACGCCTGGAACAGGGCGAGGACGATCAGGCTCACCTCCGAAGACAGGCTATCCGCCCGGCTTTATATCCTTGCGGTCTCTTCCCTGCATCTTCTGAGAGGAAAGGGATATGAGGATATCTTTCAGAGACTGGCCCTGGAAATTCCTCCGCTCGGATGGCATTCCGTGCAGGTGAATCAGGATGACTGTGATCTCGCAGGGAAGTTTTTCCCGGATGCCGGAATTGCGGCTGACAGGAACATCACCGGCGGCATGGAAGCGGAGGCGGAGGAGGGCTGGGTGAGGGTCGCAAACACCTTCGAAAAGAGGCTTGAAAGGGCGTGGCCGCAGATGCTCCCCGGACTGATTGCCGACATATACAGAGAGGTTATGGATGATGAATCTCCTCAAGCCGGCTGAAGACAGAGGATATCCGGCGGAGTATCTAATTTCCAGGATCAGGGGGAAGAGGGCCTCGCTCATATCAGACTGGACCCCTCTTGTCTTCGGGGGGGCTCCTTTCGAATACTCCGAATCTTCCCTGCAGAGGGGCTTTGTGACCGAGCTTTCTCCAGGAGGCGTATGGCGGGACCTGATGAAAGAATACCGCTGGGTCTACCTCAGAATGAACAGCGAACTCCGGGAGATATTCAAACCGTTCTTTCTGCATCTCGAACTCAGGACGATCTTCATCTGTCTCAGAAATATAAAAGGCGGAAAGACAGGAGATACCCGTGATGTCCTGTCGGCTAGCCTCCTCTCGGAGGACATTAAAAAGGTCCTGACGGGGCATGGAGACATATTATCTGCCGTCAGGGGTATAGAAAAAAGATTTCTGACACTATCGGACGCCTTCGCAGGGATTGCAGATGTCTGCGAACGGGAGGGGCTGAAGGGGTTTGAGAGGGAGTTGACCGTGAGGTATCTGGTCACCACCGTGAGGAGCGGACCCGATCCGCTGGTGAAGAATTTTTTTGTCCGCATCATAGATTCAAGGAATATCATCTCTCTCTATAAGTACATAAGGCTGGGACCAAAAACGGTCCCAGCATTCATTCCTTGCGGCAGCGTCGGCGAAAACATGTTTCTCAGGATCATCGAAAGAAAGGACATCGCCGAGGTCGGCAGACTGGCAGGGACAAAAAACGCGGGGCCCGGCCAACTGAATGTGGAAATCGCACTTTACAGAAAGATGACCGCCTTCCTCAGGAAGGCCGGGCGAGACCCCTTGGGCATTGGGCCGGTCCTTGATTATCTCTGGAGAATCTCATTAGAGGCGATGAACCTCAGCATCCTCTATTACGGAAGGGATTTGGAAAGAGAGACGGTCAAGGGGGAGCTCGTCCATTGAAAAAAATCGCGTTCATCACTCCGGCGGACGCAGAATACGGATTTGGCCTTGCGGGAATGTGGCAGTACAGCGCCGGACCTGAAGACGCAGAAGAGATGCTGGGAAAAATAATGGCAGAGCCGGATACCGGACTCATTATCATTGACGAGAGGATGCTCAGGGGGATGAGCGAAGAGAAGATAAGGGAGATGGAGCGACGGTGGGAAGGGATCCTTCTTGTTCTTCCCTCACCAATAAAGCCATCTGCCGAAATCGAGGACTATGCCGAGCGGCTCATAAGAAAGGCCGTCGGCTACCATGTGAGGCTGCAGCGATGACCGGAAAGATACTCGGCATATCAGGCCCGACGGTAAGCACGGACCTTCGCGGACTCAAGCTCTATGAGCGGGTCTATGTCGGACACTCCCTGCTCACGGGGGAAGTGGTGAGGCTGGAGCATGACAAGGCCGTTATCCAGGTCTATGAAGATACCCGCGGTCTGGCGGTCGGCGAACCTGTAAAAAGCGTGGGGCTTCCTCTTAGCGTGAAGCTCGGTCCGGGACTCCTCTCGGGGATGTTCGACGGTCTGCAGAGGCCGCTGAGGAAGTTGAGGGAAGAGATGGGTCCTTTCATCACCGGAGGTAAGGAGATCTACGGTCTGGACTTTCAAAAAAAGTGGAGATTCTCCCCGGTAGTCAAAAGCGGGGATGAGACCGCCCCGGGGGACATCCTGGGTACTGTAGCAGACGGCGCCTTCACACATTATATTATCTGCGGGCCGGACGGCAGGGGCCGGGTCTCCAGGATCACGGAGGGAGAATTCAGCCTTGATGAGCCCCTCGGCCTATATGAGGACGGGAGGATGATGCTGGGGTGCCATGAATGGCCCGTGAGGAGTCCGAGACCTTACCGGAAAAAATTTCCAGCGACAGAACCTCTTGTGACAGGCCAGAGGAGCATAGATTTTCTCTTCCCCATCGCAAAGGGAGGGACCGCGATCTTCCCCGGAGGGTTCGGCACCGGGAAGACGATCCTCGAGCAGTCGGTCGCGAAATTCGCCGACGTTGATGTCGTCGTCTATGTCGGATGCGGGGAACGCGGCAACGAGATGGCGGAGATGATCGAGGAGTTCGAGGGTCTTAAAGACCCATGGACGGACAGGCGGCTCATGGAAAGGACCATCCTCGTGGTAAATACATCCAATATGCCTGTTGCGGCACGGGAGGCCTCCATATATACCGCGGTCACCATGGCGGAATATTACCGCGACATGGGATATCATGTGCTCTTCCTCGCCGACAGCCTTTCCAGATGGGCCGAGGCCCTGAGGGAGATATCAGCGTCCCTCGAGGAGATGCCGGGGGAAGAGGGATATCCGACATATCTCGCATCCAGACTCTCCGGGTTCCTTGAAAGGGCAGGTGTTGTCGAGACAGTCGGGGGCAGGAGAGCATCTCTTACCATGATTCTCTCCGTCTCTCCTCCCGGCGGCGATTTTACCGAGCCGGTCACACAGGCGTGCCTGAGGACTACAGGAGCGTTCCTAATGCTGGACACGTCCCTGGCGCACAGAAGGCACTTCCCGGCAATAAACTGGTTCCAGAGTTATTCCCTCTACTCCGCCGAGCTAGGAGGGTATTATAGTGAAAAGATCTCCCCGGAATGGGAGAAGCTGCAGGGCCGCTGTACAGAGGTACTCCAGAAAGAAGAGACGTTAAGAGAAGTGGCCGAGATCGTCGGTGCCGAGGGGCTCCAGGATTCCGACAGGCTGCTCATGCTGATTGCGGAAAAGATACGAACGGAGTTCCTCTCACAAAACGCGTACACCGAGGACGCATTCGCCGCCCCTGAGGGCACCTTAGCTCTTATCAGCAGGATATTCGGGTTCTATGACCGCATGCTCAAAAAAATGATAGGGGGTGTTTCCCTCGAAGACGCACTGAAGGCAGAAGATAAGACATGAGACTTTCGGAACACACCTACCGCACCATATCAACCATTGCAGGTCCGCTGCTCTTTGTGAAGAAGGTCTTCAGCGCCCGTATAGGAGAGGTAGTCAGCGTGGTATCTCCGGAAGGGGTCCGGATGGATGCGGAGGTGCTCGAGATAGAAGGCGATACCGCCCTGATCGAGGTATTTGGCGAGACAAGAGGGCTTGATATAGGGAGAACGTCGGTTACGTTTACAGACTCCGTCAGAAAGGTCCCCCTGTCTGAGGATATCGTCGGCAGGATATTTAACGGGTCTTTCCGCCCTGTCGACGGCATGCCTATGTTCATCCCCGAGAAATGGATACCCATCACGGGCAGGCCTATGAACCCCTCGGCCCGCGCAAGACCGGAGGAGTTCATCGAGACCGGCTATTCGGTGATAGACGGCCTGAACACCCTTATAAAGGGACAGAAACTCCCTGTATTCTCCTGTGCCGGACTACCGTCTAAGGAACTGATCTCAGGAGTACTGAAGAATTCCAGACTTCCGGGAAAGGGAGGAAGATTTCTCGTTGTCTTTGCCGCCCTGGGTCTGGCCTTTCACGAATATTCTTATTACATGAAGGTGCTTGAGGACATGAAAACAGGCTTTGTCGCGTTCGTCAACAGCGCTGACGACCCTGTTATGGAGCGGCTCCTTGCGCCGAGGTTTGCTCTGACGGTCGCGGAATTCCTCGCCTTCGAGAAGGGGATGGACGTGCTGGTGATCATCACTGACATGACGAATTACTGTGATGCACTCAGGGAGATATCAACCGCCAGGGAGGAACTGCCCGGCAGGAGGGGATATCCCGGCTATATGTACTCCGACCTTGCCTCTCTGTATGAAAGGGCGGGAAGAGTGAAAGGCATGGAAGGCTCGGTCACCATGCTGCCGGTCGTCACCATGCCTGAAGATGATATCACTCATCCGATACCTGACCTCACCGGCTACATTACCGAAGGACAGATCGTCATGAGCAGGGAACTCCAACGCATGGGCATATTTCCGCCGGTCGATGTGCTCCCGAGCCTTTCGAGGCTCATGCAGAAGGGCATAGGCAAGGGCCGCACGAGGGAAGACCACAGGAAGATATCGAACAACCTCTATAAGTGCTACGCCAGGGGGAGGGACATGAGAAGGCTTGAGGCGATAGTCGGCAGAGACGGCATGACAGAAAAGGACAGGAAGATGCTCGATTTCGCCGACTCCTTCGAGAAGGAGTTTGTCGGCCAGGGTGAAGGCAGGAGGACAATCGCCGGGACTCTCGATACCGGCATCGGTCTCATACGGCGGTTCTTTCCGGAGATGACATGATACATCCGACAAGGACGAACCTCCTCCTGATACGGGAGAAGGCGCTTTCGGTCTCCAACAGCATACGGATACTGAAGGCGAGGAAGCAGGCGCTGACAAGGGAATTTCTCGAGACCACGAGACCGTTCCTCAGGTCAAGGGAGGAGATTAGGGAACGATACGGCAAGGCACTTGCCGGACTCGCTCTAAGCCTGGGGCACGAG
>Ga0316628_100005411_pt1 | contig 10242 bp, 7 predicted proteins | sample OWC_Aug_M2_C1_D5_FD_207648 | JGI IMG/M metagenome (GOLD analysis project Ga0316628, IMG submission 207648) | Wetland soil microbial communities from Old Woman Creek delta, Ohio, United States - OWC_Aug_M2_C1_D5_C | ecosystem: Environmental > Terrestrial > Soil > Wetlands | place: USA: Ohio... | reverse complement strand
AAGATATATTCGCCAGGGAATAATAAAATAGCAGGGCGAAGGTGCTGATGGCCACGGCCTTGGAGCGGAAGAAATATTCTACAGCCTCAATAAGGCAGCAGGCGCTTTTGAAATTCAGCTCGTGCCCTTCGCGGGCTTGGAGTTTGCGGACCCGATCGATTTCGAGTTGCCGGTTTTGCGAACTAAATGCCCATGATCCTGGCGTCTTTGGGGTATTCGATGATGAAATCGATCGTAATTTCCTTTTTCTCCTGGGGGGCCAGGGTCAGCGTCCAGGTCAGGACGCCCTTGTCGTCCTTCTTGGCTGGCGCCGGCTGGAGGATGATATCCTTGACCTCGATCTTGTCGTTCTGGCTGACCGGCAGTTGGTCCAGGATCTCGACTTGGGCCGGATTTTTCCGCAAGTTCTGGACGCTAATCTTGTACACGAGCCGCAGTTTCTCGTTCTTGCCCAGGAATCCGGGATTGACCTTTTCCCGTTTCACCTGCTCATACTGAACCTTTATCTGGCCGTCCTCGCCGAAAAACATCTTGGCCTCATCGTTGGCCGCCACGAAGGGGACCTGGGCCGCGCCCACAAAATCCTGGCCGATGAACAGGTCCGCGCTTCCGGGCAGCAAGGGATAGACCAAAGTGTTCTTCAGGCTGCCTCGCATGAAAGCGGCTTCCTTGAGCTTGGGCACGGCGGCATAATCGAATTCCGCCTTGAGCTTCTGGCTGTCGATGGGGACCTTGTGCGGCGCGCCGTCGCTGGGGATGGAGACCGTGCGCTTGATGTCAAAATTGAGGTGAATACCGGATTCCAGGACGGCCGCCGTGTCGAGCTCCGCCTCGCGCGGCGGAGGGGCGGCCATTTCGCGGGTCGTGCTGACCAACACACCCCCGGCCACGCCGGCCGCGACTGAACTGGGGACGTCTTGCGCCAAGCCTTCCTCAGCCTTCGCTCTCTCCGCTCTTCGCGCCACGGGCCTGGGGACATAGATGTCGAGCGTCCAGGGCTGGAGTTCTCCGGGCCGGCTATCGACCGAAGGCGAGGCCGTGGACAACTGGGCTCTCACCCCGTCCCAGTTCTCCCCGCTGCGCTGCTGGATGAGGCCGGTCATGGTCAGCTCAATCTCGTTCGTATCGGGAAGCGCCCGCAGCGTGTACAGGGGCGTCCAGCCGGCGTTTCGCACGGCGTAGGTCAGGCTCATCTTGAAGTCGCCCGTTTGGCTGGCCTCGATGAGGACCGTCACCTTGCGCGCTTCCTGGGAGCGCTGGGGCTTGATGGAATCGAGCTTTTTCTTGAGCGCGTCGCGTTTTCCTTGCTGTTCGGCCAATGTTTTTTGCCGCTCAAGCTGGGCCTGTTTGACGGCCGCCAGCTTTGTCCCCAAAAAGTCATAAACTTTCTCCCAGTTCAGAACATCGGCTTTGCCCTGGGCCACCTCTTCGGAGGCTTTGCTCGACGTCGCCGCCTGGATGGAGTTCAGGAATTTCTCCTGAGTGTTGAGAACCTCCAAGCCGTTTTTGGTCTTGGCCATTTCCCCGTCCAGGGCCGCGATTTCGGCCTCAAGCTTTTTGATTTCAGGCAGCAGGGCCGATTCCAGGAATTCGCTGCCCACCTCCAGCCCCAGGATCTTGACCGCGGCCGTTCCCCGGCCCGAGGCCCGCAGCGAGTTGGGAATGAGGGTCGTGGGCAGGCCGGAAAAGACGACGGACTGCGGCCCGGGCACGGGCCGGATGTTGGCCTCGCGGATGACCGTGGCCCGGTCGGGGAAAATCGTCACCGAGGCGATGGAGCTTTCGGCCTGGATGGCCAGCTCCGGCGTCGCGTCTTTGACGAACCGCGGCGCCGTAGCCTCCTTGGTTTCCTGGGCGAAAAGGGAAAGGCCTATAAAAAAGCAAAATATCAAAACCGAAACGATTAGGCGGAAATTGCTGGCTTTATTCATCTTCGCCTCCTCAAAGTGTCTGGGATAATAGCTATCACGATTCTCAATAGAAATACAACCGGCGGGGCGAATTATTCGAGTGCGGAAATTCTTGCCGCGGCCGGCCTTTCTTGACATTAATCAAACCGGCCGCGTATATTGAGCTGTATTGTTATGAGACAATTACAAGAGGCCAGGCGGGGAGCGGCAACGCCAGCGCTGCTGCAAATCGCCGCCGATGAAGGGATTTCTCCGGACGCGCTCCTGGAGTTGGTGGCCTCGGGGAAAGCCGTTGCCCCCCTCAACAGCCGCCACCCCCAGGCCCGGCCGGTGGGTATCGGCCGCGGGCTGAGGACCAAAGTCAACGTCAACATCGGCACCTCGGCCGACTTTCCCGAAGTCGCGCCCGAGCTGGCCAAGGTGGACCTCGCCCTGGCCTACGAGACGGACACCCTCATGGACCTCAGCACCGGAGGGGATATCGTCGCCATCCGCCGCGAGATTCTCAAAAGGGCTACCGTGCCCCTGGGCACGGTGCCCATTTATCAGGCCGCCCTGGCCGCCATCGAACGCCGCGGGTCGATCGTGAACATGACCGAGGACGACCTATTTGCGGCCATCGAAGCCCAGGCCCGGGAGGGCGTGGACTTCATGACCGTGCACTGCGGCCTGACCTCCAAGGCCATCGGTCGGCTGCGCAGCCAGGGCCGGGTGGCGGACGTGGTCTCGCGCGGCGGCGCCTTCCATCTGGCCTGGATGCTCCATAACCAGAAGGAAAACCCCCTCTACGGCCAATATGAACGGCTGCTCGACATCGCCCGCCGCTACGACATCACCCTCAGCCTGGGCGACGGTTTGAGGCCGGGCTCCGTGCTGGACGCCACCGACCGGCCCCAAATCGAGGAGCTCCTGACTTTGGGCGAGCTTGTGGAGCGCGCCTGGGACCAGGACGTGCAGGTCATGGTTGAAGGCCCGGGCCACGTGCCCCTCGACCAGGTCGAGATGAATATTCGGCTTCAAAAGAGGGTCTGCCGCGAGGCGCCCTTTTATGTGCTGGGCCCGTTGGTCACCGACATCGCCCCCGGCTACGATCACATCACCGCCGCCATCGGCGGGGCCATCGCCGCCGCGGCCGGAGCGGATTTTCTGTGCTATGTCACGCCCTCCGAGCACCTGGGGCTTCCCTCGCTGGACGACGTGCGGGAAGGCCTGATCGCTTCCAAGATCGCGGCCCACGCCGCGGACATCGTCAAGGGCGTGCCCGGCGCCCTGGAGCGGGACCTGAAGCTCAGCCGGGCCCGCAAGCGGCTGGACTGGGACGAACAAAAGAAACTGGTCATCGACCCGGTGCGGTTCGAAAAGATCCGGGAATTGAGAAAGACGAAGTCAGGAGCCTGTTCCATGTGCGGCGAGTTCTGCGCCATGCGCATCGTCAGCGATTTTCTCGACCCCCAAGGAAAGGCCCGTGACTTCAGCTGCTAGCACCGGAGCGACGGGCGCTGACGGCCGCTCCACGGCCAAGCGGCTGCTCTTCGGCACGGCCGGCGTCCCCCATTCCGCGGACGGCGACTCGACGGTCAAGGGCATCGAGCGCGTGGCGGCCTTGGGTCTGGACTGCCTGGAGATCGAGGCCGTGCGCGGGGTCAAGCTGGGCGTGGACACCGCCCGCCAGATCAAGGAGCGCGCCGAGCGGCACGGCATCAAACTCAGCCTTCACGCCCCCTACTACATCAACCTCCTCTCGCCCGAAGAGGGCAAGCGGCTGGCCAGCCAGAAGTATCTCCTCAGCGCCGTCCGCGTTGCCCAGTTGTGCGGGGCCGGGTCGGTCGTCTTTCACGCCGGCTACTACCGACAGACCTCCCCGGAAGAGGCCTACCTCCAAATCAAGACATCCCTGGCCGAGGTCCTGTCCGTCCTCAAGTCGGAAAGGAACGCGGTGACGCTCCGCATCGAAACCATGGGCCGGCCCAAGCAGTTCGGGACCCTTGAAGAAGTCCTGTTCCTTTGCCGGGAGTCGGAAGGGCTTGAGCCCTGCCTCGATTTTTCCCACATCCATGCCCGGGAGGGCCGGGTCAATTCCTTCCCCGAATTCGACCGCATTTTGAGAAAGCTCGGCCGCAAGCTGGGCCCCGGCGCGCTCAAGAACGTCCACTTCCATATCGCCGGCGTGGATTACGGCCGGATCGGCGAGATCAAGCACCTGGACCTCAAGGAAAGCAATTTCCGGTACGACGAATGGATCGAAGCCCTCAAGGAAAACGCCGTGGCCGGCACGGTCATCTGCGAAAGCCCGAACCTGGAGGCCGACGCGCTGATGTTGAAAAAACTGTATGGGTCCAAGAGGTAGGTGCGGCATCATGCCACATAATCATTTGGTGACACACACCAAATTAAAAAGCGTTCCTATGACCGCAGCCCATAGGCTGTGTTAATTTGGAGTATGTCACCAAATCTGGGGGCCAGCATGCCGTATAAAATGCTCGTCAACGGGAGATGGCGCGAATCGGCGAACGTGCGGCAGATCCGGTCGCCCTACGACGGCAGTGTTGCGGCCGAGGTTTTCTTCGCCGAAAGGGGCCAAGTGCTGGAGGCCGTATCCGCGGCCGATAAGGCCTTCCCCTCGACGCGTTCTTTGGCCAGCTATGAGCGCAGCCAAATCCTGGAGAAGGTCTCGGCCGAAATCAGCCGGCGCAAAGAGGAGCTCGCCCGCTCGATCGCCCTCCAGGGAGGAAAGCCCATCCGCGACGCCCGGGTCGAAGTGGACCGGGCGGCCGGAACGTTCAAGACCGCGGCCGAGGAGGCCAGGCGCCTGGAGGGCGAGATGATCCCCTTGGATTGGATTCCGGCCTCGCAGAAGCGCTGGGGCCTGGTGCGACGCTTCCCCATCGGCCCGATTACGGCCATATCTCCTTTTAACTTCCCCCTGAACCTGGTCGCCCACAAGGTGGCTCCGGCCCTGGCCGCCGGAAACACGGTCGCCCTCAAGCCGTCCTCCCAGGTGCCGGTCACGGCCCTCCTCCTGGGAGAGATCATCGCCTCCAGCGGATACCCGGAGGGCGGGGTCAACGTCCTCCCCGCCGGCTACCAGGAGGCCGAGCCCCTCTTGACCGATGAACGCATCAAGATGGTCACCTTTACCGGCAGCCCGGCCATCGGCTGGGAGCTCAAAAAACTGGCCAACAAAAAGAAAGTGACTCTGGAGCTGGGGGGAAACGCCGCCGTGGTGGTCGAGCCCGACGCGGACCTGGAATTCGCCGTGCCCCGGGTCGTGACCGGCGCTTTTTCCTATGCGGGTCAAATCTGCATTTCCGTCCAGCGCATTTTTCTACACGAAAAAATCTACGACGCCTTTATGGCCGAATTTCTGGACAAAACAAAAAAGCTCGCGTTGGGCGACCCCCTGGGCGACAAGACGGACGTCGGCCCCATGATCGACGAAGCCGCCGCCCGCCAGACCGAAGAATGGGTCGGCGAGGCCGTGGCCAAGGGCGCCCGGCTGCTGTGCGGAGGCAAGCGCCGGGGAACGATGGTCGAGCCGGCCGTGCTGGAGAACGTGGAGCCCGAGTTGCGCCTCTCCTGGCTGGAAGCCTTTGCGCCGGTCGTAGTGGTTTATCCCTACCGCGATTTCACCAAAGCCCTGGAGGGGGTGAATTATTCCATCTACGGGCTGCAGGCCGGCGTCTTCACCAACGACCTGAAAAAAGCCTTCCGCGCTTTCGAGGAGCTGGAAGTGGGCGGCGTCATCCTCAACGACATCCCCACCTTCCGGGTGGACCACATGCCCTACGGCGGGGTCAAGGAGTCGGGGTTCGGCCGCGAGGGAGTGCGCTATGCCCTGGAGGAAATGACCGAGCTGCGGTTGCTGGCTTTGAACCTGAAATAGCCCGCGGCCGGGCTTTTCAAATTATTCCTTTTTCTGCTCCTTCAGTTTTCGCCTCAAGATCCGCAACTGATCTTTGACCTGAAAAATATGGCGCGGATTGCCGTTCAATCGGGCGGCCAGGGACTCATAGACAGCCATCGCTTCCTCATATCTTTTTCCCTGAAGGTAGCGGACAGCCAGCTGGTTTTGGACATGGAAATAAAGGTCTTGGTCGAGAAAGAGTGGCGAAACCAGAGAAAGGGATTCGCTCGCCCTCTCGATTTCGCCCCGTCTCAGGTAAAGCCGGGCCAGAGCCGAGCAAGCCGATGAGCGCCGGAGCGAAGAGCCGGCGAACATCTCCGCCATCTCATCATACAGCCGTTCCGCCTCGGTCCATTGCCCCGCATCGACGTAAAGGCCGGCCAAAGACATGGCGACATTAAAGTGAATGCCGGGCAACAGGCCGTCTGTTCGGACCCCTATCAGAAGAGAAAGGGCCTCGGTCAGATTCCCTTCCTCTTTATAAAAATGGGATTGAGCCAGGGCAATTCTGGCCGTCTTTTGCAAATCTTTTTGGTGATTTTGCTGGAGGGCCCGTAGCATTCCATGGGCGCCTTCTCTGTTCCCCAGCCTATGCTCCAGGGAGGCGACCTCGAGGCGAAGGTCAAAAATGTCTTCCTGTTTTCCTTGCCGGATATATCGTTGGAGCAGGATGCGATCTAATTCCAAGGCCCGACCATACAATTTATTTTTTCGGGCGTTTTCCACTTCATGCTGCAGCCTGGGAATCGTGGACCAGCTTGCGCTGCGGGCTACCGCCAGGCCGGCCAATCCCGCCAGGACAAGAGCCATCAAGGAGAAGGCCGCCCCTCGAATCAGGCAAGGACGGGGCATCTTTTGCTTGGCGAAGATTTGATCTAAACGGCCCGCCTCAAGACGAGACAACTCCGCCAGGCATCCAGTGAGAACCATGATCGCGCCCATCAATTCCATCCCTTCTTCGGCTATGATCCTCAGGCTTATGAGATTCGCATTTTGGGGAGCTAGGAGGTTATTGGCCGTTTCCAATCCGATGGCGCCCAAGAAAAAAATCCCCAGCCCGGGGAGTATCCATGCCGCCAAATGCCTGGCCTCTCTTCTCAGGACAAGAAAGTAATAAACCGAAGCGCCAAAAAAAACGCCAGCCACCAGGCCAAATAAGGCAAACCGAACCGGCCCCACCCAACGGACGCTCATTTCATGAAAGCCGGCCACTTCATCCAGAGAAAAAAGAACGCAGACAAGGCTGAAACCGAGCCAGAAGAGACGGGAGAAACAACCGCCGGACCGGGCCGGTTCCTGCGTTCGATAGAGAGCGAAAGCACATAAGGCAACGGACAACAGGAGAGCGGCCGCAAACCAAGTGGGCGCGTTGGCCTCTTGATCGAGGTTGAAGGCATGGTTCCACGTGCTCCCAGCGCGCTGAAAAAAGAGGTGCAGGAGGATGAAGATCAGCTCCAGCCCCAAAAGGGAAAAGAATATTTTGATATGAAACTTCGGCCGAAGGGGCTGTTTCATCCTTCCCTGATTTTAGCCCAGGCTTTCATATACATCCAATATTTTTTCTGATAATTCAGGCCAATGATAATGATTTTTGACGGTGAGCCTGGCCTTTCGACCCAGCCTCCTGGCCAACGCCCTGTTTTGGAATAGGGCCAGCAGCTTCTCGGCCAGAAGATCTTCATCCAGGCGATCGAGGATCAACCCGTTGTCGTTATCCCGGATCAATTGAGGGATTCCCCCCGAAGCATAGGCGATGCAGGGCACCTCAAATTGCATGGTTTCCAAAAGGCGTGTCGGGATTCCCTCCCAAAAACTCAGCAAGACATAGACATAAGCATTTCTATAAATGCTCATCAGCTTTTCTTGTTCCCGGGGATAGCAGGGGTTGAGGGTGCCCCCGAAGGTCGTTTGGCCCTCAAGGCCGCGCTCCTTGACCATTCTCAAAAGTTTTTTCTTATAATTCTCCTTCATCGGTCCCAAAAAAACCAACCTAAAATCGGCTATTTTTCTGGTCAATATTTCTGCGGCTTTTATCAAAATCTCCGGGTTCTTGTCGGGCAAGATTCTCCCGGTAAAAAGAACGACTGGGTCTTTTTTTGCGGGCCTATAAGGGGACAATTCAATGCCGTTGGGAATCACCACAATTTTTTCCGGATTGACCCTAAACATTCTGACCAGTTGATTCGTGCTTAAATCGGCCACGATGATTTTATGCGACTTGGCCAAAACATAGCGGGCCAAGGGTGTATACAGCTTCAGAAAAAAGTTTAGCCAGAAAGTTGACTGGGCCGGATAAATTCCATGCAGGGTGGTGACGATTTTTGCGTTTTTTCTGAAGAAAACGGCCAGCAAGCCTGGAATAAACCAAATGTTATGCACATGGAGCAAGTCATAGCTGTGGGTATAGAGATGCCGGAGGAGCCCGAATGAAAACGGGTTTCTCATAAAGGAAAATGACGTTTTGAAGTACTTGGCTTCTTTTTTTCGACCAGCGACGGGAGTCTCCAAATCTGTGGTGAGGACATCCACCTCAACCCCCCGCTTCAGCAAGTCTTTTATTATGCGCTGGACATAAAACTCAATCCCCCCCACGCTGGGAACATACCGATGGCAAACTTGAGCGATCCTCATCTCCGCCTTTTCATCCAGCCTTATTCATTCCTGGGCGAGCTTTCGGGCCTCGGAAGCGATGATGTCGAAGGCTTCCTCCACCTCGGCCTGGTGGGTGCGAAAACTGAGGATACAGACCCGGAGAACGTATTGACCCCTCAGCCTGGTGGAAGAGATAAAGAGCCTCTGGCTGCGGATGATGTTGCGCAGCAGCCTGTGGTTGAACACGTTGACATCTCCCGTCCCGGGCCGAAAGCGAAAAGGCACGACGGACAGGTCGGGCGCGGCCAGGCATTCGAACCCCCGCTCCTCCTGAAAGCGACGGTGGAGCCACTGGGTCAGCCGCAACTTTTCCGCCAGGTTTTCGCGGAAAGCTTGCACCCCGTACAATTTCAAGGGAAGCCAGACGCGCAGGCCTCGGAAGGAACGGGACAATTCCGGAGAATATTCGGTGGCGCTCATCTCCCCTTCCGGCGTCGGATGGTCCTGCAAATAATCGGCGGACATGACATGGGCCTGCCGCAGGAGCTCTCCTTCCCGGACAAGCAAGCTCCCTGAGCCGTAGGGCAGGAACAGCCCCTTGTGCGGGTCGAGAACTAGCGAATCGGAGAGCTCGATTCCCGAGAGCCTTTTCCGGCCCTCTTCACACAGGTTGAAGAAGCCGCCATAGGCCGCGTCGAGGTGATACCACAGACCGAACTCCCTGGCTACCGCGGCCAGATCGGCCAGGGGGTCCACCGCCCCGGCGTTGGTCGTCCCGGCGTTGCCCACCAGAAGAAACGGCTTCAGGCCTTTCTTGAGGTCGGCCCGTATGGCCTCCTCGAAGAGTTGAGGGACCGCCCGGAAGTTTTCATCCGCGTCCAAGAGGCGGATGTTCCGCGCCGGGAGGCCGGCCAGTGCCGCCACTTTCATCACGCAATGGTGGGTCTGGTCGGAGGCATAGATCGTTCCCCGGCCGAGGTCGTCACCCAGAAGAAAACGACGCGCCGCGACCACGGCGCTGAAATTGGCCAGGGACCCGCCGCTGGTCAAAATGCCCCGGGCCGTTTCCGGATATCCCATCCATTGGGCGAACCATTCCAGGACATTGGACTCCAGGCGCGCGGCCGCCGGCGCGGCAAACCAGGCCCCGGTGTAGCGGTTGGTGGCCGCGCCAAGAAAGTCGGCGATGGCCGCGGGGTAAAGCCCGCCGCCGGGGATGTAGCCGACGTAGGCCGGATGGGGAGTGTTGATGGATACGGGAACGATGGTCTTCATAAAATAATCGAGGAGGGTGGAAAAATCCGTTCCCTGTTCCGGCGGCGGCTCACGGAGGCTGCGGATGAACTCCGGGCTCACCTCCAGGTTTGACCGCGGCGCCTGGGGGAGGCTGAGGATATGGTCCACGGCGGCCTTGATCGCCGCCTCACCCATTTCCAGCATCTGCCGGGGAGTGAGCTCGAGGTCGGCTGGGCTTTTCATCTGAGCCGGTTGATCTACTTCCTAAGCTTCTTTACCCGCGCTGCGATCTTTTTCCGGATTTTGTCAAGGGAAGGCGGGGGGCCGGTACGCACCTGCTTGCCGTCAATGAACAGGCCGTCGGCAATCCCCCATTCAAGAAACGTGGGCCGGTCGAAAGTGTCCACGCTCATGAGCTCAACCTTGTCGCCGAATTCGGCGACGGCGCGTTTGGCCCGTTCATAGGTCATATTCATCGCCGGGCACCAGCCGTTTTTGAAGGCATAGACCATGACCTTGCCTTTCTCCTTTGGTTCTGATTTATCCGGCCGCTTTTTCTCCCTGATCCATTTGGGCGGCACGGCGTCCGGCGCGAAGGGC
>Ga0316628_100005410_pt1 | contig 10242 bp, 12 predicted proteins | sample OWC_Aug_M2_C1_D5_FD_207648 | JGI IMG/M metagenome (GOLD analysis project Ga0316628, IMG submission 207648) | Wetland soil microbial communities from Old Woman Creek delta, Ohio, United States - OWC_Aug_M2_C1_D5_C | ecosystem: Environmental > Terrestrial > Soil > Wetlands | place: USA: Ohio... | reverse complement strand
GGCGCGTGTAGGCATCGATGACGAAGACCGGCCGATGAAAAGCATAGAGCACGATGTCGTCGGCTGTCTCGGGGCCGATACCGTTGACGCCAAGCAATGCCTGGCGCAACGTCAACGTGTCGAGACGGTTAAGCGCTTCATAACCGCCCTGTGCGAGATACCAGCGGCAGAAGTTCTGCAGCCGCATGGCCTTGATGTTGAAATAACCGGAGGGTTTGAGCCAGTGGGCCAGTTGCGTGTGAGTGGCCCGGGCGATGGCCTCGGCATCGAGATGGCGATGGGTCTTGAGATTGGCGATCGCCTTTTCAACGTTGCTCCACGCCGTATTCTGCGTCAGCACCGCACCGACCATCACCTCGAAGGGTGAGTCGGCGGGCCACCAATGCTGTGGGCCGTAGGCTTTATGGAGACGATCGTAAAGTTGGCGCAGTCGCATCGAATCGTTTTAAGCATTGGTTCTGATTAATCGACACTTTACGATACGCCTAGATGAATGGGTAGAAGGATAAGATGAGACTATTCACTCGCCCCCCCCTACCCCTCTATCCATTAGGCATAAATCCCGGACCCGCGTTAACGCTGCGGTGGCTTGCGGCTTCCACCGCGCGATGACGGCGCTTTTGATGGTTGTGCCTTACCCCCACGACTGCGTGGTGATGCACCCGGCGTCTGTGATTTACCGCCACGGCCGCGTGGTGATGACTCTGACTCCTGGGTCTTGCCAACCCGGCTGCGCGGGGATGTATTAGACTCCTGAGCCCTGGCAACCCTGCTTCTCGGTGATGCCCACGGTGGCAGTGACTTGTCTTCCCGGCTACGTGGCGATTCATCCGAGTCTTGCGACTTGCCGCCCCGACTGCGTGGTGATGTCTTCTCCTCTTTAGGCTCAGCCATCTCCACCAGCTCCAGAAGAGCCTGCAACTGATGCTCCGGGACATCTTCAAACTTGCCGTCACGCAGCCAGCGCGGCAAGGTGACCGGGCCGTAGCGGACACGGATCAGGCGACTCACCATTACCCCCTGCGACTCCCAAAGGCGGCGCACCTCGCGGTTTCGCCCTTCCAGCAGAGTCACGTGATACCAGTGATTGGCACCCTCGCCGCCCGCATCGACGATGGAGTCGAAGTGCGCCTTGCCATCTTCGAGCTCCACACCTTCCTGCAAACGCTTGATCATCTCGGGAGGCACTTCGCCCATCACACGCACGGCATATTCGCGCTCCACCTGACGCGATGGATGCATCAGGCGATGGGCCAGTTCACCGTCGGAGGTGAAGAGCAACAGACCGGCGGTGTTGATGTCGAGGCGGCCCACCGCCACCCAGCGGCCATTGCGCAGATTCGGCAGGTGATCGAAGACGGTGGGGCGTCCTTCCGGATCGGAACGGGTCGTTACTTCGCCCACCGGCTTGTGATACATCAATACACGGCGTCTGCCGCCAGCCACCTTTTCGCGCGGTACAACATTGCCATCGACGCGGATGATATCCTTCTCGCTGACGCGATCGCCAAGGGTGGCGACCTTGCCATTGATGGAGATACGCCCCTGGGCGATCCAGCTTTCAAGCTCACGGCGCGAACCGAAGCCGGCGCGCGCCAGCACCTTCTGTAACTTTTCTGTTTCTGCAGTGTGCATTAGTCGTAGATTACCGGCTCCATGTCGGGAGCAATGACCGCTGGAGAAATAGCAGCGGTTTCTTCGCCGATTCCGATCTCTTCACCGGGGAGGCGCAGATCCAGTTCGGTGTTGAGTTTGTCGAGGTCCTTCAGCTCCGAGAGCGGCGGCAATTGATCGAGGCTCTTCAGGTTGAAATAGTCGAGGAATTCGCGGGTGGTGGCATACATGGCCGGCTTACCCGGTACGTCGCGATGGCCGACCACACGCACCCACTCGCGCTCTTGCAGGGTCTTGATGATATTGGTGCTCACCGCAACACCGCGAATATCTTCAATTTCGGCGCGGGTGATTGGCTGACGATAGGCCACCAATGCCAATGTTTCGAGCAGCGCACGCGAGTAGCGCGGCGCGCGCTCTTCCCACAGCCGCGACACCCAGCGCGCGGTGTCACTGCGCGCCTGGAAGCGGTATCCGCTGCTCACCTCTTTCAGCTCAAGACCACGACCAGTGTAGTCATTGGCCAGCGCCTCGATCGCTTGGTGGACAAGCGCTTTCTCGGGACGCTCTTCCTCTTCAAACAGCGCCAGCAACCGGTCGACACTGAGCGGTTCACCCGCTGCGAAGATGGCAGCCTCGATAACGTTTTTCAGTTGTTGTTCATTCATGGCGTGTAACGATTCCCTGCAAGTACGTTGACGATCACACCTTGTCGCCAGCCAGTTTCACATGGATCACACCGAACGGTTCGGTCTGAATCAGTTCGATCATGGTCTGCTTGATCAGCTCCAGCAGAGCCATGAAGGTGACCACCACACCACGCCGTCCCTCTTCAATGCGGAACAGGGTGGTAAATTCGGTGAAATGATCGGTAGTGAGCGTCTCCAGTACCTGCGACATGCGCTCACGCACCGACAACGGTTCGCGCTGCACGTGGTGGCTGGCAAACATTTCGGTACGGTGGATCACATCGGCCAGCGCCAGCAGCACCTCTTTCAGTTCCACATGAGGGTGAGCGCGCTCGACCTGTTTGTCAGGTGTGTCAATGCTGCCGGTATAGATATCACGGCCGACTCGCGGCAATTCGTCGATATCCTCAGCGGCCTGCTTGAAACGCTCGTACTCCTGCAGACGGCGGATCAGTTCTGCTCGCGGATCTTCTTCATCCTCTTCGGCAGTGCTGGAGCGCGGCAGCAGCATGCGCGATTTGATCTCGGCGAGCATCGCGGCCATCACCAGATATTCGCCCGCCAGCTCCAGCTGCATGTCCTTCATCAATTCCACATAGACGATGTACTGACGCGTGATCTCGGCAATAGGGATATCGAGGATGTCGAGGTTCTGGCGCTTGATCAGATAGAGCAGCAGATCGAGCGGTCCCTCGAACGCTTCGAGAAACACCTCGAGTGCGTGGGGCGGAATGTAGAGATCCTTAGGCAGCTCGGTGATGGCATTACCCATCACGATCGCGAACGGCAACTCCGCCTGTTGCGGTGCTTCGGTTGTGACGAGCTCTTCGCTCATGGTTATCTCCTCAGCCATCTCAGCGGTAGTTGAGTCCGATGGCCTGGCGCACTTCAGTCAGAGTTTCCCTGGCTAGGGCGCGCGCCTCTTCAGCCCCCTCAGCAAGGATGTTACTCACCAGCTGCGGGTTGTTCGCAAAAGTGAGGGCACGTTCGCGGATCGGTGCCAGCTCGTTGAGCACTGCATCGATCACCGGTTGCTTGCAGTCGAGACAGCCGATGCCGGCACTGGTGCAGCCCTGCTGCACCCACGCCTTCACCTCATCGGTGGAGTAGACGTTGTGCCACTGCCAGACCGGGCACTTCTCGGGCGTGCCCGGATCGGTACGGCGCACCCGCGCCGGATCGGTCTGCATGGTGCGCAGCTTCTTTTCCACTTCGGCCGGCTCTTCGCGCAGAGCGATGGTATTGCCGTAGGATTTGGACATCTTCTGCCCGTCGAGTCCCGGCATCTTCGAGGCGGGGGTGAGCAACGCATGCGGCTCGGGGAGGATGATCTTGCCGCCCCCCTCCAGATAACCGAACAGACGCTCGCGATCGCCGAGAGTGATGTTCTGCTGCGATTCCAGTAAGGCACGCGCCGTCTCCAGTGCCTCGTGATCGCCCTGCTCCTGATAGCGTTTGCGCAGATCGGCGTAGAGCTTGGCGTTCTTCTTGCCCATCTTCTTCGCCGCCGCCTCGGCCTTCTCTTCGAAACCGGTTTCGCGGCCATAGATATGATTGAAGCGGCGCGCCACTTCACGGGTCAGCTCCACATGGGCCACCTGATCCTCGCCCACCGGCACCTGGGTGGCGCGATAGATGAGAATGTCGGCGCTCTGCAACAGCGGATAGCCGAGGAAACCATACGTCGCGAGATCCTTCTCCTTGAGCTTCTCCTGCTGATCCTTGTAGGTCGGCACCCGTTCGAGCCAACCGAGCGGCGTGATCATCGACAGCAGCAGATGCAGCTCCGCATGCTCCGGCACCTGCGACTGAATGAAGATCTTCGCCGAGCCCGGATTGATCCCCGCCGCCAGCCAGTCGACCACCAGATCGTGCACATGCCCGGCGATGGCGCCGCTGTTCTCGTACTCCGTGGTCAGCGCATGCCAGTCGGCCACGAACAGGAAGCACTCATACTCGTGCTGCAGGCGCTGCCAATTCTTCAGCACGCCGTGATAGTGGCCGAGGTGCAGCTTGCCGGTGGGACGCATGCCGGAGAGCACGCGCTGGCTGGAGGTGGTAATCGAATTCAACGTAACTCCTTCGCTTACGAACGCTTTTTGTTCTTTCTGTCCAAATTTAATAAAGCGATCCGCCGATGCTGAAAAAGATACTCAAGAACATCTGGATCAGCGGATACAAAATGAAATCGAGCATATGGGTATACAGTAGAGCGATGAGAATGAAGAAACCGTAAGGCTCGATACGGCTCAACTGCCAGGAGAGTTTGCCCGGCAGCAGCCCCACCGCTACACGCCCGCCATCAAGCGGCGGTATAGGCAACATATTGAGCATGGCAAGTACGATGTTGATCTGAATCCCCGCCTCGCTCACGTAGCGCAAAAACATCAGGGCGCCATCGGATTCGGGCCCTAGAGTTATGGCCACACGCATCAGCAATGCCCAGAACAGCGCCATCAGCAGATTGGTGATGGGCCCTGCCACAGCCACCAGCGCCATGTCGCGTTTGGGGTGGCGCAAATTCTCAAAAGTCACTGGCACCGGTTTGGCCCAGCCAAAGACGAAAGCGCCACTCGTCATCATCAGCATGAGCAGTGGCAGCACCACCGTCCCCAGCGGGTCGATATGCTTGATGGGATTGAGACTCAGACGCCCCAGCATCTTGGCTGTGGGATCGCCCAGGCGCATGGCCACGAAACCGTGGGCCACCTCGTGAACAGTAATGGCGAATAATACCGGAATAGCCCAGACGGCCACTTTCTGAAAAGTGTTTAATTCAATCATCGCGCAATTATACCTGTTTGGAAGGAGGGCGTCAGACGCGGAACGGGGTGGGATCCCCCAGCCCTTCGCGTAAAACCACCGGGGCTTCCCCCTCCAGGTCGACCATGGTGGTCACCTCCTGCGACCCGTAGCCGCCGTCGATGATCAAATCGACCTGGCGCTCCAGCAGTTGGCGAATTTCATAGGGATCGCACTCGGGTAGCTGGCTGCCGGGGAGGATCAGGGTCGTGCTCATCAGCGGCTCACCCAGTTCGGCCAGCAGCGCCTGGGCAATGGCGTTGTCGGGCACGCGCAGGCCGATGGTCTTGCGCTTGGGATGCTGCAGGCGGCGCGGCACCTCGCGGGTGGCCGGGAGAATAAAGGTATAGGGGCCTGGGGTGACCGCCTTGAGCAGACGATAGACGCTGTTCTCCACCTTGGCGTAGGTGGCAATCTCGGAAAGATCGCGGCAAACCAGGGTGAAATGGTGTTTTTCGTCAAGACGGCGGATGGCACGGATGCGCTCCAGGGCATCCTTGTCGCCAATCAGGCAGCCGAGGGCATAACCCGAGTCGGTAGGGTAAACGATCACCCCGCCGCCACGTACCACCTCCACCGCCTGGCGGATCAGGCGTGGCTGGGGATTCTCCGGGTGGATCTGGAAAAACTGGCTCATGGACTCAAGCCGCTCCCGAAATGGCCAGTGAGGCAGCCGCCGAAGAAGAGACTTCTCTCCAGCGCTCGCTCGCCCAAATAGGCGGGGGGGCGTTGTCGGGAAACGTCGGCAGCCTGCCCAGCTCCAGCCAGGGATTTTCCGGGCCGTGGTAGTCGGAGCCGGCCGAAGAAAGGAGATTGAACTGGCGCGCGTACTGTGCGGTGGAGATACAGTCGTCGCGGCTGTGGCTGCCGGAGACCACCTCGATCCCCTCCCCGCCCAACTCCACGAATTCGCCCAGCAGCTTGCGCCGCCGGGTGGCGGTCAGGTCGTAGCGGGCAGGATGGGCCATGACGGCCATGCCTCCCGCTGCTCTAATCCAGGCCACCGCCTGTTCCAGGGTTGCCCATTCGCCGGGAACGTGGCCCGGTTTGGTGCGGCGCAGGAAGCGCTTAAAGACCTCACGGGTATTCTCCGCATGCCCTTCGGCAGCGAGAAACTGGGCAAAATGGGTACGGCTGACAACACGCCCGTGAGCATAGCGCAGCGCCCCTTCGTAAGCCCCGGCGATGCCGTGCTTGGCCAGACGGCGACCAATCTCTTCGGCGCGCCAGTCGCGGAATTTGCGTAGCTGGGCCAGCCCCTCCTGGAGTTCCGAAGCATCGGGGTCGATGTGCAAACCCACGATATGGATGGTCATCGCCCCCCAGGTCACCGAGATCTCTACCCCGGGCACCAACTGCAAGCCACAACCACTGGCGGCCATTTGCGCCTCGCCAAGGCCCCCCGTCTCATCGTGATCGGTCAGGGCAAGCACCTGGACGCCAGCCATATGGGCACGGCTCACCAATTCTGCTGGGGCCAATGTTCCATCCGAAGCGAGTGAGTGGCTATGAAGGTCGTAACGTGAGGGTGATATATCGGCAAACATCTGCGCATTGTACCTCATGATGATAAAGGCCGCCTGCCAATACCCGGTTCAGTGTGCTAGATTGAGCAGCAATTATTCAGCCACACGACGCCACACTCAGCACACCGATGAAATTCCTTTTCGATCTTTTCCCGATTCTGCTCTTTTTTTCCGTCTACAAACTCCACGGGATCTATGCAGCCACGGGCGCGGCCATTACCGCAACCGTCCTGCAGGTGGCCTGGCAATGGTTCCGGCATCGCCATGTGGACAAGATGCTGCTGGTTACTCTCGCGATCATCGTGGTGCTTGGCGGCGCCACACTACTGTTCCATGACCGCGCCTTTGTGATGTGGAAGCCGACCGCCATCTACTGGCTGTTCGCTGCCGTCTTTTTCGGCAGCCAGTTCATCGGTGACAAACCACTGGTGGAACGAATGATGGGGCACACGGTCGAAGCTCCGAACGCCGTCTGGAAACGCCTCAATCTACTGTGGGGTGTGTTCTTTGTATTCCTTGGCTTCGCCAATCTCTATGTGGCCAACCGTTTTTTCGATGCCCAGCACAAGCTGGATCTGGCCGCAGGCAGAAGTGTGGAAATCTCCAATTGCGCGGAGCAGTTGACTGGAACCCTGCTGAATCTGTGTCAAAATGCCCGAACGATGGAGGAACAGTGGGTAAATTTCAAACTGTTCGGTCTGATGGGACTGATGCTCCTCTTTATCATCGCCCAGGCCTTTTACCTCGCCCGTTACATGCCGCCTGCGGCACCGTCGGGTGAATCCAACAACAACGGGGATCGTTAACGGATGCTCTATGCCATCATCGGTGAGGATGTGCACAACAGCCTGGAAAAACGTCTTGGCGCTCGCCCTGCCCATCTGCAGCGTTTGCAAACATTGAAGGACGAAGGCCGGCTGATTCTGGCGGGCCCCCATCCGGCCATCGACAGTAGCGATCCCGGCCCGGCCGGTTTCAGCGGCACACTGGTGGTCGCCGAATTTCCGTCACTGGACGCGGCACAGCACTGGGCAGACGCCGACCCCTACATCACTGCCGGTGTCTTCGCCCGCGTCACTGTCAAACCGTTTCGCAAGGTACTGCCATGAGCGCTATCGACCGTTCTGCACTGATCCGCGAACGTCTGGTGCGCGCCTTCGCCCCCGAATCCATAGAGATTATCGACGAAAGCCACAAACACGCGGGGCATGCCAGCGCACGTGGCGGCGGCCATTTCGCCGTGCGCATCGTCAGCCCGGCCTTTGCCGGAAAGAGTCTTGTGCAGCGTCATCGCATGGTCTACGAGGCCATGGGTGATCTGATGCAGCAGGAAGTACATGCTTTGAGTATCAAAGCCGAAACACCCAATGAAACCCACTAGAAAGGAAGCCTTCATGAAAATGAAACAACTCGTGGCGATCTCATCGCTGACACTCGCCGCCACCCTTCTCTCCCCCGTTGCGATGAGTGCTGAGAAAGCCCTTGCTACCGTCAACGGTACCCCCATCACCCAGAGCATGGTCGATGAATACAAGCGCCAGCATGCCGGCAGCCCGCAGCAAGGCGCCATGACCGACGATCGCGCCATCGATGAGCTGGTAGGCCGCGAACTGGTTTACCAGGACGCCGTTGCCAAGAAATTGGACAAGGACCCTGAAGTCATCAAACAGATGGAATTCCTGCGCAAGCAGGTGCTGCTCAATGCCGCCCTGGAAAAGGCTGTCGCTGCACACACGATTACCGACGAGATGCTGAAGAAGGAGTACGACACCCAGGTCAGCAACTTCAACGTTCAGGAGTACAAGGCGCGCCACATCCTGGTGAAGACCGAACCTGAAGCCAAGGCGATCATCGGTGAACTGGACAAGGGTGGAGATTTCACCAAACTCGCTGCGAAATACTCCACCGACAAGGGCAGCAAGGACAATGGCGGTGACCTGGGCTGGTTCGGTCCCGGCCAGATGGTCCCGCAATTCACTGCAGCCACTCAGGCCCTTTCCAAAGGCAGCTACACCAAAGCCCCCGTGCAGACCCAGTTCGGTTGGCACGTGATCAAACTGGACGACACCCGCAAGGCTCAGCCACCCGCATTCGATCAGGTGAAGGAGCAACTGCGTGGTCTTCTCCAGCAGCGCTACGTCACCGAGTACCTGCAGTCCCTCAAGAGCAAGGCCAAGATCGTTCAACCCTGATCTGGTCGAGCTGAATTAAAAAAAAACGGGCTCCTTTGGGAGCCCGTTTTTTTTATTTTATCGGGGTGAGTCAGTTTGCGGTTTTCTATGACAAATAGCCTTTGATGGCGGCCCACCACCGCCAGCCTGCAGAGCGCATTACGGTTAGCTAAATGTTCTCTTCAAGGAAGCGCTGATATCCCTCGGCACTCAGAATATGCGAGCCATCGCAGTTGAACTGCAGATGGATCGCATCCTTGACGATGCCAATGGTGGCATTGCGCACGTAGTAGTTCGGGATAGAGCGCAACACCGGCAGCGTATCAAGTGTGGCGGCCATCGACTCTGCCGGTACCGGCTGCCAGTTGGCGAAATATTTACCGAACCCTTTGTTCAGATGGTTGGGCAGCGTCGCAAAGGCTGGCCTCACCACTACGGTCTGGTAGATATTGCGAATCACCGCCGCCTTCTCGGCATAATCGATACGTGGAAAGTGGCGCTCAAGATAGCCATCATCGACCAGGCGGCTCGCCGGGTGGTATTCCTCACCGAAGGGATCGTAGATGGTAGAGATGCGAATCTCGCCGTTGTTAAATCCGATGTAGAGGCTATAGGCGCTCCGCTCAAGCAGCAGGCTTTTGAATACCTGAACCAATTCCGGCATCAGCTTGTCGACGATGCTTTCGTAACGTTCACGACTGAGGGCCGACTCACGCAACGATGGATCGCCCTTGATGCCGATATGTCGGTCGGTGCTGCACAACCCCCTCATATCGAGCAGTTTCTCGCGCAACACCAGCTCCTCACTGCGCAGCGACAGGGTATCGTTAATCTTGCGCGCCAACCCGGCATCGGCGGCCATCAATTGCAGGAAGGCCTCCTTGCGTACCCGCAGCATCTGTGAGCGATCAAGCGCCGTCGCACACGCCGTCCTGCGATTGCTGTGATAGAGCGCCATTTCCCCCAACCACTCACCGCTACCAAGGGTCTGTATCTCCTCACGGGTGCTGAACTTTTCGATAAAAACCGAGACCCGCCCCGAATCGATGAAATAGATATAATCTGCTTCATCCCCCTCAGCGAAAATTTGTTGCCCTGCAGGATAGGCCATTAGTTCGCCACAAGCACGAATTGCCCCCAGCTCGCGCTCATCCAGCTCACAGAACATCGTTCCCTCCCTGTTGCGTTATCTGTTTTGCGACTTAATCTACCGTGCAGATGCGAAGTTGTACACCATTTGCCAGAATTGCTTGGACAATCCATGAAGTAGTCCAGCCGTGCTAAATAACTGATGATGCATTCAACAAAAATACTAATAACAAAACTGACATTAACCACTCGATTCTAATTTGGCCGTGGCAAGCGCATCGCCGCATTTTGCAGCGCGGGTGTATGGGAAACTTTAGTTAAGTGGCCGCCGTATATATCTTAGTATCAAGT
>Ga0316628_100005409_pt1 | contig 10243 bp, 9 predicted proteins | sample OWC_Aug_M2_C1_D5_FD_207648 | JGI IMG/M metagenome (GOLD analysis project Ga0316628, IMG submission 207648) | Wetland soil microbial communities from Old Woman Creek delta, Ohio, United States - OWC_Aug_M2_C1_D5_C | ecosystem: Environmental > Terrestrial > Soil > Wetlands | place: USA: Ohio... | reverse complement strand
CCCGTGGTGGGTGGCGGGCAGGAGGTGCATGAGCGCGAGGCCCAGCAAGAGCGGGCGAATGCGCGCGCTGCCCCACGCTCGAGCGGCAAGGCGAGCGCTCGGAGTGCAACGTTGAACGACAGCGCGAATGGCTCTGGCGGGAATGTCCGCCAGAGCCCGCGCCGATCACTCGAAAAAAATTGCAGCAGGAGAACGCGATCGGTTGTCCCGATGCGGCACGCTGCCGCTCACCTCTGCATCGATCTCATCGGGCAGCCGCGCTGCGCCGTCATCGCCTGGGCGCCGCTTTGTACGTGCTGGCGCATGTCCCCCATGTTCGCCGCGTCGACGGGCGCCATCTCGATCTGCGCTCCGCCGTCGATGTCGCGCACGAGGGTTCGCACGGGCGGCATGCCCGCCATCATCATCATCATGCCACCCGGGCGCGCGGCGCCCGTGGAGGCCGAGCTCATCCGCGTGGCCATGTCGCGGACGCGCTGCCGGAGCTCGGTCACGTCGGAGGTCGTCTTGAAGATCATGTTCATGCCCGTCGGCGTCTCCTTGGTCTCGACGTTGGTGCCGGGCACGGCCATCGGGCAGTAGGACGCAGGCATCGCGGGCGACGCGCCGGCGCCGGTGCCCATCGGGCCCATGGCGGGGGGCGGGGCGGCCGTCTCGGTCGTCGCGGTCGTCGTCGGAGTCGTCGACGACGTGACCGTCGCCGCGCCTTGTGACGGCTCCTCCTTCGCGCACGCGCCGAGGGCGCCGAGGCCGAGAACGAGGGTAGCCAAAGCGAGAGCGTTTCGAATCATGGTCGTCTCCTTCCGGTAGTCGGGAGCCGCGCCATCCAAGCGCCGTGCCATCCTCGCCTCAGGGGCGCGCCGCGTGCCTCGTCCGCCCGTGCCTCGTCGGTGCCTCGCGGCCTCGCGTGGCTCGCTCGCGCGGCAGCTCGACGTACGGGTTCTCGAATCGCTGCAGCAGCGCGCGCACCTCGGCCTTCGGAGGCCGCAGGGCCACGAAGACGAGCCGCCGCGCGGCGCGGATGCGATCGATCGCGAGGTAGGCCCTGAGCTCCGGCCCGGTGAGATCGCCGCCTTCGACTGCGCAGAAGATGACGTCGTGAGGCCGGACGGCGCAATCGATCCGGTGGATGGCGTCGATGGCGTCGGGCGCGATCTCGATCTCGTGCCCGGCGAGGACCGCCCCGAGAGCGCGCGAGAGCGCGCCGAGGAGATCGTCGACCACGAGCACTCGAGCCGGACGCTTCATGGGAAGGCCAGGCATTGCATGCTCCGTACCTGCTGGGTACATGGCCAGGGCGCGCGCTACGCGCCCGGATCGGCGCAGCGTTTGCCACGGAGACCCGCAGGCGCTGCGCGTCGCCGCTCAGGGACAGCTGGTCGGGGGCGTATGGCATGCAACCCGCCGAGACCGCCGGAGCGACGAGGGTGCCGCAGGGATCGACCGGGCCCCGAGGTCGACGTCGCTCCCGCACGCCAGGCGCGACGTCACGAGCAGGGCGAAGACGAGGGCTCGGCGATGCGGCACTCAGGGAGAGTTGCCCAACAGCGCGCGCACGCGAGCGGCGTGAGGGCTCTTGGGGTAGGCCGCGAGGAAGCGCTTGCCGGCCCGCTCTGCGTCGGGCTGGTTGCCCGCGCGCACGAGCGCCTCGACGCGCAGCAGCTCGGCCTCCTGCACCAGCGCGCCCGAGGGATAGGACGCCTCGTAGGCATCGACGAGGCGCAGCGCACGCTCCGGGCTGCCGCCGTCGAGGGCGGCGCGCGCCCGATCGAGCTCGGCGATTTGCTCGGAGAGCGAGTCCGACGCTGGACGGGTGGTGCGCGCCAGAGGCGCCCGCGCCGCCGTCGCGACGGGGGCCATCGGTCTTGCTTCGGAGGTCTCGACCGGCGCGGTCGATGCGGCCGTCGGCGCGGGGGTCAGGTGCTCCACGATCGCCGGCGCGGGGTTGCTCGGGGCGGAGACCTCGGCCTGCCGATCGGGGCGCAGCGCGCTCAGGCCCGCGACGGTCAATCCGAGCGCCGCGACGCCGAGCGTCACCCACTTGGCGATGGCCAGCCACCCCACGCCCGCCGCCTTGGGCGCCAGGGAACCGCCCGCCGCCACCGCCGCGCCTCCCGCGGCGCCGGCGAGCCCGAGCGCCGCGAGCGTCTGCCCGCGAGCCCCCTCGGCCGGGCGTTCGCCTTCCCACGAGCGCAAGAGCTCCTTCTCGAGGTCCGTCGAGTCGACCGACAGCAAGAGCCTCACGGGATCGGCAGGGACGAGGCGCTCGTTCATGGGGCCCTCCTCGGACGGCGCAGCTGCAGGCGCGTCACGATCGATTGGAACTCCTCGCGGGCGCGCCGCAGCCTCGACGCCGCGGTACCGACCGGGACCTCGAGCAGCTCGGCGATGGCGACCGTCGTCAGCCCTTCGAGCTCGAACAGAACGAAGACGGTGCGGAGGTCCTCGGGCAGCGCCTCGAGCACCTCCTCGAGCAGCTTCTTGCCCTGAGCCGCCGCGAGCGCCTGCTCCGGGTCCGGCGCGCCGTCCGCGGCCAGCGCGAGCGCGCCGACGTCGGCCGCGTCCTCGCGGCGGCGGGCGATCGAGCGCCGCAGGTTCGACGCCACGCCCCGCGCGGTCGAGAAGAGGAACGCACGCTCGGCTCCGGCCGCGATGCTCTCGAGCTTGCTCGACGCGATGAGGAACACCTGCTGGGTGGCGTCGTCGGCGCTCGAGGCGGGCACACCGAGGCCGCGCAGCGAGCGCCAGATGAAGTCGAAGTTCGCCGTGACCATGACGCGCAGGCGGTTCTCCGCCTCGGCGGTGAGCCGCGCGCGCCGCTCGGAAGTGGGCATCGTGTCGACCGGGTCGCCGTGCGGGCGCATGACGGCAGACGGGCGCTCCGCTCGGCGGAAGGAGGGGGTCGACACGGCTGCCATCATAGCGCTGCCCACGCCAATGTCCGGTCGGGCCACCGATGATCACCAAATCGCGACCCCGAGCCCACCCCCGGCACGGAGCCCCACCCACGGAGCCTGGAAGACCGTCTGGTTCGGCTCCAAGAAGAAGCGATCGCGGACGAGCGGCACCGTCAAGGCGCCCTCCACCTCGACGAAGAACGGGCCGGCGAACCGCCAGCGAGCGCCGAGGGCGAGCCCGAGATCGACCCACGGTCGAGTCGCGCTCCGCGAAGGTGTCACGCCCACGCCGGCGGCGTCGATTGCGCCAGCCTCCACGCGGGCGCACGGTCGCAGGTAGAGCGGGCGCCGTCCACGGGTCGACCCGATCAGCGGGCAGAGATCGATCGCGCCGGCGGTCCACGTGAACGCGCCGCCGCTGCCCGTCGCGTCGGTGCTCGTCCCGCCGGTGCGCTCGAAGCGGAGCGCGACCGAGGACGCGACGTGCTCGCTCCAGGACCGCCCGAGCTCGACGAAGACGGGAACGCCGAGCAGCACGTCGGGGGAGACGCCGTAGACGGCCTCGGCGTCGGCGCCGACGGCGAGAGTGACGTGCGGAGTCGGGGTCGGGGTCGGAGTCGGGGTCGGGGTCGGGGTCGTAGTCGGGGTCGGGGTCGGGGTCGGGGTCGGAGTCGGAGTCGGAGTCGGGGTCGGAGTCGGAGTCGGGGTCGGGGTCGTAGTCGGAGTCGGCGACGGGGTGGCGAAGGGATCCAGGGCGAGGGCGGCGATGAGTGCGAGGCCGTTGACGACCTCTGCGCACGAGGCGCCCGAGACGACGCGCTGGGTGCTCGAGCCGTCAGCCTCCTTCAGCTCCAGTGTGCCCGAGGCGCGCGCGCCGCCGTGGGCTCGAACGGTGAGCACGCGCGCCGCGTCGGGCGTGAAGCGCACGCGCGACGTGCGCGCGCGGATGCCGTCGAGGAAGCCGTCCTCCGCCGGGCAGGCGGCCTCGGCGCGGTAGTCGACGCGGACCACGGTGACGTTGTCCTGCGCGAGCGCGACCGCGCACGGCACGAGGACGGCGACGACGGCGATGCCGGCCATTGGGCGCGGCAGCGGCGACGGCCGCGCGGTCCGGATCTTCTCGCGCATGAGCGATGGCCGCATTCTACGCCCGGCGGGTGCTCAGGTGCTGGGCTCGCGGTCCGCCCGCCTCGTCTTCTGGCTCTCGCGGTACGCAGGGTTGCGCGCGCGCATGGCGGCGCCGAGCGGGCGGAGCTCCTCGCAGGCGTGCCACGGATCGAACGCCATGGCCTCGACGCGCTCCGCCAGGCGACGCCCTTCGTCGCTCGCGACGTCTTGCCCCGGGATCGAAAGGCGCGCGACGACGACCGGCGGCGACTCGCTCTCGCTCCAGGCCACGGTCACGTCTTCGATCGGGGTGGCGGCCTCGCGGGTGAAGAACTGCACGCGAAGATCCCACGCGAGCTCCCCCGCTGCCAGCCGCCCTGCGAGGTCGTCGGCGAGCGTCGAGCCGTGGCGCTCCGGTCCGTCGCCGTGTTGGGCAGGCGCGAGCGAGAGGCGCACCGCCAAGTCGCCGAAGCGTATCGGCGCCACGGAGTAGAAGCTCGCCGTGGCGAGCGAAGGGATCGGCTTCGTCGCCGCGAGCAGTCGCTTGAGGAACCCGAGCGTGCCGAAGCCGAAGTGGCCGAAGAGGCGAAACGGCAGCAGCGCCGGCGTCGACGACGCGAGCACCACGGCGACGAAATCTTCGACCGTCGCGAAGGGCAGGGCGGGGACGTTCACGAAGAGGAAGTCCTGCGTCGTCTCGTTCTCCATGCCGGGGATGAGCTTGCGGCCCCCGACCCCGAGCACCTTGATGGCGAGGCCGCGAAGGTCCGGCTTGCGGTCGCTGTCGCGCGTGCCTGCGCCGTTCGAGAAGCGCACGTAGGCCTCGAACGTCTTGGGCTCGGCGAAGAGGGCGACTCGCGCGTGCTCCGGCAGGCCGCCGAGCACCTCGAGCCGCGCGCGCACGCCCGCGTGAGCCTTGGCGTGCAGCGCCCGGTCCGCCTTGGACGCGCTCGCGCGCTTCCTCTGCAGCGCGGCGAGCTGGGCCGCGTAGCGCTCGAACCGTTCGTGCTCGTCCGCAGCGACGGTCTCCTTCCAGTCCTTCGATGGCTGCATCGCGCGCCAGCATAGTCCGGCGACGGCAGCTCTGGCGATGCGGCGGCAAAATCCGTGCGGCGAATGGGCCCACGCTTGCGCCGATGGCCCGATCGGGCGACGATGAGCAGGAATGCAACACGCCGATCTGCTGGCTCAGATCCCCCTGTTCGAGGGCCTGTCCGACGAGGACCGCTCCGCGCTCGCCGAGCGGCTGTCCGAGCGAGCCTACAAGACCGACGAGATGGTCTTCGGCAAGGGGGATTCGGGCTCGTCGATGTACATCGTGCTCTCGGGCGCGGTGCAGATCTTCCTGCCCCCTCCGGACAAGGACACCCCGCCGGTCGTGCTCAAGGACGTGCGCACCGGCGAGTACTTCGGCGAGCTGTCCCTCTTCGACGACAAGCCGCGCTCGGCGAGCGTCAAGGCGCTGGTCGACACGACGCTGCTCGAGCTGACGCGCGAGGAGCTCGGCGAGCACCTGACGAAGTCGAAGAGCGCGGCGCTCGCGATCCTGAGCGAGATGAGCGAGCGCCTCCGCGAGACCAACGCGATGCTCAGCCAGCGCGCCGCGAAGGACGTCGTCAAGGAGATCGAGGAGAACCTCAGCTGGGGCCAGCGCCTCGCTGACAAGGTCGCCGAGCTGAACGGCTCGTGGGCGTTCATCCTCTTCTTGCTCGGCCTCAGCGCGTTCTGGTCGCTGGTCAACACCGTGATCCTGCGCGGGAAGGCCTTCGACGAGTACCCCTACCAGTTCTTCAACCTGGCGCTCGCGATCCTCGTCGCGCTGCAGGGGCCGCTCATCGTCATGAGCCAGAACCGCCAGTCGATGAAGGACCGCGCGACCGCGGAGACGGACTTCCGCGTGAACCTGAAGAACGAGGTCGGCATCGAGGCGATCCAGCGCGAGGTGACCGCGTTCCGAGCCGAGGCGCTCAAGCGGCTCGACATCCTCGAGCGCAGCGCCTTCAGCGGGCGAGTGCGCGCCGAGATCCCCGCCAAGACGCCGGGCGGCCCGCTGTCCGGCAAGGCCGACCCACCCAAGCCCGAGACGCCCGAGGCCTGAGTGCCGTGCACGAATGTCGGCGTGCTACGTGCACGCCGACGGAGAGCGCCTACGCCGCGAGGCGCACGGCGAACAGGACGAGCCCCGCGGCGGCGAGCGCGCCGCTCGCGATCTTGACGCCTCGATCGCGAAACCAGGGCGATTTGCGCAGGAAATAGAGAGGGGCCGCGAGCGCGGCGAGGACGGCGAGCTGGCCGGCCTCGACCCCGAGGTTGAAGGCGAGGAGCGCCGCGGGCACGCGCGCCCGCGGCAGATCGATGGCCGCGAGCGAGCTCGCGAAGCCGAAGCCGTGGACGAGCCCGAAGGGGAACGTGATGCGCCAGCGCCTCGAGGCGTCCTTCACGAAGAAGTTCTCGATCGCGACGTAGGCGATCGAGAGCGCGATCGCGGGCTCGACGAGGCGCGGGCTCGGCGTGAGCACGTGCAGCGCGGCCAGTCCGAGCGTGAGCGAGTGCGCGACCGTGAACGCGGTGACGACCCCGACGAGCGAGCGCGGTCGGCCCCCGACCAGGACGAGGGCGAGCAAGAAGGCGAGGTGGTCGTAGCCCGTGACGATGTGCTCCACGCCCGTCCGCAGCATCGCCAGGAAGGACGCGCGCTCGCCCGCGGCCGCGGAAGGAGCCTGGCTCACTGCAACTTCGAGGCGCGGCGACGCCGCCATCACCAGCTCCGGCGGGCGCCCCGCGAAGGTCGCGACGTGGCGATGCGCCGGGGCGAAGCGCTCGAGGAACGCGAAGTCGAAGGTGACGGTGGCGGGCGGCGCTGGGCAGGCGTAGCGAGCGTCGACGCGCACGGCGTCGCTCTCGATGGCCTCGGCGGCGTCGAGCGAGCCGCGGCACGCGCTCCCGTCGCCGAGCACCCTCAGCCCGTCGACGATCGCGCGAGCGAGGGCGTCGCGATGACGGTCGAGCTCGGCCTGCGACGCGTGGCCGTCGTGGTCGTCGTCGAGCTCGGGCAGCGACGCGGCGAGGTCCGGCGAGGCGAAGACCAGGCTCGCGCGCAGCGTCGGCCCGTCGAACGCGTACTGGCCCTGGGAGAGGTCGAGCTGGTGCGCGCTCGCGGACCGCGCGAGCGCCACGCTCAGGAGCACGAGGAGCGTCGCGAGGATTCTCCAACGCACGCCGGACTTGTAGCGCAGGATCCGGCCGCCGGCGCGTACTCCGGCGGTTGCGTCGTTCGCCGCTTGGCGGCTAGGGCATGCGGTGCTACAGCCAGCGCGTCGAGGTCGCAGGGAAGTCGGTTCGAAGCCGACGCCGGTCCGCGGCCGTATCCGGGGACGATTCGATTCACCAGCCACTCGCCAGAAAGGGCGGGGAAGGCGAACCGAAAAGGACGATCCGGGAGTCGGAAAACCTCCTCCTCGACGCAACACCGCAATCCCCGCGCGACTCGGGGAGGAGGGCTCGATGCGAAGACTTCTCTCGTTCTGTACTCTCGCGGCCGCGTTCGTCCTCGGCTGCGGCCAGGCGCCCGCGACCGGGCCAGACGGCGGCTTCCTCTCGTTCGGCGACGCGGCGAGCGACGCGGCCAGCTCCGGCGATGCCCTCCCGGGCGAGATCGACGGCGGCTTCCTGCTCCCCGACGGAGGCGTCATCGCGGCGGATCGCTTCGTCACCGGCGTCGTGTCGTTCACGCCCGGCGACTGCGCGGGCTTCGGCGCGACCGAGCTCCCCGGGATCGTCGAGGGCCCGCCTGTCGGTGCTGGCACCTCCGCGGGCAGCACCGACGTCGTCTCGCTCGGCGTCGGCGGCAGCATCGTCCTGTCGTTCGCGCCGAACGCGATCGTGGACGGCCCCGGGGCGGACTTCGTCGTCTTCGAGAACGCCTTCTACGTCGGTGGCAACCCGAACGTCGTCTACGCCGAGCCCGGCGAGGTCAGCGTGAGCGACGACGGCAGCACGTGGCACGTCTACCCGTGCACGGCCACCCAGGCTCCTTACGGATCGTGCGCGGGATGGCACCCCGTCCTCAGCGCGCCGGGCAGCGGGATCTCGCCCGTCGACTATCCGGCGTGCGGCGGTGATGGTTTCGATCTCGCGGACCTCGGCGTGACGCACGCGCGTTACGTGCGCATCCGGGACATCGGGAGCGAGACGTGCCCGACGGACCCGAGCAAGAAGACGAACACACTGGGGTTCGATCTCGATGCGATCGCGATCCTCAACGCGGAGACGCCGTAGCCCCTATAGGGGCTATCGCCTCACCTCCGCGACCACCGTGTCGGGAGCGACCTCGTAGCCGTCGGGCGTGATCGTGGCGGCGCCGCGGCCGTGCGTGAAGCCGCGGAGGACGGCGACGTAGTCGAACGTGGACGCGAGCGGGGCGCGGGCCGCGACGACGACCTGACGCCCGCGCGGCGTGACGTCGTGCGCCACGCCGCGGCGCGCGCCGAGGTCGCCGAGCACGTCGCCGGCGTTCTCTTCGGGGGCCGAGATCTCGAGCCTGGCGAACGGCTCGAGGAGCACGAGGCCCGCGGAGCGGCACGCCTCCTGGAACGCCAGCGAGCCCGCGACCTCGAACGCCGTGGCGTTCGAGTCCTTCACGTGAGCCTGGCCGTCGAGCAGATCGATCGCGACGTCGACGACGGGATGGCCGGTGAAGACGCCGCGCAACGCCGCGCCGCGCACGCCCTTCTCGATCGCGGGGATGAAGTCGCGGGGGACGACGCCGCCCTTGGTCCCGTCCGCGAAGACGACGCCCGAGCCGCGAGGGCCCGGCCTGACCTCGAGCGTGACGCACGCGAACTGTCCCGAGCCGCCCGTCTGCCTGATCAGCCGGTGCTCGGCCTTGGCCGCGCGCGCGATCGTCTCGCGGTAGGCGACCACGGGCTTGCCGACGTTGACCGAGACGCCGTGCTCGTCGTGGAGCTTCTCCAGCGCGATCTGCAGGTGGAGCAGGCCCATGCCGAGCAGCAACGTCTGCCCCGACTCCGCGTCGACGTGCGAGTGAAGCGAGGGATCGTCGGCGAGGAGCTTGGCGAGACCGATGCCGAGCCGCTCGCGATCGTCGCCCGTCTTCGGCTCGATCGCGATCTCGACGACGGGGTCGGGCACGAGGATCGACTCGAGGCGAATGGGGGCCTCGCGGGCCGAGAGCGTCTCACCGGTGCGCACGTCGCGGAGGCCCGTGACGGCGACGATCGCGCCGGCGCCCGCCGATTCGACCTCCTCGAGCTTGTCGGCGTGAGGGAAGTGGACGCGCCCGACGCGAACGCGCGCGTCCGACGAGCCGAGGCGCACGCTCGCGCCCGGGCGGAGCACTCCCGAGTACACGCGCACGTACGTCAGGTACCCGTTGGGATCGGCGACGGTCTTGAACGCGAGCGCGCACAGCGGCTCGTCGTCGCTCGGGCGCCGCAGGACCGCCTCGCCCGTGTCGGGGTTCTCGCCGCGGACCGCGGGGAGATCGACCGGGCTCGGGAGAAACGACACGACGGCGTCGAGGAGCGTGGGCATGCCGATGTTCTTCAGCGCCGAGCCGCTCGTCACGACGACGAGCTTGCGCGCGAGCGTGCCCTTGCGGAGCGCGCGCGCGAGCGCGGTCGTGCTCGGGTCGCGTCCCTCGACGAAGCCGGCCAGGACCTCGTCGTCGTGCTCCGCGCAGAGCTCGATCAGCGCGCGCCGCCGCTGCTCGAGCGCGGGCCCGAGCTCGCTCGGGACTGGCATCGCCATGCCGTGACCACCCTCGAAGCGCCAGAGCTTGCGCTCGAGCACGTCGAGGAGCGCGACGTTCGAGCTGCCTTCGCCGACGGGCACGATCGTCGCCGCCGGCGCGACGCCCAGGCGGTCGCGCAGATCGCGCAGACACATGTCGAAGTCGGCGCCGACCTTGTCGGTCTTGTTGACGAAGACGACCGAAGGCACGCCGAGGCGCTCGGCCTGCCGGAAGACCGTCTCCGACTGGCACTCGACGCCGGCGCTCCCGTCGAGCACGAAGACCGCCCCGTCGAGCACGCGCAGGCTGCGCTCGACCTCGATGCCGAAGTCGACGTGGCCGGGCGTGTCGACGATCTGGATGCGGTGCTCGGTGCCGGCGAACGGGCCCGTCGCGGGGTTCCACGCGACGTGGGTCGCCGCGGCGTTGATGGTGATGCCGTGCTTCTGCTCGAGGGGATCGAAGTCGAGCACCGTGTCGCCGTGGT
>Ga0316628_100005408_pt1 | contig 10243 bp, 8 predicted proteins | sample OWC_Aug_M2_C1_D5_FD_207648 | JGI IMG/M metagenome (GOLD analysis project Ga0316628, IMG submission 207648) | Wetland soil microbial communities from Old Woman Creek delta, Ohio, United States - OWC_Aug_M2_C1_D5_C | ecosystem: Environmental > Terrestrial > Soil > Wetlands | place: USA: Ohio... | reverse complement strand
GGCGCCAGCGGATGAGCAAAGAAAGCAGTCGGCCTTGCGGCGAATGATGTCGTGCGCTACATACTCTCGAGCCTGCTCGCTACCCACGAGGCACTTACGCCGTACCCTTTAGCACTGCTCTCGCTCCTCCTACTCGCTACTCACTACGCTACTCGCTACTCACTACTTCCCCATTCTCAAAAACTCGATCCGGTAGTTCGCCTCGGGGTGCCGCGTGGAGGGACCGGCCACCAGCATTGCCAGCGGCTGTGCCAGTTGGTGGCCGCTGAGCCAGCGGCTCGCGTAGTCGCTCCAGTTTTCCGGGTCCTCCGCCTGGACGATCGGCGCCACGCCGTACGAGAACACGAGCTGCTGGCAGACGGCCTCGTCCGGGCTGACGGCCACGATCCACGCGGACGGCTTGAAGCGGGAGATCAGGCGGGCGGTCGTTCCGCTGCGGGTGGGCACGAACACCGTCGAGCAGTCGACGTGCTCGAGGGCGTGTTCCACGACTGACGCGATGGCCTGCGTCGTCGTGGACGGCGGCGCCTGTTCGAGGAACTCGCGCAGCAGGCGCAGCAGGGCGGGCGGCCGATGCGACTCGGTAAAGGCGGCGATGCCCGCCAGCGTCAGCACCGACTCTTCCGGGTAGCGGCCGGTCGCAGACTCGGCCGACAGCATGACGCAGTCGGTGCCGTCGAGGATCGCGTTGGCGACATCGGTCGCCTCGGCGCGCGTCGGCAGCCGGCTCGACACCATCGATTCCAGCATCTGGGTGGCGGTGATCACCGGCTTGCCCGCCAGGTTCGCGCGCGCGATCAGCCGCTTCTGCGTGATCGCCACCTCGGCGATCGGCACCTCGACGCCGAGATCGCCGCGCGCCACCATCACCGCGTCGGCCGCTTCCAGGATCTCCTCGAACCGCTCGACGGCCCGCGCGCGTTCGATCTTGGCGACCACGAACGCCCGCGCGCCCCGGGCGGCCGCCGCCGCCCGCACCGCGTCGATGTCGGCGGCCGATTCCACGAACGACTGGCTGACCGCGTCGACGCCGTGTGCGAGCGCGAAGTCCAGGCACGCCCGGTCGTGGTCCGTGAACGCGCCGAGGCCCAGGTCGAGGCCGGGCAGGTTCACGCCCTTGCGGGAACCGATCGGACCGCCGACCACCACTCGGCACAGGACCTCGCGGCCGAGAACCTGCTCGACGGCGAGGCCCACGAGACCGTCGTTCACGAACAGCCGGTCGCCCGGCCGCACGACATCCGGCAGTCCCGCAAAACTGATCGTCGCGCGCCGCTGGCTGCCGACGACATCGTCGGTGGTGATCGTGAAGGTGTCTCCCGCGCGCAGGTCGAGCGGGTCGGGCTCGATCGCGCCAAGCCGGATCTTCGGACCGGGCAGGTCGGCCATGATCGCGACGCGCCCGCCCGTGGACCGCTCGGCCGCGCGCACGCGCTCGATTCGGCGAGCATGATCGTCGAACGTCCCGTGGGCGAAGTTGAGCCGGGCGACGTTGACGCCCGCGCGAATCAGGCGCTCGAGCATCTCGGCCGAGTCCGACGCCGGCCCGATGGTCGCGACGATCTTGGTCTTGTGATCTGGGAGTGTCATAGCGGTGGCGATTCTATATTAGGGATCAGGGATCGGGGGTCGGGGGCCATCAGATCTCGCCATTCGCCGACTCCTACCCTTCGTTCACCGGGAAACCCGGGCGGCCCGGCGCGGCCGTGCGTCAAACTCCAGTGAACGGACGGAGGGTTGCTTGACGCGCCTCGCGTTTGCGCTAGCCGGAATCGCCAGTGCCGCTGCCGTTCTCGTCGCCGCTGCCGTCATCTGGCTGTGCCTCACCGAGCCTGCGACGGTCGCCACGGCGGTGCGAACAGGCGCGGACGATTCGGTGCTCCGCGTCGTCGCCGCGCTGATCGCCTCGGCCGTCGGACGGCTCGTGCACTACTTGTAGGCTCGAGCGGCGTCCGCCTTCGACTGCGCTCGGGGCGTGCCGAGGGCGGTCGGGTCCCGAACGGCCGAACGTCGCCGGCCGGCTTGTCCGCCGTCGCTCGCAAGGCGAGCGAAGCGGCACTCTCGGACGTTCGGACTTCTGCTGTCGGTGGAGGTTGCCATGGAAGAAGCCAGCATCAAAGGCGCCGACCGGTGCGAGCACGAAACGCGGGTGCGCCACGTCACGTTTGGTGCGCTGCTCGTGGTGGCGGGCGTCATCCTGGCCCTCCATCAACTGAGCATCTTTCACGTGTTCGGGCTCTGGCCGCTGTTGCTCGTCGGGCTGGGCATCAGCAAGATCGCCGCGGGCTGCTGCGCGCACGCGCGCAAGTCGGGCGCCTGGCTGCTGGCGTTCGGCCTGTGGTTCCTGCTCAACGAGATGACGAGTCTGCGCTACCGCGACACGTGGCCCATGCTGATCGTGGCGATCGGCATCCTGATTGTGTGGGACGCGGTCTGGCCGTCGGATCGCTGCTCGCTCTGCGCGGAGTGTCATCATGACCGATAACACCCGGGTCGCGCCGAACGTGTCGCGCGTGATCTTCGGCCTGGCCGTCATCGCGGCGGGCGTGCTGTTCACGCTCGACAACCTGCGTATTCTCGACGCCGGCAGCTACTTCTCGTACTGGCCGATCCTGCTTGTCTTCATCGGCCTCGCCCAGATCGCCCAGAGCGCGACCTGGGGCGGCTACATCTGGGGTGCCGTGCTCGCGTTTGCCGGCGTCTGGATCCTGGGCGAGAATCTGGACATCGTGCCCTGGAGCATCTGGACCGTTTCCCCCTTGCTGCTTGTGGCACTGGGCCTCAGCATCATCTGGCGGGGCTGGCGCCCGGCCGCGGGCGCGGTGGGAGGGTCCGCGGCGGTTGACGATCGCAGTTACATCCGGGGCACGGCGGTCATGGGCGGGTTCGATCGGACCTCGGATTCGAGCGACTTCCGGGGCGGCGATCTCATGATGATCATGGGCGGCTCGAAGCTCGATCTGCGGACGGCGACCATTGCCGGCAACGAGGCGGTCATCGACCTGCTCGTGATCATGGGCGGCGTGGAACTGCGCGTGCCGGAAACGTGGTCCGTCGAAACGCACGTGCTCCCCATAATGGGCGGTGTCACGAATCGCGCGCGGACGCCGCAGAACGCGCCTGCCCAGCGCCTCGTGCTGCGCGGCAACGTGTTCATGGGCGGGGTGGAGATCAAGAACTGAAGCGGAGCGCGGCCTGAGACTGAAGGCTCAAGACCTGGGCCGACTGAAGACCTAAGACTTCAGACCTAAGACTTCAGCACCGCACCGCGAACGGTCGAAGACAGGTGAGCCCCAGTGCAGCCCATTCTCGCGCGCGGGTCGCGAACCCTCTTCTACGTCGCCGCCTGCGTGGCCGTCGGCGCCCTGTTGTCGGCCGCCCTCGCCGGGCGCGGGGGTCTCGGCGCGCTGCGGACGGGCGTGGTCGTCGTGCCGCTGGCGGTGCTGTACGGGTTCGTGTGCCTGTCCTCGTGGTACGTGTGTACGGCGACGCCGCTGAAGACCACCGCCGCCTCGGTGGCGTTCGGCAACATCGGCGGGTCGACGGTGGTGGCGGCGGCGCTGTGGCTGGCACTGGGGCGCGCGTTCGGGTGGGCCGGCGCGCGGGTTCCGGGCCTCGCGGGCGCCGACCGCCTGTTCACCCAGGAGCCGGCGCTGCTGTTCTCGGCGGGCGCCTTGATGTACCTGTTCAGCCTCGCGGCGCACTACGTGCTGATGGGGGTGGACGAGGCGCGCGCCGCCGAGCAGCGGGCCCTCGAGAGTCAACTGGCCGCGCGCGAGGCCGAGCTGAAGACGCTGCGCGCGCAGATCGAACCGCACTTCCTGTTCAACAGCCTCAACTCGATCAGCGCCCTCACCACGACCGATCCTGTCGGCGCGCGGCGCATGTGCTCGCTGCTCGGCGACTTCCTGCGGGCGACGCTCAGGCTCGGCGCCCGCGAGCGCATTCCCCTGGCCGAGGAACTCGCCATGGTGCAGCAGTTCTTCGACATCGAGCGCGTGCGCTTCGGCGCGAGGCTCTGTTACGAACAGACAGCCGAGCCGGGCCTCGACCGCCTCCTCGTCCCGCCGCTCCTGCTGCAGCCGCTGGCCGAGAACGCGGTGAACCACGGCATCGCGCAGATGCTGGATGGCGGAACGGTACGGCTGGACGCGTCGCGAGCAGGCGACGGGCTGCGGATCGTCGTGGAGAACCCCTTCGATGGTGACAGCCCCAGGAGCGCCCGGCGCGGCGTCGGCCTGGAGAACGTGCGCCGCCGCCTCGCGACCGAGTTCGGGGGCCGTGCGACGCTCGACGTCAACGACACGGACGGACGGTTTCGCGTGACGATCACGCTGCCGTCGGCTACTTGAAGTAGCGAGTAGGGGGACTGACGCTCCCTGTTTCCGGCTGGCGAAGATGTCCCTGCGCACGATCATCGTGGACGACGAGCAGCTGGCGCGCACCGTCGTGCGCGAGTGCCTCGCGGCGCATCCCGACGTCGAGGTCGTCGCGGAGTGCGCGAACGGCTTCGAGGCCGTGAAGGCCGTCGCCGAGCTCAAGCCGGATCTCGTGTTCCTCGACATCCAGATGCCCAAGCTGAGCGGGTTCGAGGTGCTCGAGCTCGTTGGCGGCGAGGTGAACGTCATCTTCGTCACCGCGTACGACGAGTACGCGCTGCGCGCTTTCGAAGTGCACGCCGTCGATTACCTGCTGAAGCCGTTCTCCGAGGAGCGCCTCGCCGAAGCGCTGGCACGAGCCCGGGAACGGCTGGCCGCGCGCACCCCGATCCCCGTCGGCGCGCTGGTGGCCGCCGCCCGGCCGGAAGGCCGGCCGCTGCACCGCGTCGTCGTGCGCGACGGCTCGCGCGTGCACGTCGTGCCCGTCGACCGCCTCGATTACGTCGAGGCGCAGGACGACTACGTGTGCCTGCACACCGAGGGCAAGCGCCTGCTGAAGGAGCAGACGATGGCCGAGGCGGAAGCCGCGCTCGACCCGGCGCGCTTCGTCCGCATCCATCGGTCCTACATCCTCAACATCGATCGGCTGGTGCGCGTGGAGCCGTTCGGCAAGGACAGCCGCGTCGCAATCCTCAGAGACGGCACACGGCTTCCGGTCAGCAAGACCGGCTATGCGAGGCTGAACGAGCTGCTCTGAGAACGCGACGAAGCGGAGCGGGGCGTAGGGGCCCCGCGAGCGAGGAGCTTGGCGGGGTGCAGGGGTCCCCGCCATTCAAAGAAAGTCAGCAAGACCGGCTACGCGAGGCTGAACGAGCTGCTCTGAAATCGCCATTCAACCAACGCCCTGTTGTAATCCTCTCGAGCCCGGGCGTATTCTGGGACGCTTTCTACTCGCTACTCACTACTCGCTACTCACTGCTTCTTTTCGTGGAACACAGATGAAGATCTTCGTCCCCGGCCGGATCTGTCTCTTCGGCGAGCACTCGGACTGGGCCGGCGGCTACCGGCGCATCAACGCCGGCATCGAGAAGGGCTACACCCTTATCTGCGGCACCAACCAGGGGATCCACGCCGAGGTCGAGCCGCACCCGACCGCGCTCGCCATCAGCTCCACGACACCCGAGGGTCACACGGTCGGCCCCTGCGAGATTCCCTTCGAGCCGAAGGCGCTGCTCGAAGAGGCGCAGCGCGGCGGCTTCTTCAGCTATGCCGCGGGCGTGGCGTACCAGGTGCTGACGAACTACCGCGTCCGCGGCCTGGTCATCCGAAACACCCGCACGGATCTGCCAATCAAGAAAGGGCTGTCGTCGAGCGCCGCGATCTCGGTGCTCACGGCGCGGGCGTTCAATCGCGTGTACGACCTGCGGCTCACCATTCGCGGCGAGATGGAGCTGGCCTACCAGGGGGAGATCACCACGCCGTCGCGCTGCGGCCGCATGGACCAGGGATGCGCGTACGGCGACCGCGCAGTCCTGATGGAATTCGACGGCGACCGCCTGAGCACCGAGGAAATCCGGCCGGCCAAGGAACTCTACTTCGTGATCGTCGATCTGAAAGCCGGCAAGAACACGCTGGAGATCCTGAAGCGGCTGAACCGGTCGTACCCCTTCGCGGACGGGCCTCTCGAGAAGGGCGTGCAGGACCTGCTGGGGCCGTGCAACAAGCGCGTCGTCGGCGAGGCCAGGGCCGCGCTCGAAGCGGGCGATGCCGAGCGCCTGGGCGCCCTGATGAGGGAGGCGCAGGCGATGTTCGACCGCCACGCGGCGCCCGCCTGCCCGGAGGAACTCACCGCCCCGGCGCTGCACCGCGTGCTCGCCTACGAACCCCTGCGCCCGCACGTCTGGGGCGGCAAGGGCGTGGGCTCGCAGGGAGACGGGTCGGCCCAGTTCGTCGCTCGAAGCGCCGCGGACCAGCAGGCTGTCGTGGAGATCCTGGAGCGAGATCTCGGCCTCTCGGGTCTCACGCTGACGCTCGGAACAGGTCCTCGGGTCACCCGCGCGCTGATCCCGGCCGCGGGCTTCGGCACCCGCTTGTTCCCGGCGAGCAAGGCCACCAAGAAGGAGCTCTTCCCCGTCGTGGACCGCGACGGGATCGCAAAGCCGGCGATCCTGCTGATCGTCGAGGAGGCGCTCGAAGCGGGGATCGAGGAAATCGTCATCGTCGTCCAGGAGGAAGACCTCGAGGATTTCCGCAGTTTCTTCAACGCCCAGATTTCAATCGAGAACTTCAACAAGCTGCCGCGCGCCTCGCAGGAGTACGCGCGGCGAATCCTCGAGATGGGCCGCCGCGTCCGTTTCGTGACCCAGGCGACACAGGAGGGTTTCGGGCACGCCGTCTACTGTGCGCGGGCGGCGCTCGGCGACGAGCCGTTCCTGCTGATGCTCGGCGATCACCTCTATTCCGCGGGCGGCGCCGTCTCGTGCGCGCGGCAGATGGTGGATGCCTACCAGCAATCGGGCGTGAGCGTGGTCGGCCTGCGGCGAACGCCCGAGGCCGACATCGCGAGCTTCGGCACCGCGACGGGCGTGTGGATCGAGCCCGAGCGGCGGTTGAACATCACGGAGTTCGCCGAGAAACCGACGGTGGATTACGCGCGCGGCCACCTGCGCGTGCCCGGCCTTCGCGACGGCGAGTACCTGACGATCTTCGGCCAGTACGTCATCAAGCCGCAGCTGTTCGAGTACCTCGAGGAGCACATCCGGAACAACGTGCGGGAACACGGGGAGTTCCAGCTCACGTCCGCGCTGGATCGGCTGCGGCAGGAAGACGGTTTCCAGGGGTTGATCGTGGATGGCAGGCGCTTCGACATCGGCCTGCCCGAGCACTACCTGGACACGCTGTCGACGTTCCGCCGCGACTGAACGAACTGCTGCCGACGGCGTAGGGGCCGCGCTTGCTCGGCCCGGCCTGCCTGCAGACGGCGTAGGGGCCGAGCTTGCTCGGCCCGGCTTCCCAAACATCGCGGGCACGGTATGCGCCCTTCGGATAGCGCTCGCAACAGCGGCTCGAGCACCGCGCGCCCGTGGATGAACCGGCACCGCGGATCGTGGTACAGCCTTCCCGTCGTCGTCACGGCCACCATCGCAGGCGCCGCGACCCCCGGCGCGGGATTGCCGTGACGGTCCCGCATCCGAGGTCTGCCGCCGGCCGCAACGAAAGGCAGCACCAGCAGGACGACCGTAACACCCACCGCGATTGCCAGCGCCCAGCCCTCCCGCGCGCCATCACCTGTTTCCATTGCCCTCTCCCGTCGTCACGGGCTGCGGTTCGATCTCGGAGATCATGTCGCTCGCAGGGGTCTCGCCTGTCGTGACGGCCGATTCGGCAGGCATCAGCTCGGCTTCCGCTCCTGTCACCGGCGGTTCCGGGCTTGCGGTTCCAGGTTGCGCGTTCTCTTCGACGCGCCCTTGCCCACTCCGCTCGTCCTGAGCGTGTCGCCCTTCGACGGAGCTCGGGGCGACGGCCGCGGATCGAACCGGCTCTGGAACGACGGCGACCCGCGGAGGCGTTTTCTCCGACACGTACTCGGGTCTCCGGTTCCAGCCGGTCAGCATCGCGGCGAAGTTGTTCCAGCCATGGATCGCCACCATCAGCAGGTGTCCCGGCACGAACGCGAGCAGGCCGCACATCGCGGCGAAATGCCAGATCCGCGCGAGGCGGTAGCCTCCGAACACGAACGCGAGCGGCGAGAACTGGACCGGTTTGTAGAGGACGAGCCCGGTCAACACGGACAGCGCGCCGCACAGGATCGTCGCTGTGTAGGCGAGCTTCTGCAGCGGGTTGTACGGCTCGGTCAGCGGAGGTTTCGGTCCGAACAGGAAATAGTGACGCACCATCGGCCACACACCCGGCAGATCGCGCGGCCGGAACAGCACCATGTGGTAGCGCCCGGTCGCCAGCTGCGTGACGACGTACAGCACGCCGGCACCCGCGAACACCCACATGAAGGAGAAGTGCCAGCGCAGCCCGCCGGCGAGCCAACCGCCCAGGCCGAGCGCTCTCGGGATCGAGACGATGTCGTGTTCGGGGATCTTCGGACCGAACGCGGGAAACGCCCGCAGGATCTGCAGCCCGCTGCCGGCCATCACGACGAGCGCAATCGAGGTGAGCCAGTGCGTCACACGAACGAGCGCGGGGTGCTCGTAGGTCGCGCGGATCTCGGTCCGGCGCCGCGTGACAAAGGTAACGGGTGTCAACCAGCGCGCAGGCATCAAAGTCCCCCGTACCAGCTGTACCCCTGGTCGGCCCAGTACGACCGCTCGGCCGGGATCACGTGGGTCACGGAGAGCCTGGTCAGGTATTTCGCCTGCTTGTATCCGATCTTCGTGGGTATCTGCAGCCGGAGCGGCGCGCCGTGCCCGCGGTCGAGCGGCCGGTCGTACATCTCGTAGCACAGCAGCGTCTGCGGGTGCCGCGCCGTCTCGATGTCGAGCGATTCGTAGTAGTCGTCTGCGCAGTCCACGCTGACGAACCGTGCCGTCGGCGCGGCGCCAACCATCGCCAGGAAGTCGGCGAGGCGCGCGCCGCCGAAGCGGCCGATGGCATCCCACCCTTCAACGCAGACGTGGCGCGTGTTCTGGACGACCTTCGGGAGCCGCTTGATGTCGTCCAGCGTGTATTCGCCTGGCCGCGCGACGGCGTCCGAGACGACGAGCCGCCAGGCATCGAAGTCGATGTCGGGCTCGAGGACGTCGTAGCCGTTGTAGGGGAACCGCTCGAAGGGAACGATGTCTGCGTCCGCGTAGACGGGCGCGAGGTGGCCGCTCCTGAAGAGGACACCCGATGCCCAATCGCTGAGCGCGACGCCTCGCCCGAGCAGGCCCTCGCGCCAGCGCGGCACCAGGATCGCCCCCGCCGCGGCGACGGGTGCGATCTTCAACAACTCTCGACGCGTCGGGAAGCGCCTTGGCGTCTCCGGCATGGAAGTCACGAGTGTCTGACTAGCTCGCGGTCGGATTCGGCTCGGGCAGCAAGCCTGCGAGCACCGCGATCATCTACAGAGGGTAAAGCGCCGGCCGCCCGCCATGCGGCCGAGCGCTCTTCCCGGGGTCCCCAACGCGGCAGCCGCGTTGGGGTGGCTTGCGCGGTGTCTCGTCGGCTTGCGGCACGAGCCGAATTCGGCCGCCATTCGAAGATGCGACTTCAGCAACGGCGAGTAGCTTGAGCCCTGCGACCAGCATAGCGCGCAACCGCGTTCCGTCAACGAACGTGCGAGGTTGAGCTTGGCGGCCAGTTCTGCCGATTCCTCCTCAGCGGTTACACTGGTCTGGATCCAGGAACCCCACTGAATGAACGACCTGGCAGTCCGCCAACAATTCGATGCCGCGCTCGACGCGCTGGTTTCGCAGGTGAAGGAAGACCGTTCCATCCTCGCCGCCGTGCTCTGCGGCAGCCTGGCGTACGACAGCGTCTGGGCGAAATCGGACATCGACCTCGTGCTGGTGACGATCGACGACAAGAAGGTGGAATCGTCGGACCTCGCGCTGTGGGCGGACGGCACCAACGTGCACGCGTTCCTCATGCCGCGCGCCGCCTTCCGCAGGACCGCGGAAGGGTCGCTGCGGCAGTCGTTCATGCACTCGCTGCTCGCGAAGGGCCGGCTGCTCTTCACGCACGACCCGACCATTGCCGACATGGTCGCCGGGTTGCGGCAGATCGGCGACCGCGACACCGCGATCCAGCTCCTGCACGCGGCAACCAGTGCGCTTCACTCCATCTACAAGGCGCACAAGTGGTTCGTCACGCGCGGCGACCTCGACTACACCGCGCTGTGGATCCTCTACGCGGCGACGCCGCTCGCGCAG
>Ga0316628_100005406_pt1 | contig 10244 bp, 7 predicted proteins | sample OWC_Aug_M2_C1_D5_FD_207648 | JGI IMG/M metagenome (GOLD analysis project Ga0316628, IMG submission 207648) | Wetland soil microbial communities from Old Woman Creek delta, Ohio, United States - OWC_Aug_M2_C1_D5_C | ecosystem: Environmental > Terrestrial > Soil > Wetlands | place: USA: Ohio... | reverse complement strand
CCAGGTCCTTGGTGACGATGGACTGCCCGGCATTCTGCGCGATCTTCCAGCCGCCGCTACCGATTCCCGACACCTGCACGAGATCGCCCAAGACACAGGTGGCTGGCAATGTGATGGTGACCTGGGCCACCTTGTTGGCCAGATAACCGGTGTTCGCCACGGCCTGCTGTGCTGGACCGGTGACATTCACCCAAGTGACGCCCGGACCGGCTGGGCCTTGCGGGCCGGTTGGACCCATTGGTCCGGTTGGTCCGGTCGCACCCGGCGCACCGTTGCAGACGTAACTGCTGGAGGTGACTTCTGCGGGATCGAGCACGCCGTTGGCATTGGTGTCGAGCCCGCTGCTGACCTTGTTGCCGCCGTATTTGCAGAACGTGCCGGCAGGCTCAGGCACGATGGACACGAGGCTGTTGAATCCGTTGTGGCCATTCTTGCCATTGCAGATATAGGCGGTGCTCGTGATCTCGGAAGCATCAAGGATGTTGTTGCCGTTGGTATCCTGACCGGCACTCACCTTCGCCCCGCCGGCTGCACATTTAGCCCCTGGCGCTTCCTTGGTGACCAGCACCAGGGCGCTCAATCCGTTGCTTCCGCCAGGCAGGTTGCAGACGTACTGCTTGCTGGTGGCCTCTGAGGGATCCAGAACCCTGTTGTTATTTGCGTCGATGCCGCTATTCACCGTGACGCCATCGTTGTGGCAGTCGCTGAGTGGTGCCCCATTCACAACTGCCGTGGCAACGACATCGGCGGCGGAAACGCCGCTGGTCTGGCCGCCTGGGTCGCTGGCTGCTGCACCGCCCCCTGCACTGCTGCCACCGCAGGAAACCAGAATTGTCGAAGACAACGCGGATAAGGCTGTCAGAGATAGCAGGATCTGTGCATGGCTGAGTTTCATTTGGACCCCTTTCTATTCTTGGGAATAGTTGATCCAATCTGGAGGTACATCAACCTGGCAATTCGGCCGTCGCCTTGCATGTATGACGCCGAATCTATCCAATGCCTGCAGGCAATGCGGTCGAGAAGAAGGTGCGGGACGCGAGTCCCAAGTGCAACCGTCAGTGGCACCTTTGCACGGCGCATCTTCATCTTGAATGGGTGAGATAACAATACGGCTGATCGTGTAAAAAACGCTTATGGCCTGTAGGGGATGCTCACGTTTCTGCGTAGGCCACGTATCGGGCGGAAGCGGGGAAGAGTGGAAGTCAGCGCGCGTATGCCTCCGTCGCGTAGCGGCGCATCATGCGATTGCTGTTGAAGTAGGAAGCGTTCTTGGCGATCGCGCCTTTCATCACTTTGATCCATCCCCCATCGCTGCGATCGTAGTACATCGGCAACACCACTTGTTCGAGCTTGTCGTAAAGGAAGCCTGCGTCGTTGTCGGGGCCTGTGCCATCGCCGATTGCCCAGCCGGTTACGTCCTCGATGCAGCCCTCGATCCACCAGCCGTCGAGAATCGAAAGGTTGGGAACCCCGTTGAATGCTGCTTTCATCCCGCTGGTGCCCGATGCCTCAAGCGGCGGCAGCGGGGTATTGAGCCAGACATCGGCACCTGCGGTCAGCGTCTGCGCGAGCGCCAGATTGTAATCGGGCAGATAGACCACGGTTATCGTGCCGGCAAGGTCACGCGCATGTGCACACAACTGCTCAATCAGCTTCTTGCCATCCTCGTCGCGCGGATGCGCCTTGCCGCCGAGCACGACCTGAAAAGGGTATTTGCGCGCGATTGCCTTAAGGCGCTCCAGATCGGAGAAGAGCAGGTCCGGGCGCTTGTAGGCGGCCATGCGCCGCGCGAAGCCGAAGATCGGGATATCGGCCTTGAGCGGGATGCCGGTCAGCTCCTGCACTTTCGCGATGAGAAGCTGTTTTGCCTGGGCGTGCGCCTCCAATATCGCCGCATCGGGAATGCAGCAATCGGCGCGCATCAGCAACTGCGGTTCGTGGGCCCAGCCGGGGAGATAATGATCGTAGAGCTGGCGGAAACCCTCGGCGGACCAGGTATAAGGGTGTACGCCGTTGGTGATTGCATGCACCTTGTAGCCAGGGAACATCTTGTTGGATATTTCGGCATGCTTGGTCGCGACGCCGTTCACGTATTCGCTCAGGTTCAACGCGAACCGCGTCATGTTGAGGTTTTCCTCGCCCGCGAGGTGCTTGATCGTTTCCATCTCGAAATCGGCATCGAGAACGCGCTGGACCAGATCGTAGGGAAAACGGTCATGTCCGGCCTCGACCGGAGTGTGGGTGGTGAAACTGCACAGGTCGCGCACACGCGGGAGGTCATAGGGCGATTCGCCTGGGCGTACGTCTTCAGCAGAATAGGTATAACGCCGCATCAGCTCCAGCCCGAGCAGCGCGGAATGCCCTTCGTTCATGTGGTAATGCTGGATCGTGAAGCCCATTGCATGCAGCACGCGCACGCCGCCCAAACCAAGCACGATTTCCTGCTTGAGCCGGTAAACATTGTCGCCGCCGTAGAGATAGTGCGTGATGTTTCGGTCGCTCGGGCTATTCTCATTCAGATCGGTGTCGAGCAGCAGAACCGGCTGACGTCCGCCCATGTGCCCTTCGATTTCATACAACCAGGCGCTGATCCAGACCGTGCGCCCCTCGATCTGCACGGCAATCTTCGCGTCGATGGGTTGCGCCCAGTGCCTGATATCCCAATTGGCCGGATGTTCCACCTGCCGGCCTTGCGCATCGATTTCCTGGCGGAAATAGCCGGCATGGCTTGCGAGAGTGACGGCCACCATCGGTAGCTCGAGGTCGGCGGCGGAGCGCATGGTATCGCCTGCGAGTATGCCCAAGCCCCCGGCATAGGTCGGAATCTCGTGGCGCAGTGCAAGTTCCATCGTGAAGTAAGCGATGCGCGGGTGATGAATGAATGCGTCCAGCATAGCTGCCATCCTCCTCATAACCAGTCTGCATGAGCCACTCGATTGACGGTGCTTCTCGCTTGTTCACAAGATACTCCAAACGCGTGTCGCTGTCTGTCTGCTCATACGGCTGATCAGCTTTCCAGATCGCGCTTCTTCTCCAGGAACTCTTCGCGTTCGATCTCGCCACGCGCGTAGCGTTCTCTTAGCACGTCGATGGCACTTTTCTCATGCCGATGCCCAGGACCGGAACCATAGCCAGAGGCCAGTTTGACGAGCAAAAAAATGGCAGCGATCAGCAAGCCCCAAAACAGCAGCATGCCGATGCCCATGCCTATACCGCCCCATCCCCACCCATAATCTCCCATATGTCCCCACATGTAGTCCTCCTTTCCGTGCGATTGACAGGTCTAAAGCCTTGCGCGGCGCAAGCGCAAGGCATTGCTGATTACCGATACCGAGCTGAAACTCATCGCCGCTGCGGCGATGATGGGCGACAGCAGCAACCCGAAGAAGGGGTAGAGCACGCCGGCTGCAACGGGGATGCCGAGCACGTTGTAGACGAATGCGAAAAACAGGTTCTGGCGGATGTTGCGCATCGTGCTTCGGCTGAGGCGCACTGCACGTACGATGCCGCGCAGGTCGCCTTTCACGAGGGTGATGCCCGCAGATTCCATGGCTACATCGGTGCCCGTGCCCATGGCGATACCTACGTGAGCCTGGGCCAGTGCCGGCGCATCGTTGATGCCGTCTCCTGCCATCGCCACGATGCGCCCCTGCGCCTGCAGCAGCGTGATGACGGAGGCTTTCTGTTCCGGCAGTACTTCTGCCTCGATGCGATCGATGCCCAGTCTCTTCGCCACCGCCTCGGCAGTGATGCGGTTGTCCCCGGTGAGCATGATGATGCGTATGCCTTCCCCATGCAGCGCGCTGACAGCTTCCGCCGAGGATTCCTTCACCGGGTCGGCAACGCCGATCAGTCCCATGGCTTCACCATCGTATGCCAGCAGCATTACCGTCTGTCCGTCGTTGCGCAAAGCCTCAGCACGGGCCGGCAGGTCGGCAGCGTCGATATTCAGCTCCGCAAACAGCTTGAGACTGCCCAGCGCGACGGTACAGCCGTCAACCGTCCCCAATACGCCCTTGCCGGTGACCGACCGGAAGTCGCTCACCGTTCCAAGCGCGACTCCTTTTTCCTGAGCCCCATTCACGATCGCCGCGGCCAGCGGATGTTCACTGGCACGTTCCAGGCTGGCGCCAAGCCTCAGTACTTCGCTTTCGTTGAATCCCGCAAGCGGAATGACCGAGACCAGTTTCGGCCTGCCTTCGGTCAGCGTGCCAGTCTTGTCCACGACCAGCGTATCCACCTTCTCCAAGGTCTCCAGCGCCTCGGCGTTCTTGATCAGCACGCCTGCCGTGGCGCCGCGCCCGGTGCCGACCATGATGGACATTGGCGTCGCCAGCCCCAGCGCGCAGGGGCAGGCGATGATCAGCACCGCGACGGCGTTGACCACGGCGTGCGCAAGGCGCGGCTCCGGGCCAAGGAGGCCCCACACCACCATAGTTGCGAATGCGACCAGCACCACCGCTGGTACAAAGTAGCCGGCAGCGACATCGGCAAGCCGCTGGATCGGCGCGCGTGAACGTTGCGCCTCGCTCACCATGTGCACGATCTGCGCAAGCAGGGTGTCGGCGCCCACTCGCTCGGCGCGCATCAGCAGGCTGCCCGTACCGTTCACGGTGGCGCCGATCAGCCGCGCGCCCGCAGTCTTTTCGACCGGGATGGATTCGCCTGTCACCATGGACTCATCCACTGAACTTGCGCCTTCGAGAACCGCGCCGTCCACCGGCACCTTCTCGCCGGGCCGTACGCGCAGCACGTCGCCGGGTTGCACCTCTTCCATGGGAATGTCTTGCTCGTTGCCGTCCGCGCGCACGATACGCGCTGTCTTTGGGGCGAGACCCAGCAGCAACTTGATTGCAGCGCTCGTCTGGCTGCGCGCCCGCAACTCCATCACTTGTCCGAGCAGCACCAGTGCCGTGATCACCGCCGCTGCTTCGAAATAGACCGGCACCGTGCCGCCCATGCTGCGCATCGCGGGCGGAAAGATTCCGGGCAACAGCATTGCCACCACGCTGTAACTCCATGCCACGCCGACCCCCAGCGCGATCAGGCTGAACATGTTGAGGCTGCGGTTGACCACTGAAGCCCATCCGCGCTGGAATAACGGCGACCCCGCCCACAGCACGACCGGGGTGGCCAGCGCGAACTCGAACCATTGCAGCGCAGTCATCGAAACAGAAACTGGCAGGAGGTGTGGGGCGAGGTCGGAAACCATCGCCACCACGAATACGGGAAAGGCCAGTGATGTGCTCAGCCAGAAACGGCCCGTCATGTCGCGCAACTCGGCATTGTCTTCCACCGTGGCGTTGCGCGGCTCCAGGGCCACGCCGCACTTCGGGCAGCTGCCGGGCTCGCTGCTCACAACCTCAGGGTGCATCGGACAAGTGTATTCGACGGCTTCCGGCATGAGCGGTGTTTCCGGTTCCAGTGCCATGCCGCACTTGGGGCAAGACCCCGGCGATGACTGGCGCACCTCCGGATGCATGGGGCAGGTATAAATCGCGCCGGGCTTTCTGGCTTGCGGCTCTGCCATGCGCGGTTTGAGGTAATTGTCGGGAGAAGTCTGGAACTTGCGCAGGCACTTCTCCCCGCAGAACAAGTATGTCTGTCCGCCATGCACATGGCGGTAGCGGCTGTCCGTAGATACGGTCATCCCGCACACAGGATCAGTCGGCATGACATGCTCCCTTCCGGAATGAAGGTGCCGCGGAGCCGCGCCTTTCTACTTGAGTAGCCATTGGAAAGTTCTCGGCGACTTGTCGACGGCAAGGCGTATTCGCAGTTCGACCGCACGCGGATGCGGAGAAATTTGCCTGAAGCGCAAAACCCCCCTGCGATGATGTCCTCCCGGCGGCGAGCCTTGCCAGGTGAGCGGGACGTACTGTTTGCCTTCCGCAACGAGCAGGGCAGCCTTGGACAGGTCATCGTTCAAGGCCTTTGTGTGGGTTTCCAGGGTCACTTCAAAATCCCACGCCTCCGTTGCGGACGAGAAGTCTGGCGGGATGACAGTAACCTTGACACCATCCTTCTCGCTTGTTTGCGGCAGTTCTGCCGCCGCACTGCAGATCGAAACTGCGACGGTGGCAATCGCGAGGGCGAATCCAGGCAAGAATCGCTTCAGCATTTTGCATGCTCCTTTGCGGCCTTGACGACCTTTGGTGCGATATACAAGATACCGGCGGCGTTGAAGGCCAAGCCCACCCAGAACAACTCAATCTCGTATTCGGCGACGATGGTGAGGAAGCCGGCGACTCCCAGGACCGGCACGATGTTCGCGAGGTAATGGGCGCAGCAGGAAACCATTGCGGCCGTCGAGGTGGTTCCGGATACCGCGACTACCTTGCCCGATGCGCCATCGCGGCCGGCGAGATTCTTGAGGTAGGTGTAGAGGCCGACCTGGACACCGAAGCCTATGGCAAGGGCGACGATGAAATACCAGAACCTCGCGAATTGTTCGATCGCAAAATCCAGCCCGGAAATCAGACCGACGACGCCAAAGTAGACGGCGAGCAATATTGCCGCCGCCGCCATGCCGAATCCGGCCGGCTTGCTGAAGCCCGGCGCCGGCTTCGCCTGCGACTCCTCCACGAGTGTCATGCCGCACTGGGGGCACGATCCAGGTGATGGCAGGCGAACTTCAGGATGCATCGGACAGGTGTACATCGCATTCACCTCATCCGGTATCACCGCGTGCGGATCGGTAGCGTTGATCGTTCATGGCACCTGCCTCCCGGGGTGAGCAACCCCTTTCCTTTGGGCACCTGCAGAAGCGCAAGACGTTTTCAGTCATGCCGCTCTTAGGTCAGTGGTACGGCTGCTCGTAAATGTCGCGGCGCGTGAGAGGGACCGGGCTGAGAAACGGTGCCCGCTTCGATGCCAGTATCTGGTAGACACCGGTGCCGCCTTGCTCGAACTCCAGGGCAACGGCTGCCATGTAGAAGCGCCAGATGCGGTAGACCGATTCCGGCACGTGTTCCAAGGCTTGTTCGCGGCTTTGCTCGAGGCGGTTTACCCACTCGCGCAGCGTCAGCGCGTAGTGCGGTCTGAGATTCTCGACATCGTGAATTTCGAATTGCGAATCTTCCATGACGCGCTGCACGGTGCTGATGGTTTCGAGCTGGGCATCCGGAAACACATAGCGGTTCATGAATTCCGCTGCGTCGTTTTTTTTCCAGCCGCCTTCGACAGTGGTTATGCCGTGATTCAGGAACAGGCCGCCGGGTTTTAGCATCCGGCTGGCGATGGAGAAGTAGGTCGGCAGGTTCTTCAAGCCTACATGCTCGAACATGCCCACGCTCGATACCTTGTCATACTCGGCCTCTCCCTTGAGGTCGCGGTAATCGAGCAACTCTACCGACACCTGTTGTTCGAGCCCACGGCGCTTGATTGTCTGCACGGCTTGATCATATTGGTTCCGGCTCAGCGTAATTCCGTGCGCGTTGACGCCGTAGTGCTCCGCAGCCCAGCACACCAGCGCGCCCCAACCGCAGCCGATATCGAGCAGTCTTTCGCCCGGCTTGAGCCTCAGCTTGCGGCAGATGTGGTCAAGCTTGTTGCGCTGTGCCTGCTCCAGGCCTTGGACGGTGTCCTCGAAATATGCGCAGGAGTAGATCATTTGCTCGTCCAGCCACAGCGCGTAAAAATCGTTGGAGACGTCATAATGGAAGGAGATGGCGTCACGATTAACCTCCCTGCTGTTCTCCAGCCCCAGTTTTTGGCTGAGCTTCCTTGCCCACATGCGGCTGCCATGTGTCTCTGAATTTTCAGGCTTGATCATTATTGCCTTGGCTGCAAGCAGCATCCTTTCTGCCAAGGACAGTCGCAGCGAACCCAGATAGTGGCGAAGCTTGAGTGCGCTGTAGAAATCGCCTTCAACGTCGATCAGCCCGCGAAAATAGGATTCAACGACACGCAGCGAATTCTGCGACAGGAGTAGATCGCGGAAAGCCGCTGGCGAACGGAAGATCAAGGAGAATTCGGGCTGGCCGCTCCCTACGCAGATTGCGGAACCATCCCACAGGCAGATGCGCATGCTGCCATCGAAATCCCGGAACAAACGCGACACGACCTGCTTTGCCAACTCGATGCCGGGGTTGTCGGCCGCAATGCTGTTTTCGTAAGGGTTTGCCATTTCACCGAACTCCTTCCTCAATTGGTTAGAGACTCTCTGATCAAGCCAACTCAAAGGCAGATATAGCGGCAAACTGCAAAGGGGCTGCCGGGCTTACCCGGCAACAAGCTTTCTGGGGGCTTCCAAACGCCTGATCCGGGGCAATCATTCGGCCGTGGATACATGCGGTTTCAGTTCACTTTTTGGAACGGCATGGACCGCCAAGGTTCCCCTCAACAAGCCGGGATTTCAGTTACATTCTCCTTGCTCCCTGCCTGATTGAGCATGGACAGGCTCCAAGCCGAGCTATTTAACATCGTTCAGTGTTTGTGCTCAATGCGGGTAATTACCTATTCTTTCGCAGGGATTCGTTGCGGACCCGGGTGTACAGTCGCACAATTCCCCGCTGTGTATCCGCAGCTTTGAGAGTGTCCGTAACAACTTCCGGCCATCGGCAGGGTGCATGGCGGTTGGCGAACGAGATCTTTTGAGAGTATGCAGGTCTTTCTGCGAACGTCCTCCGCCAGTAAATCGGCGGCAGAGGCGTCACTTATGCGCCGGCATCGTGGCCCCCCGACTGCCAGGCAGGTGCATCTCCTGTCCCAGCGGAGATGTTTGAATGAGCTGCCGTTCATCCAGATTGCCTGACCGTTCGTCCAGATTTGTTCAAGCTTGAAAAGCGACATTTGTCACCATTCATGAAGTCATCTACCACTTATCCTGAACTTGAATGATAATGATATTGACTCTCGATAGAGGGGGCGGACTTGCCAGTCCGGAGTGGATATATCCAGCATTTTATATAGGGCAGGCGCTGAAGCCATGGCTGAAGAACTGTACTCGAAGGCAGGATTATCCGTTTCCCCGCCTGAATAATCAGATAAACAGGCAGCGCGCCAGCGCCAGGTACAGTTCAATACACTAATATCTGGAATTTAACTGCGTTTTTAGTAAGCAAGTTATATTTGAAGAAGCACCAAAATGTGCAGGATGATATATCAGGTAATACGATGAATAATTTTCAGAAGTGTATTTTGTTCGGTGTGTTGTTATGGGTGTGGGCGAGCGGTAGTTTTGCGGAGGAAATATCACGAGAACAGATAAAGGGGCTCGACGAGCAAGTTCAGGACATCAAGAAGGATGTCCTGGGTATTTCGGCTGAGCTCACGCAACTCGAAGAGAAGTTGATCTACCCGTCAAATACGCAAGTTTCGGTATTTGTCAGTTTTGAAGAAGGGGCAAAATTTCGTCTTGATGCGGTGAAGATCAAGATCGATGGTAAGGATGCATCACATCATATTTACACATTCAAAGAGCTGGAAGCCCTGCAAAGTGGTGGAGTTCAGCGTCTGTATACAGGGAACATCCGGGCTGGAGAGCACACCCTGGATGTTTCCATAAACTCAAAATCCTCGGGTGAGGCTGTCAATCTTCAAAGTGCAAGTCACAAGTTCACCAAATCCGTGGAGCCTAAACTGATCGAAATAATTCTTGGCGGATCGGGCACGGGAAGTCAACAGATCGGATTTAGAGACTAACCATTTATGATGCGTCGATGCATTTGGTGGTGCCTGCTTGGCTTATGTTTTAGCTCGTTTTCCTTTTCCGCTGATGATTCATCGCGTGCAGCCGCGAAGGATCTTTATCTCGGCGAAGCATTCTATTACGCTTTTCAGGGCGAGTACGTTGACGCGATCACGCGCCTGGATACGGAGCTTGGGCAGTTTTACAGGCTGGATGATCGCAATCTTGATCCTCTTCATTTTCAAATCAATTACGCCAATTTCTCGGTAGGCGACTTTGAGTTGTCCTACCGGATGAACCAGCGTGCAGGGCGCGCCATCAAGGCGGTGCTGGAAGCCAATGTTGATCAGTCAATACGCAATGAGGCAGCTTATCGGCTGGCGCGCATCTTTGTGGAGAAGGATGACCCGAGAAGCGCCTTAAGCACGATCGAGAAAATCAAAGGCAAAGTGCCGGAAAAAATCCGCGATGACGAGCTTTTTTTGCGCGCGCAGATTTACATGCTTACCGGTAAATTTGAAGAGGCAATCAAAATACTTCAGGGCATGCAAGGGACGAAGAATTTTGAGGGATTTTCGACCTATAACCTGGGTATTGCGTTAATACAGAACGG
>Ga0316628_100005405_pt1 | contig 10245 bp, 11 predicted proteins | sample OWC_Aug_M2_C1_D5_FD_207648 | JGI IMG/M metagenome (GOLD analysis project Ga0316628, IMG submission 207648) | Wetland soil microbial communities from Old Woman Creek delta, Ohio, United States - OWC_Aug_M2_C1_D5_C | ecosystem: Environmental > Terrestrial > Soil > Wetlands | place: USA: Ohio... | reverse complement strand
CTTGGACGAGGAGCTCCTCAGCCCCGTCGTGACGGTGTCCCTGACGAGGACGTACTTCGCCCCGTTCCACGTGCGCACTTCCCCGAGCAGGAAGCCCATCACCTCGAGTCGCTCCGTCGCGTGGTCGGAGGCATGCTCCCTGACCTTCCGCTCGGCCGTGTCCGAAAGGTATGCCCTGAGAGGACGGCCCAGGGACATAGCTCGTTCATAGAGCACCGTGGAATCCTCGGCCAGCCACGGGTGGGGGCCCAGAGACGCCTCGCGCGGGGGAGGGCGCTCGACCGGCTGGTGGCGCGTCTCACCGAGGATCCTCGGCCTAGACATCTGCATCACCTACGATCCTGATCCTCCGGTCCGACTGGTCCATCACGATCGGCGGGTTGTAGCCGTTCCTGTTGAAGTATGCCGCGGCCCTCGTGCAAGCATCGCTCCCGAACGGGTTCCTGGGGTTCGGGTTCATGAGCAGGGCCTCGATGCCCTTGATGAAACTGACCAGCGTGGAGCTGAAGTCCCAGTTCTCCAGGAGCTTGGTGCAGACGTAGCCCCCGTCGTCCGGCGGCATGATGTTGGGGTGGAAGATCGGCGTCTGCCACTTGACTATGGGTTTCTCGACCGGGTAGTCCTCGCCTATCAGTATGGCCATCTTGTGGACGAACCTGTGGACGACCTTGTCCTCCTCCCAGGCTGGACCGGGCACCCTGAGTATGGTCACGTTGAGCAGTATGGGGAACTCCGACAGAGTCGGGTCCGAGACGGATATGTGGTGCCTGAGTTCGCGCTGGCAGGTATCCACCTCGTTCCTGAGACGGATCCTCAACACGTCGACGGGCAGCGACATCTCGACTATCCGCCCTCGGGGTCAGGGATCAGTTCGAGAACATCATCGGTCCTTATGCTGGCGTCCCTGAGAGAGGCACCGCCTCTGAGGACCTTCTTCCCCTTCCTGAGGACGTAAGCTCCCATGTCTTTGCTCCAGAATGTAGCCGCGCTCTCGATTATCTCGTCGATGGTGTTCTCTTCCTCGAGTTCCATCTCGACGGCGGCACCGGTCTCCGCGTTCTTGACTTTGATCCTAAATGGCAGCGTGACCACCGGATACTGGACACAACTTGGGGTTAAATGACTTTCGCATACCTGTAGTACGACATTCACGGGCGTCCGTGAACGGGGCAGTCGGGGTTGACAGGCACTTCTGCCTCCTCGGAGGCGTTCCTCTGACCGTCGTAGTACAAGGTGTTCGATAGGAGCATGTCGTCCTTCCCCGACACATGCTTGAGCGCCTCCCTGACCATGAGCGCGGAGACGATGCTCGTGGTGGTAATCTCGGCGGCGAGCCTGGGCTCGTGGAAGACGACATCCCGGCCAGTGCAGCTGAACCTGAGGTTCGCGACGCGCGCGTGGCTACGGTTCATCCCGCACTGTATGCACGCGCCCTCTGGCGGCCTGACCACCATCACCCTGCCGAGGAGGCCCTCCATCCCGCCGTCGATGTACATCCTGCCTGCAAGGTACGAGCGTGAGTTGACGTGCAGCCTGGCGACTATGTTATCCAGGCACCCGAGGACGACGTCGTGCTCCTTGTAGATCGAATCGTCGACCCCCTCGATCCTGGAGACCGACGGGTCGACAGCCATGTCGGGGGACAGGGTCCGCATCCCCTTCGCGACCACCTCGGCCTTCGGACGCCTCGCCGACGCGTCCTCCGTTGAGAAGAACAGGCACCGGTTCAGGTTGGAGCCCACGACGTGGTCCATGTCTACGACGGTGACGTGCCTGAACCCCGAGAGGGCGAGGCACTTGCCAACCTCGTTCCCGAGCGCGCCCGCGCCCACCATCAGGACGCGCGCGCGTGCGATGGCGTCCAAGTCCAGCCACTCGATCCTGCGCGAGCGGTCGAGCCTGTCGTCATCGGTCGCGCCTACCCTCACACATCCATCCACGGGGTGTGGAACATGGCTTGCGGATTTAACCCTTGGCTCAGTCCCACACCAGGGAACCGTCGACCATCATCTGGATCTCCTTGCCGCCCTTGCGGACGACGGTGATGGTAGGCTTCTTCACGAGCCCGTCCAGGTGGATCAGGGACTCGGCGTCCCTGTCGTAGTTGCTCCCGACCGCGAAGTGGCAGGTCCCATAGACCTTCTCGTCCTCGAGCATGATCCCGACTATGCGGGCCTTCCTGTTCAGGCCTATGCCCAGCTCGCCTATGGAGCTCGCGTTCCTGGCGTACACCTTGCCGAGCTCGCGCTTGAGGTCCCCGGAGGCGGCCATCTTCATGGCCTTCTTCTCGGCGTTCCTGACCGTGGTCTCGAGGACCTTGGCCTCCTTGCCCCCTGATATGTCCGTGATGAAGCCCTTCCTGATGTCGCAGACTATGGGCTCCTTGATGATGATCTCACCCTTCTCGACGACGATTGACCCGTCGAAGGCTATGGTCCCGTCCGACGCGCCCAGGGCCGGGGAGACGTACACCTCGCCCGCGGGGAGGTTCCCGCCCTTCCCCTGCTTGCTGAAATCGCCGTTGTCCGACTTGCCCTTCCTGCCCTTCATGCCTATGGACACGTCGGTCCCGCCAGGAGCGGTGACCCTGACGGATTCCGCGCCCTCCATGAGCTTGACTATGCGCTTGCAGTCCCCGCGCATGCGCGTGTAGTCGATCGGCACGGTCCTGGAGAACATGTCCACCGTGACGCCGGGCGACCAGAACGACCTCGAGATCTTGCCCTCGAAGAGGACATCGAAGTAGTGATCGTACCGCGCCTTCCCGCCGGGGGCCTTGTACCCGCGCCTCATGCCGAAGCTGTCCTTCCCGAGCCTGTCGGCGCTTGTGGATATGAGTATGTCCGGCGCGGACGACATCGCCTTGATCACGCCCTCCTCGGCGTAATCGTACTGTCCCTTCGTCCTCTGGACGAGCAACAGGGGCTTCGCGCCGAGTTCAAGGGCCGCGTCGAACAGGGACATCGAGATCTGCATGACCTCGGTGCTCGGGTTCGTTATGATCATGACCTCTTCGTCCTTCTTCGTGGCGAGCACGTCCACCATTGCTGCCCTTGCGGCCTTCCTTAGGGACGGAGGGTATGCCTTCCCCTTCGCGAAATCGACTACTTCGGACATCGGTCGGTGGAAGGCCTGCCCGGCACTTAAGGGTTCACTGAAAACAATACATGAGGCGGCTGTCCTGGGCAAAGGATATGTGGGGATACCGCGGATACACCGATCATGTTCAGCCTAGGGGGTTCGGGCGAGGTGGACGGAAAGGTGGATGTGTGCATCGTCGGTGCCGGCCCCGCCGGGATGACCGCCGCGGTCTATGCCGCGAGGAAGATGCTGTCTGTCGCGCTCATATCGAGGGACATCGGCGGACAGGTCGCATGGACGATGGGCATCGAGAACTACATGGGGTTCCAGTTCATCACGGGGAAGGAGCTCGTGGCCAAGTTCGAGGAGCAGGTCAGGCAGTTCCCCGTCACAGTCGTCATCGACGAGGTCGTCGGCATCCAGACCAAGGGGAAGGAGTTCGTCCTGAACACCAAAGGTGGGAGGGCGATCGAAGCCAGGTCGATCATCGTGGCATCTGGCAAGCGGCCCAGGTCGCTGGGCGTGCCCAACGAGACGAAGCTCATCGGAAGGGGGGTCTCGTACTGCGCCACGTGCGACGGTCAGTTCTTCGCGGGCAAGGACGTCGCAGTCATAGGCGGAGGGAACTCCGCCGTCCAGACGGCCGTCGAGATGTCTCGGATCGCGAAGAAGGTCTATGTGGTCTCGAGGAGTCCGTGGAAGGCGGATGGCCTCGTCGCAGACGCGGCGTCAGGCATCACGAACATCGAGACGAGAACGAGGTTCGCCGTCCTCGACATCGTGGGCGAAGACAATGTCGAGGGGCTCAGGGTCAAGGAGATGACCTCCGGCGAGGTCCAGGAGCTGAAGGTCCAGGGCGTCTTCCTGGAGATAGGGCTCGATCCCAACAGCGGCTTCGTGCGCGGCCTGCTCCCCCTGACTGGCTACGGCGAGGTCATGGTCGACTGCGAATGCAGGACCACCGTCAAGGGCGTCTTCGCGGCAGGGGACGTGACCCAGGTCCGGGACAAGCAGATGATCGTCGCCGCGGGGGAGGGGGCCAAGGCCGCCCTCAGCGCGTACGAGTACCTGACGGCGCTCTAGCACCGCTTGTCCAGGTAGTCCGTCGGCACGACCGCGTTGATGAGCTTCCGGTCGTAAGATGCCAGGAGCGACTTGATCCCGTCCTTGACCGACTTCTCGAGAGGCGACGGCCTGTGCTCGGACAGTATCCTCCGGACCTCCTTCCTGGCAAGCGTGGCGATCGGCTCCTCGTTCGAGCCCGGCGCCCTCGCCTGCATCGCGATCTTGGGCAGGAGGTTCTCAGATCTGAAATTCCTGAGCGTGTGAGGGTCCTTCATGAAGTACCCCCCGGGTCCGACCCTGGATATGACGTCGAAGGCCATGGTCGCATCGTTGACAGTGACGCCACGCGATGCCCTGAGGATGTTCCTCCAGAGTTCGCAGTCGACGACGATCTGCTCGACCGACTCGCATCCAGACCTCTCGAAGCCGCCGATGCCGACGACCTGGTCCGCGCCAGCGAGCACCGGCAGGAGCCCGCTTATCGCCTTCTGGTACCCGATCTCGTAGCCGGGGCAGCACCCCGACGCCGCCACCCCGCCGACCTGGGACGGGAGCCGGTACCTGAGGGCCATCTGGCATCCCGACGCGTTGATGAGAGCCCCCTCGGTCGATCCTGACAGGAAGACGCCGGTCCTCATGTCCATCGGCCCCGACTCGGAGCTGTACAGTATCGGCGCGCCGGGGGATGCCATCTGCGAAACGCAGTTGCCCGCGAGCACCTCGGCGTTCACGAGCGTCACGGTCCCCGCTAGGGTCACCGGAGAGACCGACCCGGATATCGCCATCGAGAGATGCACGACCGGGAGGCCGGCCCTCGCGAACTCGACGACCGCGTCGATGTCCCCCTCCTCGAACCGGAGGGGAGTGATGGGGGTATGCGTGATCGATATGATGGGCCGCTTCCTGAGCTCCTTCTCGCCACCCACGATCAGGGCCGCGGCCTCGATCTGGAACCTCGCGTCCTCAACGGAGCCGGCGCCGTGCTGGACGTGCTTGCCCGTGTGGAAGATGGACGCGACGAACTCGTGGTTGTTGGACGCATCAGGCGGCAGGTCGGTCGCAACGACCTCGGGCCAGTACAGGTTCACCTCGGGCATAGCGTCGCAGACCAAGGTCAGGTCGATTAGGTCGTAGACCGTCGACTTCCTCCTGCTCTGGGTGTTGATGTCCCACACGTCGGTCGGCTGCCCGTCGTTGCAGCCGTAGACCTTGTCGGTGGCGGGGAGCGACAGGTCGTGGGCCTTGTCCCTGGCGGCCATCGTGAACTCCTTCGGGGCCTTGGCCAGGCATTCCATCACGAACCGCTCGGGTATCTTGACGATCTGGGTCGACTCGTCCACCGTCGCGCCGTGGTCCTTGAACATCTTCAGGGCGGACGGGCTGGTGACCTTCACCCCGACGTGCTCGAGTATGCGGATCGATTCCGCGTGCACGTGGTCTTCCTGCTCGCTGGTCAGTGGTCTGAACGAGGCCTTTGACAAACTATCCTCCTAAGACGGTATGTGGAACGATTGCATCTATAAAAACCCGGGAGGCGGCCGGAGGTAGGGGCACGGTCGGCCCCTCATCCCATGAACCTCTCGACGGCCTTCTCCTCGAGCCTACGCGCCCTGCGCCTCACGGCCTCGCGGTTCCTGCGCTCGTCCTCGTCGGTCTCCAGGGTAAGACCAGGCACTCCGACAGGCTTGCCCTCGGAGTCCAAGGCGACCAAGGTCAGGTATGACGAACCCGTGTGTCTCACGATGCCGCTCCGCGGGTCCTCGGCCTCGACCCTCACTCCGACCTCCATCGAGGTCCTCCAGACGGCGTTGACATTGGCCTTCAGCGTCAGGAGGTCGCCGACGTGGACCGGGGACCGGAAGTGCATCCTGTCCACGGAGGCGGTGACCACGTTCGTCCTCGCGTGCTTCGTCGCGGCCACGTACGCTATCTCGTCGACGATCTTGAGTATGGTGCCGCCGAAGACGTTACCGGAGATGTTGGCATCCTGCGGCATCATGACCCTGGCCACGACAGTCTTCGACTCGGATACCTTTCGGCTGGTTCCATCCATGGACATCCACCGACCGTCTTCCACCTACTGGCCCGGCGGAGGAGCCGGGGGCGGCGGTGGTCCCTGCGGCGGGGCCGCGTAGTACCCGGGTTGGACTGGTTGCGCGGGCGGCATCGGGGCGGGCTTCCTCTTCTTCATCAGGAGCAGTATCGCGACGAGCGCGACCACGGCCACAGCGACGCCTATCCCGGCGAGCAACAACATCGAGCTCGACGACGATTTGGTCGAGAAGTCGGTCAGCTTCATGGTGGCGAGAGGGGCGGATGCGCCAGACTCGTACTCCTTGACCTGGGCATAGTAGCCGATGTCCGCATTGTACCAGCGCATCTCGTAGTTGCCGTCCTGGTCAGTGATGGTCATCTTCATGCACGGATAGATGGTGCCGTCGACATCGACGTCGTCGAGCGTCGCGGCGATCTCCACGGAGTACGTCATCTCCATGTCGTCCGTGCTGTCATCATAGAGGGTGTCATTCTGCCACACCTCGGTGGTCATCGTCACGGTCACTTCCTCGTCCCACGAATCGCCGGTCCCGCTCTCATCGTTGAAGCCGCTCAGGAGCGGCGGGTCGTATGTGGTGACCATCTGGGTCTGGGTACGGATTGTGAACTCATATCCAAGTGCATCGGTCGTCATGTTCATGAACAAGTTCAGGTCCTCTTTCACCGTCGCGAGATAGCCGGACTTCTCGTACGTGAATCCGTCCATGGCGATATTGAACGTCACATCGAACCCGGACATGCTCATGCTCCCTGTCATATCCCCGAGCATGCGCAGCACGGTGACATCGTACTCCTCTCCACCCACAACGAGAGTGTCTTCGCCCTCGACCGTGTATGTGGCCTCGCCAGTCACATCGAATCCTTCGATATCCATGATCACATCGTAGGTCCAGTACGCGCCCTCCGCGCGGTCGACCGCCGAGGCAGGTACGGATGCCACCACGAACGTCAACGCGACCGCAAGGGCTGCGGCTGCTCCAATCAACCTAGAAGATCTCATTCCCATCAACCATCCAGTTCCGAACGCCTGGCTTCCGAACCGGGATAGGGCGACATATACCTTTGCCATGGAAGCCTGTCCATGCCACGAATGAGGCGTCTCTCGGTGCGCAGCCATGCGTCCTCCCGGAAAAGTATAATATTCGGAATTCGAATCCGCCCGGACAGCCAGGGGCGCCCAATGCGAAGACGCCCTTGACGGGCTCAAGTCGAAGGTGAAGATCACATGCCGGAAGGACTCTCGACGTATGCGGAGAAGGTATACAACGCCATGAAGGCCGCTGAGATCGACAGCGAGGACAAGATGGCCAACGCCGAGAGGATCGTGGGCCTCACGAAGGCGCCGAAGAACTTCGTCCTGAGGTCGCTCGACGAGCTCCAGTCCAAGGGTCTAGTCAAGAGGAAGGCTAGAGAGAAGTCTGCCGGCTACTACATCGTGAAGAAGGAATGAACCGAGCGGCACAGCTCGTGGCCGACCCCGCATGACTGCCCATTTTCGACAGGGCAAGAAATATAACATCAGACACTCTAACCATGGCCCAGTGGACAGATGGACCAGGAATTCGAGGTCACACCCTACAAGACCACGGGCGAGATAGACTACGACGTCCTCGCGGAGCGCTTCGGGACCAAGAAGGTCGACGATGAACTCCTCAGGCGGCTGGCGAAGCACGGTCCCATCCATCCGATGCTCAGGCGGGGCGTCTTCTATTCCCACAGGGACATGGACTGGATCCTCGACGAGCACGAGAAGGGGAACACGTTCTCCCTGTACACCGGGCGCGGACCCTCTGGCCCGATACACCTCGGGCACCTCATGCCTTGGGCGTTCACGAAGTACCTCCAGGACACCTTCAAGGCCAAGCTCTGGTTCCAGCTCACGGACGACGAGAAGTTCCTCTTCTACGACCGGCTCACCCTCGAGGAGACCAAGAAGTGGGGTTACGAGAACGCCCTCGACATCATAGCCCTCGGGTTCGATCCGAAGCTCACGAAGATATTCCTCGACACGGAGTACATCAAGACGATGTACCCGACCGTTCTCAAGGCTGCCAGGAAGATCAACTTCTCGACCATCAAGGCGGTCTTCGGGTTCGACAATTCGTTCAACATAGGCATCATCTTCTTCACGAGCATCCAGACCGTGCCCTGCTTCCTCGAGTCGATCCAGCAGGGGAAGAAGGTCCCGTGCCTGATCCCGTGCGGCATAGACCAGGACCCCCACTTCAGGGTCACGCGGGACATCGCCGAGGGGCTCGGGTTCTACAAGCCCGCGCTCCTGCACGCGAAGCTCATGCCATCCCTGGCCGGCGGCGACAAGATGTCCACCTCCGCCAAGGCCGACACGACCATATTCACCGTCGACGACAAGAAGACCGTCAAGAGGAAGGTCTCCAACGCGTTCACCGGTGGGAGGGTGTCGGTGGAGGAGCAGAGGAAGCTCGGGGGCGACCCGGACGTCTGCTCGGTCTACGCCTACAACACCTACTTCTTCGAACCGGACGATGCGAAGCTGGCGGCGCTGCGCGAGAAGTGCAGGTCTGGCAGCATCATGTGCGGCGAGTGCAAAGGCCTCCTGTTCGAGAAGGTCTGGGCGTTCCTCGAGGAACACCAGAGGCGCAGGGAGAAGGCGAAGGAGACCATCGAGGACTTCTTCGTGAGGGACTGAGCGAAAGGTCATTATCGTCCCACGAGGTTCCAGAGCACGGGAGGTTCTGATCGTGCGCCTGAAGCCCATAGCCCGCGTGGAGAACGGAGTCGAGAAGAGGCCGGAGGACTGGGACGGGGTCGTGTCCAGGATCGTCTTCGACCCAGAATACATCCCTGGCCTGTACCGGCTCGGCCATTTCAAGCACATCTGGATCATCTTCGGGTTCCACAGGATGAGGGGATGGTTGCCCCGGGTCCATCCGCGTCATGACCCGTCCATTCCAGAGATAGGGGTCTTCGCCAGCAGATCCCCGACCAGGCCGAACAGGCTCGGCCTGACCCTCGTCGAGATCGTCAGCATCAGGAAGGGAGTCGTGACGGTCAAGGGCCTGGATGCGTTCGATGGCACCCCGGTCTATGACATCAAACCGTCCGAGGACGAGATTGACTGGTGAGGCCCAATCCGGAAAAGTAGATAAGCAGTCTGCCCGATTGGCCCCCGACATGTCCCAGCATGGTGTGGCCGACGAACTCAGCTACCTCGAGAAGAAGGTCCTCAAGGCCCTCGACCGGCTCAAGAAGGCCGACCCCGAGGCCGTGCGTAAGGAGGCGGGCCTGGAGCAGGTGGTCGAGGTGATGAATGCCTCGTCCTGGCTACAGGCGAAGGGACTTGTGAGGATCGACGAGAGCATCGCCAAGGCCTACACGCTCAGGAGACCCGAGGCCGCGACGAAGCCCTTGCCGGAGAGGACGGCCATAGACCTGATCGTGAAGGCGCACGGCGGGAGGGGCTCACTCGCAGACCTCAAGGCGAGCGGCAGATTCACGGGCGACGACATCCAGATAGCCCTCGGATGGATCAAGAAGAAGGGCTGGGGCGAACTCGAGAAGTCCGGGAAGGACATGTTCATCAAGGTCACCGACAAGGGTCGCAAGGCCCTCGACTCCAGGGGCGACGACGAGCTGCTCATCGAGCGGCTGGCCAAGGGAGAGGTCCGCGAGGACGACGCCCCCAAGGAGGCCATCGACCAGCTCAGGCAGCGCAAGGACATAGTCAACGAGAGGCACATCACGAGCAGGCTCATCTCGCTGACCGAGCTCGGGGCCGAGTTGGCATCGAAGGACCTCGCGATCAAGGAGGAGGTCGCGCAGCTGACCCCCGAGCTGATCCAGTCGGGAAAGTGGCGCGAGGTCGAGGTGCGCAGGTACGACGTCAAGGCCTTCGCCCCGACGGTCCACGGCGGGCGCAGGCATCCCATGGCCATGCTCATCGAGAAGGTGAGGGACGCGTTCCTCACGATGGGCTTCACGGAGATCAGGGGCGACTACGTGGAGAGCGCGTTCTGGAACATGGACGTGCTGTTCACGGCACAGGACCATCCCGCGAGGGACATG
>Ga0316628_100005404_pt1 | contig 10245 bp, 9 predicted proteins | sample OWC_Aug_M2_C1_D5_FD_207648 | JGI IMG/M metagenome (GOLD analysis project Ga0316628, IMG submission 207648) | Wetland soil microbial communities from Old Woman Creek delta, Ohio, United States - OWC_Aug_M2_C1_D5_C | ecosystem: Environmental > Terrestrial > Soil > Wetlands | place: USA: Ohio... | reverse complement strand
TGATCCCTGAGACATCAGACAGGATAAAAGCCCTGACAGCGGGATGCAAACAATTCAGCAAAAGCCAACAGGAATCTGACTCTCACGATTTCGAATCGCGCCAGCCAGGTCGGAGCACGCCTGTCAATCGCGGGGGAATCGAAGAGCGGGAGCGAAGGCGTTACGTCAGGGGGGTGCGAATGGCTATTTGGACTCAAGCCGTTTAAGCATGGTGATGCGGGTCCCGCGGTGGGAGATGCGCACGTGGTCCATCAGTCGGCGCATTAGAAAGAGGCCGCGCCCGTGGGTTTCGAGGAGGCATTCGGCCTGGGTGGGGTTGGGGACTTTGCTCGGGTCGAAGCCCACGCCCTCATCCTCGACCACCAACAACATGCCACGGTCGGGCTGGCAGAAGCAACGGACGACGACCCTCTTCCCCGGGTCCTGCTGGTTGCCGTGGATGATGGCATTGGCCAAGGCTTCGCGCAACGCGAGCTCGACTCGTTCCAGATGATGGTGATCGCACTTCACATCGCGGGCTAGAGCGACAAGGCGCTCGACGACGCCTTCGAGAGCCGCCAGCGTGCTCGGAATCGCTTCATAGAAGCGCAACGCCAGCTTGTCCTTTTCCATCAGACATTCGTGGGAGCGGGCGTGTTTGGTCTTGTGCTGAGCCACGCGTTTCAAAGGCCATCGCCTCCTTTCCCGCTTCCGCCCTCGCGGTGAGCAAGGCTGTGCCGGAATAGCCCCCTTGCAGATCATGGTAGCACTAGTGAGCTTTTGGCGCGAGTCCCCACCAGCCACCTGCGAGGCGCCCAGCTTGACGCCTGCCTGCGCATCCCCTACACTAGAAATCCGTCCGCTCGAAGGTATGCCGAAACGTATGCGCGCAAAGTGTTTACTCGCCGCGCTCGGGATTCTAGTGTGTGCCGCCTCGGGGCTGCACGGCCAGGACGGCGTGGAATTCTTCCCCGTCGACCAGATCCAACCCGGGCTCAAGGGCGTCGGCAAGACGATTTTTGAGGGGGACAAGATCGAGGACTTCCAGGTCGAGTTCCTCGGCGTTCTCAAGAACGTCATGGCGCCCGGGCACGACATCATCTTGGGGCGCCTCTCCGGAGGGCCGCTCGAAAAGACCGGAGTCATTGCCGGAATGAGCGGCAGCCCCGTCTATATTGACGGTAAGCTGGTGGGGGCCGTGGCGCTCTCTTTTCCTTTCTCCAAAGAAGCAGTGGCGGGAATCACTCCCATTCAGGAGATGATCGATGTCGTGCCCCGGCCTGCCCCTGCCGCGTCGCCTGCGGCCCCGGCCGCCCATCTCCGTTTCGCTCGCATCCCCGGATCCAGCGATGCGGTGCGACTGATCCCCGACGAAGAGGATTTGTCTGCCGCCTGGACCCGCCTGCTCGGTAAGGGCAATTCCGGCGACGATTTCACAGCCCTGCGCCTGCCTATCCGTTTCGGCGGGTTTTCCCGGGAAGCCATCGAAACCTACGCGCCACTCTTCCGCCAGATGGGTTTTGAGCCCATGCGCGGCGGCGCGATCTCGGGCTCACCGGACCCCAGCTCAGCGACAGTCGGGATCGCCCCCGGGTCCATGATCAGCTTGCTGCTCGTCCGGGGCGACTTGAACTTGAACGTCGATTGCACGGTGACGTACCGCAAGGGCGACGATGTTTATGCGTGCGGCCACCGCTTCCTGCTCACCGGCCCCGCCAGGATTCCCTTTGCACCTTCCCGCGTTCTGGCCACGGTGCCCAATCTGGCGAGTTCCTTCAAGGTCGACGTCGCCGGACCTCTGGCGGGGAGCATCACTCAGGATCGATTTGGGGCCATCTACGGAGTTGTGGGCGAGAAGGCGCCCGAGATTCCCGTCCACATCCGCCTGGATTCCTCCCTCAACCGCGTCGAGGATTACAACTTCGATCTGGTGCAGGAAAGTTTCCTGTCCCCTTTGCTCATGAATCTCGCGGTGATTTCCTCGGTGGGCGCGACTGAACGGGCGACGGGGCCTTCCACTCTGGAAATCAAAGGCGCGATCCGGCTGGCCCATAGCGACCCGGTCGAGATTGACGATGTCGTCGCCGATGACACCAACGCGCCGATGGCGGCAGGATTATCCGCCGCGTCGCCGCTGGGTCTCCTGCTCAAGAACAACTTCCCCGATCTGCGGATCGAAGGAATCGATCTCTCCATCGTGGCGCGGACGGAAATGCGGACGGCCAATCTCGAGCAGGCGTGGAGTTCCAAATCCGAGGTATCGCCGGGCGACAAGATCGAAGTCACTGCCGTGCTGCGCACTCCGAACGGAGAAACCCTCACGCAGAAGCTCCCCGTGGAGATTCCGGAAAGCGTCAGCGACAGGATGCTCTCTCTGGTCGTGGGGAGTGGCTCCAGCATGAACGCTTTGCAGACGCGCTTCTCGCTGCTGGCAGCCGCGCCCCGGGACTTGCGGCAACTCGTGCAAGCCCTCAACAAGATACGGCGCAGCAACCGCGTCTACGCGCTGCTCATGGCTCCCCAACGGTCGTTTGTATTCCAAGGTGACGAATTCCCTTCCCCTCCGCCGTCCCTGGTGCAGACCTTCCTGGCCGACCCCGCCGTGGCCAGCAGTGTGACCCTCAGCGGCACCTCGATCGTGGGGGACTTCGAAACCAAAGCGATTCCGTACTCCATTCGCGGCCAGAAAACCCTGCTGCTCAAAGTGGTGGACCAGGGCGACTAGGCCAGCGATTCCCTCCGAAGGCGGGAGCCGGCGGGAACACTTGGAGAAAGGCTGAAGCATGAATCGATGGAAGGCGTTTCTGCTCGTCTGGTTCCTGATGGCGGCGCCCCTGCGCGCGGTGGACACCGCCTTCTGGCAGGTGGGGACCTTCGAGGAGTTTCTACAGGGGACTCTTCATGAAGTCTCGCTGAGCAAGGAAGGCGTGCTGACCCTGGCTCCCGAGACCCGGGCCCTCTTCAATCCCGATGAGACGCTCGCCCTGTCGCTCGCCGCAGACCGCAAGGGGAACATCTTTGTCGGCACAGGGCATCAAGGAAAAGTGTTCCGCGTGGAGAGGAACGGGAAAGGTTCGCTCCTCTTCACCGCGCGCGAGCCTGAAATCTTCGCCTTGGCCGTAGCCCCCGACGGTTCGCTCTTCGTGGCCAGCTCGCCCGAAGGCAAGATCTACCGGGTCACGCTCGATGGCAAATCGAGTGAATTCTTCGATCCCAAGAGCAAGTACATCTGGTCGCTCGCCCTCGACTCGAAGGGCAATCTCTACGCCGCCACAGGGGACCAGGGAAAGATCTTCAAGATCGGCCCGGATGGAAAGGGTGAGGTTTTCTACGACAGCCGGCAGACCCACATCATGTGCCTGACCTTCGACCGGGAGGGCAACCTGCTGGCGGGGAGCGTTCCCAACGGGGTGATTTACCGCGTCAATCCGCAGGGCAAGGCATTCGTGCTCTATCAGTCCGACCTTCCGGAAATCCATGACTTGGCCGTGGACTCCCAGGGGCGAATCTACGCCGCCGCGCTGGGCGGGGCAGGCGGAAAAGGAACCCCCTTCCTCTTCCTGCCTCAGCAACCGGGGACGCAGGTTCCGGGGCCGGTCACCACCGTGACCGTCACCGCAGAGGCCGACCAGGCTTCAAAGGGCAAGGAGGGTCAAGCCCCAGCGCCCGCCCAAGCCCCGACGTCGAGTTTTAACCGCCCGGCGCCACAGACTCTGGCCATGGCCGCACCTCGCATCCCTCAGGGTCGCGGTTCTCTGATCCAGATCCTGCCGGATAATACCGTCGAGACGATCTGGAGTTCCAACAGCGAGAGTATCTTCGGCCTGGCGGTCCGAGGCAAACACGTGCTGTTCTCCACCGACTCCAATGGCCGCATCTTCGATCTGGTTCCGTCGCAGGATGGGCAAGAGCTCACGCTCCTGACAGAGACACGGGAGTCACTCGCCAGCCGCCTCCTACTGGGCGGCTCCGACCTTTACGTCGCCACCAGCAACATCGCCAAGCTCTTCCGTCTGGGGGAGAACTTGAGCCCTGAGGGCACGTACGAGTCGCCGGTGAGAGACACCAAATTCATCTCGCGGTGGGGAGTCCTGGCCTGGCGGGCGGACGTCCCGGCCGCTGCCAACCTGGAGTTCTATACTCGCTCTGGCAACTCCGAGCGCCCCGACCAGACTTGGAGCGACTGGGCGGGCCCTTACAGGGATGGCGCAGGGTCCGTCATTCAGAGTCCCACGGCGCGTTACCTGCAGTGGAAGGCTGTCTTCCGGAGCGGGTCCGGCAACAGCCCAGATCTAAGTGAAGTGACTGCTTCCTATCTGAATCAGAACCTCCCACCGCAGGTCCGATCCCTGAACGTTAACACCGGCGGGGAGCGCACCAGCCCCACGGGCACGTCGTCGACTGTTGGCGGGCCAACCCCTATGGTCACCGTTTCCGTCGGGCCGCCACCACCCTCGACCTCCAGCCCGAACGTCAAAACGCAGACCACTTTGAACTGGCAGTCCGACGATCCCAATGGGGACGAGCTGGTCTATGCGCTTTACGTCCAGGCCAGCGACGAGCAGGAGTGGCACCTCCTGAAAGACAAGCTCCATCAGACGTCCTACACGATTGACTCCAATGCTTTGCCGGACGGCAAATACGTCGCCCGGCTGGTAGCCTCGGATGAAGAGGCCAATTCCCCTGAATCGGCCCGCTCGGCGGAATTGATCAGCGCCCCCTTCTGGGTTGACAATACGCCACCGGAGGTCCGGGTCCTCAAGCAGGAGGCTGGGTCGTCGGGCATTCTGGCTCAGTTCCGGGTCGAGGATGCAACCTCGCCCCTGCGGGGAGCAGAGACGGCGACCGATGGCCAGGAATGGGTGGAAATCCTCTCGGATGATGGGATTGTAGATTCGCGGCAGGAGACGTTTACCGTCCGACTGGAGAAGCTTGGCCCCGGGGAGCATATCGTAGCACTGCGCGCCATGGATACGGCCGGGAACGCAGGGGTGGGCAAGGCGGTGATTCGCATCCCCGCCGCCCCAGCGCGGTAGACGTGCCCCGACCCACCGGTCGGTCACTCAGCCGGAGGGGCTAAATCCCGGGTTTTGAGACAACTTCCACTTTGTGAGCCGCATCTCATCAAGCGAGTCGAGGCGCGGCCTGGACTGAAACTCGTTGAGCGCCGACAAGACCACGGCCAACAAGGCCGCTTCCGAGACTCAACTGATCGCGCGGGCGCAGCAGGGGGATGAGGCGGCGTTTGAGGCCCTCTTCAACACCCACAAACGTCGTGTCTACTCGCTCTGCTTGCGCATGACCGGCGACACTGCGGAAGCCGAGGATCTGGCTCAGGAAGCGTTCTTACAGCTCTTCCGGAAAATCTCCACTTTCCGCGGCGAGTCCGCTTTCACCACTTGGTTGCACCGTCTGGTGGTGAACGTCGTGCTCATGCACCTGCGCAAGAAAGGGCTCCAGCAGGTTTCCCTGGATGAGCCGGACAACTCGCAAGACGAACCGGTCAAGCGCGATTACGGAGACCACGACCGCAGATTGCTCGGGTCGGCGGACCGCATCCGCCTGGCTGAGGCGATTCAATCGCTTCCCCATGGCTACCGGTCGGTCTTTATCCTGCACGACGTCGAAGGTTACGAGCACAACGAGATTGCCCAGATCATGAATTGCTCCATCGGCAACTCGAAGTCGCAGCTCCACAAGGCGCGGTTGAAGCTCCGGGAACTTCTCCGCGAGGATGACAGGAACCGGAGCTCCGAAGAGTCACGGGCTTCCCGGACGGACACCGAAAGGTAGAAGGAAATGGCAGACCAGGAACTTGAGCCGAGCGCTCCGCAGCACGAATCGTGTCGGCAGTTCGACCGTGACCTGCCCGCGTATCTCGAGGGTGAAGAACGCCCCGCGGTCTTGAATCACGCCAAGGAATGCGCTTACTGTGCCGTGGTGCTGGCGGATCTCGAGCAGCTCCGGTTTGCGAGTCGTCACTTGCCGCAGGAGGAGCCTCCCGCTCGTCTCTGGGCTAACATCCGCGCCAACCTGGAAGCAGAGGGAATCATCCGCGAGCAAGTCCCCGCATGGCACCGCTGGTTGCCCCGGCCGGTGTTCTTCCCAAAGTCGGCCCCCCTCGGAGCCTTGGCCGCTCTGGCGCTGTTCTCCGCCACGCTGATGGTTTCACCACGCGGCATGAATCAGGCCAACAGCCCGAACGCTCTTGCCCCCGCCGGGAAGATCACGGCGGCAAGCATCGTTTCGATGGGCTTGGATGAGAATTTCGTTCGGACCCTGGGCGAGATGGAGAAGACTTACCTTGCCCAGGAGGACTCCCTGGAACCCACCCTCAAAGACACGTATCGGAAGAGCCTGGACTCTCTCGATACCTGCATTCAGGAATGCCTGCGGCACTGCCAAAAGGAGCCCGGAAATACCCTGGCCCGCCAGTATCTGGTCCGTGCCTATCAAACGAAGGCTGAAGTTCTTGCGTCGGCATTGGAGTTCAGCGGTCGATAAAATCAAAGGAATTGACTGTGGTCAACAAATCCCCCAGAATGCTCCGCTTGATGCGGATGGTTCGAAGCACTCCGTTCCGAGTTGCTCTTTTCCTCGCCGGTCCGGCGACCTTGCTGGCCGTCGGACCGGCGCACCTCGACAGGACCTTCGATACCACACCCGATCCGCAGGTCAGCCTGACCAACTTGCGAGGACAGGTCGTGATCCGAGGATGGGATAAGTCGCAAGTCCATGCCCAGTGCACGACCGCTTCGCCGCGCGTCGAGGTGGAGAGTGAGGCCATGCCACCTGCGGGGCGCGCCGAAAGGATTCACCTCTCCACCCACGTGCTCGATCCGCTCTTGAGCGGCCACGATGAAACGGCCGACTGCACCCTCGACGTGCCCGTGGGGGCAAGCCTGGAGATCCGCAATCGCCAGGGCAGCGTCCAGGTCGAGCATGTGCAGGGAGAGCACGCGTCGATCGAGTCCACGGACGGCCGTATCGCCGCTTCCGATGTGACCGGCCATCTGACGGCACGCTCGCTGGGTGGCGACATTGCAGTTGTTCGCCCCTCCGGCCGTGTGGAGGCGAACTCCATCACCGGCAACTTGACCTTCACCGAGCCGACCTGCAAAAACTTGCACGGCAACACCAACTCCGGCCGCATCCTTTACCAGGGAGATTTCCAACCCGCGGGCGAGTATGTCCTCTCCACCTACAGCGGTGACATCGAGGTGGTGGTTCCGTCCTCGGCGTCCTTTGAACTCAACGCCAAGACGGTCAAAGGAAAGGTCGATAATGCCTTCCGCCTTCAGCCCAAACGGCGCGCGCCCTCGCCACTGGGGTCCGCCAGCAGCCTCCTCGGCACCCGTAATACCGGCGACGCCATGGTCGAGCTGACTTCCTTCAGCGGACACGTCCACGTCCGTCCGCAGAACTGAACACCGCCCTTCTTTTTCCGTGTCCGGCAGCGGGCAGGCGGTGTCTTGTCCCCCTTTCGCTTCGAGATCTCCTTCCTCGTGGAGATACTCCCCGGGAGGCGTGTTGCGTGAATCGCGAGCCCACCCCTATAATGAGTGGCGAGAACTCGCAGCCGCAGCAGTACACTCCTGATGACGCGACGACGGAGACGACTGATCTATCTTCTCGGATTCATGGGCGTCGGCAAGTCCACCGTGGGCGCGCTGCTGGCCCAGAAGCTCCGCTGGCCGTTCATCGATCTCGACGCCACGATTGAAGCCGGCCAGAGAAATACCATCCGCCAGATCTTCGAACAGGCGGGAGAACCGTTCTTCCGCGAAATCGAGCACGCGGCCCTTCTGGAGGCCTCGAAGGCCGAACCGGCCATCATCGCGCTGGGCGGCGGAACGTTCGCCCAGCCGCTCAATTTCGAATACATCCAGGAAACCGGCGGAGCGACGGTCTGGCTGGACTGTTCGATCGAGGAATTGCGCCGCCGCTGTGAGGGGAAAGAGGACCGGCCCCTCTTCCGCGATCCCGCCAGCTTTGCCCAATTGCTCGAGCAGCGGCTTCCCTACTACCGGCGCGCCGACCACTGCGTGTCCACGGAAGGCCGCGACCCCGAAGAAGTGGCCGAGCAGATCCTGCGGCTCAGTCTGGGCCACTTGGGAGGAGGCTAGATTTGTTCCCATCACGCTTTCGAGTCCGACGGATTGGCGCCCGCATCGTCATGCTGAGCATTCCCCTGGCACTGGCCTGGGCAGCACCTCCCGGGTTGCTCGGCGCTCCGCCGCGCGACGTCAACGACCACGGCGTCTTCGTCATCAGCCAGGCGGGACAGCCCATCGGCACGGAGACGTTCACGATCAAGTCCTCGTCCCACCAGGTGGAGGCGGAGGCCAAAATCGAACTCCGCGTAGAACAGAACGGGAAGACCTACGATTTCAAGACGGTGCCCAAACTCGTGCTGAACGACGACCTGCAGCCCTTGACGTATTCCTGGAGCCAAAAAGGCGCCCAGTCGTCAGAGCTCGATGTGGACTTCCACTCGACGCCTTCAAAGGCTCACTACCGGACCGTCACCGGCGAAGCCGACGACCGCGAGTTCGACCTCCCCAAGGACGTCGTCATTCTCGATGACAACGTCATTCATCATTATCAACTCGTCGTCGAGCGCTACCGGCGAACCCAGGGCGGCAAACAGACCTTCCACGCCTTTATTCCTCAGGAGGCTCTGCCGGGTTCTCTGAACGTTGAGGACGCGGGGGAGGAACAGGTCGAGGTCGGAACCGAAAAGCGTAACCTGAGACACTTGGTGGTCACCACCGACTCGGCTCGCATCGACCTCTGGGCAGATAGCCAAGACCATCTGCAGCGCGTGTCCATCCCGGTGGCGGGAGTCGAGGCGGTGAGAAAGCCGTAGGTGAGTTGTTCGCTTTCTTCGTGAAGTCTGAGGGCTTTCCACAATCAGCCGAGTGCGTTGCTTATCTCCTCTCGCCTGTCGTGTTCAAACCGATTAACGGCACCTTCTTGCGGAATCTCCTGCGCCGCTCCTATCGCGCCGGTGACCATTTTCATTCATACCGCAGCGCCACCATCGGATCGACCTTCGTCGCCCGCCGCGCGGGGAGGTAAGCCGCCACCAGAGCCACGGCAGGCAGCAGCAACGAAACAGCGAGGAAAGTCAGCGGGTCGGTCGGTCGAACACTATAGAGGTATGCCGCCAGGAGTCGTGTCAAAGCAAGTGCACTGGCAATGCCAGTCGTGATTCCGATCAGAAGCCACTTGGCGTTTTGGCCGGCAACCAACCATATAATCTGTTGCCTTCGGGCGCCGAGGGCCATGCGAATACCGATTTCATGTGTCCGCTGCCGCGTCCCAAAGGAAATCACGCCATAGATTCCCACGGCCGCCAGCACCAGGGCGACCGCGGCGAACGCCCCAATCAATTGCAGCACAAACCGTCTCGCGCCCGCTTCTGCGGCAACCAATTCGTCCATGGTCTTGATATCCGAGACGGGCTGGTCGGAATCCACACCCCATATCTCTTTCTTGACTATGGGGATCAGAGACGAAGGTTGTGATTCGGTGCGCAGAACCACGGACATTTCTTTTGACGGCCATTGAGCATAGGGTATGAACAGTTCAGGATCAGACGGGGCGTCCAGCCCGAACCGGACATTACCCACGACTCCAACGATCTCAAGCTCCTCCGGTCTGAACCGGACGCTGGTCCCTTTCGAGGTCAGGACGGAAGAGAAGCGGTACACGACGAGGGTCGCGCCAATGGGATTTTGATTCGGCCAGTACTTGCCAGCCATGCTGCGGTTGATAACACCGACCAGTGGCGAGCGTGCAGAGTCGGATTCCTCAGGCACTCTGCCGCGCAGCAGCGGTATGCCCATGGTGCGGAAGTAATCGGAGCTTACGGCGTGATAGCCTGCAGACCCCTGTGTCGGGGGTGATCCCGGAATCTCGATTCCCATCCGCGTCCAACCCCGTGTCATCGGCAGGTCCGTGATCGCGCCGACCGACAGCGCGGACGGCAGTGACCCGACGCGTTGCAACACCTGTGCGAAAAAGGCTGCCTGTTTCTCCGGGGCGGAGTACTTCTCGCCCGCGAGGGTGATGTTCATGGTCAACAGCCTTTCCGTACGGAATCCAACGTCCTCTTCCAGCAGGCGGACCAGACTTTTCATCATCAGTCCGGCTCCCGCCAGCAGGACGAACGACAAGGCGACTTCGAGCGCGATCAGAGTGCCACGTACCCGGACGGCATGAAAACGAGCCAACGAGCTTTGCTGGGGCTTCGTCGCCCGC
>Ga0316628_100005403_pt1 | contig 10245 bp, 8 predicted proteins | sample OWC_Aug_M2_C1_D5_FD_207648 | JGI IMG/M metagenome (GOLD analysis project Ga0316628, IMG submission 207648) | Wetland soil microbial communities from Old Woman Creek delta, Ohio, United States - OWC_Aug_M2_C1_D5_C | ecosystem: Environmental > Terrestrial > Soil > Wetlands | place: USA: Ohio... | reverse complement strand
AGTCACCTCGTCTCATAGTCATACAGCCGAACAGCCCCACATTGTTCAACTTTTTGACTATTCGACTACCTGACTATGGACTGGACGACTACCTGCCATCATCAAGCCGATCTCCTCCAGATTGGCTTCTGCGGCACTCATCTCGCCCATTAGCTGCCCTTCGTACATCACCACAATGCGATCGGCCAGGGACATGATCTCATCGAGCTCCTCGGAGATCAAGAGGATGGCCGCGCCTTGCTCGCGTTCTTGCAGCAACAGACGGTGGACCGCTTCAATCGCGCCCACGTCCAGTCCACGAGTGGGCTGCATGGCGATCATCACTCTGGGTGTAGAAGACATTTCGCGGGCCAGGATCATCTTTTGCAGATTGCCGCCGGAAAGCAGACGTGCTTCGGTGTTAATCGAAGGCGCGGCGATCTCGTATGACTGCTTGAGCTTTTCAGCGTTCTGCCGGATCACGGGTCGGTTCAATACCCACCCAGACGAGATCGGCTCACGCCGATAGTTCTTCATGATCAAGTTGTCGGCTACGCTCAAGCTAGGCGAGCTGCCCACGCCCGCACGGTCTTCCGGAATGTGCGACACGCCCCGATCAATGGCCAGGCGGGGTGGCGAATTGCTGATTTCCTGATTTCCTGCCAGCACGCGCCCGCCGGTGCAACGGCGCAAACCGGTGATCACCTGCGCCAGTTCCGTCTGGCCGTTGCCGGCCACGCCAGCCACGCCAACAATCTCGCCGGCATGGATATCTAGCGAAAGATCGCGCAACGCGGCCAATCCCCGGTCGTTTTCCGCACAAAGGCCTTGGATAGACAACACGACTGGCCCTGGCGTGACGTGTTTCTTTTCCACGCTAAAGACCACTTCGCGTCCCACCATCAAGCGCGCCAGCTCGGATTTGGTCACATTCTTTGCTTCCAGCCCGGCGGCGGTGACGCGACCGTGTTGTAGCACGGTGACGCGGTTGGCAATGTCCAGCACTTCGTCCAGCTTGTGGCTGATGAAGATGATTGAATGGCCGCGCCCTGTCATCGAGCGGAGGGTGGCGAATAGCTCGCGCACTTCTTGCGGCGTGAGCACCGCTGTCGGCTCGTCCATGATGAGCACGCGCGCGCCGCGATAGAGCATCTTTAGTATCTCGACACGTTGCTGTTCGCCGACGGAAAGCTGCCAGATTTTGGCTCGGGGATCCACTTTCAGCCCATATTGTTCCTGGAGTGCCAGGACACGCCGGTCGAATTCGGGCAGGCGGAGCAAAAAGCGAGGTTGGTCCAGGCCGAGCAGGATGTTCTCGGTGACGGTCTGTGATGGCACTAGCATAAAGTGCTGGTGCACCATGCCCAGGCCGTAGGCGATGGCATCCCGTGGCGAGTTGAAAATGGCTCGTTTGCCTTGAACGAAAATGGCACCCTCTTCGGGCTGGTAAAGCCCGGCCAACACGTTCATCAACGTGCTTTTCCCCGCGCCATTTTCACCTAGCAGCGCGTGGACTTCGCCCTGATGTAGGTCAAAGTCTATGTGGTCATTGGCAAGCACACCGGGGAACCGCTTGACGATGCCGTGCATCTCGACGGCGAGTGGAATTTCAGGCATGAGCGCCTCTATGGCCGGTAGACAAGTAGGCAAGTAGACAAGTAGAAAGGGGAACCCTATCTACTTGTCTACTTTTGACTTGTTTACTCGTCAACTACTTGGGCAATTCAGCAGTGATGCCGTCCGCCCACCACTTCATGCAGTACTTGCACTCCAGGCCCGGGGACCCAGGTGGGAACTGATCGAGGTCGGCTTGAACCATCTTTTCGCCGGCCGGGACGATGATCTTGCCGGTGTTGTCTTTGACGGGGCCGGCAAATACGTCAAAGCGGGTGAACTTGCCGGCGAGCATTTGGGCCAGCGTGTCCTTGACCATTTGGATCGCTTCGGGCGGCAGGTCTTGCTCGCCTTTGGTCAAGGTTTGGCCTTCCATAAAGCCCCATAGTCCTAGCGAACCGCTGTCGGCGTCAAAGTATTCCCAACCCGGCTTGTAGGTCTTGGCGATGACCTGCTTGGTGACGTTGGCATAGACCGGGCCCCAATTCCAATAAATGGTAGTCAGGCAGCGCTCCACCTTGCACGAGCCGATATAGTCGTAGGTGATGCCCCACTTGCCCTTAGCCTGAGCCACATCGGCCACGGCAGGCGTGTCCGCGCCGGTCAGGACGACTTGCGCGCCGGCATCGAACAGAGAGGCGGCCCCGTCTTTTTCGGCGACGGGGTCGTGCCAGGTGTTGATCCAGCGTACGTCCATCGTGCATTCGGGACAGGTCTTTTTAGCGCCTATCATAAAGGCGTTGCCCAGGCGCAATTCCTCAGGAATGGGGAAGGTGGCCATGTAACCCAGTTTGGGGTTGCCATCCTTCTTGGCGCGCGCGCCGGCCAGCATCCCGGCCAGATACTTCATGTCTTCCATTGCGCCAAACAGGTTGCCAAAGTTCTTGCTGTTTGACTTGTAGCCGCTGACGTGGACATACGTGATGTCGGGGAATTCGTTGGCGACGGTTTCCATCGGGTCCATGTAGCCGAAGGATGTGCCAAAAATCAGGTTAAAGCCCTTGCGCGAAAGGCTGCGGAAAACCTGCTCCGAGTCGGCGCCTTCGGGCACGTTTTCGATATAAGCTGTATGGACATTGGGCACATTCTTCTCGACATACTGGAAGCCCTCATAGTGCGCCTGGCTCCAACCGCCATCGTCGTGCGGGCCAATCAGCACGTAGGCCACATTGAACTTGCCTTGCTGAATGTCGGGGATTTGGAGGCTGGGCTGGGCCGGCGCCGTTGTTGGAGCAGGAGCTTTAGTTGGCTCGGCGGGTTTAGCAGCCGGTTGGGTCGGCGCTGGGGCCGGTGTTGCCGCTGGAGCGCAGGCCGAAAGTAGCGTAGCCGCGATAGCGAGAAGGGCAACAATGGTCATGAAATTCTTGCGGGCATTCATCGTTTATCCTCCTTAATCAGTGTAGAGTGAATCAATTTGTTTGATTTGCGGACGGCATATTTCATCACTCGATTTGTCGAGATTGGCCTCCTTTCTTGAAACTGTGGTTGTGCGCGGGGACCAGTTGCGTCAAGCCGACGCAACCCCTCTGATTCTACCAGTTTTTTCTACTTTAGCTAGGCCACGATATGCGTGCCGGTATCGCCTTTGAGTGCCCGACCGATGTTTTCTGGGTTAGTGATGATGGCCTCTTTTCCTCCTGCCTCCAGGTACCAGATAATGGCCTGAATCTTGGGAGCCATCGAGCCTTTGGCAAAGTGCTTGCCTTCGGCCAAGTATTGCCTGGCTTCGGCCAGCGTGATCTTGTCAATCCACTTTTGGTCTGGCTTGCCGAAGTTGAGCGCAACCTTTTCGACGGCGGTCGAGATGAGGAGCAGATCGGCTTTGATCTCGCGTGCCAGCAGGCTGCTGGCATAGTCTTTGTCAATCACGGCCGCGGTGCCGATGTAATCGCCGTTGCCCTTGTCAATGACCGGGATGCCGCCTCCGCCCACCGTGATCACGACGATGCCGGCATTGATCAGCGCCTTGACCGTGTCCAGTTCCACGACTTCTTTGGGCAGAGGTGAGGCGACCACGCGCCGCCAGCCACGCCCGGCATCCTCGATGACGCTCCAGTCCATCTCGGCCTCGCGCCGTTTGGCTTCAGCCTCGTCCATGAACCCGCCGATGGGTTTGGTTGGGTTTTGAAAGGCCGGATCGTTGCGATCTACTAACACTTGAGTGATGACGGTGGCGACGTTCTTTTGGATTTTGCGTTGGAACAGCCAGTTCTGCAAATTCTGCTGCAACGCGTAACCGATCGCGCCCTGGCTGTCGGCGCCGCACACATCCAGCGGCACCTCGTGCATGCCTTCGACCTTGTGCGCGATCTCGGAGCGGCGCAGGATAAAGCCTACCTGCGGCCCGTTGCCATGGCCGATGGCAACATCCCAACCGGCCTCAATCATGTCGGCGATGTGGTAGGTCGTCTCTTTGGCGGCTTCATATTGGTCCTCGACCGTTTGATGTTTTTTGTCCTTGATCAGTGAATTGCCTCCGATAGCGACGACAGCGACTTTTTTCTCACCCATGTGTTTAGCTCCTCCCATTTGCATCAGGCATTGGACATTGGGTATTGCCCAATACCCAATACCTAATATCCAATACTTATATGGTCAGCGCCATCACGGCTTTTTGCGCGTGCATCCGATTTTCGGCCTCGTCGTATACCACCGATTGCGGGCCGTCCATTACGCCGTCGGCGACTTCGATGTTGCGGTCGGCGGGCAATGGGTGCATGTAGATCGCGTCCGGGCGGGCCAAGGCCATCTTGTGCTCGTCGGTGATCCAGTGCGGGTATTTCTTGATGATCTTGGCGCCTTCTTCAGGGTCGGGCGTGTGAACCATCGCGCCCCACGACTTGGCGTAGATGATATCGGCGCCTTTGAATGCGGCTTCCATGTCGTCCACCACTTCAAAGCCGGCGCCGTATTTCTTGGCCTGCTCGCGAGCCTGGTCCATGATGTCGGGCATCAGTTTGAACTCAGGTGGGTGCGCCAAAACCACGTCCATGCCAAAGCGCGGCATTTGCAGCACGAGCGATTGCGGCACGGACATTGGTTTTTGGTACGACGCGGCGAAGGCCCACGAGACGACCATTTTCTTGCGGCGCAAATCACGGCCCTTCTTTTCCATGATCGTCATCAGGTCGGCCAGGATTTGGAAGGGGTGGTAGATGTCGCATTGCATATTAAGCACCGGAACGCGTGACGCGCGGGCCACGGCATTCAGGTACGCATTGCCGATGCCCCAGTCCACGTGGCGGATGGCGATGCCGTCAAAGTAGCGGCCAAAGATTTCACCGATTTCTTTGGGCGTGTCGCCGTGGGCGATCTGGGTCGTCTTGCTTTCGATAAAGGCGGCGTGGCCGCCCAGTTGCGCCATGCCGGCCTCGAACGAGCCTCGCGTGCGGGTGCTGCTGAAGAAGAACAGCATCGCCAGTACCTTGTCGCGCAAGTAGGCGTGCGGCTCGCCCAGCGCCCGTTTGCGCTTCAGGTCGAACGCCACGTCGAGGACGGTTTCGACTTCTTCCTTTGAAAAGTCCAGGTCGCCGATCAAATCGCGGCCCTTCAAATGAGTTTGCATCAGTGTTCTCCTTTCTGCTCGTCCACGAAGGGCACGAAGGTACACCAAGCACTAAATCTTTGTGATCCTTCGTGTTCTTTGTGGATAAAAATACTATGGATGAGGATGAGCACCCCAATACCAGGCCAGCTTATCGGCCATGTCACCCAAGACGTCATACGAGCCCTTGTCACCGGCTCCGCCAGCGGCAAAGATCGTCGCGCCGATAACGTAATCGTCCTTTTGTAGTTCTTCGTCGTACCAGGTGAGTTGATCCAGGTAGCCGGTCACTCCATTCGGCGCGATGTTGTTTTGTTTCCAGTACGTGCCAAAGTCGCGCCAGCCTGCGCCGGCGGGGCCGGGACGTGGCTGGATCAGTCCGTCAACGCCGCACTCGGTGATGATCAGCGGGATGCGCAACTCGCCTGGAATTTGACGGCGGTAAGCTTGGCGGTAGCGCAAGGTATACCAGCCTTCGTCGCCGGAATCGCCCTTGGGATCGAGCTGATTGCGGCCAAAGCCGAACTGCATTACCGGAGCAGAGTATTCGTGCAGGCCCAGACAGCCGCCACTCTGTTGGGCAGCCTTGAGGGCGGGAAGAAAGCCGGCCCATTGTTCGATTTGGGGTGTGCCAGTGGCAAAGTTGCCGACGCAGCATCGAAGGCCCAGGGCGGCCATTTGCTTGACCCGCTCTGCCTCGAAAGCGGCGTAATCGGCCATCATGTCGGCGGACTCGATGACGGGTTCGTTGTAGCCTTCCCAGTAATCCAAGTTGGTGTTGGCCTGGTACTTGTCTAGGTTCCGAGCGATAAAGTCCGCCGCGTGACGCGCGGCATCCCGGTTGTTCTTGTCGTGCAGGGCACCAAAGTCATAGTCCACGCTGATCCGTCCGACGACGATAGTTTGAGGTACGCGCTCTTTGACCACACCGGCTGAGCCGAGGTCGTCAATGATTTTGACCACCTTGGGCTTGCCAGCCTCGATAACGTCCATGATTTGCGGCGACGAGAATCGCTGGACGACCAGGCCGAGCTTGCTGGGCTGCGTATAGTGTGCAGGCGTGGCGGTAGGCCAGGGTGTCTTGGTGGCCGTGGGTGTAGGCGCGAGTGGACTAACGACCGTGGACGTGCGCAGCGGTGGCTTGAGTGCGGTCGCAGTAGAGCGAGTGGTGACGGTAGGTGTGGCGGTTGGCGCTACGGTCGCCGTCGCATCGGCCACGGGCACGTTGGTCGGGCTGTTCCGCTGGCACCCTTCTAACGCGGCAAGCACTGCCGTGGATAGTGCGCCCGCCAGGAACGCGCGGCGCGAGATTCTTGGTCGTGGATTCATGGCTTCATTGTACCACAGTTGGTTAGGTGGTCACTTGGTCCAATGGTCATGCAGTCACAGCGATCAGCTATCCTTGCCGCAGTAGGGGAACTAGATTGTTGACGAGTGAGGGAGCGCTAGATAGCCAGGCGGCCGATTGTAACTATGATTTCCTGGCTATCCGACGACTCGGCTAGACTATTCCATCGCTCCCAACACCAGCGCCAACAGCGCCATGCGCATCACGACGCCGTTGAACGCCTCCTGCCAGTAGCGCGACCAACGGGTGATGTCCACATCGGACGGGATTTCGTCCATGCGTGGCAGCGAGTGCAGCAGGATCGCATCGGACTTGGCCTTGGTCGAAAGCAGCTCGCGCGTGATCTTGTAGTTGGCGGGCGTGAGTCCAACTTCCTTTCCTCGCTCGTCACGCGACTTGGTATAGTCCGGCTGTACCACTGGCTCGACCAGGATGACGTCGGCATCGCCAATGCACTGCTCGACGTGCTCGGCTTCGCGGAAGTTGAGGCTGTACTGCGTGATCTCTTCCTTGAACTCGGGCTTGAGCGACATATCGGGTGGGGCGACAAAAGTGATGGGGCAGTCGAACTGGGTCAACGCATAAGCGAGCGAGTGCATCGTCCTCATACGCATGTCGCCGACGGCGACCCACTTGAGTCCGTCAATCCGGCCCTTTTCCTGCAAGACGGTGTACAAGTCGGTCAAGATTTGCGTGGGGTGCTCGCCCCAGCCGTCGCCGCCGTTGATGATGGGGATGGAGGCCCACTTGGCCGCCTCGTGGGGCGCGCCCTGCTGGAAATGGCGCATGACGATCACGTCACCATAGAACTCCAGCATCTTGACAGTGTCCTTGATGGACTCTTGGTAAAAATCGCCCGCGCGCGTCATCTTGGCGTCGGAAAAGCCGGTGACGTGCCCGCCCAGCCGATGCATGGCGGCTTCGTGCGCCAGGCGCGTGCGTGTGGACGGCTGATAGAACGCCGTCACCAGCGTCTTGTCCTTGAGCATCTCGCTGTTGCGGCGGCTCTTGGCAATGGGTTCGAGCTCCTTGGCGACCTCGAACACGTGAAAGAACTCGTTGCGCTCAAACTCCTTGAGCGAAAGGATGTCACGACCCATGAAGCTTTTCATTTCTGTACCTCCTAAGAATTTCGAATGTCGAATGACGAATGTCGAACGACGAGTGTCAGACAGTCATTTTGACTCTTTGAGATTTGGTATTTGAAAATGATTATTTGTACCACCCACCCGGCGGACGACGTGAAAGCGCATATAGCCGGGGACAAAATAGCTGAGTGAATAGTCCACGATTTGCCCGTCCTGCGCGACGAGCTGCGCTTCAAGCTTGAGCAGCACGTCGCCCCGCCGCGAGTGAAGGTGCCGAGCCAACGTGCCCTGGGCGACCTCGGCCATGATGTCGGTGCGGGAATGGCTCAACGCCGGCCTGCCATGCTCGATGAGCAGATCGAGCACTGAGCCATTGAACGTTTCTCCCAGGTCTTGCTGGCGGAGATAGGCAGTTGGGACGATGTCCACCAAGTAAGCCACGGGTTGCTCGTTCGGCTGCGAGCCCGCTTTCATGACACGCGCCACGGAAAGCACAGGGCTGCCCGGCGCGACTTCAAGGCGGGCTGCTTCGTTTGGCGTCGCCTCGCGTTCCTCGATCACGGCGTCGCCCATGTGGATTTCCAATCCGATGCGCCGCGCCAATGTATGGAGGCTTTCCAGCACCTCCAGCCCCGTTTCGATCACCGGGGGCGGCGACGCGACAAAGGTCCCTACGCCATGCCGCCGCACAAGCTGTCCGCGCTCCTCGAACGAGCGCATTGCCTCACGCAGCGTGGCGCGGGAAACGCCGAGTTGCTGCGCAAGTTGCGGCTCCGGTGGCAGTTGCTCGCCGGTCTTATGGCGGCTGATCAAGTCCGCGAGTGATTCATTGACCTGGAGGCGGGGAGAGTAGGAGGTGCGCCGGCGTCGGTTGGATTTCTTCATATTAGTTGTCTGACAACTCGTATTATAGGATGGCAGAGGGCGACTGTCAAGAAACTTTAAGCCAGCAGCATTGATCCTAGAGGCTGACCGAAATCAAGCCCTCACCTTTCTCCTTCAAAGAGAAAGAGGCCTTCTGATGTCTCAACGTCAGTTCGTATTCTCCGAGGAAACCTGTAAAAGACAACTGGCCGTTGGCATCCGTCGTCATTCTCGTGGGTGAAAGCCACCACTCGCCTTTTACCAGTTTCAGCAATTCGTCATGGGCGGGTTTAGGAGAGTGATCCCTCCGCAGCAAGCCGGCTGGCGCATTCAGCCAGCCGCCGTCGGACAAGTCCCACCAACTGATTGCCTGCACCGCCGGATGAGACAGGAGAGTCTTGTAGTGCAAGACCACCTCCCGGGCCTGGCGCGCCTCTCCTTCTGGTGTGCTCGGCCAATCGCTCACCTGGTAATCGTTGAGGTCAACGGTCTCTGGTGGCATGAGATGCCCAGAGACAATCGTATTTTCGGAGAAGTGAATCGGCAGATTGAAACGCGCAAACCGTTCGAGCACGCTCAGGGTTTTCTCGACGCCCCAATATCCCTGGTGCATGTGAGACTGGATGCCAATGGCGTCTATCTGGATGCCCGCCGCCAGGCAACCTTCGACGAGGATATCGTAAGCCGGCGAAACGTCGAAATCGTTCAACAGCAGGGTCGCACGTGGGTTGGCAGCGTGCGCTGCGTCAAACATGGTGCGGATCAGCTTGATGCGTCCCAGTTCTTTGCACAGCCGCGTGATCCCATTGTCGTACCGGTCGAAAATGGGCATGATGACGGCTTCATTGACGACATCCCATACGTCAATCACTCCGGCAAAATCGGATACATCCCGCTGGATGCGCGCTACCTGGGCCTGAAGGATCTCTCGGTTGCTCATCGTCAGCAGCCAATCCGCGGTGAGCGTATGCCAGCATAAGGGATGTCCCTTGACGATGCACTGGTGATCCCGGTACCAGCGCGCTGCGTTGAGAATATGCTCCGTTTGCGGCTGTCCTCGCAGAGGCTCGAACCGCGCCCAATAGAACGGCAGCGTCACCAGATTAAAGAGCTGCGAGAATCGCTCGTTGCGCAGTTCTGCTTGCTCTTTCTCTTTTCCATGCAATTCGCCATTCGCCAAAGCGACGGAGCTGTCCCCCCAATTGGTCCCGAAAAGGAACTTGTGATTCTTTTGTTCCACCAGGACGTCTTGATGGGCGAGTGGCGCTCCGTCGTGGACAAGCGTAACCGTGGCCTTTGCCGTTCGATGTTGGCGGATGGCAAGGTCAAGCTTGTCTATTGTGACGGCAGGTTCTCCCATAGAAGCTCCTTGCTGTATTGCGCGCGGGCATAACGGCCTACCCGAAAGCCATATCTATTCCCGCTGGACAACACGCCAAGTGAGCGGCGGACTGTTGTCCGCCTTGAACAGTGCCGCATAGATTTGTCGCGCGTCAAGCGCGGCCTACAGACTTAGCCGCTGACCTTTTTGTGCTTGGGCATTCGGCTGACGATGGTGATGGCCTCCAGTCCAGTCACGCGGTCACCAAAAGTCATCTGGCTGCGCGGCTTGTCCTCGCTCTCGCGCTCCGGCACTCCGGCCACCCACAGCGATGTGCCTTCCTCGGTGTACTTGTTCTCGACAAACGCCTGGCCGGTAAAGAACCCCTCGGTGTCAATCGCACACGAAAGCACCTTACCAACCACCTTGTTGCGCTTGTCGGCGACGAGGTCGAGCTGCTTGGGCATCCGCACATTCTTTTCCTTCA
>Ga0316628_100005402_pt1 | contig 10245 bp, 9 predicted proteins | sample OWC_Aug_M2_C1_D5_FD_207648 | JGI IMG/M metagenome (GOLD analysis project Ga0316628, IMG submission 207648) | Wetland soil microbial communities from Old Woman Creek delta, Ohio, United States - OWC_Aug_M2_C1_D5_C | ecosystem: Environmental > Terrestrial > Soil > Wetlands | place: USA: Ohio... | reverse complement strand
CGACCCTGTCGCCGGCCGAATTGCTGCAGGCGATCGCGGCCCAGGACAAGGTTGCGCTGACCCGGGCGAGCGGCGTCGGCAGCAAGCTGGCGCTCCGTCTGCTTACCGAACTCCGCGACAAGGCCGGCGATGTGGCGCTTGGAGCCGTGGCGCAAGTCGCCGGGCAGGCTTCCGTCGGCAGCGGCTCGGCGGCGGATGCGATCTCCGCCCTGGTCAATCTCGGCTACAAGCGGGCCGAGGCGTTTTCCGCCGTCGCAGCGGTGGCGCGCAACCTCGGCCCGGGTGCCTCGGTCGAAGTGCTGATCCGCAGCGGCCTGCAGGAGCTTGGTCGTTGAGCGCGGAGCGGCTGACCCAGCCGGCGGCGGCCGCCGGCGACGAGGCGGAGCTGCAGCTCCGGCCGCAGACGCTGGACGATTTCATCGGCCAGCGCCAAGTGCGGGAGAATCTGCGGATCTTCATCGATGCGGCCCGCGCGCGCGGCGAAGCGCTCGATCACGTGCTGTTCTATGGTCCGCCCGGGCTCGGCAAGACCACGCTGGCGCAGATCGTGGCCCGCGAGCTCGGGGTGAATTTCCGCGCCACCTCCGGCCCGGTGATCGCCAAGGCCGGCGATCTTGCGGCGCTCCTGACCAATCTCGAAGCCCGCGACGTGCTGTTCATCGACGAGATCCACCGGCTCAATCCGGCGGTGGAGGAGATCCTCTATCCGGCGATGGAGGATTATCAGCTCGATCTGATCATCGGCGAAGGGCCAGCGGCGCGCTCGGTGCGCATCGACCTGCCGCCCTTCACCCTGATCGGCGCCACCACCCGCTCAGGCCTGATCACCACGCCGCTCCGCGAGCGTTTCGGCATTCCCTCGCGGCTGAACTTCTACGAGCCCGACGAACTCGAGCTGATCGTGCGCCGCGGCGCCAGGGTGCTCGGTCTCACGCTTACCGACGATGGTGCCGCGGAAATCGCCCGGCGCGCCCGCGGCACGCCGCGGGTTGCCGGCCGGCTGCTCCGCCGGGTGCGTGATTTCGCCGCGGTCGCCAAGACCCCGGTGATCGACCGCGTCAAGGCCGACGCGGCGCTGAACCGGCTGGAGGTCGATCATCGCGGCCTCGATGCGATGGACCGGCGTTATCTCCGCTGCATCGGCACCGACTACGCCGGCGGCCCGGTCGGCGTCGAAACCATCGCCGCAGCCCTGTCGGAGCCGCGCGATGCGATCGAGGACATCATCGAGCCCTACCTGATCCAGCAGGGCCTGCTGCAGCGCACCCCGCGCGGGCGCATGCTGAGCGCGGCCGCCTTCGTCCATCTCGGCCTGCCGGTGCCCAAGCCCGCGGTTTCGGCGCAGCTCGACCTGATCGGCGAAACGGAGGCGGGCGATGGCTGAGCCGCTGTCCTTCGGGCGCATCGAGGGCGCCGAGCATGTCCTGCCGCTCCGGGTCTATTGGGAAGATACCGACGCCTCCGGCATCGTCTATTACGCGAACTACCTGCGCTTCGTCGAACGGGGCCGCAGCGATCTCCTGCGCCTGCTTGGCATCAATCAGCAGACGCTGCTGGCCGAGAGCGGCGTGGCATTGACCGTGCGTTCCTGCAACATCGACTATTTCCGCCCCGCCCGGCTCGACGACGAGATCGAGGTACGGTCGCGACTCACCGACTTGCGCGGGGCCAGCATGGCGGCGCTGCAATCGGTCTGGCGCGATGGGGTCGAACTGGCGCGGGCGACCATCCGCATCGCCTGCATCGACTTGCGCGGCCGGCCGCGCCGGTTGCCCGAGGTGATCCGCAAAGCGCTCGCCAGAATTCCGCAATCTTCCATTGAGGACCAAGATGGGTAATGAAGCCCTTACCGCCGCACAACTCGCCGGCTCGGTCAGTTCCGACCTGTCGATGTGGGGCCTGTTTCTGCGTGCCGACATCGTCGTCAAGGCGGTGATGATCGCGCTGCTGCTGTCATCGTTCTGGTGCTGGACGATCATTTTCGAGAAGATCCTGCGGATCCGCAGAGTCAGCCGCCAGGCCGACGAATTCGAGGTCGATTTCTGGTCCGGCGGCTCGCTCGAAGAGCTCTACGACCGGATCGGCCACAAGCCGGATCATCCGCTCGCCGTCCTGTTCGCCTCGGCAATGCGCGAATGGCGCCGTTCGACCGAACGGCGCGCCGCCCGCGAAGCCCCGATCGGCGGCATCCAGCAGCGCATCGCCCAGGTGATGCGGGTCACCATCGACCGCGAGATCGAGCGGCTGGAGCGTTATCTCGGCTTTCTCGCCACCGTGGGCTCGACGGCGCCGTTCATCGGTCTGTTCGGCACCGTCTGGGGCATCATGAACAGCTTCCATTCCATCGCGCTGACCAAGAATACCTCGCTCGCGGTGGTGGCGCCCGGCATCGCCGAGGCGCTGTTCGCCACCGCGCTCGGCCTTGTCGCGGCGATTCCCGCGGTGGTGGCCTATAACAAGTTCTCCGCCGATCTCACCCGCTATACCACCCGGCTCGAAGGCTTCTCCGGCGAGTTCCAGGCCATCCTGTCGCGCCAGCTCGACGAGGAGGCGGCCTGATGGCGGTGCAGTTGCGGACCGGGAAGGGGCGGGTCCGCCATCGGCCGATGAGCGAGATCAACGTCACGCCCTTCGTCGACGTGATGCTGGTGCTGCTGATCGTGTTCATGGTGACGGCGCCGCTTCTGACCATCGGCGTGCCGGTCGATCTGCCGAAAACCAAGGCCTCGACCATACAGGGCAACGACGAGCCGTTGGCGGTGTCGCTCGATGGCCAGGGCAAGATCTACCTGATGGAGACCGCGGTCGAACTGGAGGATCTGGCGCCGCGGCTGGCGGCGATTTCGCAGGGTGCATCGGACCGGCGCATCTTCGTGCGCGCCGACCAGTCGCTGAACTACGGTCGCGTGCTGCAGGTGATGGGCACGATCAATTCCGCCGGCTTCACCCGGGTCGCGCTGGTGGCGCAGGCCCCCGACAGCGTCGCGACGAAGAAGCCGAAGCGATAGCAGCAAGCAACGGAGCGGCAGAGAGTAACCGTGCGCATCCCAATCGGCATATCGGCGCTGCTGCACATCGCGTTCATCGCGGTGCTGATCCTGGGCGTGCCCTGGTTCCGCAGCGAGCCGCAGGAGCCGACTCCGCCGGCAATCGAGGTGCAGTTCGCCGAGGTGACGGAAAAGACCACGCCGCCGCCGCCGAAGCCGGCGCCCGAGGTGAAGCCCGAACCGCCGAAGCCGGAGCCGCCCAAGCCGGTCGCCAAGGCGGAGCCGCCGAAGCCCGCGCCGCTGCCGCAACCGCCGACGCCGGAAGCGAGGCCCGAGCCCAAGGTGGAAGCGCCGGAGCCGGAGCCGCTGCCGGTGCCCAAGCCGCAGGAAGCGCCGAAGAAGATCACCGAGGCGCCGCCGACGCCGCCGCAGGTGGTGCCGACACCCAAGGCGAAGCCGGCCCCGCCCAAGCCGGCCTTCGATCCGACCAAGCTCGCGGCTCTGCTCGACAAGAGGATCAAGACCAGCAGCCCGCCGACGCCGGAAGCGCCGGCACAGAAGCTGCCGCAGATCCAGGTGGCGACCCCGTCGATCGACCCGGCACAGCGACTGACGGTGAGCGAGATCGATCTGATCCGGGCGCAGATCATCGCCAACTGGTTTCCGCCGTTCGGCGCCAAGGATGCCGCCGATATGGAAGTCTATGTCCGCATCGCGCTCAATCCCGACGGCACCCTGGCCGGCAATCCGACCGTGACCCGCACCAGCCAGGTGTCGAAGGAACAAATGCAGCCGTTCGTCGAGAGCACGCTCAGAGCGATCCTGAAGAGTCAGCCGTTGAAGGTGCCTCCGGGCAAGTATGAATCGTTCCGAGACATAACGCTTCGGTTCAACATGAAGGATATGTTAGGCGGATGAAACAGACAGAAGTTTCCAGGTGGGCAGGGGCAGCGGGCTTGGCCATGCTGCTGGCGATCGGCAATCTGCTGGCGCTCCCGGCCCGGGCAGAATTGCAGATCGATATCGGCCGGGGCAACGTCAGCCCGCTGCCGATCGCCGTATCCGATTTCGATGCGGAAACGGCGCAAAATCCGCGCCTCGGCGTCGACGTGCCGCGGGTGGTGCGGGCCGACCTGGAACGCTCCGGCCTGTTCAAGCCGCTGGATCCGAAAGCTCATATCCAGACCCCGGCGGCGATGCGGGTGCAGCCGCGGTTTCAGGACTGGCGCGTGATCAACGCCCAGGCGCTGGTCACCGGCAAGCTGGAGAACCTGCCCGACGGCAGGCTCCGCGCCGAATTCCGGCTGTGGGACGTGTTCAGCGAGCAGCAGCTCACCGGGCTTGCCTTTCTGACCACGCCGGAGAACTGGCGGCGTATCGCCCATCTGGTCTCGGATGCGATCTACAAGCGGCTCACCGGCGAGGACGGCTATTTCGACACAAGGATCGTCTATATCGCGGAAAGCGGGCCGCTGACCAAGCGCGTCAAGCGCCTGGCGATCATGGATCAGGACGGCGAGAACCACCGCTTCCTGACCGACGGCCGCAATCTCGTGCTGACGCCGCGCTTCTCGCCCAACCAGCAGGAGATCACGTATCTCTCGTACAGCAACAATCGGCCGCGGGTCTATCTCTACAACATCGATTCCGGCCAGCAGGAAGTGGTCGGCGATTTCCCCGGCATGACCTTTGCGCCGCGCTTTTCGCCCGACGGCAACGCGGTGATCATGAGCATGGCGCAGGACGGCAATTCCGACGTCTTCACCATGGATCTGCGGACCCGGGCGATCCGGCGGCTGACCAACGATCCGGCGATCGATACCTCGCCCTGCTATTCGCCGGACGGCAAGCGGATCACCTTCAATTCCGATCGCGGCGGCAAACAGCAGATCTATGTGATGGATGCCGATGGCTCGAACCAGCGCCGGATCAGTTTCGGTGACGGCAAATACGCCACCCCGGTCTGGTCGCCGCGGGGCGATCTGATCGCCTTCACCAAGATCGCCGGCGGCCGGTTCTTCATCGGCGTGATGAAGCCAGACGGTTCCGGCGAGCGGATCTTGACCGAAAGCTACCTGGACGAGGGGCCGACCTGGGCTCCGAACGGGCGGGTGCTCATGTTCTTCCGCCAGACCCCGGGCGATTCCCAGGGCCGCGGATCCCGTACCAGACTCTGGTCCGTCGATCTTACTGGATATAATCTGAGAGAGGTGATAACACCTCTCGACGCGTCGGACCCTGCTTGGTCCCCGCTTTCGCAACTGATTCGCTGAAGCCCTGCCACTTGATTCGGGACCGGAGCATCTATATATTCCGCTTCGCGTTTCGGAAACGGCACGGATTCTGTAGAGTTTGACGCGCGCGATCGCTGGGTCAGCGGAGTTTCTGCAATAGCGTAAATCGTCTTCTAATTCCTCGGAGGGGATTACATAAAATGCGCCTCAACTTGTTTGGCACGAAGCTGCTCGGCATCGCTGCTGCAGCTCTGCTACTAGCCGCTTGCGAAACCACCCCCACTGAAACGGGCGGTGCGGGCGGTACCGGTACATCAGCTGCGCCGTCCAGTGCGACGACAGCGACCGGCGCAGCCGCAACTGCCGTCGCGCCCGGCAGCCAACAGGATCTCGTGGTCAATGTCGGCGACCGCGTGTTCTTCGATTTCGACAAATTCGACCTGAAGCCGCCGGCCCGCGCGACGCTCGAGCGTCAGGCCTCGTGGCTGAAGCAGTATCCGCAGAATACGGTGACCGTGGAAGGTCACTGCGACGAGCGTGGTACGCGCGAATACAACCTGGCGCTGGGCGAGCGTCGGGCCAATGCCGCGAAGAACTATCTGGTCAGCCTTGGCGTGGCGGCGAGCCGCATCAAGACGATCTCGTACGGCAAGGAGCGCCCGGTCGCGCTCGGTTCTAACGAGGCCGCCTGGTCGCAAAACCGGCGCGCCGTCACCGTCAAGAACTGATCGCCTGCCGACGGCCAGCCGGCCGAAGATTTCGCCCGCCCGCCTCTCCGGTCTCGACCGGATGAGGGGGCGGGCGTTGTCATTTTTGCGGCTCTCGTGATTTTTTCGGCAGCAGTCATTTTTATGTCACAACGGCGGATTCTTATTTCGGCCGAAATTTGCCGCCATTGTAGCGTGTGACGTGGGGACTCCGATTCCCAGCAGATTGGCGACGGTGATCATGATCAACCTGAAAATCAACCGCCCGACGACAATCGCCCTTGGCAGCCTTGCGCTCGCGTTCGTCCTGCTGCCGATGCTGCAGCCGGCTTGGGCGCAGACCTCGGCGGAGACCCGGGTCCTGCTGGAACGGATCAACCGCCTGGAAAGCGATATGAACAACCTGCAGCGCCAGCTCTATCGCGGCGGCGCGGCCAGCGCGCCGGCGGCTGCCGGCGCATCGCCGGCCGCGGGTGCGCCCTTGACCGCCGGCGGCGGCGAGACCGCGGCGGCGCGACTGTCGCTGCAAATCGATGCGCTCGAGGAAAAGCTCACCAGCCTTACCGGACGCATGGAGGAGGTCGATCACCGCAGCCAGGAAGTTTCGCGCCGGCTCGACAAGCTGATCGAGGATGTCGACTTTCGCCTCAAGGCGCTGGAACGGCCGGGCGCCGGCGCCAGTGGCGCGGTCGCTCCGCCGGGCGACGCTGCGACGGCCGGCGCGCCGGCGGCAGGCGCCGCGATCCCGCGGCAGTCCCCGCGCCAGGCCCCGGGCCAGTCCGGCGTGCTCGGCACCATGCCGGCAAAGGACCTCCCGCCCGCCGGTCAGAGCGCCGCCGTCGCGACCCCGCCGCCCGGCGCCGGCGACAAGCCGGTCACGCTGCCGCCGGGCAGTCCGCAAGAACAGTACAATTTCGCCACCAAGCTGCTGCATCAGGGCGAATATGGGCAGGCGGAGCAGGCGCTGACCCAGTTCGTCGCCGCCCATCCGAGCGACCCGCTGGCCGGCGCGGCGCAATATTGGCTCGGCGAAACCTTCTTCGTTCGCCAGCAATATGACCGGGCGGCGGCGGCCTTCCTGGCCGGCTATCAGAAATATCCCAAAGGCGGCAAGGCCCCGGACGACCTGCTGAAGCTCGCGATGAGCCTGAACAATCTGAACCAGAAGAAGGAAGCCTGTGCCGTCTTCAAGCAGCTCGCGACCGAATATCCGAACGCAGAAGCGCGCATCCGGCAGAACGCCGCCCGCGAACGCAGCAAGGCCGGCTGCACCGGATAGCCTGGCCGCGGCCACCGCGGGACAGCCGGCGGCGCCGGTGAGCGCGGCGGAATTCGCCGCGCTGATGGAACAGCTCGGACCCTGGCCGGCGGCGCCGCGGCTGGCGGTTGCCTGCTCCGGCGGCGCGGACAGCCTGGCGCTCACGCTTCTCGCCGATGGCTGGGTCCGCGCCCGCCGCGGCAGACTGGCGGCGCTCACCGTGGACCATGGCTTGCGCCCGGAATCGGCTGCCGAGGCCCGCCAGGTCGGCGATTGGCTGCGGCGGCGCAGGATCGACCATCACATCCTGGTCTGGGCGGGACCGAAGCCCTCGGCCAACCTGCCCGCCCTGGCCCGGGAGGCACGCTACCGGCTGCTCGGCGGCTGGTGCCGGGAGCACCGCTGCATTGGTCTGTTGCTCGGACACCAGCTCGAAGACCAGGCCGAGACCTTGTTGCTGCGCATGGCCCGCGGCAGCGGCCTCGATGGCCTGGCCGGCATGGCGCCAGTCACCCAGCGATCGGACCTGCGCCTGCTCCGACCCTTGCTGGCCGTGCCGCGCGCCCGGTTGGAGGCGACCTTGCGGGCTCACCGGCAGCCCTGGGTGGAGGATCCGAGCAACCGTGATCCGGTCTATGCCAGAAGCCGCATCCGCGCCCTTCTGCCGGCCCTGGCGGCCGAGGGACTGACCGCCGCCCGGCTCGCCGCCACCGCCAGCCGGCTCGCCGGCAGCCGCGCCACCCTGTCCGCACTCACCGACCGGCTGCTGGCCGAAGCGGCGAGCCTCAGCCCGGCCGGCTATTGCCTGGTGCGCCCGGCGATCCTGGCGGCGGCGCCGCGGGAATTGTCGCTGCGGGCCCTGGCCCGACTGCTTGCCCTCACCAGCGGTGCCGACGTGCCGCCCCGCTTCGAACGGCTGGAGCGCCTGCACGGGGACATCTGCGAGGGCGGCCTGGCCGGGGGGCGTACCCTGCATGGCTGTTGCATCCTGCCCTGGCGCGGGCAGGTGCTGATCTGCCGCGAACCGGCCGCCATGGCGCCGCCGATCGCTCTGGCGCGGCGGGAAACCGCGCTGTGGGACAATCGCTTCCGGGTCCAGCTGACCGGCCGGCGCCAGCCGCTCCGCCATCCGTTCGAAGTGGGTGCGCTCGGCCTTGCCGGCTGGCGCCAGATCGGCTCGCGGCTCGGCGATCGCGACCGGCTTCGGGTGCCGGGCGCGGTACGGCCAAGCCTGCCGGCCCTGTTCGACCTTGACGGTGTGGTCGCGGTTCCCCACTTGGGATACAGGCGCCCGGCCGAACCGGAAGAGTTTGTCGCAGTATTTCAACCAGTTCGTCGTGCGATGGCAGGTGATGGGCGATGCCTATTGTCCTCGCTTGCATTGGATATATGTTAAAGATATCGAAATCTTGCTCGTGTGAAATGCTGCGGTTTCGGTTAGGCTGAAGTCGGCGGCCAGTCTCTTGGGCCCGGCTGCGTCCGAGGAGGCGCTTCCTAGGTGAATATATTCGGTAAGAATCTGGCGTTGTGGGTAATCATCGCCCTGCTTGTGGTGGCCCTGTTTCAACTGTTCCAGAACCCGTCGGTCAGGACCTCCAGCAGCCAGCTTGCCTATTCGGATTTCCTCAGCGAAGTGGAATCCGGCCAGGTCGCCGATGTCACCATTCAGGGCAATACCATCACCGGCCATACCCGGGATGCGCGCGGCTTCTCCACCTACAACCCGAACGACAATAATCTGATCCAGCGGTTGAACGACAAGGGCGTGCGGATTACCGCGGCGCCGGTCGAAGAGAGCAATCCGCTGTTCAATATCTTCGTGTCCTGGTTCCCGATGCTGCTGCTGATCGCGGTCTGGATCTTCTTCATGCGCCAGATGCAGTCGGGCGGCGGCAAGGCGATGGGCTTCGGCAAGTCCAAGGCCAGGCTGCTGACCGAGCGCCAAGGGCGCGTCACGTTCGACGACGTGGCCGGCATCGACGAGGCCAAGGAGGAACTCGAGGAGATCGTCGAATTCCTCAAGGATCCGCAGAAATTCCAGCGCCTGGGCGGTCGCATCCCGAAGGGCGCGCTGCTGGTCGGGCCCCCCGGTACCGGCAAGACCCTGCTGGCCCGCGCCATCGCCGGCGAGGCCAATGTGCCGTTCTTCACCATTTCCGGCTCGGACTTCGTCGAAATGTTCGTCGGCGTCGGCGCCAGTCGCGTGCGTGACATGTTCGAGCAGGGCAAGAAGAACGCACCCTGCATCATCTTCATCGACGAAATCGACGCGGTCGGCCGCCATCGCGGCGCCGGCCTTGGCGGCGGCAACGACGAGCGCGAGCAGACCCTGAACCAGCTGCTGGTCGAGATGGATGGCTTCGAGGCCAACGAGGGCGTGATCCTGATCGCCGCCACCAACCGCCCGGACGTGCTGGACCCGGCGCTGCTGCGCCCCGGCCGCTTCGACCGCCAGGTGGTGGTGCCCAATCCGGACATCCTGGGCCGCGAGAAGATTCTCAAGGTGCATCTGCGCAAGGTGCCGACCGCGCCGGACGTGGAGGCTCGCACCATCGCCCGCGGCACGCCCGGCTTCTCCGGCGCCGATCTGGCCAATCTGGTGAACGAGGCAGCGCTGCTGGCCGCCCGCAAGGGCAAGCGCGTGGTGGCCATGACGGAACTCGAAGCCGCCAAGGACAAGGTGATGATGGGCGCCGAACGGCGTTCCATGGTGATGACCGACGAGGAGAAGCGGCTGACCGCCTATCACGAGGGCGGTCACGCTCTGGTAGCGCTGATGACGCCGGCTTCCGACCCGGTGCACAAAGCGACGATCATTCCCCGCGGCCGGGCGCTTGGCATGGTCATGCGGCTGCCCGAACGCGATCAATATTCCATGTCGCGCGATCAGCTCGAGGCCCATCTCACGGTGGCGATGGCCGGCCGTATCGCGGAGGAGCTGATCTTCGGCGACGAGAAAGTCACCACAGGTGCTGCCGGCGATATCCGCATGGCGACCGACATGGCGCGGCGCATGGTCACCGAATGGGGCATGAGCTCCAAGCTCGGGCCGCTCCGCT
>Ga0316628_100005401_pt1 | contig 10246 bp, 7 predicted proteins | sample OWC_Aug_M2_C1_D5_FD_207648 | JGI IMG/M metagenome (GOLD analysis project Ga0316628, IMG submission 207648) | Wetland soil microbial communities from Old Woman Creek delta, Ohio, United States - OWC_Aug_M2_C1_D5_C | ecosystem: Environmental > Terrestrial > Soil > Wetlands | place: USA: Ohio... | reverse complement strand
GGTCTTCGTGGTTCAGTTTTTTGAGCGAACCACCGGCCGCCGCCTCCGCAGCTTCGGAATCCGGGCTTAATTATCCGATGCTCAGTAATACGGAGAAATCATGATGAAATCGTTTTTGAGATTTTCAGCGTTGCTTGTCCTTCCGGCGGTGATGACGATCCCTGTCTCGCCGGCTGCTTCCGGTCAAACCAAACCGGCGTCCAAAGAGGCGTCGTCGCCGCAGCGCGGGTACAAGGTCAGGCTCGACTTCGATCGCTGGCACGATGTCGCCGAGCTTCAGGCCGACTTGCGCGTCCTGGAGAAGGCATATCCGAAGTTCCTGAAATACGTCTCGCTGGGAAAGAGCTATGACGGCCGCGACATCGCGGCAATGATCGTCAACAATCCCGACACCGGCCCCGACACCGGTAAGCCGGCCATGTACATCGAGGCGAACATTCACGGAAACGAAATCCAGGGTGGCGAAATCTGCATCTACACGATCTGGTACCTGATGGAGAACTACGGCAAGATCGACCGGATCACAAGGCTGGTCGACGAACGCGCCTTTTACATCGTGCCCACCGTAAATCCCGATGGCCGCGACTACTTCATGCACGGAACCGGGCAGGGTTCCCGCAGCGGACACGTGCCGGTCGATGACGACAACGATTATCTTTTCGACGAGGACGGCCCCGAGGACTTGAACGGTAACGGCGTCGTCGAGCAGATGCGCAAATATGTTCCCGGCCAGGGCAACCTCAGGAAGAATGCGGCCGATCCCCGGATCCTCGAGCCGGTGAAACCCGGGGAAAAGGGCGACTATGTCCTACTGGGCATGGAGGGAATCGATCACGACGGCGACGGCCGAGTTGGAGAGGACGGGCCTGGCGGATACGACCCGAACCGGAACTTCGCCACGGACTGGCAGCCCGAATACGTCCAGGGCGGCGCCATGGATTATCCCTTCGAACTGCCCGAGGCGAAGGCAGTCAACGACTTCCTCATCGCCCACCCGAACATCGCGGGGCTGCAGACCTACCACAACAACGGCGGCATGATCCTGCGAAGCCCCGGTGCGGAATCGGCGGGGGAGTACCCGGCCAGCGACGTCAGGGCCTATGACGAAATCGGGAAAATGGGCGAGCGCATGCTGCCGTTTTATCGCTACATCGTCATCTGGAGCGGACTCTATACGGTCCATGGCGGAGTGACCGACTGGGGGAACGACGGACTTGGCATCCTCTCGCTTTCGAACGAGCTGTGGAACGAAGGCCAGTACTTCACGAGCCCCGAGCTGAAGGAGCAGCAGAAGGATCCCAACAGCCCGATCGCCCCGAGGCTGGCCCGCAACTTCTTCAACGATTATCTCGAGTTCGGAGACGAGCTCATGGACTGGAAGGAGTTCGATCACCCCCAGTTCGGCAGGATAGAAATCGGCGGAGTGATGAAGAAGACCTTCGGCCGCGTGCCTCCTCTCTTCATGAACGAGGAACTGTGCCACCGCAACATGGCATTCACCCTTTTTCAGGCGGGCGAAATGCCGCAGGCAAGAATGGGGGAAGCCAAGGTGGAGAATCTGGGCGAGGGCGTGTACAAGGTCTGGCTTGACCTTGTGAACGAAAAGATCGCGCCGACAATCCTGGCCAGGGCCGTCTCGAACAACGTCGTCAGGCCCGATCTTCTGACGGTTGAAGGCAAAGGGATCGAGGTGCTTTCGGCGAGCTGGGTTCCGAACAAGTGGCGCCCCGCCGTGGCTCAGATGATCGACCAGAAAGACCTGAAGCGAATCCTTGTCCGCAGCGGCCTGCCGGGCCGCACGACAAAAACGCTCCAGTACCTAGTAAAAGGGAGCGGAAGCATGACGGTGAAGTACGACAGCCTTAAGGGCGGAACGGTTCAGAAGGCGATTGCGCTTCAATGACGGCGTGGCCACGAATTTCACGAGCCCGCCGCCGGGACTTGAATTGACGGAGGCGCTGCGTTAAGTTAAAAAAGCAGGACTTACCACGGAGGCTACGGGTTGAAAAAGTAAGGACACCTCGCTGTCGTTTCCCGTTCATCACGCGATGAAGAGCGCCGCAGTATGCGGCTTCGGGGACAACAATGTCCTTACTTGCCGTATCCGACATCAGCTTCACTTTTTCTTCCCCCTCTGAGCCCCTTTTCCGGGGAGTTACTTTCGAGATCAATGCCGGCGATCGCATCGGCCTGATCGGCCCGAACGGCTCGGGGAAGACGACACTCCTGTCCATTCTCGAGCGGCGACTCGACACACTCTCCGGGCAGATCGCCAGGCGAAATGGACTCCGGATCATCCACGTGCCGCAGCAGTGCGCCGCCAGGGGCGACGAGCGGCTTCGAGAGTATGTCTTTGCCTCGAACCGGACGCTCGGCGGAATGCGCCGCGAGATGTCCGCACTCGAAACAGATTTGAGGCGGAGCGATTGCGCGACCCGATTTGCGACCCTTGTCGACCTGTATCACGAGAAACAAGGCTTTCGGCACGAGGCGGAAACGGAGCGCGTCCTGGACGGCCTGGGGTTCGACGCGCGGGAGAAGAGCCTGCCCATGGCGCTCCTTTCGAGCGGGCAGCGCGCGCGAGCGGAGCTGGCGCGAATCCTCCTGACTCCCGGCGACCTTCTGCTCCTGGACGAGCCGACAAACCATCTCGACCTGCAGACAAGGAGGTGGCTCGAGGAGTACCTCTCGCAGCTCGATATCGCCTGCCTGATGGTTTCTCACGATCGTGCGTTCCTCAACAACGCGGTGGAACGAATCTTCGAGATTCGGCGGGGGATCTTCTCCGTTTTCGAAGGCAACTACGATTTCTATCGGGCGCAGCGGGTGCTCAGGCAGAGGCAGGAGTGGGAGCGCTTCGAAGCCCAGCAGCGGCGACTCGCAGCCGCGCGGCAGGCGTCGGAACGACGCATGACGGTCGCGCGAAAGGTGGCGGCCGCGCCCGCGGGCATCCGGCCCAACAAGGATTTTTACGGGCACAAGGCGGCCAAGGTGGCGCGTACGGCCCGGATCCTTCTCGAAAGGGCCCAAAGAGAACCCGCGATTTCAAAACCCTGGCAGGACACGCCGATTCCGGCGCTGGACTTTCCCAATGTCCAGCGCGCGAGCGATGTGGTACTTCGCGTGGAAGGGCTCTCGAAGGCTTATGGCGGGAAAGACCTGTTCAAAGGCCTCACCTTTTCGTTGCGCCGCGGAGAGCGCCGGGCGGTCGTGGGACCCAACGGCTGCGGCAAGACGACGCTCCTGCGAATTCTCCTGGGGCTTGCGTCTCCCGACCAGGGCGCTGTAGATCAGGGACACGGCGTCCACCTCGGCTACTACGCCCAGGAGGGTGAGAACCTCGATGCGGAGAGATCGCCCCTCGAGCTTTGCCGGTCGGTCGAGTGCGGTGAAACCCTGGTGCGGACGGTCCTCGCGTGTCTGAAAGTCCGCGGCGAACAGGTGATGCGGCCGCTGGAGACCATGAGCATGGGCGAGCGGGGCAAAATCGCCCTCGCCCGCCTGCTGCTCAGCGGCGCGAACTTGCTCCTGCTGGATGAGCCCACCAATCACCTCGACATCGAGGCCCGCGAGGCCGTGGAGGAGACGCTCTCGCAGTACCCGGGCACCCTGATGTTTGTCTCTCACGACGAGTATCTGATCGATGCCCTGGCCGACGAAACACTTCACCTCTGACCACCGAGGCACCAGGACACCAGGCGGCGTCCTGGTGCAATGGTGGTTTCTTCCAAGGATTTAACCCACATGCGCATCGCCGGACTCCACGGCCAGGCGCATCCTGTATCTGTCGGCGACGCGCTCGGCGGGAATGCCGACGGAAAGTGCGCTCTTGCTCACCACATCGAAGAATTCGCCGCTTAGGGCCGGCTCGGTGTCCTGGTGGACCACGCTGAAGCCCAGCTTTTGCCAGAAGCTCTTACCCGCCACGCCGGCGATGTCGTAGAGCAGCGGTATCTCCTCGTAGGCGGTTGCCTCGATCGCCTGCCACCCCTTTTCCCCGGACCAGCGGATCAGCTCGCGCACCATGCGGCTTGCGAGACCTTGGCGCCTGTATCGATCCGGTTCTTCCGCGGGAGAAACCACCAGCAGACAGTGCACGAACAATGTCCTGTCGGGTAGTTCATTCATTTGCGGAAATCTGCGGGTGACGAGATCATCGGCAGGGCCGGCGGGGAAGTTCTGCTGCATGCAAAAACCGGCTCCTGAATCCCCAAACTCGCACAGGACTTTGGGATAAAACCGAAGCGTGGCGACGACCTCCGCCCCGTCGCGCGCCGTGATCGCGCAGGCGCCATAGACCTGCGTGAGTTTCCGGAGCAGAGGGATGTTCCGGGCCCGGATTGCCGGAAAGTCGACCTGGGGATTCGAGGGCGGGTTGTCCAGGTTTTCGGCGTTGATCGGCCCGGCGTGAAGGCACCGCCAGAGGATCAAGTCCTCGCGCATCGGTTCGACGATCAGGCTGTCCAGCATGGGGCCATGATATCACGGCACTCACCGGAGAGACCCGGAGAGTTCAGGGGTGTATACTTTATTCAGTTCGGGCTTTTGCAGAAATCGCAATCAAACCGTTGTTCAGGCGAAAATCTCGGGGAAGAGATCCGTGTTAGAGAGCCTCTACGCGCGCGACGAATGGAAATTTGCGGGTGTGCTGGGTTTGGCCGACAAGTCCCTGGCTGTCCTCTGGTGGACGCTACTTTTTCTGCGCGGGCTCTTGCCGGCATTTTTCGCCATCGCGATGGGCCAGCTGGTCGGGGCGGTCCAGCGTGGCGGCTCGCTGGCCGGGCCGTTGGGATTCGTCGGGGTCGTGTTCATTCTCCTCCAGGTGCTCGCGCCGATACACCATGCGGTCGGCGCGAATCTCGGCAGCCGGACCGCGGCCTGGTTGAATGATCAGCTGACCGCCGCCTGTGTCGGGTTGCCGGGCATGGGCCACCTCGAGGATCCAAAACTCACGAGCGATCTCACTATGGCCCGGGATTTCGACCTCGGGATCACCGGTCCGCCGATGTTCATCTCGATGGACTTCGTCGCCGGGGGGCTGGTGGAGATGATCGGCGGTCTCGCCTCCGCGGTCATCCTCGCGGGATACACCTGGTGGGCGCCGCTCCTGCTGGCCGGAGCGTGGCTCGCCACCCACTGGCTGCTGCGCGAGAGCGCCGTCTGGCGCGACCGGAACACCGAGGAAGTGCGCGAGGCGCAGCGCCACGCGGAATACCTGTACCGCCTGGCAGTCGACCCGCCGGCCGCCAAGGAGCTGCGCTTGTTCGGGCTGGCCGGGTGGATTGTAGGCCTGTTCAGATCCCGCCGGCGCCGGCTCTTCGACCTCCAGTGGCAGGCCACTCGCCTGCGCGAACGCCCGGTGATCTGGAGCCTGCTGCTGGTCCTTTCGGCGAACGTTGCCGTGCTATGGTCTCTTGCCGATGCCGCGGCCGGCGGCGCCCTGGCGCTGGACAGGCTCGTGACGTTTGCGACCGCCGCGGTGAGCACGACCGCGATCGCCTTCGGCGGACTCTCCTGGGCTCTCGACGGCGCGGCGTCGCCTGCGGCAGCGGTGCTGCGATTGAAGCAATCCATGGAGCCTGCGGGGATGCTGGCCCAGGGCGATCGGTGGGCGGCGGGGATGCCGGCGCGCGAGATCCGGTTTCGGGACGTCACGTTCTCCTACACCTCCTCGAGCGACCCCGTTCTCGCAGGTTTCGACCTGACGATTCCCGCCGGCTCGTCGCTCGCGATCGTCGGTCAGAACGGCGCAGGGAAGACAACGATGGCGAAGCTTCTTTGCCGTCTTTACGATCCGCAATCCGGAGCCATCGAGGTGGATGGCATCGACCTGCGTTCCTTCAATGTCGAAAGCTGGCGCTCCCGGATTGCAGCGGTGTTTCAGGACTTCATCCGCTTCGAGCTGCCGCTGCGCGACAACGTCGCGCCGGCAGGCGCTCCCGACGAGGCGATCCTGGCGGCGCTGGCCGAGGCGGGCGCCGCCGGGCTGGCGGACCTCGACACGGTGCTCGCGCGCGGATATCCCGGCGGGACCGAACTCTCCGGCGGCCAGTGGCAGCGTGTGGCCCTGGCGCGAGCCCTGTGCGCGGTAAGACTCGGCGCCGGCCTCGTGCTGCTCGACGAGCCCACGGCGCAGCTCGACGTGCGCGGTGAAGCCGAGATATTCGACCGCTTCCTCTCGGCCACGCGCCACTCCACCACGATTCTCATTTCGCACCGGTTCTCGACGGTGCGTCACGCCGACCGCATCTGCGTTGTCGAGCACGGGAGGGTGGCGGAGCTGGGTTCGCACGATGAACTGATGACGCTGGGCGGCCGCTACCGGACGATGTTCGACCTGCAGGCTTCGCGCTTCGGCGAAGACGACCAGCCGGAAGGAGGGTTCGATGTCCTCGGTTGATCGCGTTCCTCCCGCGTTGCCCTCGATGTGGCGCGCGCTCAAACGCGGCTATGCGGCCGAGCCGACGATGCTGATCGTATCTTTTGCGCTCTCACTGCTCGCGGCGCTTCCCGACGCGCTTCTGGCGGTCTGGCTTAAATTTCTTGCGGACGGTATCCTGGGAGGCAGTCGAGGAGTGGCGATCGCGGCGGCTGCCGGCCTGGGCGCCTCGGCTGCCGCCACCTGGTTCCTGCGCGTCATCAGCGACCGCACGCAGCGCCGGTTCCGCGACAGGCTGACGATCGCGCTCGAGTCGCACGTGGCTCACCTGCAGGCGTCGGTGGCGACGATCGAGCACCAGGAACGCCCGGAATTCCTCGACCGCCTCGCGGTGCTGCGCAACCAGGTCTTCGTGCTCGACCACATGTACATGTCGCTCTTCACGACCTGCGGCTGGATACTCCGGCTGGGCGTGACCGTCGCGCTGCTGGTGACGGTTCACCCGGCGCTCGCCCTGCTGGCCGTGGTCGCCCTGCCGACCGTGCTGACGTCAACCTGGCGGCCCGGTGTCGAGCGCGCTGCGGAAGAGCGCGGGGGCGCCGCGAGCCGGCTGGCGCGGCACCTGTTCGAGGTGGCCACGACTGCGCCGCCGGGCAAGGAGGTTCGGGTGGCGAGGATCGGGGCTCTCCTTGCGGAAAGGCGCCGCGAGGCCTGGGAACGCTGGTACGGGCCGGTTGCAGCCGCCCGCCGGGGCAGCGCGGCGTGGCACGCGCTCGGTTGGGCGGTTTTCAGCGCCGCGTTTGTGGGAGCCGTGGTGTTTGTGTCATCCGTTCTGCGAGCGGGCGCCGGAAACGTTCTGCTCGTCCTGGCTGCCGGCTCGAGACTGTCGGCATACGTCGCAGCGACCGTGGGCGAGATCGGCTTTCTGCGCGGAATCTGGCTCGACGGCTCCAGACGCCTGGCGTGGCTCGAAGACTATGCCGCATCCCGTGAGCTTGGCGCCGACGCCCCCGCTCCGGAATACCTGCGGGAAGGCATCCGCTTCGAGCACCTCTGTTTCGCCTACCCCGGTACCGAGCGGCTGGTGCTCGAGGACGTGGATCTGCACTTTAAACCGGGCTCGGTCGTGGCCATCGTGGGGGAGAACGGCGCCGGGAAGACGACGCTGGTGAAACTGCTCTGCCGGCTGTACCAGCCGACCAGCGGCCGTGTTCTCGTCGACGGGCTGGACCTCGGCTCCATCAAGCCGGAGGCGTGGCGGGCGCGCATCTCAGGGGCATTTCAGGACTTCTTCCGGTTCGAGTTCAAGGCGCGCCATTCCGTAGGGGTGGGCGACGTTCGGCGCCTGGACGACACACCGGCTGTGACCTCCGCCGTGGACCGGGCCGGAGCCGGCGATGTCGTCGGGCAGCTCCGTGCCGGACTGGATACGCAGCTCGGACCTGCCTGGCCGGGCGGCGTCGACATCAGCTTCGGGCAGTGGCAAAAACTGGCACTCGCCAGGGGATTCATGCGGGAGCAGCCGCTGGTCCTGTTGCTCGACGAACCCACCGCGGCGCTGGACGCTGAGACCGAACACGCCTTGTTCGAGCGCTTCGCGGACGCGGCGCGTGCCCGCCGCACGGATGCGGCGCGCCGGTCCCTGCCGGACGGCCGCATCACCGTCCTCGTTTCGCACCGCTTCAGCACGGTGCGCATGGCCGACTTCATCGTGGTGCTGAACGGCTCGCGGGTCGTCGAATCGGGCACTCACGATGAGCTGCTTGCCCGCAGGGGGCAATACGCGGAGCTTTACAAAATTCAGGCTTCCGCCTATCGCTGACCGCCGCCATGGCACCAAGACACTACGTTCTACCTATCTCCCTTGGTGTCCCGGTGTCCTGGTGGTTAAGGTTTGTCGGTTGCGGCTCCCGTATTTGAGGGCAATGGCGTGCCGCAGCCGGCGCGGAATCCAGCGCTGAGCGTCGACGAACAGACGATAACGCCAGCCCGGAATGACGATCAGCCTGCCGGAATCAAGCCCCCGCAGCGAATCTTCCACGACTTTCTCCGCGGACATCCAGAGGCTTCGGGGGATGAAACTTCGGTCGATGCCCAGCGTGTCGTGAAATTCCGTATACGTGAATCCCGGGCAGAGTGCCTGGACTCGAACCGGTGACCCGACGCTCTCGAGTTCCACTGCCAGCGATTCGGTGAAACTGTTGATCCAGGCCTTGGTTGCGCCGTAGCTGACGCTTAACGGATTGTGAAGAAAGGCGGCGACGGAGGACACATTGACGATGCTGCCCTTGCGGCGCGCGATCATTCCCTGAAGGGCACAGTGCGTCAGACGCAGAATTGCAATGATGTGTAGCCGATGCATCCGTTCCTGATCCTCGAGCTCGGATTCGCAGAAACTGCGCAGCGTGCCGAACCCGGCGTTGTTTATCAGGACTTCCAGTCGAGGTTCTGCAGAGATGCGCTTCTCGATGCGCCGAAGATCCGCATCATCGGTCAGGTCGGCGGGAAGCGCCTCGGCATCACCTTTCAGTTCGTCCGCCAACCGCTCGAGCCTTTCCCTGCGGCGGGCCACCAGCAGCAGGCGATAGCCCCGGTCAGCGAACTTCCGGGCAAATACCGCACCCATTCCGCTGGATGCGCCGGTTACAAGGGCTACAGGTTCGGATGTGGTCATATTTTTCTCCTCGTAGCTGTTACTTTGGCCGCGGTCGCTCGCTTTCGTCAAGGACACTCTCCTCGGCCGGAGCATCATTCCACTCCGCCTGAAAACCGTCAAAAAAAGATGCAAGGACCGCCCCGATCTGCGTCTCCTCAACAGGAAGGTGATCCAGAAACCGGAGGTGAAGAATGAAAGTCGTCCTGATGTGCAGCCTGTTGCTGCTCGGAACCGTCAGCGCGCCATCCTTGCAGCGCGAGTTTCCCGGAGTGGATGTCCTCGTCAACGGAGCCGCTGTCCCCAGGTATTACCACCAGGGAACAACTTACATCGAAGCCCTCCAGGGACAGGAATACGCGGTCCGCCTCACCAATCCGCTCGGAGTCCGCGTTGCCGTGGCCTTGTCGGTGGACGGCCTCAACACCATCAATGCCCGCCACACCGAGGCCCGGCTCGGCCACAAATGGGTTCTGGGACCGTACGAGTCGGTGGTCATCAGCGGCTGGCAGACGGGTGCCGAGCACGCCCGCCGGTTCTTTTTCACGACCGAGGAGCGGTCCTACGGCGCATGGCTCGGGCAGACGGAAAATCTCGGAGTCATCAGCGCAGCATTCTTCCGGGAGAGGATTCACCGCGTCCAGGGTCCCGTGCCGATAAAGCCACTTTCGCCGCAATCCGGCGATCCCGGGTATCCTCGGAAAGAACTGGATCGGTCGGACCGGGGGGACCTCTCGAGCATGCGGACAAAGTCAGGCGAAGCGGCCGCGGCGCCTGCGTCCGAGGCCGAGTACGCGGCCACCGGAATCGGTGACCGGGTGCGTCACGAGGTCCAGTGGATCCATATGAGCCTGGAGGACCGGCCGTTTGCCACCATCGATCTGCGCTACGAGTACCGGCCGGCTCTGGTCAGGCTGGGTGTGCTTTCGCCAACCGGCGTTGCCGACCCGCTGGCGCGCCGCGAGAGAGCCAGGGGATTTCGTGAACCTGCCTATTGCCCGGAGCCGTAAAATGTTCCCGTCACCCCAATTGACGACTGACGATTTACGATTGGTGACTCAGCTTGTGCGAGGAAATCGTCAATCGTTCATGGACGGGTACCCATTTTATGAAGACAAAGCCGCTGATCTTGCTCATCCCGGGGTTGGACGGCACGGGCAGGTTCTTCGATTCGCAGTTGGACGCCCTGTCGGCGAAGTACAGAGCGCTGCCTT
>Ga0316628_100005400_pt1 | contig 10246 bp, 9 predicted proteins | sample OWC_Aug_M2_C1_D5_FD_207648 | JGI IMG/M metagenome (GOLD analysis project Ga0316628, IMG submission 207648) | Wetland soil microbial communities from Old Woman Creek delta, Ohio, United States - OWC_Aug_M2_C1_D5_C | ecosystem: Environmental > Terrestrial > Soil > Wetlands | place: USA: Ohio... | reverse complement strand
TACTGGAGCCCCGCAGCGTTGGTGCTGCAGGCAGAAGGATATTGAGGAGGGGCACGCTTGGCGTGCCCCGGTTGCGAGCTTACGCCTTGGCAGCGCGTTTGCGGTCGTGTTCCTTCAGGTGACGCTTACGGATGCGGATTGATTTGGGCGTCAATTCCACCAGCTCGTCATCGTCGATGAATTCCACCGCCGATTCCAGCGTCAGCTTGATCGGGGTGGTCAGGCGCACGGCTTCGTCGGTACCGGAGGCACGCACGTTGGTGAGCTTCTTGCCCTTGATCGGGTTGACGATGAGATCGTTGTCGCGGCTGTGGATGCCGATGATCATGCCCTCGTACAGCTTGTCGCCGGGGGAGACGAACATGCGGCCGCGATCTTCCAGGTTCCACAGGGCGTAGGCCACGGCCTCGCCGTCCTCCTGCGAGATCAGCACGCCGTTGTGGCGTCCGGGCAGGTCGGGCTTCACCGGGCCGTAGTCGTCGAACACGTGACTCATCAGGCCGGTGCCGCGCGTCATGGTCATGAAGTCGCTCTGGAAGCCGATCAGGCCGCGCGCGGGGATGTGGTATTCCAGGCGGGTGCGGCCCTGGCCGTCCGATTCCATGTTGGTCAGCTCGCCGCGGCGGCGGCCGATTTCTTCCATGATCGCGCCCTGGTTGTCGTCTTCCACGTCGATGCTGAGGTTTTCGTAAGGCTCGCACTTCTCGCCGTTGATTTCCTTGTACACCACGCGCGGCTTGCCCACGGCCAGCTCGAAGCCTTCGCGGCGCATGTTTTCGAGCAGGATGGTGAGGTGCAGTTCGCCGCGGCCCGAGACGCGGAATACGTCGGCGTCCGCCGTATCTTCCACGCGCAGCGCCACGTTGGTGAGCAGCTCCTTGGTGAGGCGGTCGCGTATCTGGCGGCTGGTGACGAACTTGCCTTCGGTGCCCGCCAGCGGCGAGCTATTCACCAGAAAGTCCATGGTCAGGGTGGGCTCGTCCACCATCAGCATGGGCAGGCCCACGGGCTTGTCCTTGTCGCAGATGGTGACGCCGATGCCGATGTCTTCCAGGCCGGAGATGATGATGATGTCGCCAGCCTCGGCGCCATCCACCGGCACACGCTCCAGGCCCTGGAAACCCAGCACCTGGTTGATGCGGCCGGACCCGACCTGCTTCTCATGGTTCATCACCACCACCTGCTGGCCGGGCTTGATGCGGCCGTTCAGCACGCGGCCCACGCCGAGGCGCCCGGTGAAGGTGGAGTAATCGAGTGCGGCGAGCTGCAATTGCAGCGGCGCGTCGGCGCTGCCCGGCGGGGTGGGCACATGCTTGAGCACGGTTTCGAACAGCGGCTTCATGTCGTTTGCCGCGCCGCCCTTGGAGGGCGCATCCGCGAGATCCATGCAGGCCCAGCCGTTCAGGCCGGAGGCATACACCACGGGGAAATCGAGCTGCTCATCGGTCGCGCCCAGCTTGTCAAACAGGTCAAAGGTCGCGTTCAGCACCCAATCCGGGCGCGCGCCGGGGCGGTCCACCTTGTTGATCACCACGATGGGGCGCAGGCCCAGGGCCAGCGCCTTCTTGGTCACGAAGCGGGTCTGCGGCATCGGGCCTTCCACCGCATCCACCAGCAGCAGCACGCCATCCACCATGCCCAGCACGCGCTCCACCTCGCCGCCAAAGTCGGCGTGTCCCGGCGTATCCACGATGTTGATGTGGTACTCGCCGTAATTGATGGCCGTGTTCTTCGCGAGAATGGTGATGCCGCGCTCCTTTTCCAGGTCGTTGCTGTCCATCACGCGCTCGTCCACTTTCTGGTGCGACGCGAAGGTTCCGGACTGGCGAAGGAGTTGGTCAACCAGCGTGGTCTTGCCGTGGTCAACGTGAGCGATGATGGCGATGTTGCGGATGGGGCGGGACATGTAAGGAATACCTGCAGATTTCAAAAGGGGCGCATTCTACCACACTGCACGGCAAGGGCTTGTATATTCAAGAGCAAGCCATTGCCCATCCAGCCCCCGGAATGTTCCACCGAACGCCTGTTCTTGCGCCGGGATTCCTGGCCTACACCTCGCATAGCGAATTGCTGCGCGCGCTGGCACGCCAAGGAGACTGCCAGCGCCTAATCCGCCGCCGTCCACTGCGGATTCCATGCCACTTCCCACAGGTGCCCGTCCGGGTCCTGGAAATAGCCGGAGTAGCCGCCCCAGAAGGCGTCCTGGGCGGGCTTCACGATGACCGCCCCCGCGGCCTTGGCCTGCGCCATGACGGCATCGACCTCGGCCTTGGATGAGACGTTGTGGCCGATGCTGAACTCCAGGGCGCCCGCTGCCGCGATGGGCAGCCCCGAATCCTTCGACAGGCTCTTGCGCGGCCATAGAGCGAGCTTGAGACCGCCCTGCAGATCGAAGAAGGCCACCGCGCCGTATTCGAACTCGGCGCCCACAATCCCTTCCGTGGCGAGACCCAGTCCGTCCCGGTAAAAACGCAGTGACTTCTCTAGGTCGTTCACCGCAAGCGTGATGAGGCTGATGCGCTGTTTCATTTTTTGCCTCCTGAAATAAATTCCGGTCGGCAGATGATGCGCCCTGCGGTCTGTGCCGTCGATCACCCGCCGTTCTTGGGACGGTACTGACACCTCTCCTTAGTGCAATCCGCATAGATTTGCAGGGTATGGCCGTGCACCTCGAAGCCGCGCTCGGCGGCCGCCTTCTTCTGGCGCGCCTCGATGGCCGCATCGTAGAACTCCTCCACCCTGCCGCACTGCATGCACACGATGTGGTCGTGGTGCTCGCCCTTGTTCAGCTCGAATACCGACTTCCCGCCCTCGAAATGGTGGCGCACCAGGAGGCCGGCCTGCTCAAACTGGGTCAGCACGCGATACACCGTGGCCAGGCCGATGTCGTCGCCGCTGGCCAGGAGGCGCTTGTATACATCCTCCGCGCTCAGGTGGCGCTCCCCGCCCTCCTCGAACAGGCCGAGCACCTTGAGCCTGGGCAGGGTGGACTTCAATCCGGCGCTCTTTAGATGGGCGGTCTGTTCCATTGGGCGGACTCTCCTGGCTTCTGCGGTCGTTTGTGCGTGAACAATTTTATGCCAAACCCGGTTGCAAATGCAAATGAGAACGATTATCATTTCCTGGATTCTTCAAATGAGGTACGCCATGAAACGCTTGGTACTTGCTTCACTCCTGCTCATTCTTGCCCCGGCCGCCGCAAGGGCCGCCGAACCCTCGTACACGCTGATCATAGAGAAACACCGTTTCCAGCCGAATGAGATCACGGTCCCCGCAGACAAGAAAGTGCGGCTGCTCATAGAAAACCGCGATGACACGCCGGAGGAATTCGACAGCCACGATCTGAACCGCGAAAAAGTGATGATGGGGAATACCAAGGCCACGGTCTTCATCGGCCCGCTCAAACCCGGACGCTACAAGTTCCAGGGCGAATTCCATGCGGATACTGCGCAAGGCGTGATCGTCGCGAAATAGGGAGAGTCAAATGCTGGCAACCGCCGTCATCGTTTTCCGTGAAGTGCTTGAGGCCGCGCTCATCATCGGCATCATCGCCGCCGCGACGCGCACCATCCCTGCCAGCCGCCGCTGGCTGGCGGGCGGGCTGCTGGCCGGGCTGTGCGGTGCAGGGCTGATTGCGGCATTCGCCGATGCCATCGGCAATCTGGCCGACGGCATCGGGCAGGAATTGCTCAACGCCATCATACTCGGCGTCGCCGTGCTGATGCTGGCCTGGCACAACATCTGGATGTCGTCGCACGGAGCGGCGCTCGCCGCCAACGCGAAAGCGGTCGGCAGCGACATCCGCGACGGGCGCAGCGAATGCTCGATCATTCTGGTCATCGTCGGCCTAGCGGTGCTGCGGGAAGGCTCGGAAACGGTGCTGTTCCTTTACGGCATCGCCGCGTCGGGAGAAACCGGAAAATTGTCCATGCTGACGGGCGGCGCGGCGGGCGTGCTGGCAGGCGCAGCACTCGGCTATCTGGTGTACGGCGGGCTGCTGCGCATTCCCTTGCGCTGGTTCTTCTCCGCAACCGCCGTGCTGGTGCTGATGCTGGCGGCGGGGATGGCCTCGCAAGCCGCACGCTTTCTGATCCAGGCCGATCTGCTGCCCAGCCTCGCCACCCCCCTGTGGGACACTTCGGCGGTGCTTCCGGACGACGGCGTGCTCGGCATGTTGCTGCACAGCCTGATAGGCTATGACTCGCGCCCCTCAGGCATGCAGCTGGTGTTTTATGTCGCCACGCTGCTCGCCATAGGCGCGGGCATGCTATGGGTAAGCCGGGCGCACCGGGCCCACAAGGCATGAACCGGCGCGGACCGCATCCGGTTCGCGCCTCATTCTTTTTCATTATTGTTTGCGCCGCCATTCTTGCTGGCGGCGGTGCATACGCCAATCCCGCCGACTACGTCTACATGCCCACCGTCGAATACGGCGAGCGCGAACTAGACGTCAAATACGGCGCCGCCTCCCCTACCCCGGGCAACTCAGCCGCACAGGGCGCGAGCATCGGCCTGGGATACGGCGCGGGAGAACACTGGTTCACCGAGGTTTACCTGAAGCAGGAACGCCTGGGCAACCAGAGCGCGAATGTAGCCGAGTGGGAGAACAAATTTCAGCTCACCGAAACCGGCGAGTACCCGCTGGACGTGGGACTCATCACCGAAATTGAGGCGCCGCTGAGCGCAAATGCGCCGTGGGAAATCAACGCAGGGCCTTTGCTGCAGATGGAATCCGGCAAGGTTCAGTTGAATGGCAACCTGCTTTTTCAGCGCGCGTTCGGCAAACCCGATGAACACGGCGTGCCCTACACGACCAACCTCGGCTACCAGTGGCAGGCGAAATACCGCTCGCAGCAGACTCTGGAGTTTGGCCTGCAAGGCATAGGCGGCATGGGAAAATGGAACAACTGGGGCACCCAGTCCAGCCAGAGCCACCTCGCAGGCCCGGCGGTGATGGGGAAATTCCTGCTCGGCGGCAGGCAGGCCATCCAGTACAACGCCGCATGGCTGCTCAAGACCAGCCGGGCCGCGCCCAGCAATACCTTCCGCATCCAGGTCGAATACGAATTCTGACGCGCGGTGCGCTCCCCAAACTCACCCTATCGGGGCGGCATCCGGGAGGCTGGCGATCAGCGCGGAAAGGCCGACCGGCTTGTGCAGCACGGGCCAGGCGCAGTCGGTCGTTTCCATAAGGAAGCCAGGGGAAGTGTCGCCGGTGATCAGCACGGCGTTGATGGGTTTGCCGCATTTCTGGCGCAGCCGGTTGAGGAACTGCATGCCATTCAGGGAGCCGGCCAGCATGTAGTCGGAGATGACGTAATCGGCGCATTCTATTCCTTCGTGGCGCAGGGCATCTTCCGCGTTGTCGAAGCAGTCCACCTCCCCGCCTATGCCGCGCAACAGGCCGGATAGCGCCTGCCCCACCAGCACGTCGTCTTCCACCACGACAAAGCGCTTGCCCTGCGCGAACGATTTAGCCGTGTCTTGTTCGCGCGGCGGGGCGGAGATGGCGGGCACCCTGGCTCGCGCTCCATCCAGGGGCAGACTGAAGGAAAACACCGTGCCGCGGCCGGGTTCCGAACGGCAGGTGATTTCCCCGCCCAGCAGCGTCAGGGCGCGCCTGGCGATGGAGAGTCCCAGCCCCAGCCCGCGCGTGCGGTCGCGCTGCGGATTGTTGACCTGGTAGAACTCGTCGAAAATCTTGCCGATGTGTTCTTCGGGGATGCCGATGCCGGTATCCCACACCTGGAACAGCGCCCGCGCACCGCGCCGCCGCACGCTGATGAGCACCGTGCCGTGCGAAGTGTAATTGATTGCATTGGAAACCAGGTTCATCAGCACCGATCGCACCAGCCCCGCGTCGCTGCGCACGATCAGCGCCTGGCGCAGGGGGAAAAACAGCCGGAAGTCCAGGTCACGCGCACGGGCGACCGGCGCGAAGTTCTGCTCCAGCGAGGCGAATACGCCCCGCACGTCCACCGGCGCGTATTCGGGCTTCACCACGCCCGCATCCAGCTTGGAAATATTCAGCAGCGAATCAAGCAGGCCGTTGAAAGTCGTCATGGACTGATCCAGGCGCTCGATGATCTCTTCCTGGCGCAGCGTGGGCGAAGTCATCCTCAGCGCATCCACGAACAGGTTCGCCGCCGCCAGCGGCTGCCGCAGGTCGTGGCCTGCGGCCGCGAGAAAGCGGCTCTTCGCGAGCTCCTTGCGCTGCAGCTCCGCCTGGTATTCATTCAGCTCGGTGATGTCGCGCCCCACCGCGAGCACCGAAGTGACCACGCCCGACAAATCGCGCTCCGGCGTGAGCCGGATGTGGCTGCAAATCTCCCGCCCGTCCTTGCCGGGCCATTTCAGTTCGAACTGCCCATTCTCGCCGGTCTCGAACGCGCGCCTGAGCTCGGCCTCGTAAACCGCGGCATGTGCCCCGCCCGGATATTCCGAGGGCGTCCGGCCCAGCAGCGTGGCGGGGCCGCCTTCCGCCAGCGCCCCGAACGCGGGATTGACGTAGATGCGGCGGAAATCACGGTCGTAACGGGCGACGGTGTCGGGCGTATGTTCGAGGATGGTGCGCGACTCCTGCTCCAGTGCGGCCAGTTTCTCGTGCACCTCCAGCCTTGCCGCCATGGCCTCCTTTTCCTGATGCACCAGGGCGACGCGGTCGGCCAGCGCGAGCGAAAACAGCAGCACCTCCAGCGACGCGCCCACCCGCATCGCCTGCTCCATCAGCACTTCGGAAGAAATGAGCCCCATCCCGCCCAGCCCGGAGAAGACCACGCCAATCTGGAGGGGAATTTCCGCCACCGCGAAATACAGGGCGGGACGATAACCTTGGCGCAGCCTGAATATGCTGGCCATCAGCATGATCGCCATGACAATCGGCGAAAGGATCAGGATGAGTTTCTGCCCCGCGGAATAATCGAAACCCATGCCGATCACACCCACGACTGCCTCGAAACCGATGGTCCCCAGCACCACCTTATCGACGCGCGGCAGGTTGGTTTTCAGGTCCAAAAAACGCCGGGTAAACAACAGCGGCAACGACAGCGCCAGAATGGGAAACAAGATGTGCTGGCGATCCGCCCACCACAAATCACGGGCAAACAGATACTGGAAAGTGTGCCCGTTCAGCTCCGCCACCACCGCCAGCACCGAAAGCGAGAACATCAGGTAGTACAAGTAATCGAGATCGCGCAGCTTGATGAGCAGGAAGAAGTTATATACCATCATCGCGATGATCACGCCGTAATACAGCCCGATCATCATATCGTCCACGGCATCCGCCTCATCGAAGCGCTCGGGGTTCCACACATGCAGCGGCACCACCAGCGTATCGTTGGTCTGCACGCGGAAATACAGCGTGACCGTCTGCTCCGCCGGGACGGCAACGGGGAATATGTAATGGCGGTGCTGGATGGGCCGGTTTTCGAACGCCTGGCGATCGCCGACCTCATACAGCTTCAAATAGCCAGCCGGGCCGGGAACATACACCTGCACATCGTCCAGGCCGGGATGCGGCAGCTCCACCCACCACACATCGGGCGCGCCAGCGGGGCGGCGTAAATCGAGGCGGAACCAGTACGGCGTCTTGTCTATCCCGAACGCCGTTCGTCCCCCGGCAGGGTGAAACTCCCCTGCCCTGTCCGCCGCCCGCGCCTGTTCCACGTCCGCCCGCCCGCTGGCATCAGTCCAATACGTCACATAACGCACTGCGCTCTGGCCTGGCGCGGCGGCATCAAGCCGCAGCTCGTCTGCCCAGGCAGGGGCGAGCCAGAGTAATAGCAGGAATGTGATGTACCGGAAGACTCTCAAATCTGATTCATTTCACGCGCGCCAAGGGGCTAGCCGCATTCGTGGGCCGAGCATGCAAAGCAGCATGGTAACTGCCCCCGGCGAGGCAGGCAATAGAGGCTAAGAGCCGGAACGGGCAGGCCGGGCCGACCGTAGGGCGCGTACCACGCACCGCTTCTTGATCAGAAAGGCACCGCGCGTGGTACGCGCCTACGCCCCGCCCCCGGGCGAAGCGAAAGACAGGACGCGCGAAAATCTCTCGTGGCCCGAATGGCCAGGCAGTGACGGCCAGCAGCTTACTTGCGCTGATACAGCCCGATCAGATCCGCGTGCTCCAGCACATGGCCGTGCATGGCTTCTTCCAGCGCGGCCTTGGTGGGGTGGCGCAGGTGCGGCAGCAGCGTATCGAGGGCGTAGAGCTTGAAGAAGTAGCGGTGTTTGCCTATGGGCGGACAGGGGCCGCCGTAGCTCTTGCTGCGCCAGTCGTTGATGCCCTGCATCGTGCCGGCCGGCAGGCCCTCGGGCGGGACTCCCTCGGGAAGTCCTGCCGCGCCGGGCGGGATGTCGTACAGCACCCAGTGCACGAAGGTGGTGCGCGGCGCAGCCGGGTCGGGCGCGTCTGGGTCATCCACTATCAGGGCCAGGCTTTTCGCGCCAGCGGGGACGCCGTCCCAGGCCAGCGGCGGGGATATATCCGCGCCATCGCAGGTGTAGTGCGGGGGTATGGGGTGCTCATGCTGGAAAGCCGGGGAACGTATGATCATGGTCATAATGGAATCCTCCATCAGGTTACGATCAATGCGAGTGGTGCTTGCAGCTCATGGGCGCTGCTGCCCGGCCCATGAGCTGGTGCGCCGCGTCAGGGCTTGACGAAGCGCAGGGCGAAGTTGTCCACCGGGATGGTGCTCTTGAAGATGATGACGTCGCGCGGATCGGCGCGATTGCGGGAGAAATAGCCCTCCTCCTCAAGCCGGAAACCGGCCTGCTGCAGCTCCTCCTTTACCACCGCCTCGTCTATGCGATGCAGCGTTTCCGACATGGTGGTGCCGGTGCCCGCCTTCGCCGCGTGATCCATCACTACCAGATGCCCGCCCGGCTTCAACGCATCGAACAGCCGCTGGTTCATTTTGGCGCGGTCCACCGGAAGATAGGCGATGTCGTGGTAGTTGAAGATGATGGTGACGAGATCGAGCTTGGGCGCATCGAGGGGAACCGGATCATCGAAGGGGCGCTCATCCGGCACGATGTTGGACTGCGGGTGCTGGGCGAGACGCTGCTCCAGACCGGGCCGCAGCTTGGGCCCTTGCGCCCATACCTTCCCCGAGCCTCCTACCGCCAGCGCCAGCAACTGCGTGCTGTATCCCGCGCCAGCCGCCATATCCAGCACCTTCATGCCGGGCTGCACCTGGGTGAACTGCAGGAACTCCAGCGGCTTGCGCCTGGGATCGGCGCTCCTGTCCTCGTCGGTGCGTATGGGATTGGCTACCGCCTGCCGGTAGTTATCGAGGAGGGACTGCTGGTAATCCAGCGGGGGCGTGGCGCACCCGCCCAGCGACCCCGCCAGTCCCGAAGAGAAGAGCAACAGCGAAAACCATCTTGCGCCTGATACGTGTCTTGAAGTGAACATGTTCGCTCCTTTCAATCGCTTCAGTGTTGTTGCAGAGTGGGAATTATACTCCTAGCTTTGTTGCAGGGCGCGTGCAACGCGCCCCTACGCCTGCGGCTTTGCGCGCGCCCTGTGATAAGCTTTCACCGCCGAGAGCAGGATGGCAATATCCTGTTGCGGCAGATCCGGAAAGTCTTCACGCAGGGCGCGATGCACGGACAGATTCGACGTGAAGCCGCTGGCCGCTTGCTCGCCGTCAAAAAACGGCGCCGTGATGCGGCAGGCCTTATCAAACACTGCCCGCACCCGCGGATTGGCGCGCCTCTCCTCGCCGGGAGGGGTGCCAGCCGGGGCCGTGTCGTTATCGGGGGCCAAGGCAGAGTACCCCGGAAAACCATCGTGAAACGAACATAGCTGCTCCTTTCAGTCGTGGTGCCGGGAAAGTATATACCTAAACCATTTAACTCAGACATCTGGTAGGGCGAGTATCACGCGCCATCTGCCATTCGGCTGGCGCGTGATACGCGCCCTACTCCTGCCAGACCAGAAGATTTACTCTGTCAGAGGTATCCACCCCTATTTCTTCAGCCTGCCAAACGCCTCCGCCATTGCGTTGTTGATCTGCGGCGCGGGGCGCTTGGCTTCCGGTTTGTTGCCGCGCGGCGCGGGTTTGCCGCTGCGCGCTTCCTGCTTGACACCGGATTGCGGCGCGCTATCGGTGAGGCGCATGGTGAGCGCGATGCGCTTGCGCTTCTCGTCCACTTCCAGCACTTTCACTTTCACCACTTGCCCGGCCTTGACCACGGCGTGGGGATCTTTCACGAAGTTGTTGGAGAGCGCGGAGATGTG
>Ga0316628_100005399_pt1 | contig 10247 bp, 9 predicted proteins | sample OWC_Aug_M2_C1_D5_FD_207648 | JGI IMG/M metagenome (GOLD analysis project Ga0316628, IMG submission 207648) | Wetland soil microbial communities from Old Woman Creek delta, Ohio, United States - OWC_Aug_M2_C1_D5_C | ecosystem: Environmental > Terrestrial > Soil > Wetlands | place: USA: Ohio... | reverse complement strand
CTGTCAGGGTACGTTGCAGCGCCTCCTCACCCCGCGTCAACAGCAGCTTGCGCCATACCTGTGCCAGCAGCACCGGCAACACGATATACAACACCACCGACACCAGCAACGTATCCCACGGCACGACGATGGCAGACAGGCCAAGCAGCAGCGCCACCAGCGGTGCAAAGGCAAACACCATGATGGTGTCGTTGAGCGCGACCTGACTCAGGGTGAACAGCGGCTCGCCGTTCACCAGACGGCTCCACACGAACACCATCGCGGTGCAAGGGGCAGCGGCAAGCAATATCAGCCCGGCGATGTAGCTGTCGAGTTGCTCCGCCGGAAGATACGGCGCAAACAGGTGGCGGATGAAGATCCAGCCCAGCAGCGCCATGGAGAACGGTTTAATCGCCCAGTTGATGAACAGTGTGACACCGATGCCGCGCCAGTGCTTGCGCACCTCATGCAGCGCGCCGAAGTCGATGCGCAACAGCATGGGAATGATCATCACCCAGATCAGCAAGCCGACCGGAAGGTTGACCTTGGCGATCTCCAGCCCGCCCAGCCAGTGGAATGGCGCGGGGATAGTCTGCCCCAGCACAATGCCGACGATGATGCACAGGAAGACCCAGAGGGTCAGATAGCGTTCGAAAAGATTCATCTTCAACTCCGTCATACTTCCTGATGATCATGAAGTCGTTACGCAACAGGAACTGGCCGCAGCCTTGGTATCCGGCGTTGCAGGGCCGAGATAGCGTTCAGCAAGATTCAGCATGGCACGCGCAGGCGTGTCTTTGACCTTCTGGGCCAAGTCGACGGCGTAGCGCATATCCAGGTCGCTCACGCCAAGCTTGCGCGCCTGATCGTAGTGGTATTTGAAGCAAGGCTCGCAATTGCTGCCAATGGCCGCGCCGATGGCGACCAGCTCTGCGACTTGTTCGGTGAAGATGGAAGGTGCTGCGGAACTTGATGGTTGCGGTTTGTTCATCACTTCTCCTCAGTCTTGGATACGCCCGATATCGGCAAGTTTTTCTTTCAATGCAGGATTGTCCAGTTCTTCGATGGGCAAGCGCAGAAACTGCTGGATGCGCCGAGCCAATTGCTCGGCTGCCTTTTTGAACGCCGCGCGCCGCGCGTCATCGCCCTCGACATGCGCCGGATCGGGAATGCCCCAGTGGGCCGTTGCTGGGTGCCCCAGCCACACCGGACAGGCCTCGCCCGCTGCGTTGTCGCACACCGTGAAGATGAAGTCGAACTCCGGCGCACCGGGCGCGGCGAACTCGTCCCAGCTCTTGCTGCGCAGTCCTTCGGTGCTGTAGCCCTGCCCTTGCAGCCATTCCAGCGCCCCCGGATTCACTTTTCCGGCAGGCTTGCTGCCTGCGCTCCAGGCCTTGAACTTGCCTTCGCCCAGATTGTTGAACAGCACTTCGCCCAAGATGCTGCGTGCAGAATTGCCGGTACATAACACCAGCACGTTGTAGGTTCTTTGTTGCTGCATTTCATTCTCCATATAAAAAACTATGTGTGCCTGAACAAGGCACAGACCTCGCCGGCAGTTTCAATTTGAATCGTGGCGTGTTCAATGGCAAAGTCTCGGTGCAACTCCCCTGCCACGCGATGAAGAAAATCATCCCCCGGATTCCCGTCGCACATGACAAGGTGCGCCGTCAGGGCGATCTCGGACGTGCTCATCGCCCACACATGCAGGTCATGCACAGCATTGACGCCGGGGAGTCCGGACAAGTAATTCCTTACAGCGTCGAGTTCGATCGGAGCGGGAACGCCATCGAGCGAAAGATGCAGCGAGCGCCGCAACAAGTCCCAGGTGCCGAACACGATCGCCACTGCGATCACCAGACTGATGGCCGGATCCAGCCAGGTCCAGCCCGTGACGATGAACAGCGCACCGATGATGACCACACCGAGTGACACCAGCGCATCCGCCACCATGTGCAGAAATGCGCCGCGCATATTGAGATCGTGCTTGTTGGCCGACATGAACAACCAGGCCGTGGTGCCGTTGATCACTACACCCATGGCGGCAACCAGCATCACCACGCCGCCTTCGATCGGCACAGGATGGAAAAATCGGAAGATCGCATCCCAGGCGATACCGCCGGTCACCACAAGCAGAAACAGCGCATTGAACGTCGCCCCCATCAGGGTGGCGCGCCCCCAGCCGTAGGTGTGCGTCCTGCTCGGGCGCAATTTTCCGAGATAGAAGGCGCCCCACGCGATCAACAGCCCGAGCACGTCGCTGAGGTTGTGGCCCGCATCTGAAAGCAGAGCGAGCGAATCAGCACGCAAACCGTAATACGCCTCGACGAGAACGAATAGCACGTTCAGCGCGACACCTAATGTGAACGCGCGGCCGAAGTCGTGACCGTGGCTGTGACCGTGTTCAGTCATGCGACCCTCGCAAGCGTCCGCCGTCCTTGTTGCGGCATGGCACACTCCTGAGACAGGATGACGATTTGCAGGGATGTGTCCTTGCCCGGTCGCCCGCCTGGATGACATCTTTTCGCTCCATCAACACGGCTTGTGCGTCATGCATTGGGCCGTTTCGCCTGCACAACAGTGCTCCGTCAAATAGCCGATCAATTTGTCCATCTCGGCATAGTTGGCGCTGTAAATCACGAAGCGCCCCTCAGTGCGTGACCTAACCAGCCTGGCATGCGCCAAGGTCTTCAAATGAAATGACAACGTAGCGGGCGGGATGCCCAATTCTTGCCCGAGCGCCCCGGCAGCCACTCCTTGCTTGCCGGCCTGCACGAGCATGCGAAAGACAGCCAAACGAGATTCCTGCGCCAATGCGGCCAGTGCCCCTACTGCCACGCCTGGTTCCATTTCGGCCTCTTCAGATAATTCCACATTTCCAATATTATCGAAACGTCAAATGAAGCGCAACCGCGTTGCCTGCAGTCCGGAAGAAACGTAATTCAGGTATGCGCTCGCTTGCGCCCTGACACAACACGCACTTCGCCCGCAGCATTTGCAACTGACCGGACGTCTTCGTATTCCTTCGCCCGATCAAAGAGCATCTTGACCTGGCGCTCCTGACCAAGGCCGATTTCGAAGAGCAGCATGCCACCGGGCCGCAAGAAAGGCAGCGCCTCTTTGACCACTCGCTGCTGGATACTTAGCCCATAAGGGCCGCCGTCAAAAGCTTCACGCGGTTCATGTTCAAGCAGTTCGGCGAGTTCGGTCGCAAGCTTGCTGTGGGAAATGTAAGGTGGATTGCAGACGACGACATCAATCAGGCCCTCGAGATCGAGGCCGGCAAGCCCGCCAAAGAGATCACCCTGGGCAACACCGACTCGTTCGGCAACGCCCACATGCTCGACATTACGACGCGTGTTAGCGATGCACCTGTCGCTAAGGTCGCTCGCCCAGACGCGAACAGCTGGAAGATGGTGTGCGATGGCGCAGCCCAGGTTGCCAGACCCGCAGCACATGTCGATCACTCTTGGCACGGCGGACCCAGATGAGCGGATCGCATCAAGGGCTGTATGCCCGAGTAGCTCCGTCTCCTCCCGAGGTACGAGTACCCCGTCGGCGACAAAGAGATTAACGCCCATGAACACTTTATGGCCCATCACATAGTGGAGCCGGCGATCCCGCAGCACGATGCGCCATTGTGCGTGCAGCCCCTTCCTGATTAGGAAGCATTGACAGCTCCAACTTGCACAGGACGTCCTGCTTCACTGACCGCGCCGGCAATCGCGCCGCAGTCAAGGATGATGGAGCACTCAGCGAACAGTCTGGTCATGACAGCCCCGTCTTCTTGATCTTGCCGGTGTCGGTCTTGGGCAAGCTTGGCACCAATGCAATATATTTGGGAACCATGAAGTTTTCGAGACGGCTTTGGCATTCTTTCTGGAGCTGTTTTTCGTCCACCGTAACGCTGTCTTCAAGGACGACAAAGGCCTTGATGGCCTGGCCAAGGATGTCGTCCGGCACACCGATGACCGCGACCTCCTTCACTCCCTGGATGTTCATGATTGTGTTCTCCACTTCCTTCGGCGCCACTTTCTCGCCGCGTGATTTGATGATGTCATCCATGCGGCCGACGAAATAGAGATATCCCTCCTCGTCCATCTTGCAGTAGTCGCCGGTGTAGAGAACCTGCTCGCCCGGCAACGGGCCCGGCTTGAGTTTCTTGGCAGTCGCCTCGGGCTTCTCCCAATAACCCTTCATGACGGTGGCGCCGCGAATGACAAGCTGACCGACGGTATCAGCGCCGACCTTGTTTCCGTCCTCATCCACGATCCACATCTCCGTGTTGGGAATCGCGATGCCGACGCTCGTCGGCTTGCGCTCAAGGTCCCTGGGCGGGAGGTAAGTGCAGCGCTTGCACTCGGTCAGACCATACATCGAGTAGATGCGCGCCGTCGGGAAGATGTCCTTGAGCATCAGGATATGCTTGACCGGCAGGGCGGCCGCCGTGTTGGTCACATAGCGAATCCTGGAAAGGTCGTAATCCTTGAGGTTCTTCAACTCCGCAAGGATGGAGAAGATGGTGGGCACACCCGGGAACCCGGTGACGCCCTCATCAGCCATCAGGTTGAGTATCTGCGCGGGGAAGGTAAACGAACGCTCGAGGACGAGACGCGCCCCTGTCCGGAACGCCATGATCATCTGGTACAGGCCGTAGTCAAATGCAAGCGGCAGTACGCCGAGTATCACCTCGTCCTCCTGCAACTCCAGGTATGACGCGATGGAGGTGCACGCGGTGACCATGTTGCGATGCGTAAGCATTACTCCCTTGGGATCCCCGGTAGATCCGGACGTATAGATGATCGCCGCAAGGTCTATGTCGATGCATGTCCGCACAGGCCCCGCGGCAGGTGCCCCCGTCGCAAGCGCATCATCCCAGCTCTGGGCGTGCGGAAGTTCGGCGAGCTTCGCGTCATCGATCTTGCCGGACACGATCACCCGCCGCAGATGGGTGCACGCGCGCGCCGGGCCGGCAAACACGGAATGGACGTGCGCATCGCTGATGAGTGCAGCGGGGCGGCAGTCCTGGAGAAGATAGTTGAGCTTGTCACTCTTGGTCAGCGGGTTGACGATTGAGACGACTGCGTTGGCCTTGAGCACCGCCCAAAAGGAAACCACGGTTTCGACGGTGTTATCCGCGAAGACCACGACCCTGTCGCCGCGCGTGACGCCCGCTTCAACGAGGCTGTTCGCAAGCGCGTTCGATTGGGCATCGAGTTCCCCATAGGTGATCCGCTGCTTCATGCAGACGAGCGCGACCTTGTCGTTGAATTCGCGGGCGGCCTGGATCAGGTAATCGTGCAGAAGCGGCACCGGGCCATGGTTGATCTGCATCTCAGCACCTCCCTTGGTTGGATGACTTGTCGATGTCGGTGAGAACCTCGATGGCTTGGCTGCCATCCGGGCGGCCGGCAATGAACTGCCGGTGCAGAATCTGAGTCGAAAGGACGCCGACCAGAGCCATGTTGTCCGTGTTCGAGAACTGCCTGTCTTCCGCTCGCGCCCGGCACTTGTACAAGAGCTGTGCCACCGCTTGCGGATCGAAAACGCCGGCATCCCGCAGCGCGGGTTCGGAGAGCACTTCGTCAACGTAATCCGGCGCGCTTCCGGTAACGAAGGAGAGAGCGTCGGGGGCGCGATAGGGCTGTTTCTTTCTCGCGATTATTTCGCGCGGCACGATGTCGGCGGCAGCGCGCTTCACAACATGTTTTTCGTCGAGCACGCGAAGCTTGTATGCCGCCGGAAGGGAATCCGCCAGAGCGACGACATCCTTGTCGAGGAATGGGAAACGTCCCTCGACGGAATTCCCCAGGAGCATCCGGTCTCCTTGCGACGAGAGCAGATAGCCCGATAGAAGGGTGCGAATTTCCAGGTGCTGATCCTGCGCAAGCGGATCCCATTGCGCGAATCCGGCGTGCAGCCCCGCAAGCAAATCCCCGACCACATCGCGGCCCGCATTGCCCGCCTGCATGCCCTTCGAGAAAAGGCGCTTCAGCGCGCTCGTCGTGTGCCACCGCGTGTCGTGCGCAAAACCGGCTGCGCGATGTGCGGCTATGTTTCGTCCGAAGAACTGTCGCGCCATCGCCTGCTGCGACACCGGCGAGCGCGCGAGATACGGATAGAGCCGTTCCAGCAGCCGCGGACGCATTTTGGATGTTGGCTGACGCCCCCAGAAGCGGCGCACCTTGCCCTCGCGGAAGAGGTCATAGCCGGCGAACATTTCATCTGCGCCCTCGCCGGTCAGCACGACCTTGATGCCGTGGTTGCGAACAAGCTTTGAAAGGAGAAAGAGCGGCGCCGGTGCGGTCCGCAGGATTGGCCGCTCGGTGTGGTAGATCACCTCGGGAAACACATTTGCAATGTCGCTGCGCGAGACAACAACCTCGTGGTGCTCGCTGCCCAAGCCATTCACCATCAAACGCTGGTACCCGGTCTCGTCGTATTCGGCGTCTTCGAATCGCAGCGAAAAAGTCTGGAAGCGATCTCCCGCAAAGCGCCGCCCAAGCGCTGCAACCAGAGAGCTGTCGAGCCCGCCGGAAAGATAGCTTCCCACCGGCACGTCGGCGCGAAGCATGCGCAGAGACGTGGCTTTCTCAAGCGAACTGCGCACTTCCTCGACGGCCTCATCAAGCGAACCCTTGAACGCACCGTGCCCGTCGGCCACGGAAGGATAACCTGGCATCCAGTAAGAATGATCACGCATGGTTCCGTTTTCATAAACCCGGACGTGTCCAGGTTCGATTTCGGAAACCCCCTGAAACACGCCTTGCGGCGGCGCGATAGTCCAGAAGGTAAATGTCTGGGAGATGCCAACGGGATCAAAGGCGCGCGGGATAGCCGCGTTCGCGGCGAAAATGGCTTTGACTTCGCTGGCAAAATACAGGTGCCCCGCGTGCTCGCAAACGTGAAGCGGGCAAATGCCCACTCTGTCCCGGGAGAGCACGAGGCGTTTGGCCACGGAATCCCACAGCGCCACCGCCCACTGTCCGTTCATGCGCTCGAAGGCGGCATCGCCCCAGGCACGGTAAGCATGAACAATGACCTCGGTGTCGCTCTGGGTCCGGAAACGGAATCCAAGCGCGGCAAGTTCCTCGCGCAACTCCACATAGTTGAAGATTTCGCCGTTGAACACAATCCAGGTGGCATCGGCCTCATCCGCCATGGGCTGCTGGCCGGTGGAAAGATCGATGATGGACAGGCGCGAGTGGGCGAGGCCTGCCCGGTCGTCGCGATAAACGCCAAACTCGTCCGGACCGCGATGGGAAAGCGCGCTGGCCATGCGCACAAGCGCTTCGCGACTGGGGGATGCCGCGCCAGCAGTAAGCCCAACGATTCCAGCGATTCCACACATGCGCTGTCACACCTCCGGGACAGGCGCAACGAGCAACGGCCGCGTGTGAAGATAGCGGGTGGTGCGCCGTTTCGCCTCGATATCCTTGAATACGCGCCCGACTTGGGAAGCAGTCAGCCCAAGCACCGGGGCAGCCTCCTCGGCAGACACGCCATTGTTCGCTGCGTAGAGACACAGATCCATGCGGTCATAGGGCAGCGCGAAATAGAACTCCTCCTGCGTCTGCGGCATCGAGAAGGTATCCGTGGTAGGCGGACGCCGACGAATTTCTTCCGGCACGCCCAGATACTCCGCCAGCTGGTAGACCTGAGTTTTGTAGAGATGGGCAATGGGTTTGAAGTCTGCACTCCCGTCGCCCTGCTTCACGAAGAAGCCCTGGTCATATTCGAGGCGGTTCGGCGTGCCCGCGACGCCATAGTTCAGGCGGTCTGCGTGGTAGTACTCCGTCATCTTGCGAACGCGCTGTTTGTAGTTGGTCGCGGCAACAATTTGCAGATAGGCGCTCATGGTGAGCCGCACGGTGGACACCTCGCCCGCCGGGCTCTGCACCGTGAGCCGAGTGACGTTCAGGCGCTCGCTTTCGAGGATGGAAGGCAGCACCAGTTTGCACTTCCACCCATCGCCATATTCCGGAACTATCGTACGGATAGCCTCTGTCTGGCGGCGGTAGCAACCCAGCCCCTCCAGGGCAGGCGCGATGTCCTCGACAACGGCGTCGATCCCGAAATGCCCGGCGAGCATCTGGCCCAGCATGAGCGCGTCGTCTGAAGAGTGGTGCTCAGGCATGAACAGGCCAAGCACCTTCTCCTTGCCAAAGGCTTGCACACACAACGCAGTCACAACCGAGCTGTCGATGCCGCCCGAGATACCGACAACGGCGCCGCGGCGATGCAGTTGCCCGAGGACCTGTTCCCGCATCGCATTGGTGATGCGGTCCACTTCGGCCGCGGCATCCAGCTTGAGTACATCTTTGTGAAAGATAGGCACTTTACCCTCCGCATTTCAACCGTCGGGATCGACAGTTGCTAGTGGTGTTGCACCGTCTGTTAAGTTGCCGCAAAGTGCGGCCAAGCCCTTCAGGGCGAATATCCATGTTGAAGATCGCTGGAACGGCCACTCGTCTGGCGACACTTTGCCAAGTGGCTCAGATACTGTCCCTACTGTATATCCAGCATTTTGTAAGTCACCGATACCTTACTGACGTGACCATGCGGTGACACAGCACAGACCGGCAGCGCTCAAGCGATGATGGAAGTGCAATTTCCGCGGCTTTCCCGGCAGTTTTCAGGGCCGTCTCGTCACGCCAGACGCCAATCGCTTACGATAGTGGCGTTGTTTCAACGCGTTCTTCGGCGGCCCGATCCGCCCCCCGCGCAACGGGCGACAGAAGTCGCGGGATAACCCTGCTCGGCGGCGTCATGGCAATGGAGCCGGAAGGCACATCGCGGGTGACCACGCAATTCGCACCGACCATCGATCGATCGCCAATCGTTATCCCGCCGAGTACACGCGCGCCAGGGTAAATGTCAACGTTGTTCCCAATCTTCGGAGTTCCCGGTATCTGGCCGGTCCCCAGCGTGACATCATGAAAAATCAGGCAATCCTCCCCGATTTCGACACCGGAACCGATAATGATGTTGGTCGGGTGGATAAGCCGCAGGCCCGCACCGATCCGGGGGCCGTTACGCCCCGCCCACAATTGAACGTTATAACGGTTGAATGGGAGCTTGAAGAGGCGATACATCGCCCACATGGGCATTCTGAGGAATCTGTTAGGCAGCGCATCTGCCCAATTTCCAAACCGGAAGATTGCGACAATCCAGAATCCCGGGTTCGTAAACCATCGACCCTGGCCCTCGTATTTTGTGGCATCACGCCGCAAGTTCTCGAACATCGAAACCTCCCTCTCGCCAACAGAACGATCCGCCAACACCATTTATGTGCGCTGCACCCTCCACAATGCGGAGACAGCTGCAAAGAATGATCCTTATCGACAGTCAGACCACATTAAACCGCCATGTCAGAGGGAACATGCGGAACGGCCGCATATGGCACTACTGAACAATGGGGGACATCGATTGCCAGCGCCAGGCATCGCGGCACATCTCTCCAAGACTGTAGTGCGATCTCCAGCCAAGCAGGCTTGCCGCAAGTGATGGATCGGCATAGCAGGCGGCAATGTCGCCGGGGCGCCGCCCGACGATCCGGTATGGCACCTTCCGCCCGCTCGCCGCTTCGAATGCCTTTACCACATCCAGCACACTGTGACCTTGCCCGGTTCCCAAATTGACCGTGAGCACCCCTGTCGCAGCCGTCAATCTTTCAAGCGCCGCAATATGTCCACGCGCCAGATCCACAACGTGGAGGTAATCCCGTACGCCTGTTCCATCGTGAGTTGGGTAATCGCTGCCGAAGATTGAGAGTTCCGCAAGTGCGCCAATGGCTACCCGGGCGATGTAAGGCATCAGATTATTTGGTGTTCCATTTGGATCTTCGCCAATCAAACCTGACTGGTGTGCGCCGACCGGATTGAAATAACGCAACAAAGCGATGCGCCACGAAGAATCTGCATGTGCAATATCGCGAAGCATTTGCTCAATAACCAGCTTCGATCGCCCGTAGGGGTTGGTCACGGCAAGCGGAAAGTCTTCACGGATCGGCACCGCGTGCGGATCGCCATAAACAGTTGCAGAAGAAGAAAAGACCAGCGTTTTCACCCCGGCCTCAGCCATCGTTTCAAACAAGACCAGGCTGCCGAGGACATTGTTGTTGTAGTAGCCCAGGGGCTGGGCAACGGATTCGCCTACGGACTTCAGGCCGGCAAAATGGATGACCGCATCGAAACGATAGTCAGAAAAAAGGGTGCGCATCGATTCGCGGTTACGAACATCCGCCTCCGCGAAGGCGGGGCGACGCC
>Ga0316628_100005398_pt1 | contig 10247 bp, 6 predicted proteins | sample OWC_Aug_M2_C1_D5_FD_207648 | JGI IMG/M metagenome (GOLD analysis project Ga0316628, IMG submission 207648) | Wetland soil microbial communities from Old Woman Creek delta, Ohio, United States - OWC_Aug_M2_C1_D5_C | ecosystem: Environmental > Terrestrial > Soil > Wetlands | place: USA: Ohio... | reverse complement strand
CTCCTTAACGGATCGCGAGTACCAGCCGGCGACGCTCCGGCGTCCACGCTGGGAAACCGTTCGTCAGTCGCAGCCACGCACGACACACACTCGATTCTCTCCACAGGCAGGCTCGATGTGCGTCCGCGCATCGAGCCTGCGTTGCATTCCGACACCGAGCGCGTCAACGTGATGCAGCCGCAGGTCGTACGACGAGATCAGAGGGCTATGACGTCCCCGACCGGTCGCTCACGATCCCTCCGAAGCTGCATACCCTGGTGACTCCCTCGCACGCTCACGGGACCCGTCTGCGCCTCGCCCTGACGGCCCTGGCGGTGGGTGCCGCGATCGCGGCCATCCGCGCGCCGGCCGCCCCGGCCGCAATGCGTCCCGCGACGCGTCCCGCGATGCGCCCCGCGACACGTCCCGCGATGCGCCCCGCGACACGCCCGGCGACCGCCCCGGCGCCACGAGCCGCCACGGGGAGAATCGAGGGGCTGGTCGAGATCTCGAGCTCGCTCACCGCGCGCCGGCCGCAGATTCGCATCTACGCCGATCCGGGAACCGGCGTCCTGCCGCCGGCCCCTCCCCGCGACCCGGCCGCCGCCGAGGCGCGCAACGTCGTCATCTATCTCGAGGGCGACTCCGCCGCGCTCGCCGGCACCCCGGAGCTGATCGCTCGCCTTCGCCACGGCAGCATTGCCCAGCGCGACGAGCGCTTCGTGCCGCACGTGCTCGCCGTGATGCGGGGGGCGACCGTGGACTTTCCGAATGAGGACGACTTCTATCACAACGTGTACTCGCTGTCGAGGGCGGCCGGCGAGGGGGGATTCGACCTCGGCCGCTACCCCAAGGGCTCGTCGCGCTCGTGGACGTTCCCGAAAGCGGGAACCGTCCAGGTGTTCTGCCACATTCATTCGGACATGAGCGCCGTCCTTCTGGTGCTGTCGAATCCGTTCTTCGCGTCGCCGGATGAGAACCACCGCTTCGTCATCGCCGACGTGCCCGAAGGCGACTACACCATCGTCGGCTGGCACGAGCGCATCCAGCCCATCTCGCGCCGCGTCCACGTGACCGCCGGGCAGACGACCACCGTCGACTTCAACATTCCGCTTCCGCAGGGGGGACCGCGATGACCGCGTCCGCCGGGCCCCTCGGCCGCCTCCGCCGCAGCTCGCTCGGCGTGAAGCTCGCCGCGCTGAGCGCCGCCGTGACGGCGGCGGTCGTCTGGCTTGCCTTCTGGGGGCTCAGCGTCGAGGCGCGGAACAACACCACCGACGTGTTCGCCGAGCAGCTCGTCCGCAACCAGCAGACCTTGATGCGGCTCCAGGAGCGCAGCGCGCGGCAGATGCTCATGACGGCGTCGCTCATCTCGCAGGCGCCGAACTTTCAGTATTCTCTCAAGACCTACCAGGTCGAGGCCAACCGCGGCACGCCCGATCCGCGGTACGTCGGCGAGATCCAGGGCGAGCTCCGGCAGCTCGCCGGCAACGTCAACGCGCAACTGCTCGCCGTCACCGACGACTCCGGCCGGGTGTTCACCGCCGTCGGCGCCAGCGGCGCCTCGCTGCCGCGCGGCACGCGGCTCGGCACGCTGCGCGCCGTCCAGCACGTGCTCGACCCCGCGGCGCCGGCCGATTCCGGCAACCTGGCCGTGCTCCGCACCGGCACCGGATACTTCGAGGTCGCCGTGTACCCGCTCGTGCAGGACGGCTTCACGCTCGGCGCGCTGGTCCTCGGCCAGCGCCTCGATTCCGCGTTCGTCGCCGAGGCGCGCGCCGCGTCCGACGCCGCGGTGCTGCTCACCGCCGGCACGCGGATCCTCGCCGCGAGCGACGCGTCCATCGCGCGGCCGGAGGCCCCGGCCATGCTCCTCGCGTCGAACGCGAGCGAGTCGCGGGCCGCCGCGGTCACGCTGGGCAGCGAGCGATACGTCACCGCGCCCGTCTCGCTGGGCGACGCGCAGGATCGCGAGCCGGTGCGGCTGTGGATGCTCCAGCCCCTGACCCCGCGCGTCAACCGCATGATGCAGCCGCTGCTGGGCGACTTCCTCCTCTTCGGCGCCTTCGCCGTGCTCGTCGCGGCGCTCGGCGCCGGATTCACCGCGGGCGGCGTGCTCGGCCCCTTCCGGCAGTTCGTGGCGTACATGCGGTCCGGCGCGGCCACCGAGCGGCGCCAGGGCCGGTTCGACGCCGACAACGAAGCCGCCGAGGTGCGGACGCTCAACGAGTCGTTCAACCAGCTCATGGACTCCATCGCCGTGAAGCGGCGCGCCCTCGAGGAGCGCACCGCCGAGCTCACCGCGGCGAACGTCGTGCTGATGGACGAGATCAGCGAGCGCGTGCGCGTGGAGCAGGCGCTGCGGGAGAGCGAAGCGCAGCTCCGCCAATCGCAGAAGCTCGAGGCCATCGGCACGCTCGCCGGCGGCATCGCGCACGATTTCAACAATCTCATCACCGTCATCTCCGGCTACACCCAGCTCGCGCTCATGCGCGCCGACCAGGAGAGCCCCGAAGCCGGCGACTTGCGGCAGGTGGTGGAAGCGTCGGATCGCGCCGCGAACCTCACGCACCAACTGCTCGCGTTCAGCCGCAAGCAGGTGCTCCAGCCCACGGTGCTCGACCTCGGCGACGTCGTGAACGGCATCAGCCCGATGTTGCAGCGCATCATCGGCGAACACATCGAGCTGGAGATCGAGACCGGCGCGTCGCTCGCCCGCGTGCGCGCCGACCGCGGCCAGATCGAGCAGGTGCTGCTCAACCTCGCGGTGAACGCGCGCGACGCGATGCCGGGGGGCGGGCGCCTCACCATCGCGACGGCCAACGTGGCCCGCGGCGCGCCGGGCGATCGCGACCCGGCAACGGCCGTGACGCTCGTCGTGCGCGACACGGGCACCGGGATGCCCGACGACGTGAAGGACCGCATCTTCGAGCCGTTCTTCACCACGAAGGAGCCGGGCAAGGGAACAGGTCTCGGTCTGTCGATGGTGTACGGGATCGTGCAGCAATCGGGTGGCGCCATCGCCGTCGAGAGCGCGCTCGGCCGCGGCACGAGCTTCACGATCACGCTGCCGGCGGTCGAGGTCATGGCCAACAGCGACGTCCAGCGGTTCGACGAGGACGACCTGCCGGCCGGCACCGAATCCGTGCTGATCGTGGAGGACGCGGAGGACGTTCGCATCCTCGCGCGCCGCACGCTGGAGGAGCGCGGCTACAGCGTCCGCGTCGCGCGCAACGCCGCCGAGGCGCTCGAGATCTCGGCGGCCGGCCGCGTGGACGTGCTGCTCACGGACATCGTCATGCCGCAGACGAGTGGGCCGGAGCTCGTGGCCGAGTATCTGTCGACGCGCCCGGCGCCGCTCGTCATCTACATGTCCGGCTATGCCGACGACGCGCTGTCGCACTACGAGCTGGATCCCGGCGCGGTGCTCCTGCGCAAGCCGTTCACGCCCGCGATGCTCGCGCGTACGGTGCGGAACGCGATCGACGCCGCTCGGCGAACGAGGGTGGACAGTGCCGCGGACTGAGCGCGCCATGGGCGCCCGCCGCGTCGCGCGGCGCGCGGCGGTCGTCGCCGCGGCGCTGCTGCTCGCCGCTCGTGCCGGCGTGGCCCGCGCGCAACTGCCGGTCCTCCTCGAGGGTCTCGCCGACGGCGAGCTCTGGTCCACGACGACCCGCTCGAACCTGCTGACGCGCAACGGCGGACGCCCGGCCGAGCTCGGCCGGGTGCAGTTGTGGGGCGCGATCGAGCCGCTGTCGCGGTTGGTCTTCTACGGCCAGGGGCAGGTCGAAGGGGGCCGGGCACGCACCGACTCGGAGCGCGTGGAGGTCTACGCCGAGCAGTACGGCGTGCGCTACGCGGCGGCCGCGGCGTTCGTCGTGGACGCCGGCAAGCTCGCGCCGGTGCTCGGCACGTTCGCGCCACGCCACTTCTCGAATAGGAACCCGCTCATCGGCGTGCCGGACGGCTATTCGCTCGACTACCCGCTGGGCGTCGAGGTGTCGGGCGAGATGCGCCACTTCGACTACCGCGCGGCGATGGTGTCGCTGCCGGCGTCGCACGACAACTACGTGCCGCCGACCACGAAGCGCCTGCGTCCGGCGGTCGGCGTCGGGGTGACGCCCGTGGTCGGCCTGCGGATCGGCGGCTCCTTCACCATCGGTCCGTACCTCAACCGCAGCTTCACCCCGCAGGAGCTGTTCGGCCGGCCGTGGACGCACTACCAGCAGCGCGTGGTGGCGGCGGATCTCGCGTTCGCCCGCGGGTACCTGGAGACCCACGCCGAGGCCGCGCGCGCGTCGTACGACGTGCCCGGACGCGCGGATCCGCTGATCGGCTTCACCTACTACGGCGAGGCGAAGTACACGTTCACCCCGCGCGTCTTCGTGGCGGCGCGGGCGGAGCGCAACAACTATCCGTTCATCCGCGCGTTCGGCACGACGTGGGCCGCGCGGACGCCGGATTTCGTGGACGGCGAGCTCGGCGTCGGCTATCGAGCGACGGCGACGACGCTGGTGAAGGCGTCGGTGCGCGCGGATCGCTGGTGGGTGCCGGCGAACGCGACCGCGTACAAGGGGCAGGGCGGCCCGGCGGTCGCGATGCAGGTGTCGCAGTCGTTCGACGTCGTGAGCTGGTTCGACCGGCGGCGCTGAGCGGACCGGCACTGGGACTCGCCCGGCGCTGGATCGGCTCACTGGAAGACGATTCCGGCGGGGGACGCCGGTGAAACGCGGCGCCGCCGAGCGCGCGTTGCGCGCCGCGATCGCGCTGCTGCCCTGGGATCTCCGCGAGCGTGTCGGCGCCGAGATCGAGCTCACGGCGCGTCTCGGCGAAATGGACGTCGTCATCGAATCGCAGTTCGACACACGGAGGTCGATCGTGGATCAGCTCCTATCCGACGTTCGCTTCGCCGGTCGCTCGCTGAGGCGCCGGCCGCTCATGCTCGGTCTCGCCATCGCCAGCGTCGCCCTCGGGATCGGCGCGAGCGTGGCGATGTTCAGCGTCGTGAACACGGTGCTGCTCCGGCCGCTGCCGTTCGGACAGCCGAACCAGCTCGTCGCCGTCTATCCGACCTGGCCCAAGCTGCTCGACAACCCGACGTTCGGCGAGCTCGCGCTGCGCGGCACCTTCTCGTGGGCGGAGTTCTGGGACGTGCAGGCGCGGCAGACGTCGTTCGAGGCGATCGGCGGATACGACTACGGGTCGGCGGTCCTGAGCGGCACCGGCGAGCCGCGGCAGATCCCGCTCGGCCTTGCGTCGCCCGGGTTGTTTCAGATGCTCCGCGTGAACCCGGCGCTCGGTGCGCTGCTGCCGACACGAGGCGGCGACGAGCACATCGCGCTCCTCACCGACGGGGCGTGGCGACGCCGCTTCGGTGCGCAGGCATCCGCCGTCGGCGCGACGATCGATCTCGGGGGTACGCGGTATCGCGTCGTCGGCGTGCTTCCGCCGGGCATCGAGGACGCGCTGACGAACGTCGACGTATGGCTGCCGCGGCCTCCGTCGCCGCGCGACGCCGACCAGCGCGGCAACCACACGGGCTTGAGGGCCATCGGGCGGCTCAAGCCCGGCGTGACCGTGGAGCAGGCGCGTGTGCAGGTCGCTCAGATCCTCGCGGCGACCACGCCACCGAATCACGGCGACCACGGCGCCAGTGTATACGCGCTCCAGCCCGACCGCATGCGACACGTGCGCACGCCGCTTCTGCTCCTGCTGGCCGCGGCGGGCTTGCTGCTGCTCGTCGGCTGCACGAACGTCGCGGCCATCTTGCTCGGCGCGGGACTCGAGCGCCGGCACGAGATCGCCGTGCGCTCCGCGCTCGGGGCGAGCCGGGCTCGTGTCGCGCGGCAGCTGCTCACCGAGAGCGTCGTGCTGGCCGTCGTGGGCAGCGCGTGCGGCGTGCTGCTCGCCATGGCCACGCTGCGCGGCCTGGCGTGGCTCGCGCCGGTCGGCGTGCCGCGCATCGCCGAGGCCTCGATCGACATGACCGCGCTGCTCGTCGCGTTGGCGCTCGCGCTGGTGTGCGGCGTGCTCTTCGGCGTCATCCCCGCGTTCAATCTCTCGCGGCGCTCGCCGGCCGCGGCGCTCTCGTCGAGCCGCGGGCTGGTCGCCGGGATGGCGCGCGGTCAGGCAATCGTCGTCGTGGGCGAGCTCGCGCTCGCGACCATGCTGGTGGTGAGCGGCGGTCTGCTCACCCGGACGCTGCTGGCGCTGAACGGCGTCGATCCCGGCTTCCGCGCGGACGACGTCGTGGCCGTTCAGCTCTCGCTGCCGTATCAGCGTTTTCGAACGTTGACCTCCGACAGCGCCGATCGCGCGCTCGCGGCGTACTTCGACGGCATCGTGGCGAACGTGCGCGCCGTGCCGGGCGTGACGGGCGTCGCGATCGCGTCCTCGGCGCCGTTCGTCGGCGGCCGGGCCAACAACGACGTGAATCCGGACGGCTATCAATCGCCATCGGGCGGCGGGCTCGTGGCCGAGCGCCGCTTCGTCTCGGGCAACTTCTTCCAGACGATGGGCGTTCGCATGGTGCAGGGCCGCGCCTTCCGCGACGACGACGACCGTGAAGGTGCCGCGCCCGCGGTCGTCATTTCCGAAGGGTTGGCCGAGCACGTGTGGCCCGGACAGTCGGCGATCGGCAAACACCTCTCGTTCTGGGGCAGGCCGCCAGCCACCGTGGTGGGCGTCGCGGCCGGAATCCGCGATCTGAGCGTCGACTCGCCGACCCAGTTCGCGTTCTACGTTCCGTTCCGGCAATTCGGCGCCGAGGTCGGCGATCTGCTCGTCCGGACGAACCTCGCGCCCGCGTCGCTCGCGGCGTCGCTTCGCGCCGCCGTACGGGCCGCCGATCCGGCGATCGCCATCTCTCGCGTGGATCCGTATCGCGTCGTGATGGCGCACCAGGTGGCGGAGCAGCGATTCCGCGCGCGCCTCATGGCGGTGTTCGCCGCGCTCGCGGCGGTGTTCGCCGCACTCGGCGTCTACGGCGTAACGGCTCGCGCCGTCGCGCGACAGACACGCGAGATCGGCGTGCGCGTCGCGCTCGGCGCCGAGCCGCGCCGGGTGTTCACCGGTGTCGTCGGCTCGGCGGTGCGTCTCTCGATCATGGGCGCGGTGCTCGGCATCGCGGGGGCGATCGCCGCCGGCCGCGCCGTGGAGCGCATGCTCTATGGCGTCACGGCGACCGATCCGCTGACGCTCGGCGCCGCGGTCGTGGCGATGCTCGCCGTCGGCGTGCTGGCCGCGGCGCAGCCGGGCCGCCGGGCGACCAGGATCAGCCCGATGGAAGCGTTGCGCGCGGAGTGATCACGCCCTCCACGCGCTCTCGTCAGCGAGGCCGCTCGACGATGTTGAACCGCCGCGCGACGCGCGCCGCGTCGGCGGGCCTGCCGATCTGCCGATACGCGGCCACGACCTCGGTGGCGATCGCGCGCGCGCTATCCGGCTTGTTCGTCGCCTGGTAGCCGAGCGCGAGCTTCTCGAGGAGCTCGGGCGGATCGGTGAGCGCGGGGCTCGGGGCGATCCCCGTGTGCTTGGTCTCGTTCACCTTCGCCGTCATCCGTCGCATGTTCTCGAACTGGTAGATCGCCCCGCGCGGGCCGTTGCCCCATTGCTCCTGCGCGGCGAACAGCGCGCCGAGCGTCATGTGGAAGTAGCGAATGCGCTGAAAGTCGCCGGCCTCGATCGCCCGCATCTTGCCGTAGAACAGCATGTCGGTCAGCTCCTGCACGCGCTGCACCAGCTCGTCGGCGCGCCCGCGTCCCTCGGCGCGCTGTGTGTAGAGCAGCGCGAGCGGCAGGAGCGCGTCGAGGTCGATCCACGATTCCTCGAAGCGCGGATTCGGAAAGCCCACGGCCGCCTCGTAGAAGCTCGCGGCCACGAGCGAATCGCCAGCGCCGATGTAAGAGTCGCCGAGCGAGCGAAGCATGCGGCTCCACGCGGCGAGGCGGCTCACGTTTCGATTCGCGTGCCACCAGCCGCCCGGGTCCCGGTATGTCTCGCCGGCGCCGCGCGGCCGATACGCATCGAACACCGGGTCGAGGATGGGACGGGTCGCCGGATTCGCCGCGGCGATTTGCCTCAAGCGCGCCGCCTCGGAGAGCGCGAACGACGCCGGCCCGAGTCCCATCACGGCCCACGCGCGCGCGCAGAGCACGAGACTCGAGTCCGTGACTCTGCCTGCCTGCCGGTGCGTCTCGAGATACGTGAGGAGCGCGTGCTCGGCGATGGCGGCGGCGGCGGGCCGCGCGACGAGCCGAGCGGAGACTCCCAGCAGCGTGTCGGCCGCGCCGGATCGCGCGCTGAACTCGAGACGGGCGCGCAGCGCGTCGATCGACGACGTGTCGCGGCGCGCGGCGGCGGCGTAGTAGAAGCGCGCGCTGTCCGTCATATCGCGCGACTCGTAGAGCTTGGCGATGCGAAGGAGCGTGGGCGCATCGTATACGCGGCGGTCTTCGCCGCCGCGCGCCTGGGCGAATGGCGTCATCTCGTGCAGGAAGCGAATCGCTTCGCTCGTCAAGCCGGCGGACTGCAGCGCCGCCGCGCCATTGGACGCCGCGTCACTGGCCAGCCGGCGCTGCAGCGTGCCGGCGCGGCGGTAGTCCTCGGAGATGGCCTTCGCGTCGGTGGCCGAGAGCGAATCGGTGGCTGCGAGCAGGCGCCGCTGCACGGCGTAGGCGTGACCGAAGTACGCCGCGCCCCGGGTCGCCGCATCAGGCGCCGACGCGGCGACGCGCGCGTAGATCGACTCGGCGGTGGCAAACTGCCCGGAGTCGAGCGCCGCCTTCGCCGGGGCGAGCGGATCTTGCGGCGGCGCCACACCACCTTGGGCGAAGCCGAGGCGCGCCATGAGGGTGAGCAATACGACTGCTACGCCGATGCGGCGCGGACCAATCGAACCTCGATGCGCGCGGCTCATCGATCACCTCCCGGCGCCACGAGCGCCGATACGCCGGCCGAGTAGTTCAGCAGATGCACCGCCTTCGTCGTGAGCGTGGCGCGCGCGAGCAGCTCGCCGAGCGCCGTGCCGGTGACGACCTTGCCGCCCGGGTAGCGCAGCTCGGTGATGTCGCACACGTAGCTCGCGATGCCGACGCACCCGGTGAGGATGATGTCCGCGATGTCGCTCGACTCCGGCGGGCCGGGGTCGTCCACCTGCGCCACGACGCGAAAGGCGGGACGCGAGTCCGCGGCCGCGCCGATGTCGGTGCCGCTCAGGGGGACCTTCACGCGCGGAACCGTCGTGAATTTGACGGGCACGTTCACCGCGATCCGTCCGAACAAGAGGGGCACGAGATCGGCGCGCTCGAGAATCGTCGTGAGCCGCCGAATCCATTGCTCGCGAACCGGCGCGACGCGCCAGTCCGTGCGGTCGACCATGATGCTGAACTGCTCGAAGTCCACGCGCAGCGAATCCGGGTGCGTGCGCCCCGCGCCGACGAGGCGGAACTCCACCCAGCTTCCCGGCGTCGCGGGCGGCGGCATCTCGATCCAATGGACTTCCACCGTGTCGCTCGGCGGGGTCGGCGACGGACGCCAGTTGGCGAAGGCGAACTTGCGCGCGAGCAGCGTGCGCACCGGCTCCACGAGGGCCGTCTGGAGCGCCGTGCAATTCGGTCCGCATGCCGCCTGCTGGTCGAGCTTGTCGCGGTACGTGCGCGCGTCGATCGACACCACGAGCGCGACGGGCCGGCGGAGCGGCGGCGGCGCGGGCGTGCGCGTTTCGCGCCGGTCCGGCGCGCCCGGCGCGCCTGGCATCGCGGCGGCCAGCGAGAACAGGAGGGCGCTACGGAGCGCCGAGAATGATGTCGGTCTCACGTCTCAGCTCGACCTCGCCTGACAGGAGTCTGGCGCGGCTCTTCCCGCGCACTTCCCAGTAGATATGCTCACCGACATGAAGTGGCCGGCGTGTATGGACCACGCGGTACTGCGACCAGCGGCGCGTGAGCACGGCCCGCGCCGGGGCGCCCGTCGAGTCGAGTTGCAGCAGCGCGGCGCTGTCCGGCGGCGCCGCGCCGGTGCTGTCCGCTTGCGCGATGGCTTCCCGGCGCCCGCGCAGGCGGAGCGAATCGTCCCAGCGGCGGCGCGCGAGCGAATCGAGGGGCAGGGAATCGCGATAGGCGAGCTGCAGTCCGGTGAGCGACGACAGCGTGTCCGCCGCGAGCACGAGGCCGTTCGCGTCGTGCTCGCGCAGGACCAGCACCACGGAGCACCCGCTCCGCAACCCGGTGAACAGCGGAAACATGGGGAGCGCCCGCACCGCCGCGACC
>Ga0316628_100005397_pt1 | contig 10248 bp, 8 predicted proteins | sample OWC_Aug_M2_C1_D5_FD_207648 | JGI IMG/M metagenome (GOLD analysis project Ga0316628, IMG submission 207648) | Wetland soil microbial communities from Old Woman Creek delta, Ohio, United States - OWC_Aug_M2_C1_D5_C | ecosystem: Environmental > Terrestrial > Soil > Wetlands | place: USA: Ohio... | reverse complement strand
TAATCACCAAAGTAATCGTAGTAATCGCTATTGCGATGTCTGCTTATCATCTTTACACCGGGTATTTTGGAGCCCCCGAAGCCCTCTTGCACCGATCCACCCACCTCCTTTTCGTCCTAGTATTGATTTTCTTCATTTTTCCTCTCTCCACAAAAGAATGGGGTAAAAAATTTCGATGGATGGATGGCCCACTCATCCTCCTGATTTTGGCGAGTGTTGGCTACATCTTTTTCAACTACGAATACTTCATCACCCGATACCAGTACGTTCATCCTTTAACTAGTGCGGATATGTTCTTTGGCATCGTGCTTACCCTGCTCTTGATCGAAGGATCCCGTCGGGTAATCGGCCCTGCCCTTCCTATAACTGCCATTGTATTTTTGGCCTATGCCTATATCGGGCCGTATCTTCCTAGCCTTCTCCGTCATACTGGGTTCACCACCGAACACATCGTGGATCAACTCTACATGGCCACAGATGGAATCTTCGGTATACCTTTGGGGGTTTCGGCAACCTATGTCATCCTCTTCATCATCTTTGGTACCTTCTTGGAAAAATCTGGAACCGGCCAACTCTTCATGGATTTTGCCTCAGCCATTACTGGATGGACCAGGGGAGGCCCTGGGAAAATCTCCTGCATTTCAAGCGCACTCTTCGGAACGATCTCAGGGAGCGCTGTGGCCAATGTGATGGTGGATGGATGGCTAACCATTCCCCTGATGAAACGTACTGGATTCACCCCCCCCTTTGCTTGCGCTGTGGAAGCCACAGCCTCCACAGGCGGTCAGATCATGCCACCGGTGATGGGCGCTGCCGCTTTCGTCATGGCTGAGTTCACTGGAATCCCATACATCACCATCTGCCTTTATGCGATGATTCCCGCCCTTCTCTATTATTTTGCCCTCTTCATGTCTATCCATTTCATGGCTGGAAGGATGGGGCTGAAGGGAATTCCAAGAGAAGAACTTCCCCGTTTGAGGAAGGTCTTAGCAGCCCGCGGACATATGTTTATTCCCTTGGGCATCATTGTCTACATGATGACTGCTGGATACACTCCGATGTATGCTTGTATCTACTCTACGGTGGCTGTCGTCGCCCTTTCTTTCCTTCGCAAGGAAACCCGAATGGGATTTTGGACGATCATTAGAGCCCTTGAGGAGGGCGCCAAAAACACTCTGGGCGTAGCCGCAGCCTGTGCCTGTGCGGGCATCGTCATTGGTGTGATTAACCTTACTGGTTTAGGACTGAAGTTCACCAGCTTAGTCCTCTTCATTGCTGGTGAATCGCTCATTCCTGCCCTGATCATGACGATGTTAGCTGGAATCGTCCTCGGAATGGGAATGCCCACAACTCCGGCCTATATCGTCCAGGCCGCTTTGCTCATTCCTGCCTTGATTAAACTTGGAGTGATGACGATAGCGGCACATATGTTTGTCTTCTACTTCTCCACTATTTCGGCCATCACACCACCAGTGGCTATGGCTGTTTATGCGGCCGCGGGAATTGGAGGGGCTAAATTATGGCCGACGGGAATTTGGGCCATGCGCGTCGCCGTAGCTGGGTTTATCGTTCCCTTTATGTTTGTTTATGGGCCATCCCTCCTTTTCATCGGCTCGGCCTTTGACATCATTACCTCAGCGATCAGCGCTTCTTTTGGTGTCGTGGCTTTGGCCGCAGGAATGATGGGATGGTTCGTGAAAAAGGTGAACATATGGGAACGCATCGTTTTGCTCTTAGCCGCATTCTTGCTCATCAAACCTGGTATTTATACGGATGCCGTGGGGTACGTTCTATTGCTATTGATCTTCCTCAAGCAGAAATACTGGCAACACTCATAGCAGGAGGGGGTCGGCAGGGCTTTCAATTCAAATCCGAAAGGTAAATTCCCTCACCACCAAAATGAAACCAATGAGGAATTTGTCAGTCGTAAAACCCCAAATGAGTTCTAAACATTTTAGGCTTAAATAGGGAAGTTGATCTATTAAAACAGCATGATTTCCCAAGAAAATACCAACCCTAATTTAAAAAGTCACTTCCCGAACCTTGTGACGGTAAAGAGCAAAAAATAAATGAGGTTTCAGAGAGGTTTCAACGCGAGCAATGCTTGCTTCGCGTGTGATGTATCTAATATGAGTGGGAATGAACATGCCATCGAGATGGATTAAGGCGCCTCTTCGAAAAGGCCTTTATTATTTATCAGGCAATGAGGCTTCAGCAGAAGGAGCCATTGCTGCCGGATGCCGGTTTTATGCGGGTTATCCTATTACCCCTTCTAGTGAGCTGATGGAGCGAATGGCTTTTCGCCTAAGGGAAGTTGGCGGGGTCTTTATCCAGATGGAAGATGAGATCGCTTCCATCTCCGCTGTCATTGGAGCTTCGTGGGCAGGAGCCAAAGCCATGACTGCCACCTCAGGTCCTGGGTTCAGTTTAATGCAGGAATCAATCGGTTATGCGGCATTTACTGAGACACCCTGTGTGATTGTTGATGTTCAGAGGGCGGGCCCTTGTACAGGACAGGCGACCAGGGTTGGAAGTGGAGATATCATGCAGGCCAAGTGGGGTTCTCAGGGTGATTATCAGGTGATTGCCCTCGCTCCGTGGTCTGTCCAGGAGATGTACGAACTCACAATTCGAGCCTTTAACCTAAGCGAATGTTATCGGGTTCCCACGATGGTCATGGCAGACGAGGCCATTGGACATCTCAGGGAAAACATATCTGTTGGAGCGAGAGTGGACGTTTATAATAGGAAGAAGCAAAAAGGAGGATCTCCTTTTGGGACAGAGGAGAAAGAGGGTGTTCCTCCGATGCCCTCGTTCGGAGAAGGAGAGCGGCTCCTGGTAACCGGTTCCACTCACGACTCGTCGGGATTCCGAAAGACGGATGATCCAGAGGCTCATACGAAGCTGGTGGAACGGATCAATGACAAGATTCTTAGAAATCGGAGTAGGATTGTAGAAACGGAAAGATATTTCTTAGAGGATTCTGAGATTGCTGTGATCGCTTATGGCTTTACGGCGAGAACCAGCCTCTATGTAGTCAAACGGTTGAGGAAAGAAAGGTTGAAGGTTGGGCTGTTAAGGTTCAAGACATTGTGGCCTTTTCCAGAGGAGGCTATTGTAGAACTCAGGAAGAGGGTAAAAAAGGTGGTTGTTCCGGAAATGAATCAGGGACAAGTCGCGGGTGAGGTGAGGAAATTTTATTCGGGTGAGACGATTTCTCTCCGACAGACCGATGGAGAGATCATCCAACCTGAAAAGATCTTAAAAGTGTTAACCCCATTGTTGCATTAAGATGCGATCGAATCAAATGTATGCTCCCATAAAAAGGCGGTTTCCACCCTTTTTGGGATACTTTCTGAAGGCCCCTCTTGGATTAATCAAGGGGATGACATTGATTTCACGGCTGTCCCTCTCTGGGTAAGGGTTTGATGAATCTAGACGCCGAATTTAATGCAACAACGGGGTTAACAAGCATCGAGTAAGTGAAACAATGGTCAGGGCGCTGGAGAAATATATTAGACCGGGGGTTAAGGGTACGCCCTTCTGCCCGGGTTGTGGTCACGGAATATTGATGAACGCTATCTTGAGGGCGATTGATGAGTTGAAGATCGATATGAAAAAGATGCTCTTTGTTTCAGGCATCGGATGTGCTGCATGGATCCCCAGTCCGCACTTTAACGGAGATACCTTGCACACTCTTCATGGAAGAGCGTTGGCCTTTGCTACAGGAGCTAAACTCTTCAATCCAGATCTCTGTGTGATGGTGATCAGTGGTGATGGAGATCTTTCATCGATCGGTGGGAACCATCTCATTCATGCAGCAAGGCGGAATATTGATCTCAAAGTCATTTGCGCCAATAACATGATTTATGGCATGACGGGAGGCCAGGTTGCGTCTACGACACCCAAAGGATTTAAGACCTCCACGACCGGAGAGGGGAATCCCTACCGCCCTTTTGATCTGTGTAAATTAGTGGAAGCAGCAGGAGCCACTTATGTGGCCCGGTATTCTGTGACCCAGCCTCTTGCACTTATCCATGCGGTCAAGAAATCACTCCTCCATGTGGGATTCTCTTTTATCGAAGTCCTCTCTCCCTGCCCGACGCAATTTGGGAGGAGGAATCGTCTTGATCGGCCAGAAGACCTGATTCAAGACCTTGTCCGGCGGTGCATTTTGGAAGAAGAGGCAAAAGGACTGACCGAGGAGGAACTGGCCGAGAGAATCATCACCGGAGAATTTTCATCATGACGAAAATGATGCAGGTTCGTCTGAGCGGTTTCGGCGGCCAAGGGATCATCCTGGGAGGCCTTCTTCTGGGCCAGGCAGGAGTGATAGAGGGAAAATATATCGCCGGGTCCGATTCTTATGGTGCTCAGGCCAGAGGTTCGGGATGCAAGTCAGAGATTGTCTTTTCTAATGGCCCGATCGACTTTCCCCATCTTATTAGCGCAGACATCCTGGTTGCCATGTCTCAAGGGGCGTACCATGCCTATTGTAAAGATGTGAAGGACCAGGGGCTCATTTTTTATGACCAAGGGCTCGTGACCCCCAAAGAGTTGGGAGTTCAACAAAGGGGCGTTGCTGCAACAGAAATTTCAATAAAGAAATTGAAGAACAAACAGGTGGCCAATATCGTTCTCCTGGGTGTCGTCGTTGAGACAACCAGGATTGTTTCTCCTAAGGCCTTCCAGAAGGCGATTGCCCTCCATATTAGCGAAAGGCTCCGAACGCTCAATCTGAAAGCCCTGCGAACAGGAATGGAATTGGGGAAGAAGATCGATGTTTGAGGGAAGAACACAGAAACCCGTCATCCAATCGGATCGGTGTCACTCCTGCGATGTTTGTATCAGGGGATGTCCTGCCGAGTTTATTCCGGAGTATCGAGAGGAAGAGAAAAGCCTCCGTGGGGCTCTCTACCGAGACGGGCTTCTTGAAAAACCGTTGAGAGGTAAAGTTCCTCTTCCTCCCTGTCAGGAGGCCTGTCCTATTCATCAGGATGTCCGAGGCTACGTGGCACTCATCACAGAGGGAAAATTTAAAGAGGCATTGGAGCTGATACGGAAAGTGAATCCCCTGCCCGCGGTCTGTGGGTTTGTCTGTCACCATCCCTGTGAAGAGGCATGTTTGAGAGAAGGAGTAGATCATCCGATCCCCATTCGGCTCTTAAAAAGATTCGTTGCAGAATACGAGAGAAAGAAGATCGGAAGGAAGGTATTAAAAAAGAGGCGTGAGAAGGTCTTGGTGATTGGGTCCGGACCGGCAGGTCTGACGGCTGCCAATGATTTAACCCTCCTTGGTTTTGAAGTGACGGTATTCGAAGCCTTACCTGTACTGGGGGGAATGTTGGCAGTTGGGATACCCGAATTTCGATTGCCCAGAGGGATCCTTAAAAGCGAGATCGATGGGATCGGAGAGTTAGGCGTTGCGATGAAGACCCATCATCCCTTTTACTTCGATGGAGGACGTAAAACATTTCAGAAGCTCGGGTTTCGAGCAGTCTTTCTTTCCATCGGTGCGCAAGGCAGTTTAAGGTTGAATATAGAGGGAAAACACTTAAAAGGCATCTATTCAGGTCTCGAATTTCTGAGGGACATCCATACCGGGAGGAAAGTTTCTATCGGGAAAAAAGTGATCGTCGTTGGAGGAGGAAATGTGGCTGTGGATGTATCACGCTCCACAAGGCGATTGGGTGCAAAAGAGGTTCGAATGTACTGCTTGGAGTCTCGAAAGGACATTCCAGCGATCCGCGAAGAGGTGAAGGAGGCAAACCGTGAAGGGATAGAAATCCATTTTCAAGTATCGCCGCTGAGAATTATTGGAAAGGGCGGAAAGGCGACTGGAGTGGAGTTTATGAAAATGGGATCTACGAAGGATTCCACTTTCGTCGTTTATGCTGATACGATCGTAACCGCTATTGGACAAAGAGTGGATCGAAAGTCTTTAAAGGGATTGGATCTCAATCGAGACGGGACTGTTCGAGTTGATCCTGGGACCGGTGAGACGAGCATGAAAGGTGTGTTTGCTGGTGGAGATGTGGTGACAGGACCGGGATGGGTGATCGATGCCATCGCCGCTGGAAAGAAGGGAGCAGATTCGATTTACCGATATCTCACCTAAAATGGATTTCGGAATTCCGGATTCGCTCTGAACCTCACCGTCCGAGAAACGCCATGGAAAAAGAGTGTAAAAAAGTATTAGTTTTGAGACAAAAAAGGAAGGCCCCTTCACTTCAAAAACGAAGAAAGGGAGCCACGGTTGTTGAATCGGGTTTTCTTAAGGAAGAGGCACTCAAGGAAGCTCGAAGTTGCCTAAGTTTATGGGAGTGCAAGTCGTGTGAGATCTGTGAACTCCTCTGCCCGGACCTCTGTATCACTCGGGACGAAAAGGCAGGAGAGGTTCTCATCGATTTGGATTATTGCAAAGGATGTGGCATCTGTGCATCCGTCTGCCCTAAGGGCGCTATTCAAATGGTTCTTGAGGAGGTAACTTGAATAAAAGGTGGGCAAAGATTATATAGTCAGAAAAATCGTAGGCAGTAGGATACTTCTAAGCTTCATTCCGGAAACGTCAAAAAAGTAGATAGCCCTTTCTCTTTTTATTGAATCTTTGGTCGTTGAATAAAGAGTAGAATAGGAGATGTAATCAGCTCTTGCGTTTGTATTTGATAGACCAAAAATAACAAGAATCGAATAGAGAGGAAAATAAATTACCATGAGACTCCATGAATTTGAGGCTGCGGATATTTTTGAAGCCATGGGAATCCCTGTTCCCAGGCGGGGGGTTGCAGGGACAGTGGAAGAGGCTCTCCTTGTGGCTGGAGAAATTGGGTATCCCGTGATGTTGAAATCCCAGGTTTTGGTGGGCGGTCGCGGACTGGCCGGAGGGATCAGGGCCGTATCTAATCAGGAGGAGCTGGAGGAGATCGCTGAGGCTCTTCTGGGTTCGGAAATCAAAGGCTCGACCGTCCGAAAGCTCCTGGTGACCGAAAAGGCGAATATCTCGAAGGAACTCTATGTGGGAATTACGGTCGATGGGTATTCGGGAAAGCCAGTCATTGTGGCCAGTACCGAAGGCGGCGTGAGTATCGAGAAGACAGCGCGCACTGCACCCGAAAAAATTGCATCCATCCAGGTAGACCCACTTTTCGGTTTCTATCCCTATCAGGCTCGGACCCTGTTGCGAAAGCTCGGATTGGGGCAAAATCTCCTTATTGCCTGGGCCGATGTGATCGGACGGCTCTATCACATATTCTCCCAGTATGAAGCCCAGATCGTCGAAATCAACCCACTGACGGTTCTTCCAAATGGTGGTCTTCTCGCGGTGGATGCCGTACTGGAAGTGGACAATTCAGCCCTTTCCAGAATCAGGTATCCCCTGCCTGATCGTATGGAACGGATCGAAAATCCCCTTGAGAGAAAAGGCAGGGAGATCGGAGTTACCTACGTGGATCTGGACGGAGACATTGGGCTCATCTCCTCCGGGGCAGGGCTGGGAATGGCTTCCATGGACATCATCGGAGAGAAAATGAGGCCAGCCAATTTCCTTGAAACAGGAGGCGGCATCACAGAGGAATTACTCTATAAGTGCATGGAATTGGTCATGATGAAGGCGGACCTCCGGGCCATCTTCATCAATATCTACGGTGGCATCAACCCGATTCACGAAGGGGCTAAGGGTGTCGCACGGTATGTCAAGGAACACGGTGTAAAGATCCCGATCGTAGCCAAGGCTCTCGGGAATCATCAGGAGGAGACATGGGAGATTTTGCGTTCGGTCGGCGTCCATGTGGTCACCGAAGCGGCGACGGAAAAGGCGATTGAGCGATTGTTTGAATTGTTGGGGGGAGGCAAGTAGCTACTCGTTGAACTCACATCAGAGGAAATCAGCGTAATTGAGAGAACCCAATAGAGGAATGGAACCGAGGTAGAGTCATGGGCATATTAATGGATGAGAACACGCGGGTCATCGTTCAGGGAATTACCGGTCGCATTGGAAGCATCCAAACCCGCTGGATGCTTGCCTATGGAACCAAAGTGGTAGGTGGCGTCACTCCCGGCAAAGGGGGGACGCTCGTAGAGGGGGTGCCTGTTTTCGACAGCGTCGAAGGGGCGGTAAAAGAGACCGGTGCAAACGCCTCTGTCTTTTTTGTTCCTGCTGCCTTTGTCCTGGATGCGTTCTTGGAGACAGTTGATGCAGGAATAAAACTGATCGTGGTGGTCCCTGAACACATTCCCATCCACGATGTCATGAAGATGCGAGCCTACGCCATTGAAAAGGGTACCATTGCTCTTGGTCCTACCACACCTGGCATCCTGGTTCCTGGAAAGGGCAAGATGGGCATTATGCCCGCTTCACTTTTTGCGCCGGGTCGCGTTGGGATCATCTCACGGAGTGGGACACTGTCCTATGAGTTCGCAGGTATCCTGTCGGAAAGCCGTGTAGGACAGAGCACGGTTGTTGGCATGGGTGCTGACCACGTGGTCTTCACCAATCTCGTCGACATCCTCCGCCCCTTTGAAGAAGATGAAGGAACGGATGCGGTGATCATCGTGGGAGAAGTAGGAGGGGAACAGGAGGAGAGGGCTGCCCGGTTTATTCGGGAGAAGATGACCAAACCCATTGCTGCATACATTGCGGGTCGCTATTCCCCGCAGGGAAAACAGATGGGCCATGCAGGCGCCATTGTTCGAGGCTCTGCCGGCACTGTGGAAGGGAAGCAGGAAGCCTTGCGCGAAGCAGAGGTTGAGGTTCTCGAAAGCCCCATCCACGTGGCCCGTTGGGCCCAGAAGCACAACCTCAGATAAATTGCTTGTCTCCAAAAAATTTCAATTTAATACCGACGCATGATATCTTTTGTAGGGCAAGACTTCAGGGTTGCTTTAAGCAAAACTGAAGCCTTGCACTAACTATAAAATGATTTAATGCATTTGTATTAGGATGAAAATAATTCCCATCAGAGAGGGAGGAGTTTGACATCGATCTGGTTAATCCGGGAATCCAATCCTGCCCTGATGTTGCTCTCTTCGATCACACCGATCACGATCACGACCTTTACAGACGTAATGACTCCGGGGGTGAGATGGCCCCCCAGAGTGATGATCTGATCCTGAATGACCGTGGAGGCTGAGAGATGGGCGTGAATTTCGAGGTCACTGTCCTCTTTTGTTGCCATCCATCCGGTCAGAGAGACGATCTCCAAGGGTTGCTCCAATTCAAGATAGAGCCGGTGTTGTTTTTCGATCTTGAGGTTGGGTGGAAGAGTTTTGAGGTTCCTGAAAATCGCTTTTTTCAGAGCTCCAACAGCAGAGAGGATGACTCCTGCCTGAATTTTTTCCTTGATGGCTAGTTCTTTTATCCCCTCCAGGAGATCGCAATCCATTCTTAGCTTTCCCATGATGATCTGGTTCATCCGTCCTCTTCCAACTCCTTCAAGCAAGGATGGCATGTTTAAAATTCCCCCTTTCTACGATGAATGAGGCCCTCATGGTCTCTTATTCCAATATAGCAGTGATTCGCACTTCTTTCCATTGAAAATGTTTAGATATTTATTTTTATTCTGCACTGCGTGCAACCGCAGAGGACCCTTCCTTCTCGAGTTTCGGATTTAGAATCGAAGCAGAGGGTTTCTCGTGACACCTTAGATGGTACGATAGGGAAGAATTCTCCAAGGCCAAAGAAACCTACTACGAGATGATAGGCTGGGTCCTGAAACGGGGGTTCCGAAGAAAGCGAAACTTGCCGAGCTGGACCTTGACTGGTTATCCTAATGAAAGTCTAAAATCGCCCAAAATTGGAATTTTTTTTCAACCTCATCTCGAGCATTCATTCTCTTCACATCCAATAATAGAGTAAACCCCGTTGTTGCATTAAATTCGGCGCCCGAATTCATCAAACACTTAACCAGAGAGGGACAGCCGTGATATCAACCTCATCCCCTGGATCAATCCAAGAGTGGCCTTTAGAAAGTATCCCAAAAAGATTGGAAACCGCCTTTTTATGGGAACAACCATTTGATTCGCCCGCATCTTTATGCAACAACGAGGTAAACATTTCATCTTTTTGGATCAATAACCCATTAGAAGGCGCTCCATCCAGCTAAAACAAAAAGCTAAAACAAAAAACTTGACAGAATTTTTGGAAGCAATATAATAAGAAACACTATTCCACATTGTGGAACGGTCCAATGTCAACATATCAAATCTCCAAACCAAACAACCTTGTTCAGACAATCGAAAGAGCTTCTTCCA
>Ga0316628_100005396_pt1 | contig 10248 bp, 6 predicted proteins | sample OWC_Aug_M2_C1_D5_FD_207648 | JGI IMG/M metagenome (GOLD analysis project Ga0316628, IMG submission 207648) | Wetland soil microbial communities from Old Woman Creek delta, Ohio, United States - OWC_Aug_M2_C1_D5_C | ecosystem: Environmental > Terrestrial > Soil > Wetlands | place: USA: Ohio... | reverse complement strand
CGGCCAGCGCGGGGACGGCTTCGGCAGCGTGGGCGCGGTCGGCACGTTCTGATGACCGCGAGCGCTCGCCTCGTCCTCGCCGACGGCACCGTCTTCCCAGGAGAATCCTTCGGCGCCGAAGGGACCACCGTGGGAGAGGCCGTCTTCACCACGACGATGACCGGCTACCAGGAGGTGCTCACCGATCCCTCCTACTACGGCCAGATCGTCGTCATGACCGCGCCCGAGATCGGCAACGTCGGCGTCAACGACGCCGACACCGAGTCAGTCGACCCCTCGACGCCGCGCGATCCCGGCCCCCGCCTCGCGGGCTTCGTCGTCCGCGACGCGAGCCCCGTCGCGTCCAACTGGCGCGCGGAGCGGTCGCTGGGCGAGTACCTCGCCTCGCACGGGATCGTCTCCATCCGCGGAGTCGACACGCGCAAGCTCACGCGCCACCTGCGCGATCACGGCGCCCAGAACGCCGCGCTCGGCACTTCCAGCGCCGAGGAGTTGCTCGCCGCCGCGCGCAAGGCCCCCGACATGAACGGGCTCGACCTCGTGCGCTTCGTCACGCCCAAGGAGCCGTACCGCTTCGAGGAAGGTCGCGGAGCGTGGCAGCCCGGCGCGGGCGCGACGTCGCTCTCCGTCGACGCGAACGCGCAGCGGCACCACGTCGTGTGCCTGGACTACGGCATCAAGCGCAACATCCTGCGCTGCCTCGTCGATGCGGGCTTCCGCGTCACCGTCGTGCCGGCGAGCACCTCCGCGCGCGAGCTCCTCGACCTCCAGCCCGACGGCGTCTTCCTCTCGAACGGCCCCGGCGATCCGGCGGCCGTCGGCTACGCCGTCGAGACCGTGCGCGGCCTCCTGGGCAACAAACCCATCTTCGGCATCTGCCTCGGCCACCAGCTGCTCGCGCGAGCCCTCGGCGGCCGGACGTACAAGCTCAAGTTCGGGCACCGCGGAGCGAACCAGCCAGTGAAGGATTTGGAGACTGGCCACGTAGAAATCACCACCCAGAACCACGGCTTCTGCGTCGACCTCGACTCGCTCCCCGCCTCGGTGCGCTCCACGCACGTGCACCTCAACGACGGGACGAGCGAGGGCCTCGCAGCCCCGGACCTGCGCGCCTTCAGCGTGCAGTACCACCCGGAAGCCGCGGCCGGCCCCCATGACTCCCTCTACCTCTTCGCTCGCTTCCGCCAGAATATCGAGGCTTTCCAGCAGAAGCATTGATGCACCTCAATGCTCTGAGCGAACATCCTACATAAGCCCCTATATACTCTGGAGGCGCACCCCTCTCTGGGGTAGTGTGCCGCGCATGGTTGGCTGGCGGCGGCTCCCGGCGTGGCTCGTGGCGTGCGTCCTCGGGGCCTCCCTCGTGGGCTGCTCCGGCTCGAAGCCGAGCGACCACGACCTCGGTTTCGACAACCCCAGCAACGATCCGCCGCTGCCCGATCCGCTCGAAGCGAGCACGATCGAGGACGACGGCGGTGTCTTCGGCCTCGGCGGGCGGGAGAACGACGGCGGCATTCAGCCCCGTCCGGACGACGCGGGCTCCGCCCCCGCCGACGCGGCCCCGGCCCAGCCGTGCACGGGTCCCATCGGCCCGGGCGACGTGAAGATCGTCGAGCTGATGATCGCCTCGGCCTCGGGGATCGGCGACCGCGGCGAGTGGGTCGAGCTGGTCAACACGCGCTCGTGCACCCTCGACGCCTCCGGCCTCGTCGTCGAATCGCCGCGCGGCACCACGGGCAAGGACTCGGCGACGATCCCGCAGGGCGTGCTCGTCGCGCCGGGCGCCGCGCTGGTCGTGGCCGACTCCGCCGACGGGCAGAGCAACCACGGCCTGCCCGGCGTCGCCGCGGCGTTCAACGCTTACGACGTGCTCAAGAACGACGGCGACACGGTGAGCGTCTACGCCGGCGCGACGCTGATCGACTCTCTCACCTACCCGAAGTTCACGCTCGAGTACGGGCGCTCGGTCGCCTTCCCCTCCGACTGCGCGTGGAGCGATCGAGCCGACTGGGCGCGGTGGAGCTTCTCCTTCCACGTGTGGTCGAGCCCGTACCAGGGCACCCCCGGGGCGGACAACTCCGACGTGACCTGCTATTAGAACGCGCCCCTTTCGCCTTTTCTCGGGGCGCCTCCGATGAGCAAGAAGATCCATTTCGTCAGCCTCGGCTGCCCGAAGAACCGCGTCGACAGCGAGGTCATGCTCGGCGTCGCGGCCGGCGAGGGCTACGCCGTGACCGAGGATCCGTCCGAGGCCGAGGTCATCGTCGTCAACACGTGCGGCTTCATCGGCGAGGCGAAACGCGAGTCGATCGAGACCATCTTCGAGCTCTCCGCGATGAAGGAGCACGGCGCGTGCGAGAGGCTCGTCGTCTCGGGCTGCCTCTCGCAGCGCTACCCCACCGAGCTCTCCTCGCAGATGCCCGAGGTCGATCACTTCCTCGGCTCGAGCGACATGCTCAAGCTGCGCGACGTGCTGCGCGGCAAGGCCGAGCGCATGCTCGTCGGCAACCCTGCCGACTGGGTCATCCGCGCCGCCGACCCGCGCGTGATCACCGGCCCGCGCGCGAGCGCGTGGGTGAAGATCGCCGAAGGCTGCAACCGCAGGTGCTCGTTCTGCGTCATCCCGCAGCTGCGCGGCCTCCAGCGCTCGCGCCCGGCCGACGACGTCGTGCGCGAGGTCGAGCAGCTCGTGGCGAGCGGCGTGCGCGAGGTGAACCTCGTCTCGCAGGACACGATGGCCTACGGGCGGGATCGCGAAGACGAGGACACCAACCTCGCCGCCCTGGCGCGCCGCATCGCCGACGTGAAGGGGCTGCGCTGGCTGCGCCTCTTCTATCTGTATCCGGAGAAGGTCGACGATGCGTTGTCCGGTGCCGCAGGCTCGAGCCGAAAGGCGAGAGTTCGGACCGAATCGTTGATCGACCTGCTCGCGAACCACCCCGTCGTGCTGCCGTACGTCGACATGCCGCTGCAGCACGCGGCCGACGCGATGCTGCGCCGCATGCGCCGCGGCTGCGGGCGCGATCGGCAGAAGCGCGTCGTCGAGACGATGCGCGCGCGCATCCCGAACCTCACGTTCCGCACCGCGTTCATCGTCGGCCACCCGGGGGAGACGGACGAGGAGTTCCAGGAGCTCTGCGACTTCGTCCAGTGGGCGCGCTTCGAGCGCATGGGCGTCTTCCGCTACTCCGACGAGGAGACGAGCCACAGCGCCACGCTCGAGGGCAAGGTGAGCGGCAAGACCGCCGCGAGCCGGCACCGCAAGCTGATGACGCTCCAGCGGCGCATCTCGCGCGAGAAGAACCGCGAGCTCGTGGGCAAGGAGCTCGACGTGCTCGTGTGCGGCCCGAGCGACGAGCACGATCTGGTGCTCGAAGGCCGGCACAAAGGGCAGGCGCCCGACATCGACGGCAAGGTCTACCTCTCCGGCGGGCTCGCCGAGCCCGGCGAGATCCGCCGCGTGCGCATCTCGCAGGCGAGCGACTACGATCTCGTGGGCGACATCGTCGCCGAGCAAGAATCCGGCGACGCGCCCGCGCCGAAGAAGCGCCGCGTGAGCCTTCGCGTCGTCGGCGCGTGAAGAAGAGCGTCCCTAGGGCAGATTCACCGCGTAGGTGATGTACGAGCTCTCGTCCGCGCCGAACTTCTGCGAGATGTGCAGCACGTCGCCGTTCGAGGCGTAGACGTTGGCGTCCCACGACCCGGTCGCGTCGGCGAACGTGCCGCCCACGCGCTGATCGTTGGGCAGGGCCGGGTTGGTGTTGATGACGAGGATGAGCGCGTTGGCCTCCGCGCCCTTCGTCGACGAAAGGTGCACCATGCCCGGCGTGGCGGACGCCGAAGCGGACGGCGCTTCGGGCGGCGGCAGCGGCAAGGTGGGGCTCATGCACGAGACGACGAGCCCGAAGCACAGGACGCTGAGGATGGACCTCACCCTCGACATGATGCCAACACTGTAGCAAACCTTGGACCAGACTGAACGAGGCATTTTTCAGCGTTGGATGGGTAAACTTCGCCAACTCCGTTGACGCAGGCGAGCCTTTGAGTGGCGGTGGCTGCCTGTCCTTCCGATGGCCGGCCGCTCTCGTTTTGGGAGCGAATCTTCGCCGCGCGAGCGTTATGAACCGGAAAGTCCGACTCCAAGCGTGATGCGAATCTCGACCCTCTGGCGGCCCTTCGTTCGTCACCCGTGCCTGCGGCCGCTGCCCCTTCTGGCGCTGGCGAGCTTCGCGGCGGCGCACCTCCACGCGAGGAGCGTGGACGCCCTCGCACCGACTCCGAGCGTGGCGGTGGCCTCCGCGCTCGCCCAGAGGGGCCTCACGTGCGCGCCGGGCGACGTCCACTGGCTGCGGGGGCCGAGCGGGCTCGGCGGCGCGCTCGCCTTCCAGGGGCGCGCCATCGTGCGCGCGCACGTCGGCGGCGATCCGAACGACCTGTACCTGATCACGGTGCGCCTCAGCCCCGAGGGCGTGCCGCTCGAGCTCGGCGGCGTCTACGACCTCACCCGCACGACGAGCATCGACGAAGAGTCTCCGATGCTCCGCGGCGACTGGCTCGCGTACGTCGCGAGCGCCGGCGACGTGCGCACCGCCGTGCACGTCCTCGATCTGCGCGGGCGCGACGTCGCGAGCCTGCCGGATTTCACCCGCACGCAGAGGTGGCAGACCGAGCTCACCAACCTCCAGCAGACGGGGCAGTCGCGCGGCGTGCTGCACCAGGTCTTCTCGCTCGATCCGGTCGCCGACAAGGTCACGCTCGCCTTCGCCGACGACGGCTCGCTCGACGTGTCCGCGGACGGCCGGCGCATCGTCATCGACCCTGCCGAGGGCGTCGTGAAGGTCGGCTCGGGCTGGGTCCGCGTCTCGCCCGAGACGATCGCGCGGCCCGGCAACGTGGTCACGTGGGCGGTCGACCGCGTCCGCTCGATGCAGTGGGTCGGCGAGGACCGCATGCAGTGGGTGAAGGCGGTCGCGTTCACCGCGCTCGACGTCGTCGTGCGCGCGCGCGCGAGCTTGTTCGGCTCGGGGGACGAGGCGAAGGAGGTCGCGAAGGAGCTCGGCGCGCTCGGCGATCCGCACGCGCGACCGACGTACACCGATCCCGAGATCGGCTGGCCGCCCCAGCCCATCCCGCCCGTCGTGACGCCGCCGCTGCCCGGTGAGGGCAAGTGGATCGCGCTCGACAAGGATCCCTTCATCACGCCTTCCCACGGGCTGCCGAGCGCGTTCGTCACGTCGTTCGTGCGGCCCGACAAGGAGCGCAACGAAGCGCGCGTGTACGTCACGATGTGGGACCCGCGGCAAATCGCGCTGCACATGCAGGCCGGCACCGTGGAGCCGCTGAGCGCCACGGGCGAGGCGGGGCCCGGGGCGATCCCGCGCGTGCCGGAGGTGATGCGGCGCGTGGTGGCGGGCTTCAACGGCGGCTTCCAGGCGATGCACGGCGAGTACGGCATGCAGGCCGACGGCGTGCTCTACCTCCCGCCGAAGCCCTACGCGGCCACGGTGATCGAGCTGCGCGACGGCACGACCGCGTTCGGCTCGTGGCCCGGCCCGCCCGGCGGGGACCCGAAGGCGCAGCTCGACGTCCCCGCCGACATCCTGAGCTATCGGCAGAACCTCACCGCGCTGATCGAGCACGGCAAGTTCAACCCCTGGGGGCGCACGTGGTGGGGAGGCACGCCGCCGGGCTGGCAGGACAACATCCACACGACCCGGAGCGGCATCTGCTCCACGAAGGAGGGCTTCGTCGGGTACTTCTTCGGCGCCGACGTCTCGGCCGAGGCGCTCGCGCGCGCGATGCTGCAGGCTCGCTGCGACTACGCCGTGCACCTCGACATGAACCCGGGCCTCGTCGGCTTCGAGTTCTACGACGTCGAGCCGTCGGCGTCGTTCCAGCCCCTCGCGCGCCCGCTGCAGGCCGACTGGGAGCACGAGGGCGACTTCAGCGCGCTGCCCGGGTTCCGCTACCGGGCGCGACGGATGATCCGCGGCATGTCGGAGCAGAACTTCCCGCAGTACATCCACCTCGACGGGCGCGACTTCTTCTACCTCACCCGACGCCCGCTCCTGCCCGGGCGCGATCTCGCCGCGCTCGTGACGCCGGCCGAGCCGGGCGAGGGCGTCTGGCGCACCAAGGGCTTGCCGCAGCACGGGTTCCCGTTCGCGCTCGCCGCGACGCAGCTGCGCGTGCCGGGCCGGCCCGACGCCAGGCTCCGCGTCGTGCGAATCGATCCGCACACGGTCGCTCCCGCCGGCAGCCCGGGCACCGACGAGAAGACGCCGACCGTCGCCCTCTTCACCGACGCGCCCACCACGCGCTCCGATCAGAACGGGCTTCACTTCGTCCCGGCCGCCACCACGGGCGCCTTCGTCCTCGGGCCCGCGCCGAGCGGCTCGCTCGCTCTCGCCACCACGCGGCCGATCGACGGCGGCGCAGCGCCTCGGGCCGTCGCCGCGATCGAGGACGAGGAAGGGATGCTTCTGTGGATCGAGCTGCCCGACGGAGTGCGCCCCGACGAGGCGACACGCGCCGCCATGATCCGCGTCCTCGACGCCATCGGCTGCCACACGCGAGCCGCCGTCGACGGCTCGGCCAGGGCGTTGCTCGGCGGCACCCTCGACGCCGCGGGCGACGCGGTCCCCGCCCCCACCGGGAGCGTGACGCGGCTCGTCCGGGTGACGCACCCCGCCGTACGGATGTACTTCGACACCCCCTTCGTCGGCCCAGGCACCTGGCAGCCCCTGCAAATGCAGCGAATCCGCTACTTCAACCGTCCCAAAGCCGCTTCGGACGCGGGCGCCGACGCCTCGGCGCGCTAGGAGCTCGTCCACCGGCAATACCGCGGCGAAACTGCGCGCGTTTCCAGCGTGACTGTGGTAGAAATAGCCTCGAGGAGATAATCTCCGTCGCGGCGTCAAGGCGTCGGTGCGCGGCAAGCGCAGGCGAGGGAGGAAGCCGTGAACCGCTCGCAGCCCTTCGGCCGCTATGAACTGATCGACCGCATAAGCGCCGGCGGGATGGCGGAGGTGTTTCGTGCGCGCGACAACGAGCGCGGCGGCATCGTCGCCCTCAAGAAGATCCTCCCCCACGTCGCGGAGGACGAAGAGTTCATCCAGATGTTCGAGGACGAGGCCCGGATCACCTCGCAGCTCGAGCACCCTCACATCGCGCGCACGCTCGACTTCGGTACCATCGGGTCGAGCTATTACATCGCCTTCGAGTACGTGCGCGGCAAGGATCTCCGCGCGATCTTCGAGCGCGCCGCCAAGTCGCAAGACCGCATCCCCGTCCCCTTCTTGCTCCACGTCTTCGCCCGCATCGGCGAGGGTTTGAGCTACGCGCACGCGCGCAGGGACGTGAACGGGAACCCGGTCTCCATCGTGCATCGCGACGTGAGCCCGCAGAACATCATCGTCTCGTACGGCGGCGACGTGAAGCTCATCGACTTCGGCATCGCCAAGGCCGCGGGGAAGTTGAGCCGCACGGGCGTGGGCGCCATCAAGGGCAAGTTCGGCTACATGAGCCCGGAGCAGGTGCGCGGGCTCGAGATCGACCAGCGCACGGACGTCTTCTCGCTCGGCATCACGATGTGGGAGCTCTTCACGCGGCAGCGGTTGTTCTCCGCCGAGAACGAGCTGCTCGTGCTGGAGAAGATCCGCAACCTGCAGGTGCCGACGCCGTCGTCGATCGACCCCACGCTCCCGCCGGGCCTCGACGAGATCATCCTCAAGGCCCTCGCGAAGAACCCCGCCGACCGCTACCAGAGCGCGAAAGAGCTCTACCGCGACCTGAACATCCTGGCGCAATCGACCGGCACCTCGGCCACGCGCGAGGAGGTCGCGGCCTACATGGTCCAGGCTTTCCCGCAGTCGGCCGACTCGACCGGCAGCTACACCGGCCCGATTCCGGCTCCGCAGGAGCCCACCCCCGCCTCTCAATCCGGTCCGCGCGTCCACCCCCAGGGCGACGCGTCACGCCCCGCTTCTCCCCCCACGGGGCCCGGCTTGAGCTATAACCCATCGTCGCCTTCAAAAGGAGCGATGTCGCCGGCTCACAACGCCGGCGCAGTGCCGTCGGCGCATCCGAGCGCCGCCGGAATGTTGGAGAAGAGCATGGCTGCAGACAAGTCGTCGGCCGACAAGCGGTCCGACCTCGACATCTTCGAGGGCCTCGGAAAGAAAGGTCCGTCGGGAGGCTCCGCGCCTCCGCCGCGCGCGCCCGCGCCTCCGCCGCCACCCTCGAGCGAGCTCGGGAAGAAGACCTTGCTCGGCATCGCTGCGCCCGCAGGCGCACCCGCGCCGCCACCGTCGGGGCGGATGACGCCGCCGCCGCCAGGGCGCGGTTCTCTGCCCAACGTCAGCGCGCCGCCGTCGCGGAGCGTTCCTCCTCCGGTCGCCACGCGACCCGCCCCTTACAACGCACCCACTCCCGCCGCCGGCGCGCCCTCGGGCGGCATGGACATGGACTGGGACGACGAAGACGAAGCGACGCACATCTTCGACAAGGAGGAGTCGCAGGCGGGCCCCGCGCCGACCGGGCCGAAGCCCGCGGCCGGCATGCCGGTGGCCGCGCCGACCGCGCCGCTGCCGCGCTCTTCGGCCGTGCCCGCGCCGCCGCCCAACGCCTTCAACCGCACGGTGGCGCTGGGCCAGCACCCGCCGCCGCCGCCGGGTCGCCTCCCCTCTGCCCCGCCGCCGCCGCCGTCGTCGGTGGGAAGCAGCTTCGCGCGCGCCTCCGGCCAGATCGCAGCACCCGGTCCGATCGCGTCCGACCAGCGCCCGCTCATCAACCAGCACGGCATGACGATGGGGCAGCCGCAGATCGGCAACCTCGCCGGGCAGGTCACGACCGAGCCGCTCAAGATGCCGTCGCGGCCGCCGGGCGGTCCGCAGAACAACTTCGGCATGACCTCGCCGATGCAGCAGCAGATGCAGCAGAACAACCCGTTCATGCAGCAGCAGATGCAGCAGCAGCAGATGCAGCAGCAGCAGATGCAGCAGCAGTACGACATGGGCATGAACGCTCCGGCGCCCATGCCGATGGCTCCGCGGACGATGGAGGCGACCGCGCTGGTTCGCCCCCCGTCGGGGAGCAAGGTGGGCCTCATCGTCGGGCTCGTCGTCATGCTGCTCGTCATCGCCGGCGCGGCCGGCGCGTACTTCTTCTTGTTCCCGCACACGGGCAACGTCGCGGTCAACGTCGCCGACGCCAAGGGCGGCTCCGTCAGCTCCCTCGAGGTCACGCTCGACGGCCGCAAGGTGTGCGACACCGCGCCGTGCCGCATCGAGCAGATCAAGGCGGGCTCGCACGAGCTCAAGGTCCACGCGCAGGGTTACGACGATCCCGCGCCGAAGCTCGTCGCGGTCGAGTCCGGCCGCGACACGCAGACCGACTTCACGCTGACGTCGAACGCCGCCAAGGGCTCGGGCTTCAAGGTCACGGGCACGCAGCCCGGCGTGAAGCTCCTGGTGGACGGCAACGAGGTCGGCGCTCTCCCCCAGGAGCTGCGCGATCTGACGCCGGGTGAGCACAAGCTCAAGTTCGTCGGCACGCTGAAGTCCGCGAAGAACGAGGACCGCTACGCCCCGCTCGAGAAGACGATCAACGTCACCAAGGACGAGGTCAGCGATCTCGGCTCGGTCACGCTCAAGGTCCTCGTCGGCAAGGCGACGATCACGCTGGGCACCGCCGGCGCGAACGTGAAGCTCGTCGCCTCCAACGGCGACCAGCGGACGCCCACGCAATACCCGGTGTCGATCGAGATCGACACGAGCAAGGCGTCGTGGACCATCGACGCCACGAAGTTCGGCTTCGCCGAGTACAAGCAGCCCATCAACTTCGACGACGGGCAGGCCGAGAAGGTCTACAACGTCCAGCTCGAGCCCAAGGGCGCGGCGCCGGTCTACACCGGCGGCGGCGGCGGCGGTGGTGCCGTCGTCCACAACACCGGTGGCGGTGGCGGTGGCGGTGGCGGCGGTGGCGGCGGTGGTGGCGGCGGCGCCGTCGCGAGCGGCGAGGCGAAGCTCACCATCAACGCGATCCCCGTCGCAGGCACGATCGCCATCCTCGACGGCAAGCCCATCGGCGCCGTTCCGAAGAAGGACGTCGCCGTCTCGCCGGGCTCGCACACGGTCCTCTTCATCAACTCCGAAAAGGGCCTCCGCAAATCGATCACGGTCAACGTCGGGGCCGGCGAGAGCAAGCCCGCCTTCACCAAGCTCGACGAATAGCCAGACTCTTCTCCTT
>Ga0316628_100005395_pt1 | contig 10248 bp, 8 predicted proteins | sample OWC_Aug_M2_C1_D5_FD_207648 | JGI IMG/M metagenome (GOLD analysis project Ga0316628, IMG submission 207648) | Wetland soil microbial communities from Old Woman Creek delta, Ohio, United States - OWC_Aug_M2_C1_D5_C | ecosystem: Environmental > Terrestrial > Soil > Wetlands | place: USA: Ohio... | reverse complement strand
TGCCGCTTTGCCCCCCGCTGTCCGGTGTATGAGTCCAGGGGAAAGCCCACCATCTGTACCGACGCCGCCTCCGAACCGCGGTTGAAGGACCTCGGCGGCGCCCATCAGGTCGCCTGCCATTTCCCGCTGTAACAGGCAGACAAAATCATTATTTGAGCGTTGCTTCCGTTCCAAGCCCTAAAAATATACCCCTCCCCCTGCTTCTTTCTGAACCTTGTCTTCGGAAGAAGGAATGATTAATTTTGGATTGGGAAAAGATAATTGCCCTGGTTTTTTCGGTTGTCTCGGGCAAAAGGAGGAATACCATGGAGAAGGTTCTGAGATGCAGAGATCTGGGTGCTGATTGCGACTTTGAGGCATGTGGGGAAACTGCGGAAGAAGTATTAAAGACTGCCGTCGATCATGCCCGAGCCATACACGGTTTGAAGGACATTTCAGAAAAGGACCGCGTGCGGGCGCGGGCGGCTGTCCAGGATGCGTTTTGTGTTCCCAAGGGAGGTTATAACCCAGGTGGAGGAAGCTTATACTAATCTTGTCTCTCTTGATATTGGGCAGAATGAAGAATAAAAGGAGACAAGATTAGGGTCCCACGGGTTATCGGAGGCGTGCTCTTACGATAAGCGACCTGTCCTGAGTAACGCTGAAACTGAGAGACCGGGAAAACGATCAGGGGGTAGTATCAACCTGTTCTTCTTTTTCTTCAAGTAGTTTAGTTTTTTTCTCCGCGCCAGAACCGGCCATGTTCGCGACTAAGTAAAACAACCCCGCCAGGATAAGACCGAGGGTGAGAAGGCTGAAAAACAGCTTTGGCTTCCGGATCATAAAGAAAATGAGTCCCAGTATAATAAGGATGACGATCCATACATGGGCCTGAGAAAAAGAAACAATTCCGTCCGTGAATCTTGAAAAATCCATAAGGAGACTCCCTGCTGAAAGTCATTATACCATCGGCAAAGCCAATTGCCCTTCTTCGCACACCCGTAAGATTACATGTTGCAAAAGTTCCGGTCTGACAATGTAAACCAACCAAGGCATGAGTTTGAGCAAAAACTTAATAATATAACACTTAGAAAAAAGCCTCCTGGGTTCTACTGCGGCTTCGCGTCTTGGTCATCATTCACCGTACAGAGTGGTCTCGATTTGCTCCCTTGTCTGAATTTCTCCTGCCACTTTTTTGGCAGCTCTTCTGTCCTCATACTTGTTCACAAGTACCCTATAGATGGGGAGCCTGTCTTTCGTGACACCCGGCTGGGTAAACGCATCGTATCCCTTTTCTTGAAACCTCTTTGTGAGGGCCCGTGCCTTTTCTTCATCCCTGAAGGCTCCCAACTGGACGGAGTAGAGTGGTTTTTGCGGTGGTTGGGACGCACTCTCCGATGAAGTCGAAGACGGTTGCACAGGCAGGGTGGATGGTACCGATGAGGCTGGGACAGTGGTGTCTGCAACGTTGCTTGCCGGGGGCGCCTGCGGTTTCAATCCGGCCTTAGGAGCTACGGATGGAACTCGTACGGGGGCTTTTATTGGCGGAGAAGGCGGAACCTTCTGGGTTCGCATGAATTGCTGATAAGCCATATAACCTGCTCCGGCAGCCACCAGGAGGGTCACGATGCCTATCGCAGGAAAAAGAAAAGCAGGACGTTTCTTTTCCATTCGCCTGGCAGTGGCAGTTCGTGATGAGGCGGCCGGTTCTCTTCCTTTGGGGTGCCGGGAAGGGGGTGTTTTGCCTAAAATCGTTCCTGTCTTTTCGATCAGCTCTTCCGTACTGAATATCGGCTCCAGAAAATCCACAATCCCGTATTCCTCGAGATACTGGGGGCCGGGCGCTTTTTTCAGGGATGCAAGAATAACGATAGGGACTTTTATTAGGAGCGGAATGCCATGAATTGCCTTGCAGGGTTCGAGTCCTGTCGGGCTCAGGTCAAGGGGCTTGATGTAGATAAGCGAAGGCCCGAGCAATTCGGCCATTTCAGCGTTCACCTCTTGACTTGAGACAGGATAGACCAGGTAATTCTCTACCTCGAGGGTGGTGATGATTGTTTGATTGATGTCCTGGCCTGCATCTACGACGAGTATCGTTTCACCTGCCATAGGTTCTCTCAGGGTTGTACGAAAGGCCGATGCCTCATGTCTTCAGACAGCAGCATAGACTCAAAGTGTTTCCCAATACTTGGCCGGCATGTCCTCGGCAAGCTTGAGCGCGCCGTCGGCGCCTGCAAAGAGCGGGTCCGAAACGCGGGTGACCTTGCAGGTGCCATATTCCTTCAAGGCATCCTGCAGGTACTCGGCGATGCCTCTGATCAGACTTCCCCCGCCCGCAAGAACGATGTTGTTCTTTATCCTCATCTGGAACTCGGGATCAAATCGGGCGATCATCTCGGTCGTGGTCTCGACAAGGGACGGCAGCATGCTCTCGCAGGCCCGCCGGATCTCATCCTTGATGTCATGCATCACCGGTTTGCCATTCACCGGCAGCTCTACGCGAATCTGTTCGTGGATGTCTCGCACAAAACTGAATTTCTCCTTGAACTGCCGTACCATGTTCTTGTTAAACTTTGAGTTCGGATATTTCTCGATCAGATAATTGAAGAGTTGTTCGTCGATAGAATCGCCCGCCGTGAGAATGGTCCTCTGGTCTTCCTCGGAGGGAATCGTCCCATGCATAATGCAAAAATCGATGGTCCCGGCGCCGATGTCGATGATGAGCGCGTCGTTTAGCAGATTCATTCCGTAAGCGATCGCAAAAGGTTCCGACACCACCATCAGGGTATTCACGTATTCTGCAACCGCCCTCCGGATGGCGAGCTTGTTGACTTTCAGCGAATCGGCGGGCACCCCGACGACCGCATGAATCTTCTGCCCAGGCGCAGGATTTGTAAGATTAATAAGGTGCCTGATGATTTCTTTGACTGCCCTCTCGCTGCTTTCGATCCCCTCCTTGATGATGCCTCGTTCAAGCGGCCTGCAGAAATCGAGCGAAAGCCGGTGCTGCAGGGCCTCGGCCCCGAAGAGTACGGGTTTACCGACGACCTGTTCCGCGATGAAGTCCTTCGGCCAGCCGACGTAGCTCTCGATCCATTCCCGGATACCATGGCTCGAAGAGATCGCACTTCGTGAAGTTCCAAGATCGATGCCGACAAACAGGACATTTTCTAGCTTCTGATCATCTTTTGGCTTCATAGGTAAGGGCTCCTTTATTGAGATAATCGAAAATACCGGCTGCAAGATATTTGGCAATATTCTCTCTGTGACTTTCGGAATTGAGCTCCCGCTCCTCTTCGTGATTGCTGAGACACGAGACCTCCGCTAGCACGGCGGGCACGTCCACTCCGAGAAGAACCACGAAAGGTGCCCTCTTGACGCCGTGGTTTTTTACGTCCTCACTATGTTTCCTGCTGTTCAGGAACAGATTCGCCTGGATGGATTCCGCGAACTCCTTAGATTCCTGAAGCTTCAGGGTCTTGCCGAGCCTTTCCATGATTTCCTTAAAATCGCTCAGTCCGTATTCTGATCCCGCGTTTTCTTGCTGGGCGAGCTTGACTGTTTTTTCATCATTGGAAGGTCCAAAATAATACGTCTCAATGATGTTCGTGGGTTTGCGGGGCAAGTAATTGAGATGAATCGAAATAAAGAGATCAGCTCTCGCTTCCTGGGTCAGGATAACCCTTTTTTCAAGAGGTACTGTTGAATCGTCCTCCCTCGTCATGAGCACGTGGTAGCGGCCGCTTTTGATGAGATGGGTCTTCAATCTCTTAGCGATATCCAGTGTAATCTCTTTTTCCATCGTCCCCATCTTTCCGATGGTGCCGGAGGCGGTCCCGCCATGGCCTGCATCGATCATGATCGTCTTGATTTTAAGGCCAAGCATGCGGCTGAAGAATACGTTATGACTGTTAACAAAGGCACTGAGTTCGGAAGTGTTCACTGCGCCTTCCGAAGAAACGCCTGGCGCGGGAAGGGGATCAGGAAGGACGTTCACATCCGGGGTCAGTTCCAACGAAACGCCTGGCGCGGGAGTGGCATCAGGGAGTGTGCTCGTATTCACGGTCTGCTCCGCTGGCGCGAATGAACTGCCCGTGTACTGGCCGTGCATCAGGACTGCCATGATACAGATCACCGCGGACAAGAGAACCCTCTTCAGGGAGAGGAATTTCCGTTGTGATAGAACGAGGTCCTTCCTCCCGAGAATGAAGAGGTTCTCTTCATACACACCGCGGAGGAGGTTCTGACGAATTTTGAACTCATTCTTTCCGGCGAAGATAGAAATCATAGTATTTATGACCTTCGATTCAATTATGATTAGATAACACTCTTATACCGCTGCGCGAGGGATCAAGTTTTCCTCTGATCCGTCCAGATATACCTATACCCTTGAGAAATTCTTTGCAGTTTAATAAGCATATATTATACCAAATTTCCGACACTTACAAGCTTTTGTTTTTTAAGAGTTTTTTCAAAATAGAGTATCACAGACTGCCCAATTTTGCTCTCCATTCGGACAAATGGTAAAAAATTGTCCAGGTTAAATTTTAAAGGGAAGTTTGCGGGATTGGGGTCAGTATAGGAAGAATCGGTTCTGTTCGTTGGAATTGACAGATTACGAAAAAATGGTGGCAGCTTCCGAGTTTGTTTCTAACTCGTGAAAATTTAGTTCTCTCTTCTTGAATCTGTCCATGCTTCGAATTTCATGGTATCCCACGGAAAAGTCTTTCCATTCGTTGCGATATAAACCCTTTGCCGCAGAGCTTAATTAGTAGTCCCAGCTTCTCCACGGATTACCCCCAGCTCGATTCATTGCAACTTTCTCAATTCCTTCTTCAACACCTTGCCCACCAAGTTCTTGGGCAGAGCCTTCATCAAGGCCACCTCTTTGGGGACCAGAAATTTCGTGAGCTTCGTCTGACAATATTCAATGATCTCTTCTGGCGTGGCCGTTTGTCCGGGCCTCAATACCACAAAAGCCTTAATATTCTCCCCATAGACCTCATCCTTAATTCCGATCACGGCCGCCTCGGATACCTTGGGATGCTTGAAAAGAACTTCCTCTATAATCCTCGGAGAAATATTTTCGCCCGCCTTAATGATCAAATCTTTCTTCCGATCCGTGATCCAGTAGTATCCGTCTTCATCGACATAGCCGATGTCGCCTGTGTGGAGCCAACCGTTCCTGAGAATTTCCGCTGTTTCCTCCGGTTTATTCCAGTACCCCTTCATGAGCATGGGTCCGCGGATAACAATCTCCCCTTCTTTTCCTGGAGGCAGCTCACTTCCATCGTCGTCAATAATCCGCATTTGGGTTCCCTTCATGGGCAGGCCGATTGAGCCAACTTTTTTTAACCCGTCAAGGGGATTCACCGAGTTATTGGCCCCTGCCTCCGTCAATCCCCAGCCTTCAATAATCTCATAGCCAAAAACCTCCTTGAATCTGTTCCAGGTCTCCAGGGCGAGCGGCGCCGAGCCGGATACCCAGTATTTCATCGAGCTCAGATTGTACTTCCTTGGCTCAGGATACGAAAGCATATAAACATACATCGTGGGGACTGCTCCCATAATGGTGGCTCGGTATTTTTCGATGGAGGCGAAGACCGTTTCCACATTAAAGGAGTTGAGCAGCACTGCTTTGCCTCCCCGTCTGAAAAGGCCAGCATTCATGTTTGCAATGCCGTAGGAATGGCAGAGGGGAAGCACTCCGACACTCGTCATCCCATCGGGCAGGCGGATGGTTTCGTAACCCATTCTGGCATTGACATACAGGCTGTTATGCGTGTGCATGACCCCTTTAGGACGGTCGGTCGTGCCGGCGGTATAGATCAGCGCCGCCAGTTCGTCATCCTCGGTTTCCACAATGTCCAGTTCCTCAGAACTTTTTTCAACAAGGTGCCAGTAAGAAAGGCTTCCTCCGGGTACTTCCTTGTCTATGAGAATAACGCTTTCCAGACTCGGCACTTTTGACTGACCAGCTCGTATTTTAGGAAGGAAAGCCTGGCTACTGATAACCACTTTGGCGCCCGAATCTTTGTAAATATAGGTAGTTTCTTCCTCTCCGACTAAGTAGTTTATCGGGACGACCACTGCCCCGAGCTTCCAAACAGCCTGAAAACCCTGAAGAACCTCCGGACAATTGGGCATTTGCAAAATCACCCTGTCACCCCTCTTTACTCCGAGATTCTTGAGCGTATTGCTTAATTTTCTGGAGGCGCGAACCATTTCAACGTTGGTAATCTCCCGCCCCTCAAAAATGATGATTACCCGTTCTCCTTCTTCTTTCACCTTGTCTTCAGCAAGCTTAGCGATATTCATAGCTTCCCTCCTCCCGACGAGACGGAATTAGGGGTCCGAAACAACAAAAAATGATATGAACTCACATTGAACACAATTGGGCTTACGTGCCTGCGCTCATTCTTCATTTGCAGACTGCCTTTAAGCGTCCCTTCTCTCGAGGCAAACCCCACCTTAACATCTGACTTGACATAACATATTAGATAAATGCGAATTTGTAAAGTGAAGCTCTGCCCCCACAGGGCGGGGCTCTCGGGGCACGTTCCGGTCAACTCACCTGCAAACGGATCCTATTCTTTATCAGTCTTATCAGTCTTATCAGTCGCCTCGCCCCGGCCAGGATTCTAATTGCGTCCTCTCTTTTCATATTGCCCAACTCTGGCAACTTTCAACCGATGAGACCATCCAGCCCCTGTTCAAAAATACACTAGTCTCTTTTCAGTAAGAACGTACCAAATCATGACGCGCGGATCAATGTATATGCAAGCGCACCCCATTCCTCCCCGCTCCTTAGGGCTTTTAAAACTGATATAAGGTCAGGATTATTCCACATTGGCATTTTTCTTTTATATCTGTTAGACTTTGTGAAAAAAAGCTCTACGACTGAACCTTGCAGAAAAATAGGAAAAGGAGGCAATTTCTTGAGAGCAGCTGTTTACCACGGCATCCGCGATCTACGCGTTGAAGAAGTAGTTGAACCGAAGCCAGAACCCGGCGAAGCGAAAATAAGGGTCAAGTATTGTGGTATCTGTGGATCGGACTTGCATGAGTACCTGCATGGTTTATTCCCTCAGAGTCCTTTTGGCCACGAAGCCTGCGGTGAAATCATCGAAGTCAGCCGTAACATCAAGGGATTTCAAGTTGGGGATAACGTGATTGCTGTTCAAAAAGGGGCTTACGCTGAATACTTGGTATGCCCTCAGGATAGGATGCTCCAGAAACCCGGGGATATGAGCTGGGAACGGGCAGCTGTGGTTGAACCTCTTTCGGGTGCTGCTTATGCAATCGAAAGGGGACGCATCAAACCCAGCGATACCATTTTGATTGCAGGTGCCGGGCCGGTGGGGCTCATGGTTTTGCTCGGCCTCAAAGCGATAGGGGTGGAAAAGATTTACGTGACGGAGGTTTCTCAAACAAGAAGGAAAAAAGCAGAAGAGCTGGGCGCTACCTTGGTTCTAAATCCCCTTGTGGAAAAAATCCCTGCTAAGATGAAAGAGCTCACCGCCGGCAAAGGGGTGGACGTGGCGGTCGAAGCAGTGGGAATCGAGGCCACCCTGAAAGATTGTTTAGCCTCTGTCCGCTTCCAGGGTAAGGTCATTGTCCAGGGAGTCTTTGTGGACCGGGTCCCAGTACATATGCTTGGATTTGTTACCCGGGAGACCACGATGATCGGAACGAACTCTGTCAATCTTCCTCTGGCGATGTCCTGGATAGAGTCCAAAGGGGCGCGACCAGAGTTGATCATTACGAAAGTCATTCCGCTTGAGCAGATATCTGCTGAAGGATTTGAAGTCTTGGCAAGAAAAGAGAAAGAAGAAATCAAGATCCTGGTTGCTCCGTAGTTGAATCTGAAAAATGATCCTCAATACGGGTTGCAGAAAAGGTGATCGGGTTGATGGTCCTAACGATTCCAGAATTCAAAAGTCATGACCTTGGAAAACTATGCAAGCAGATGATTTGATACGGTCTGCCCTCCATCGAGGGCAACGGGCACTCTCCGAATACGAGTCAAAAAAGTTGCTCGAGCTTTACGGCATCCCCGTCGCTAGAGAAGAATTGTCGCACAGTGTCGACGAAGCGGTATCGGCCACAGACGGCCTTGGGTTTCCGGTGGTGCTCAAGGCCTGTTCAGCCGAGCTGATGCACAAGAGCGAGCGTGGATGTATTGAGCTGAACCTCAGGAGTAAAAGAGATGTCCATGAAGCCTACGAACGCATTATCCGAAGTGTCGACCTGGAACTTGAAGGGGTGCTGGTTCAGGAAATGGTGCCAGGGCAGCGTGAACTGGTCGTCGGATTGAACCGTAATCCCCAGTTCGGTCCCTGCGTGATGCTTGGAATAGGCGGCATTCTGACCGAGGTGTTTCAGGACACTGTCTTCAGAATAGCACCGTTTGACATGGTCGAGGCCAAAGATATGACTGAACAACTGCGTTTCAAAGAGATTCTCGGCTCCTTCCGCGGACAGAAACCCGCTGATATGGACATCCTTTGTCGCACCCTCATTGCGGTTGGGCGGATCGGATTGGAACTTGAAACAGTATCCGAACTCGACATCAATCCAATGATCATCACTCCAGAAGGTCGGTTGGTGGCTGTGGACGCACTCGTCGTACTGAAAAGAGACGGAAATGATAACATCGATTGAAGCCAGTCCCCTATACCCTATTGCCAACCCGAAAAGCATCGCCCTTTTCGGGGCCTCCAATAATGCCTCTTCGATGGGAACAAGTCTTCTCGATTCTGTTCTGGACTTGGGCTTTGAAGGTGAGATTTATCCCATTCACCCCAAAGAGGATCAGGTGCAGAATCACAAGGCCTATCGAAGCGCGCTGGATCTGCCCAAGGTGCCCGACCTGGCGCTGATCGTACTTCCCACACGACTCGTACCCGAGACGATCGATGCGTGTGGCAGGAAGGGCATCAAACATGCCATTGTCATCTCGGGTGGTTTTAAGGAAGTGGGCGGGAATGGGGTCAAACTTGAAAAGGACCTTATCGCCGCGGCGAAAAAACATGACATGCGCTTTCTAGGCCCGAACTGTATCGGGGTGGCCAATCCTCGCCGCAAGCTGAACACAACCTTCATGACCCTTGAAGGCGGTCCAGGCTTCATTGGCATGGCTTCCCAGAGCGGGAGTTTTGTCACCCAGATGTTTACCTATCTTTCCCAATATGCGATGGGATTCAGTACGGCGTTTAGTGTTGGGAATGAAGCCAATATCGACATCGTCGACTGCATGGAGTACCTTGGCGCTTGTCCCGATACGAAGGTGATCGCCCTTTACATCGAGGGCATCCGCAGGGGCAGGGCGTTTGTGGAAATGGCGAGATCAATCGTTCCGAAAAAACCCATCGTGGCCTTTTATATCGGCGGGTCGGAAGCAGGCAGCAGGGCAGGGCTTTCACACACCGGGGCATTGGCAGGACCGGATAAACTCTACGACGGCATCTTCCGGCAGAGCGGGATCATTCGGGCACGGTCGATCATGGAGATGTTCGATTACTGTTGGATCCTGGGGGCTCTTCCTCGGAGCACAGGGCGACGTGTGCTGATTCAGACCCATTCCGGAGGGCCTGGAGCGGAGGCGGCAGATGCCTGCGGACGGGCGGGTCTTGAATTGCCGTCGCTTTCACCCGAGGCAATCAAAAGGGTAAGACCTCTCATGCCCCAGACAGGAAGCATCAGTAACCCGCTGGATTTCACCTTCGGCAAAAACCTCACGGACTACTTCTCAGAAATCCCGAAGGCATTGCTGGAGGAGAAGAACACGGACTATCTGCTTTTCTATTTCTTCACGCCGAGCCGGAGGCTCAAACGCATGCTCAGGCAAGTGGGTGTCCCCCCGGATCAGATTCCAGAACAGGCCGCCAGGCTGGTGGATTATCAGTCCGACACAATCCTCCGCTTGATTGAGACCCACGATAAACCTTTTGTCGGCTTCACTTTCCAGAGTTTAACGGACCCGTTGCTAAGAAAGCTCGTGGAGCGAGGAGTCCCGATCTTCCCAGGACCGCAGAGAGCAGCCCGGGCAATTGAGGCTGCCTATCGATACACTCGCTTGAGAGACAAGATCCTGGCTTCCGTCTCCCAAGAATAGACGGTTTACCGGCGGGACGATGACAGGGGTTGTATGATTGACTGGATCGTACCCTTGATTTCTAAGAGATGAGGCGCAGCGAATCGTTAGAATTTTTCAAACATTAAACAGAAAATTGATGATATCTCCGTCTTCAACGACATAGTCCCTGC
>Ga0316628_100005394_pt1 | contig 10249 bp, 7 predicted proteins | sample OWC_Aug_M2_C1_D5_FD_207648 | JGI IMG/M metagenome (GOLD analysis project Ga0316628, IMG submission 207648) | Wetland soil microbial communities from Old Woman Creek delta, Ohio, United States - OWC_Aug_M2_C1_D5_C | ecosystem: Environmental > Terrestrial > Soil > Wetlands | place: USA: Ohio... | reverse complement strand
ACGGCGGGGTGGGTCTCTTTTCGACCATCAAATGGGTCTCTTTTCAGTTGTCAAAGTTCAGGCTAACCCACCCAAGTGGGTACATTTTCGGTCATCAAATGGGTCTGTTTTCGCTTGACAAAAACATAAATGAGAGTGCCAGGTGACTGTCTGTCGCGATATTGCGATTCTCCACCTCTGCGACAGGGCGTCTGTAAGTCCAACCTAGTTGCGCAGGATGAGAGGCAAGTAGATGTTATAATGATCCTGCACAGTGATATAACCTGGCCGAGTTAACGTGTCTGTCCCGCCGGGCAATTCTACCGAACCTACCGCGGCCCGTACCGCCAGGCTGACTGTGTAGGTCCCCGTCAGATAGATGTGGGTAGGATTCTGCAGCGTGCTTGTCGCTCCGTCCCCGAAGGCCCATTCCCAGGCGCCCACTGGCCCGCTGGAAGTATCGGTGAAAGTAACAACGAGTGGAGGAGCACCGAACCTGGGGCTGGCGGTGAAATTCGCCTTCACCGGTTCGTAGACCGTGATATGGTTCGTGCGCGTGAGTGTATCCATCCCCGCAGACCCGCTGACCGTCAGCGTGACGGAAAAAGCTCCTGCTGCTTCGTATGAGTGGCTTGGATTCGTCAGGGTGCTGGTCAGACCGTCCCCGAAGCTCCACAGGCTGGCAGTATAGTCGCCGGTGGATGTGTTGGTAAAGACCACCGTCAACGGGGCAAAGCCGGAGGTGGGGTTGGCGGTGAAGTTGGCCACTGGCCCAGGTAATTCGACGTAGGTGGCATACATCAGATCAGCGCAGGTGGTGTCACGGTAACTGATGTGCGGCGTGTAAGGGTAGGTTGTCTCCAATGCCAGGGAGGTGTCCGAGACGCTACCTTCAATATTAGCAATCCAAACGTGCCAACCGTCGCCATCCTTCCAAGCGTATCGGAGATTGCCGCCTGAGTCGGAGTAACTGATGCGAGGTATATCACTTCCATCGAGAGCCAGCGAGGAACCCCCGCTGACTTGCCCGCTGCTATCCACAGTCTCGGTGTGCCAGCCGGAGGCGTCCAGGTAGGCATATTTCAAGTTGTCTTTGTCGGTGTCATGGTAGCTGATGTGTGGATTCCCACCCGCATCCAGGGCCTGGGATGGGTCGCCGCCATACCACCCTGCGCTATCCACCGTCTCAGTGTGCCAACCAGTTGCGTCCAGGTGAGCGTACTTGACGTAGCCGCGGCTTGGATTAGAGAAGTAAGTGGCATAACTGATATGTGGATTCCCGCCTGTATCCAAAGCCAGAGAGGGATCACCAAAAATATACCATAGACTGTCAACAGTCTCACTATACCACACAGAGCCGGCCCAGTAGGCGTATCTGAGTTTATTAGGCGGGCCGTAAGTAGCGTAGTAGGCGATATGGGGAGTACCACTCGCACCCAGGGCGAGAGAGGTGCCATCTCCGGCATCACTTCTGTTATCCACGGTCTTGATATGCCAGCCGGCGTTATCTTGGAAAGCGTATTTCAGATCAGAGTAAGTATAGTCCTGATAGCTGATGTGTGGATAACCGCTCACATCCAGGGCCAGGGAGTTGTGCTCACCGACCCTGCCTTTGCTATCAATGATTTCGCTGTGCCAGCCGGAAACGTCCTGGTAGGTGTATTTCAGGTCACAACGTTCCAGGTTGTGGGAATCGAAGTGGCTGATGTGCGGATACCCATTTGCGTCCAGGGACAGAGACGAACCATTCCCCACATTACCACCGTTATCCACAGTCTCGCTGTACCACTCGGTGCCATCCAGATAGGCATATTTCAAGTCATCTTCGTCTCCGTCCAGGTAGCTGATATGTGGATGTTCACTTGCGTCCAGCGCCAGCGAGGCGGAGCCGCTCCCGCTCCATTTTCCTACCCTATACACCTCGTCAGAGTGCCAGCCAGAAGCGTCCCGGTAGGCATATTGAACGCCCGCGGAAGAGCTAGCCTGGCTGTAGAAGCCGATATGAGGATTCCCACTTGCGTCCAGCGCCAGGGAAGTGTCATAGATCCCGTAGAGGATGATCAGTGTGGTTTCGCTATACCACGCGGAGCCAACCTTGTAGGCATATATTAGAGTATCTTTGTTCCCGAATCCGCCATCACGCACATAGCTGATGTGGGGATTTCCACTGGCATCTAAGGCCAAAGAGGTGTGCATGCCTACGTCCCAAAAAGAGTCCACAGGCTCAGAGTGCCACCCGCCCGAGCTATCGCGGTAGGCGTATTTCAGGCTATAGCGTTCCCCGTCATAGTAGCTAATGTGAGGATTCCCACTTGCATCGAGGGCCAGAGAGGTGTACTCGCCAACGTCGCCCGTGTTATCTGCGGTCTCGAGATGCCACTCGCCGGAGCCATCCCGGTAGGCGTATTTCAGGGCGGTGTTGCCCGCGTCATAGTAGCTAATGTGGGGCGTATAGGGATAGGTCGCCGCCAGGGCAAGGGACGTATACTCGCCAACGTCGCCCGTGTTATCCGCGGTCTCCAGATGCCACTCGCCGTAGCCATCCCGGTAGGCGTATTTCAGCGCGGTGTTGCCCGCGTCATAGTAGCTGACATGCGCACGTCCATCTCCATCGAGCGCCAGAGAGGCATGTGTGCCAACTGCACTGGCGTGATCTGCCGTCTCGACGTGCCAATTCAGTCCATCCTGCCATGCATAGTACAAGTGGTCATCGCCATAGGCAATGCGCGGGTGCTCGTCGCCATCCAATCGTAGGCTACGGTCAGTCATCGCGTAAAAGTGGTGGGGGCAATCCGCACACTCGATCCGCCATCCGAACGAGACCACACTGTTAGCCGAACCTGCAACTGCTGGTGTAGCCTCACCGGGCGGAACCGGAGGGCCTTTGGCGAGATTGGTGCGTGTGGAGACGCCGAGGCCAGCAGGAATAGGTACCGTCATAGCCTTGCTTACTACCGGCGTGGCGTCGAGCGTATCAGCAGCCAGCACCGGCTGGGAACGGTCGGGGCCAACTTGTCCGACAAACCAGAGCATTGCCAGGAGTGCACCTGGCAGGAACATCGCAAGTACCATAGTCGCCAATCGTTGTCTTTTCATCTCGTTTCCTCCTTGAGCATGCGTTGTCCGGCTGTTCGAAATCAGCCGGCCCAAAAAACAAACAGCCGACCACTCACCGGAAATAATCACCGGCCAGAAGTCGGCTGTGCATCTGGATGCACCCTCAGACGTGCGGAAATTCCGATGAGGGCTAAAAAGTTGTTGCTGCTAGGTTTATGCTACTATGGTATCACACATTGAGGCCAGACTCAACCCCCAATCGAAAGGATTCTTCCTCGCAATTGTGTTTTGAAGAATGTATCTCCGCGGAGCGTGTATTCACCAACGCGGACCTGGGTTGAGTGTTGCCTGCCACACAGGTTTTTTCACCACTTGGCGTGATGCTCTTCGGCAAAACCAATCAGCCCATCCAGCCGGATGATCTCGCCATCGCCCGCCATCGCCGTCCCGTGATAGAGGCCAAACATCTGATGCACCTCGCTGCTCAAGACTTTGAAGTCAGTTTTGGCGACGCGCTCCACAAATGGAACAAATTCCAAATCCAATCGGCCATCGGGCACAGTCATCTTCCACGGACGTTTGAAGTTTTCCGAGTTGTACTTGAAATCCACCTGTGCGAGTTTATGGATGCGTCCGTTGAGAATCAAGGCGTTCTCGGTCGCCGCCGACGTGTCGCCGAATCCATAGCCCAAGTTCAGGCCGACTGTGCGGCCATCGGCGAGGAACCCCGATGCACTCGCCCACACCCAGAATGAGTTGTATTCCCATACACCGCGTCCCCAGTCCAGATTGCCCAGGCTATTGGCCGGTTGAATGGCGATATCCCTGTCGCCCCATTTGATCCGTCCTTCGGCCGGCATACAGTTGACCTTGCGATTGTAGTAAAAGCGATTACGGGCGATCGGGATGACGACGGTCATGGATTCGTGCTCTGGCAGCAGAGCCATGGTCGCCTTAGCGGACAGGTCGCGCCCGCCAAAGTTCGGCCAGTTGACCGACAGCCTTCGGACTCCTCGTTCAGCGCGAAAATGCAAACGCACCTTGCCATCATCGAAAACGGACTCGCCTTCGGTGCTGTTGCGCGGGAGGGCGATGCCGCGCGCCAGCGGGATGGTCAACGTCTCTTCGTGATAGTCGCCTGTTGCCAGGTCAATCAGGTATACAAAGATGGAGCCGAGGTAACCGATGTCTCCAATCGTGGCGGAAAAGAAATGCGTCGGCGTGGTGACGCCATAGTAATCCCATCGTTTGATGCGGAAGCGCTGCAAGAAGCGCAGCGAGTAGAACCGTGCGTTTTCCAGGTTGCAATCGAGCAAGGGTTGGCGCGACCAACCTGCCTGGGTCAAGTGCCCGTACTCGTCGAGTAAAAGTGAAGGTGTTCGTAATTCGTGTTGAGTAGCCACAGTGATCTCCTTGCTATTGCACAACAGGGCCAGGGCTATTGTACATTCGGCGGACATCGTCAATATGTCTTGTCAAGCCAGTCCCATACCGGCATACATCTCGCCCAGAAAACTGGATGGAATCTTGGATAGGATATGCACCTCACTTAACCCGATTTGTCTTCCCAGTTCAAGAAATTCGTGCTCATCCAGTGGATACGGAACGGCAGGATTGCCCCGGCTTGTGTTGTATTCCACCACTATCAAACGACCGGCGGGCTTGAGCAGGCGAACCAGCCGGGTCAGCACTAGCACCTTGTCCACGACAAAGTGCAGCGAGTTCGCCATGATCATGCCGTCCAGCGCGGGCAGGGTCAACTCGCGTGTGAAATCTGCGCGCAACGTGTGCAGCGTGGCCTCGGGGTAGCTTTCAGCAAAATTGCGCGCCAGCTCATCAAGCGCGAACTGGCTCTTGTCAACGGCATAGATTTCGCCATCCGGTTGAATCAGCGAATACAGGGCCGAGGTAAAGATGCCATCGCCGCAGCCGATGTCGGCCCAGACACCATCTTTGGCAAGGACACCGGGCTGAAGCAGGCGGACTGCCTTCGAGATGCGACGCGCTTCACGTTCGGCCCAAGGACTCGTGTTCATCACAAGTGAGATTATATTCCCACTGCAGTGAGTGTCAATGGCATGACCACAGTCGAAAAATCGGGCGACCTCTTGACAGCCATTCGCAATGAGGGTATAGTGTCTCCATCTTCGCAGACAACAGAGAGCCAGTTGAAGGTTGTCGCGAAGATTCGTTTGCGGCTCGCTCCGCGCGAGTCGCAGCAGCCAGGGTATTTCCCATACTGTTCCAGCATAATCATGGTGTTATTCGCACGGCATAGGCAGAGCGAACCTTGCGCGTTTTCGTGGCGTGAGGTTGAATCCCTAGTACTGGAGCTGCGTTACCGCTTGTGGAGCAGTGATGACTCACTTGAATGTCGTTTGTCAACGATTACAGAACCAACACATTGCCAGCACTGGGTTTGAGAAGCCAGGCGATGTGGTCAAGTGGCTGGGTGCGGTCCAGGCTCAAGACTATCTCGGCTCGCTGTGGGCCATCGGACTTCGCATGCAGAACGCGACCGAACAAGCTGTCGAACGAGCCGTGGCCAACCGGACGATTATCCGCACCTGGCCGATGCGCGGCACGCTGCATTGGGTATCCGCTACCGATGTTCGGTGGATGCTGGAGTTGCTGACGCCGCGTGTTGTTGCAAGCAATGCTCGCCGCCTCCAGCAGCAGTTCGATCTGGATGAAGCCGTGTTGGCGCGCAGTCGAAAAGTATTGGAGCGTGCGCTGCAAGGCAGTCAGCAGTTGTCGCGCAATGCAGTGTATCGGGCGTTAGAAGCGACCCATATTTCGACAGCCGGCGGGCGCGGCCTCCAGATTGTGTGGCGACTGGCACAAGAGGGAGTGATCTGTTTTGGCGCGCGAGAGGGCAAGCAGCCAACCTTCGTCTTGCTCGACGAATGGGTACCCCATGCCAAAAGCATGGCGCGTCATCAGGCCCTGACCGAACTGGCTCAACGCTATTTCACCAGCCACGGGCCAGCAACGGTGCAAGATTTCGCGTGGTGGTCCGGGCTGGCCGCCTCGGATGCGCAAGCGGGTCTCGAAATGGTCAAGTCGCATCTGGCGCAAGAGGTTATGGGTGGCCAGGCCTACTGGTTCTATTCGTCAACGTCTACTGCGCAAGAGGCATCGCCCACGGCCCATTTGCTGCCTGCGTATGACGAATACACCGTAGCCTATAAAGACCGCAGCGCAGTGCTTGACCCCTCCTATGCCCAACGGGCGGATTCCGGCCACGGCATTAGCCCGACGATGATTCTCGATGGACAGATCGTGGGGACCTGGAAACGCACGTTGAAAAAAGGCTCGGCCGTCATCACACCCAACCCGTTCACCCGGCTCACGAAAGCACAAGAGCGCGCCTTTGCCGCAGCCGCACATCAGTATGGTGCGTTTCTTGGGCCGCCAGCCGAGTGGCCCAAGGCAAGTGGACACGCAAAATGAGTAAAGGACGAATGAACTACCGCGCGGCAAGCCGCGAGGAATCAGACCCGAAAAAGATTGAAGCGTTCAGTGATGGGGTGATTGCCATCCTCATCACCATCATGGTGCTGGAATTGATAGCGCCGCGTGAAGCCAGTCTGGCCGCGTTGCTCCCACTGCTGCCTGTGTTTCTGAGCTATGTACTGAGTTTCATTTTTCTTGGCATCTACTGGAACAACCACCATCACCTGCTCCAGGCCATCAAGCAGGTGGATGGGCGTGTCCTATGGGCGAACTTGCACCTATTGTTCTGGTTGTCACTGATCCCGTTTGTCACCGCGTGGATGGGCGAGAATCATTTTCCTACCTGGCCGGTTGCATTATATGGTCTTGACCTGTTGTTGGCGGCGGTCGCTTACTTTATCTTGGTCCGCGCGCTCCTTTCTCTCCACGGGCAAGATTCAATCTTGGCAACTGCATTGGGCAGCGACTTGAAGGGTAAAGTATCGGTGGTGATATATCTGATCGCCATTCCACTGGCCTTTGTGAATTCGTGGTTGGCTTGTGGACCATATGTTCTGGTTGCGGTGATATGGTTTGTCCCCGACCGTCGCATTGAAAAGACTCTGGTGCGATGAGGCCAGGTGTGTTCATGCCACGTCAGTCAAAGCCTTGCATGCTGCGCCCAGCCAGGTGCAAAACCTGCCTGACGGTTCAAGTTCGTTCTCAGATCTCCCTAATTGCCACCCCGCGCGTTGCTGTGTTCCAATCCAGCGACAGCGAGTGTTCGCCGCATCGGATGTGCACATTCTCCGACGGGAAATCGGCCTGGACGTAGAGATTGTCGTAGCGCACGTCGTGATGCAATGCAATGGGTTGATCATTCTGGGTCAGGTCGCCGGCCCAGCCAAAGCGCAACCGTCCTTGCGATGGCGAATGATACGTGACGGTGAGGCCGTCGAATGCCAGCGCGGCGGCCAGGATTTTCTCGACAAAGGCTGCAAACGAGCCATGCTCGGAAAGAGCGCCAAGTTCGCAAATCCAGATGTTGGTCTTACCCTCGGCTATCATCTCACGCCCCTGATCTTCACCCTCGCTCGTCTGCCAGTGATAGGGGCGCTGCGAGCGCAAAGCGAGATACCCCCTGCCCTTCCGAGCGAAAACCCAGCCGCCATGCTCAATCACCTCATCGAACTTGTCTCTGGGCAGCCAGGCATGCGTGAAAAAGTGACGGACGGGTACATACAGCGCAGGAATATTTTCGAGCTTGTAGATGACGATGGCCACGTTCTTGACCTGCGCGGCGCGCGGGAGCAGGCCTGAGCCAGCCCAATAGTTTGGTGTCACGCCTTTGATCTTGGCAGGATGCGTCGTAAAGCACACCGCATCCGGCCCGAGCGTGGCTTGCCAGATGTGCTGCTGGTCGCCGCCATACCCTTTACGATAGTCCTGCGCAGTCGAGAGCATGTAATCGGGTGTGCGGTACGAGTAGACGTCAACTTGCTCACGCGTGTTGCGGCAAATGTCGCGCTCCAGGAAACGGGCCAGCATGGGCAGAGCGCCGAGTGTACCCAGAAAGCGCAGTAATCCTCGATAGGGTTTGAAGGAGTCGAGGAACGAGTTCTCCCACCAGTTGCAGGCATCGAACATGCGCAGCGTATTGGCGATGGTACGTGGGTGGAGATAGGCTTCGAGCGTGAGAGAGAGCATCCCGTCTTCAAAGTTATCCGGATGGATACCCCAGCGTTCCATCTCGTCCAATCGGATGCCCATGCGTTGCCGGTTGACGGACGTACCGGCCGCGTCGCGGGCAATCGCTTCGATGACGGGCGGCATCTGATAGCGACTCAGGGCAAACGCCGCGGCGGACATGTTGTCGAACTGCGAGTACACGCCCAGGCCGAACAGCAATTTGGAGGTATCCGCCGTTCCTTCGTTGTCAGCCCATTTTTTCGTGTTCTCATAGCTGCGCCCATGCGTGCTGCCGAAAACGCCCTTGAATGAATTGAGCGCCATGTCGAGCAGGAGCAAGTCAATGACCATCTTGGACTTTTGCACTATTTCTTCGTCCTGGCAAAAATCCACGAGCGAGAGCAGCGCGGTCAGGTCTTCGTCATAGTAGACGTGCGAGAGCCATTCGCTAAAGCCGGTGCGGAAGCGCAGATCGAGCCACCGCAAAATGCGCGGGCGATTGCGTTCCATTTTTTCCAGGCCGGTCTCACCCGAGTTGGTAAAAACTTCACTCGGGTAAAGTTGACCGGCGAGATAGGCGGCGGAAGTGTAGAGAATATAGTGGTTCTCCGTCCAAGTGCAGAGCGAGTCGAGTCCGGGTTCGTTCGGAAAATACTTGAAATTCAGCGTGGTTTGCCTGGCGCGGGCCAGAAGCTCAGGTGAGATGTCGGCTTCCTTGAATTGATAGAGTAGTCTAAGAATACCGTGCAGGACGAAATCGGAGCAATCTTTGCGGGCATCAATGAAATCCAGTGCAGAAGAGAGAATGCCTTCGTGCAATCTCGCTCCGCCCGTCATGCGGACGAGTTCGTGCCAGACGGGTTTGGTATTCTGCGGCGCGGGGTTATTCAGGCAGTGCTGGATGTACGCCTGGCATCTGTCGGCGTAGGTGGACGAATCCGGTGCGGCGATGTAAGTGTCAGGGCGGCGCGCGTCGGGATAGCCTGGAGGCCGAGCCCCGTGCGGGAGGATGGCATAATCGGGAGCGGCGTGAACGGTCATCCGACTATCCAATCAAAAGCTTGGCCAGCGCGTGCTTCTCGGTCTCGTCTACCGGTTGCCCGGAGCGTTGCTGACTGAGTAGAGCGTTCAGGCGAGTGTGAACGGAGTGGACGAGGGGATAGCGGACGGCGAACCAGATGCCGACCGCCAGGAACAGCACTGGGACAGCGAAGAAAATCAACCGCAAAGCAAGAATGAACGAGCCGGTCTGCGGTTGTTCGACGAGTGTGGATATACCGTTCACCGTCTGCATGGCAGGCGGGATGTAGCCAGCCACGTTGAGTAGTTGGGACACGATAAAGACCGCAAAGGCAGAAGAGAGCTTGCGCGAAAACGTCGTCAGGGCGGAATAGATGCCCTCGCGCCGCTCGCCGCTCATCAACTCGTCCACATCGGGAATGTCGGGAAACATGGCGTAGATCATGATGACGACGCCGCCCGAGCCAAGCCCGGCAACGGCAGCAAAGACGTAAACGACGAAACTCGGTTGGCCGGGCGCGATGGCGAGCGACGTCGCCATGGTGACGATGAATAACCCGGCGGCTGCGATATAGCTCTTCGGCTTGGAGGTGCAGCGGCTGAGCCACGCAAAGAACGGCAGGCTCACCACTTGGGCAACGGTCAGCGCACCGATCACGAAACTGGTTTCGCTGCCGCGTCCCAGGTAGGTCTTGATAAAGTAGACGACGATGCTGCTCACAGCGTCGAAGGCGACAAAGGCAAAGAGGTACATGATGACCACGTAGACGAATGTTTTGACCGTGAAAGGCGTGACGAAGGCCGTTTTCCAGTCAAAGGGTTCAGGCTGTTTCTGGAATTCGGGCCGCTCACGCGCGGCCATGAAGGTGGCAATGAACGGGACGGCGAACAAGACCCCAAAGAAGGCTGCCATCACCATCCAGCCGGTGCGTACATCGGGGAACAGCTTGACGATTTCGAGTGGCAGCACGGCGCACAGAATGGATGAAACGGTCGAAAAGAAAATGCGAAATGAGCTGAGCGAAGTGCGCTCGTCATAGTCGAGCGAAAGCTCCGCCTGCAGAGCGTT
>Ga0316628_100005393_pt1 | contig 10249 bp, 11 predicted proteins | sample OWC_Aug_M2_C1_D5_FD_207648 | JGI IMG/M metagenome (GOLD analysis project Ga0316628, IMG submission 207648) | Wetland soil microbial communities from Old Woman Creek delta, Ohio, United States - OWC_Aug_M2_C1_D5_C | ecosystem: Environmental > Terrestrial > Soil > Wetlands | place: USA: Ohio... | reverse complement strand
GGCCAGCTCGGTTTCGCAGAATTCCTGGTACATCGCCAGGATGGACAGGGTTTCCGCCTCGGCTTCCTCAGCCGTGGCGTGGCAGGTATGGCCTTCCTGCCAGAGAAACTCGGTGGTCCGAAGGAACGGCCGGGTGACTTTCTCCCAGCGGACGATGTTGGCCCACTGGTTGACGAGGACGGGCAGATCCCGCCACGACTTGATCCATTTCGAATACATCGGCCCGATGATGGCCTCGGAGGTGGGCCGGACAGCCAGCCGCTCTTCGAGCTCTTCCTTGCCCCCGACCGTGACCCAGGCGACTTCCGGGGCGAACCCTTCAACGTGTTCGGCCTCCTTCTGCAGGAAGCTTTCCGGGATGAATAGGGGGAAATAGGCGTTGACATGGCCCAAGGCCTTGATCCTTTGGTCCAGGAGCCGTTGGATGTTCTCCCAGACGGCGTAGCCGTAGGGGCGGATAACCATCATCCCTTTCATCGGGGTATAGTCGGCCAGCTCGGCTTTTTGGACGATTTCTCCGTACCAGCGGGAAAAATCCTCGCTTTTGGCGGTAATCTGCTTCACGAGACGGTCGTTCGCACTCACGGGCTTCTCCAGATAAAAAAATGCGGGGTCATTCTAGCCCCCGCCCGGCATCCTGTCAAATGGGGAAATCGGCCCGGAGCAAAGGTGATTACCCGGCCTTCGGATATCACCCTTTTTATCACCCTCAGGGGTGATTGACCCCCTGGATAGTTCCCAAGAAAATAGGGACGCTGAGAAAAACCATAAGGAAACGCTGACATGGCGACAAAAATTCCGGTGGACGACATCGACCTTCTGGGGGCGAAAAAGCAGGGATTCACCTTCCCCCTGCCGACCCAGGTGGAAGGGATGAACGCCAAGGGGCGGGATTTCTCCGAGGAAACCGTCCTGACGTTCATCAGCCACGAAGGCTCCTCGTTCTGCCTAAAAAACCCCATCCAGGTCGGATCCCGACTTAAAATGATCGTCGACCTCCCGGAACGCCTCGGCGATGACGTTCCGCTCAAGCTCGTCATCCGCGGCCGGGTGGCCAAGATCGAAGCCCTTCCCGGGGCCAACCTCGCCCAGCGCGTGACGATCAAATTCGACAGCAAATACATCATCAAACCCGAGGATGCCTGAGATGCCCGAAGACGGAGAGAAACCCGGCTGCCGGACGTTCGACGTCGACCTGCCGGCCCTGATTCAAGGCGTCGACCTCAGCGAGCGCGAGTTCGCCGAGCAGACCGTCGTATCGTCCATCAACGCCGAGGAAGCGGTCGTCCGTCTCCGGTCGAAGGTCAAGCCCGGTGCGAAGGTCCGCCTCTCCCTGCGCATTCCCCGGACGTTTTTCCTGGAAAACGCCCTCGACCTGAACCTGACCGGGACGATTTGCGAGCCTCCTGAGACCGCGAAGAGCGCCCGGGTCAAGGCCGCCGTCCGGGTCCGCCTGGACGGCCGGTTCCGGATTCTTCCCGCTTCGGTTTGATAGAGCGGGGGGGGGTTAGCCCCCTGCGCCTTGACTTCCTCCCCTCCCTTGGATAGGATTATTCCGAAATTCGATGAATCCTTAACCATTTCCTCAGGGGGCAACCCGCATGACAAAAAAAATCTCCCCAGCCCACGCCGCCCCAAAGACGTCCGTCCTCCTGTACTGCCCGTCGGACCTGATTCTCGCCGGGATCCTGAAATCGCTGGAAACCGACGAGCAGATCGAAGTGGTCGCGGTCGAAAAGGGAACCGTTGATTCGTTCATGGGGGCCATCCGCCGCCTTCGGCCGCAGGTCATCCTCTTCACCAGCGCCGAGGCGATGCCCAACATGCGGGAGATCTGCAAGGCCATCCGGGATATTTCCAAGGACCAGATCAAGACCCAGATGCTCCTCCTGGGCAACATCCCGTCGCACGAGGAGATCGTCAGCCTGATCAACGTCGGGGCCCGCGGCTACTTCGACCTCAACGACCCCTCCGGCCAGCTGCCCGAGGCGGTCCGGGTCCTGGCCAAGGGCGAGATCTGGCTGCCCCGGGACAAAATGTCCAGCATCATGGACCGGATCATCTCCGTCGTCGGCCGGGAGATCAAGGAAAAGACCCTCGACCAGCTCACGCCCACGGAATTCCAGGTCCTCAAGCTCATCGGCCAGGGCAAGTCCAACGACGAGATCGCGGCGACCCTGTTCATCAGCAAGAACACCGTCCGTTCCCATATCAAGAGCATCTACGCCAAGCTCGACACGCATAGCCGTCTCCAGCTCGCCCTCTACGCGATCAATTCGGCCCTCTTTTAAGAATGGGGAAAAGGACCAGGACTATGACGAATAAACCGGTGAGCATCGCCAGAAGAAAAGAATGGCGTTTCGAACTCCCCTTGACCGCCGAAGTCCAAGGCGCCCTTCCCCGCGGTGAAAAGTTCCAGGAAACGGCCAAGATCCGGAACATCAGCTCGACCGGCGCCTACCTGTATCTTCGGGCGGGCGTCATCGTCGGTGCCAAGCTCACGCTGGCCATCTCCCTTCCGGCCGCGGTGACCGAGGGCAACGGCGTCCGGCTGAAAATCAACGGGCTCGTCGTCCGGATGGAAAAAGCCCGCAAGACGTCCCAGAAGCTCGGCGTGGCCGTCCGGTTCAACAAGGAATATCGTTTCGTCCCCGCCGCCAAGCGGACCTGATCCCCCCCCATGCTCCGCGTCGCCCTGACCGGCGGCATCGCATCCGGAAAATCCGTTGTCGCCGAAGTCTTCCGGCAGCGCGGATTCCACCTGTATTCGGCCGACCGAACCGGCCGGGATCTCATGTCTCCCGGCGGACCGGCCTATGCCTCCATCGTCGAACGGTTCGGGCCCAAGATCCTGTCCGGTGACCGCTCCACCGGATCGCCCATCGACCGGGCCGTCCTGTCTAAAATTCTCTTCGCCGATCTCGCCGCCCGCCGCTTTGTCGAAAAAATCGTCCATCCTCTCGCCGCCGCGGCGATGCGCGAAGAGGCGGCCCGCCTGGAAGCCGAAGGCCGGACCGACGTTTTCGTGGCCGAATCCGCCCTGACCATCGAGGCCGGGCTGGCCGGCGCTTTCGACAAGATCGTCGTCGTCCATTGCGATCCCGAGACTCAAATCCGCCGGCTGATGGCCCGCGACGGCCTCGACCGGAAAGCCGCCGGAGCCCGGATCGCGGCCCAGATGCCCGCGGCGGAAAAGCAGGTTTTTGCGGATTATCTCATCGACACGTCGGGAGAGATGGAGGAAACGATCGCCCGGGCCGAGGCCGTTGCCTCACTTCTCTTGGACGAAGCCCGGGCCGGCCGGTTCAGCCCTTGAGGGCCGCCGCTAGAAGCGGAATCATGATTTCGTGGGAGCCCACGAAGTAATACCCCTTCCCTTTTTTTCCGAGCGGCCGGCGGACGACGTTCTCGGCCGGCCGGTAATGCTTGATGAAATCGAATACGGCGGTCGAGAACCCGTCCAGCCGCCCGCCCTGGTTGCGGATAAGGGACACGGCCTTGAGAAAGACTTCGGGCAGGATGACGGCCGATCCGACGTTGAGGAAAACGCCGCCGCCGTTCATCCGCTCGACGAGGCCGCAGAGCCGGTGGAAGTCGCGGAGCGAAGCCGCCCCGATGGCCTCGCCGCTGGCTTCCGGGTGCATGTGGATGATGTCGGTCCCGATCGCGACATGGACGGTCACGGGGACGTTGAGCTGGAAAGCCCTCCCGATCAGGCTCCATTTTTTATAGGGGAAGTTCGACCGGGCGATCATCGCCCCGACGGATTCCCCGAGGCCGCGGCCCGCGGCCGCGCCTTCGGCGATAGCGGCGTTGAGATAGGTTCCCGTCTCGGCGGCCATGCCGAACCGGCCGGCCCGGATTTGGGAAGCCACGTCCTCGGACGTTTGGCCGGCGAAGGCCAGCTCGAAATCGTGGATGATCCCGGCTCCGTTGAGAGCCAAGCCGCTCACCCAGCCGTCCTTCATCAAGTCGATCAGGACCGGGGAAAGGCCGGCTTTGATGACATGGGCTCCCATCGCCCAGAGAATCGGCTTTTTCGCCGCCCGGGCCGCCCGCAGGAGAGCCAGAAGCTCACGGAAATCGCGGGCGGTCAGGAGCCCGGGAAGGCCGGCGACGAATTCGGAAACGGTCGCGCCCCGGCGGGGCGGGCGGGCGAAGTCGGCCCGCGAGACCTTGCTCGGCCGGGAGGCCAGCGGATAGGTCCGGATTTTTTTCATCCGGCTTTGGAGCCGAGGCTCTTGAGCTCCTGGCCGCAACGGAATTTGATCCGCTTTCCCTGGGTGATGTGAATCTGCTTCTGCCGGCGGATGTCGCGGCCGTATCCCGTCTTTTTTGCCACGACTTTGAAGCTTCCGAAGCCCCGGATTTCGACTTTGCTGTTCTGGGCCAACGCTTCCTTCAGCGCTTCGAGGATCGCCTCCACAATTTCCAAGGACCTGGCTCCGTTGAATTCCGTCTTCTTTTCAATCGCCAGGACAATGTCGTTCTTGATCATGGGGGGCTCCTCGAGAACCTAAAGATTAATTTTTCGCCGGAGAAAAGTCAAGCCGTTCGATTGACTTCGTCAAAGGTCCTTTTTATAATGAAATCAACACGAAGAGCGCGGCCCGGTCCGGCCTTTCGGAAGGACATGAACATATGACGAAATCGGACGAATACCGCGAAATGCAGATTTCAAGCGGCCAGCTGGCGGCGGTGATCCTGGCGCTTCTGGCCTTGTGCGTTTTCATCTTCTACCTCGGGACGCGCGTCGGGATGAAGAAGGCCGCCGCGGCCAATCCCGTCTCCCCCGCCGCCGCGTCGAAGCCTCCGGCCGAAACCGCGATTCCTCCGAAGACGACTCCGGCGGTGACGGAAACGGCGCCGGTCCAGCAAAAGGCCGAAACCGAAAAGCCCCGGCCCGGCGATACCGCGACGAAGCTCCCGCCTAAAACCGAAACGAAGCCCGCGGCGAAGGATGCGAAGCCGCCGGCGGCCGAACCCAAGCCCAAGACGGTCGAGGGGGCGAACGTCGCCGCTCCCGCCGGGACCTTTTACCTCCAAGCCGGCGCGTTGGACACCCGGCCGAAAGGCGAAGAGATGGCCCAGCGGATCGAAGCCCTCGGGTTCCGGGCCATCGTCCTGAATCCGTTCGCCGGGGACAAGAAACCGGTCTACCGGATCCGGGTCGGGCCGTACGAGACCAAGGAAGCCGCCCAGGCCGCCTTGACGAAGCTGGCCGATGCCCTCAAGCGGAAGGCCTCGGAATTCTTCATCGTCAAGGGATAGGGGGCGCGGACACCGTCGGCTTGACAATCCCGGCAGCGTCCCGTATCCTCTCCTTTTTTAAGAAACGCCCATGAGCCCCGTCGATACAACCGCCAGCCGCATCAGCGAGCTCGAGGCCCAGGTCGGGACGGCCGAGGCCAAATTTAGCGAGCTCCGAGGTTTTCTTTGACCTTCCGGCCAAAGAAAAACGCCTCGAAACCTTAACCGCCGACCTTTCCAAGCCCGAGATCTGGCAGGACCAGAAGAGATCCGTCGGCCTCCAGCAGGAAAAAAAGCGGCTGGACCGGGAAGTCGCCTTCCTGGCCGGCCTGTTCCGGGACAAGGAGGACCTCGACGTCCTCATCGAGCTGGCCCGCGAGGGCGAGCCGGTGATCCCCGATATCGAAAACGGATTGGAGGCCTTCACCCGGAAGCTGGAGGAAGCCGAGCTTCAGACGCTGTTCGACGAGGAAGACGACGCCCGGAACGCCATCCTGACGATCCACCCCGGGGCCGGCGGGACGGAATCCCAGGACTGGGCCCAGATCCTGTTCCGGATGTATCTCCGCTACGCCGAGCGCAAGGGCTATAAAACGGAAATCCTCGACATGACGCCGGGGGAAGAGGCGGGCCTCAAAAGCGCGACCATCCGGATGGAGGGCGATTTCGTCTACGGCCATCTCAACCAGGAGATCGGCGTCCACCGGCTGGTCCGCATCTCGCCTTTCGACGCGGCCAAGCGGCGCCACACCTCATTTGCCGCGGTCTTCGTCTATCCCGAAGTCGACGAGGACATCGCCATCGATATCAATCCCGATGAGCTCAAGATCGACACCTACCGCTCGGGCGGCAAGGGCGGCCAGCACGTCAACACGACGGATTCGGCCGTCCGCATCACCCACCTTCCGACCGGGATCATCGTTCAATGCCAGAACGAGCGCTCTCAGCACAAGAACAAGGCGGCGGCGATGAAAGTGCTCAAATCCCGCCTGTACGAGCTCGAGCGCCGTCGGAAGCGGGAGAAAATCGAGAAGCTCGAGGACGCCAAGACCGAGATCGCCTGGGGCAACCAGATCCGCTCCTACGTCCTCCACCCCTACCGGATGATCAAGGACACCCGGACCCGGATGGAAACGGGCGACACGGACAAGGTCCTCGACGGCGGCCTGGACGAATTCATCAAGGCGGAGCTGGTCTACCGGAAGCAGCAGAAGACGGCCGCCGGGGCCTGATCCTCCGAAGCGCCCGCCGGCCGGCGCCGGGGCATCCCCTTCCTCCCGGCCTCCCTCCAAAATAACCATTGAATTGTCCCGGCATTTCTGCTATTCAATAGGGCCAATGGGCCGGCAAACCGGGCCAGAGAAAGGGAGACAGGATGGGTCCTGCCCCGCGGGCGACCGCAAGGAGAGCCGATGCAATTCTGGAGTGAGATCACCTCTTTTGAACGTCTGGGAATCATCTCGATCCTCGTCTCGGCCGTCATCGCCCTGACGTACGCGTTTCTACTGAGACGCGACGTCATGAGCAAGCCGAAAGGCAACGAGCTGATGAATCGCGTCTGGAACGCGATCCGGGAGGGGGCGAATTCCTACCTCCAAAGACAGCTCCGCACGATCCTGCCGTTCATCGGCCTGATGATCTTCGTTCTCTTCGGGAGCGTCTGGTTCTCGGTCCCGACCCAGGAAGCCCAGGAAATGTTCGGGACGAATTCCCACCTCGTGATCGCCATCGGACGGGCCATCGCCTTCGTCCTCGGCGCCTCGTTCTCCCTGATGGTCGGCCAGCTCGGGATGCGCATGGCCGTCCAAGGCAACATCCGGGTCGCGGCCGCAGCCATGGGCCAGGACCATAAGAAAAGCTACGGCGACGCCCTGCGCATCGCCTATCGTTCGGGGACGTTCACGGGGATGCTGACCGACGGGCTGGGCCTGCTGGGCGGCACGACCATTTTCATTATTTTTGGCAAGGCCGCGCCCGACGCCCTGCTGGGCTTCGGCTTCGGCGGCACGCTGCTGGCCCTGTTCATGCGGGTGGGCGGCGGCATTTACACCAAGGCGGCGGACGTCGGGGCCGACCTCGTGGGCAAGATCGAAGAGAATCTGGAAGAAGACGATTACCGGAACGCCGCCGTCATCGCCGACCAGGTCGGCGACAATGTCGGCGACAACGCCGGGATGGCGGCCGACATCTTCGAGAGCTACGAGGTCACGATTGTCTCCTCCCTGATCCTGGGGATCGCCCTGATGCGCCTCACCGGGAAAACGTACTGGATCATCTTCCCCCTGATCGTCCGGGCGATCGGGGTCATCAGTTCCATGATCGGGACATTCTCCGTCCCGATCTGGGAGCGCACCGTGGCCAAGGGCAACGCTTGGAAGGCCATGGAAATCGCCTACGAGGTTTCCTCGATAATCACCATCAGCGGGTCGTTCATCCTGGGCCTGATCTATATCCGTCCCATCGATCCGCAGGGCTGGTGGCAGCTGCCGACGATGGTTTCGATCGGGGTTATCTTCAACGTCATCGTCAACCGCATCACCGCCTATTTCACGGCCACGGACAAGACGCCGGTCAAGGAGATCGCCAAGAGCACCCAATTCGGGCCGGCAACCACGATTCTGGCCGGGCTGGCGGAAGGCTACGAATCGAGCACCTGGGCCATCTTCACGATTTCGGCGGCCATAGGGACGTCGATCCTCGTCTACGGAACGCTCGGCATCCAGTACGTCATCTACGGCGTGGCCCTCATCGGCATCGGCTGGCTGACCCACGCCGGCAACCTGGTCTCCATGGACTCGTTCGGGCCCATCTCCGACAACGCCAACGGCATCGGCGAAATGGCCCACATGGACGAAAAAGCCCGCAAGATCATGACCGAGCTCGACGAAGTCGGGAACACGACCAAGGCCGTCACCAAGGGCGTGGCCATCGGCTCGGCCGTCACCGCGGCCGTCTCCCTTTTCGGCTCCTTCGTCACGGACGTCAAGGCCGTCAAGCCGAGCTTCTCCTTCATCGATATCGCCGATCCGCGCGTCCTGATCGGGCTGCTGCTGGGCGGCGGCGTCATCACCTTCTTCGGCGGCTCCCTGATCCGGGCCGTGGCCCGGGCGGCCAACGGCATGGTCGCCGTCGTCCGCAAGGAATTCGACCGGCCCGGCGTCCGGACCGGCGAGGTCATGCCCGACTATGAGAAAGCCGTGGGCATCTCGACGCAGGCCGCCCAGCGCGAGCTGCTGCCGGTCGGCCTGCTGGTCGTCTCGATCCCCATCGTCATCGGGCTGCTGATGAAGGAACAAGCCCTCGGCGGATTCCTGGCCGGAGTCATCCTGACCGGCCAGTTGAGCGCCGTGTTCATGGCTAACGCCGGCGGAGCTTGGGACAACGCCAAGAAGCTCATCGAGAGCGGGCAGTACGGCGGCAAGGGCTCCGACGCCCACAAGGCCTCGGTCTGCGGCGACACCGTCGGCGATCCCCTCAAGGACACGAGCGGCCCGGCCCTGAACCCCTTGATCAAGGTCATGAACCTGATCGGCTTGATCATCGCCCCCATCGTCGCCCGGACGGAAAAGGTGACGCCGGTGATGTGGATCATCATCGGGGTCCTTCTGGTTATAATCGTCTTCGCGATCAGGCGGAGCAAGAAGCCGGCCAACTACGTGATTTAACCGCGCTCTTTTTTCAGGGACTGCCAGGCGGCTTCCATCTCGTCGAGGTTCGCTACGCCCAGGGGTTTTCCGTCTTCCTTCAAGCGGGCTTCCAGGGCGGCGAAGCGGGCGATGAATTTGGCGTTCGCCCGACGCAAGGCCGTTTCCGGATGAACGGACAGCAACCGGGCGGCGCAGGCCAGGGCGAACAGGCAATCCCCCATTTCCTCCGCCTGTTTCTCCTCGTTTCTTTCGGCGACGGCCGCTTCCAGCTCAACCAGCTCCTCCCGGACTTTTTCCAGGGCTCCCCCGGCCTCCGGCCAATCGAAGCCGAAAGCCGCGGCCCGCTTCCCGATCTCGAAGGCCGCCTGAAGCGAGGGGGCCGTGGACGGGATTCCCTCGAAATGGGACTCCCGGCTTTTTTCCTTCTTCTTCTGGAGGTTCCAGGCGTTTATCACTTCATCCGCGGTGTCCAGCCGCTCGCCGCCGAAAACGTGGGGATGGCGGCGGATCATCTTCTCGTTGATGCTCTGGAGGGCGTCGGCCGCGGAAAACGCGCCCCGCTCCTCGAAAACCCGGGAAAGAAAAACAACTTCCATCAGGACGTCGCCCAGCTCCTCGGCCGCCGCCTCGAGGTCGTTCCGCTCCAGCGCGTCGATCGCCTCGTGGACTTCCTCCAGGAAATGATCCTTGAGGGTTTTTTCGGTTTGTTCCCTGTCCCAGGGGCAGCCGTCCGGCCCCCGCAAACGCGCCAGGATATCGACGAGCTCTTGGAACTTTTCTCCCGATTTCTTGGAATCGATCATGGGACCCTCGAGAAGAGTCTATCTTCTCCCGGAGCCTGCGGCAAGGGAAATATGCGCTTGACTTTTCCGATCCGATTCTATATATAAAGTCTCGAGTCATTCAGTAAAAGGAAGAAGATCATGAAGTATTCAAAGCCTCAATTGTTCGATTTCGGCTCAGGGACGAAGCCTGATTGCATAGCAGGAACCGGGGCTGGTTATATACTTGAATGTAATAATGGACCTACTTTTGTAGCCGGCGGATGCGTGCCTGGAACGGGAGATGCATATAGTTGCGGCAACGGAAACGGCGCCACGGCACAATGCGCAATCGGCACTATTCCTGATTGTGAAACGGGCGGTTCGCCGACTAACGTATCCGGCTGTAACTACGGAAATAGCCCGATTGGATGATAGGAAAACGATTTGCGGTTCGGTTACGGCGCTTGACATTCGTCCTCATTTGAATATCCTATACCCCAGAAAGAGGAACTTATAGGCTCCTGCTTGATATCCCCGCGAAGGGGACGTTCTTCTAACGCCATTCATCATAATTGCTCCGGCGAGAAC
>Ga0316628_100005392_pt1 | contig 10250 bp, 6 predicted proteins | sample OWC_Aug_M2_C1_D5_FD_207648 | JGI IMG/M metagenome (GOLD analysis project Ga0316628, IMG submission 207648) | Wetland soil microbial communities from Old Woman Creek delta, Ohio, United States - OWC_Aug_M2_C1_D5_C | ecosystem: Environmental > Terrestrial > Soil > Wetlands | place: USA: Ohio... | reverse complement strand
GCACCCTCACGTTCTCCTGCCTCCACGTAACCGTGGATCCGCTGAAGCGCAGCGCGGTTGATGACCGGCCCGATCTCCACCGCTGGATCCAGACCGTCGCCCAGAGTCAGCCGGCGCGTGCGCTCCACGAGCGCTTCCTTGAGGCGGGGCGCAATTCCGCGCTGGACGATCAACCGGCTGGCAGCCGTGCATCGTTGGCCCGAGGTGCCGAAGGCGGCCCAAAGCGTTGCGTCGGTGGCGAGGTCGAGATTGGCATCGTCGAGCACGATGATGGCATTTTTGCCGCCCATCTCCAGCGAGACCTTCTTGTTGAGCCTCGCAGCCGATTCGGCGATCGCGCGGCCCGTGGCGGTGGAGCCTGTGAAGGACAGGACGCGTACGCCAGGATGGCTCACCAACGCGCGGGCCACATCCGCGCCCGGCGCGAGCAGGAGATTGAACACACCCGCAGGCAGCCCTGCCTCTTCAAAGACCTTCACAAAGGCGGCGGAGATGGCGGGCGTCTCAGGCGACGGCTTCCAGATGATAGTGTTGCCGGCAACCAGCGCCGGGCAGATCTTCCAGGATGGAACGGCTATGGGGAAATTCCAGGGCGTGATGATGCCCACCACGCCCGACGGATCGCGGACGGCCATGCCGAACTTATTCGGCATCTCCACGGGCGCGGTGTAGCCCAGCAGCCGCCGGCCTTCGCCGCCCATGTAGAAGGCCATGTCGATGGCTTCCTGGACATCACCGCGTGCCTCGGCGATGACCTTGCCCATGTCCTGCGTCAACAGGCGAGCGAGTTCTTCCTTTCGCGACTTGAGCAGCTCACCTACCTTGAAAAGCAGTTCTCCGCGCAGCGGGGCTGGGGTCCGGCGCCAAGGCTCGAACGCCCGCGTGGCTGCCTCGACCGCCACATCTACGTCCTGCACGCCTGCAGCGGGAATCTCGGCCAGCACAGTCTCGTTGGCGGGATTAATGGTCTGGAAGGTCGAGCCTGTACAGCCTCTGACCCAGCGCCCGTCGATGTAGTTGGAGAATTCCATCCAGTGCCTCAAGCGGAATATGCCGAGAGCGACCCAAAGGCGGTACTCCCCGCAAAAACCCTGTGGATTATAGCACCGAGGCAGCCCATGTCAAATGATTTATGTAAACATATTTTTGCGAAAATTTGGCGCTATAATGTGACTATGGTCACAACTACCGCGAGACAGAAGATCCTGACACTGCTCGGGAGCAGGGGCGCGGCGAGCGCCGCGCAGCTAGGTCGGGCGCTCGACATGTCTCCTGCGGCGGTCCGCCACCACCTGGCTATCCTGCAAAAGGATGGGCGGATCGTTTACGGGTCGCCCGAGCCCAAACGCGGGCGTGGCCGCCCTGAGAAGGTCTACCGCCTTTCGGATCGCCTCCTAGGAGAGAACTTCGCCAGCCTTTCGGATGCCCTGCTAAGCACCTGGCTGGAAAAGCTGCCTGCTTCAGGGCGGGAGGCGGCGCTTCGATCGCTCGGCGAGAAGCTCGGACAGCAGGCTGCAAGTGTGGATGCTGTGCTCACTGCAGCGAAGCGGATGGTGCAGCTTACAGAGAAACTAAACTCACTGAACTATCAGGCACGCTGGGAGGCAGGCGCTCACGGCCCTCACGTCCTGCTCGCTCATTGTCCCTATGCTGCGATCATCGAGCGGCATCCCGAGCTGTGCGTTATGGATGCTGCCATTCTGGCGAGAATTGCGGGGGCGCAGGTTGAGCAGCTCGCGAAGATCGACCCAAAGCCCGGAGGCGCGACCCACTGTGTCTTCGCGCTGCATGAAGCGAGACCGCTGCCAGAGCCCTAGCAGGGCAGCGGGTGGAGCCATTGACATCTGCACTGAACGTCGCATAATCACTGACGGCGACCCCGTTCGGTCGGCCTGCATTGACGGAGCGCAGGCGCCAATTCGCGCATTACCGAGGATGCATGTCACTACACTCTGAGATCCTGGAACAGCCGCAGCGCCTGGAGAATCTACTCAGCTCTCAGCGGTCGACAGCAGAAGCGATCGCGAGGGAGGTGCACGCACGCCGCATTTCGTACGTCTTTCTGGCAGCGCGCGGCACATCCGACAATGCGGGCCGGTACGCGAACTACCTGCTCGGCGGGATGAATCGTCTGCCGCTGGCGCTGGCAACACCGTCGCTCTTCACCTACTACCAGCGCCCGCCCCGTTTGGAGGGCGCACTGGTCGTGGGTATCTCGCAGTCAGGTCAATCACCGGACATTGTGAGCGTGGTCGAAGAGGGAAAGCGCCAGGGCTGCATGACCTTGTCCATCACCAACGAGCCAGACTCGCCATTGGCCAAGGCATCGGATCATTTGCTGCATATCCAGGCCGGCCCGGAGCTGGCGATCGCGGCCACGAAGACCTACACCTGCGAGCTCATGACCATTGCGATGCTGTCGGTAGCCCTGGATCCCGGGCGGCTCACTTGGGAAGCCCTGTCCAGAGTCCCGGGCTGGGTCCAGCAGGCGCTCGGGCACGATGAAGCCATGGCGCAGGCCGTGCAGCGCTACAAATACGCCCGCCAATGCGTGGTGCTCGGTCGGGGCTACAACTACGCCACGGCATTCGAGTGGGCGCTGAAGCTCAAAGAGCTGACGTACATGGAGGCCGAGCCGTACTCACCCGCCGACTTCCAGCACGGCCCCATCGCCATGGTGGAACGTGCGTTTCCGGTCATGGCGATGGTGGCAACAGGTCCGGTGGCGCAATCCCTGATCCCGCTGCTTCAGCAGCTCAAACAGGACCTAATGGCTGAGCTGTTGGTCATCTCCAACGCCCGGGAGGCGCTTGCCCTGGCAGAGCCATCGTTTGCACTTGCTGATGAGATCCCGGAGGCCCTCACGCCGCTGGTCGGGATCGTGCCAGCACAGCTGATGGCCTATCACCTGACACGCGCCAAAGGCTACGATCCGGAGAAGCCGCGCACCATCCAGAAGGTCACCGAGACGCGCTGATCCCTCGTGCGAAGCAAAACCCCGGCAGCACCTGCTGCCGGGGTTCTGGTGTCAGATCCAATAGGGGGATCCGCGCAGAAGCAGGCGAGGCGCAAGGCTCAGCCGCCAACCTCCACTGCCAGCACATCGTAGTACGTGCCAGCGCCGAAGCCGTCGATCAAGATGTGATCGCCCGGCTTGAGTCGCGGGAGCTCGCGCAGGAAGGCGATCATGTTGGACGCGGCGCTTACATTCCCGAACTCGCTGACCACCCACGGCATCGGGAGCACAATGCCCTCGTTCTGTAGATGCTTTTCCTTAAGCTTGTTGATCTTGTAGTTGGCGTGGTGAACAATGGCAACCGCAAGCGACTTGCCGTTCTGACCCAGCTGAGCCAGATACTCCTGATAAGCGCGATAGGCATCCCGAACAACCTGCACGCCCGTGCGGACGAACAGCTTGACCATGCCCATCGGTCCAGCCATGACGATCGAAGAGCCGTCGGTCGGCTGGTGCATCAGGCCTGCTATCCGGATGCTGTGGTCGCCGGTCTCAGTGACCTCGATATTGGTGCCGGTCTGAGCCTTCTGAGCTGAGTGCGGGTAGTTCATCTCCACCTGCAGCACACCCTCCTCGTCGAAGGCTTCGCAGGTCTGCCCAGCGAGGAACTTCATGGTCATGCCGGGGATCACGCCGATCACGCCGGCCGCGTTGCCAAAAAGCTGCAGGGCATTCATGTCACGCGTCCTGCTGAGGAACCGGCTCAGACCTTCGATGCCTCCCACCAGGACCTTCTTGCCGCGCAGCGTCTCGGCGATGTTGTGCCTCAAGCTCCTGTTCTCGGGCAGGCTAGGGTTGAGGGCCAGGTGCAGGCTGCTGACCGAACCATCACAGGCTTTGTGTACGGCAACCTTGAGAGCACCAGGGTTGATGCCGGCTGCCTCGGTGATGCGGTCGAGGTAGTCCTGGGTGATCGGTGCGCTCATGCCGATCAGCACGCCGTCCACGTCGCGCGGCTGCCAACCACAGGCCCCAGCCGCCTCGCGCAGCAGCCGTGCGCCCACCTCGACTTCTACCGCGATGTTCTCCTCCTTTGAGAGAGGAGCGACGTGGTGGCGGCTCAGGAAGCCGAGCTCTGCCAGGTTGAGTCTCTCCTTGTCGGGGATCGGCTCACCCAGCTGCTTTTCCACGAAGGAGGGCATGGCGGCATTATCGTAGCTTTGGCCCCACGTACCATAGGCGCCGCCAATGCCGAGCTGCTCATTGGTGACGCGTTTCACGCCGAAGGGAACGCCGTCGCCAACCGGGATCACCGTTTTGTCGACGCCCGGCTCATCGAAGAATGAGGTCACTGCCGCTGTGTCATCAGCCATATTTGCCTAGCCTTTCAAAATGCGCGAGAAGAGTAAATTCTGAGGGAGTAACACTTGCGAAGCCTGGAAGTTGCTCACAAATCTGCCAACTGTCGTCGTATTGTGATGCAGTTCGGTAAACATGGCCATTATCGCCGCGAGAGACCCGCAGATTCTCTCGAGATTCACCTGAGAGAACTGAAAGGAGCCTCCAGGGTCGCTGAAGGCTCCGTCAGCTGGCGTTCTGCGCGAGTGACTACCTTAGCAGGGTCAGCCACGCCGGATGCGAAGTCTGAAAAGCGAGGTCCGAATGGTAGTTGATGTGGATGTCCGAATTACCGCCGGAGTCCACGTGATACGCAATTATCTGTGTGTCGTATCCGTTGCTGTTCGAGTTGCCAAACATCGTTACGTTGGCGGAGGGGACGATCACGCTGCCCTGCACATCGCCGGTACCATTACCCCGCAGGTCAATCGCCTGCGTCTGCTGCAACACGCCTCCCACGACTTGCGCCTTCGAGAACATGAGCACGCCGGCGTACTCGCCAGTTGTCGGAGCAGTTGCTGTGATACTGCCTCCGCCGTTGAACTTGATTGAGAAGTTAGCAGGCTTTAAGTAGAAGGTAACACCCGTGCCAAAGCTGCTATCATCGATATGACCATGGTACGGGCCGGGGCTGTTGGTGACACAAAAGAGGCCCGGCCCAAAGTTCATGTCTCCGCTCAGCGCGACGTCGCTGCCGTCCGCGCCCTTCTGTGCCACCCACACGTTCCCGATCTTCTTGGCGGTGCCGTCGCAGTCGGGCTCGCGTGGCAGCAGGGCCTTGTAGTCGTCGTACTGCCACGGCGCGGCGCCTGTGCTGGTCTGCTGGATCACAGTATGGCATTTCATGTTCGGTTGGCCTACCGTGGTCAGAGAGGGTGCCGAGATGTCCGTTGCGCCCTTGCAGCGCGCGGAAGGAGGTTCGCCTGAGTTGGAGAAAATGCCGCCTCCGATCACCGACCAGCCTGGCGTGCCGGCTGCGTCGAAGCCAATACCACCTCGGGCCAGCGCGATGATCGCGTTGCCGGGGAACAGCGGTCCTTTGTAGGGCTCGCAGGCGCGGGCGGTGGCACGCACTGTGTTCGTAAGCTGGCGAACGCCGAGCACGGGAGCGAAGTAGGCTGGAGTATGCGACGTAATCTGAACTGTGATGTCCTTGCCGAGGGCCATGGCAGGGCACTCGCCGGTGGGAAGCTCGTCGATCGAGACCGTCACGGTGTTGCCGATGCTGTCATTTGTGAAGCCCTCATTGAGGGCGGCCGCGTGCGCTGCAACAACCACATCGCGGCCGCGGAGATCGGCCAGGGCCCCGGCCAGGGCCGCGGTATCGGCGGCATTCTGGGCATTGCGCCGGTCGCTGTAGGCCATGCCCCCGTCCACAGCCAGTCCGGTCAAGCCAACCAATGCGACAATCGCAAACACGATCAGGACCAGGGCCTGACCTCTTTCGAGCGATGCCGTGTTCATGATGGATGACTCCTTTGGACTAAGAGGACCGAAAAACGCGTCGAATCGATAATTTACTATATGACGAATCGCCGAAAACCTTACGGTCAATATTGTAATCCCAACCTTACATCTTCGTAAGGTGTACTTCCAGGTCAAGAGAGCGTGCGCGGCGGCCTGATTTGTCAACGAAGGTGATTGCGGAATAATCTCGATCATCGAATCGTGGAGCAGCTGCCATGCGAGCGCTAAACGCGCCACCACTTGAGCACGCGCAAGGCACGCATGGTATTCCAGCGGCTGGGTATGCCGCTTCGCTCCATCTCAAAGAACACACGGCCTGTCCATGACTTGTTGAGAGGCCAGCGTCCATCCTCGGTCTGCCGCGATTCGACTTGATTGACGGCGTCTCGCATGCGCACGTCGCGAGCCGCGCCGACGGACTGGAAGTAATCCAGGCCGCGCAAGATGTCAAAGTGCCAACGAGGCGGGAAATGGAGACGGGTCATCTCCGAATCGATGACCCGCCCCGTCCGGTGCGACTTGTAGAGTCGATGCCGCAGCAGGAACTCCTGTCCGCGCTCGACCGCCTGGCTCAGCAAAGCCGGCTCATGGTCCGTGCGGGCCGCGTATTCGCGCAGGCCCTCGAGTGCCAGAATGGTCGTGTGCAGGGAGCCATGCCTCGCGCCGCGCACCCGTTCACAATTCCAGCCTCCATCGGGCATCTGTTCGCCGAGCAGGAACCCGACCACGTCGTGCAGTCGAGCATCGGGCGAGTGGAAGTAGGATAGCAGGCTGACGATCATGCCGTTGACGCACGTCTCGCTGTCATGCCGGCTTCTGAACCAGTTGATGCCCCCGTCGTGCTCGAAGCCGCGGTAAAAGAAGGTCGCGCAGGCCAGTTGGGCCTGTGAGTTGTTGTGGGCCAGTCCCATGTCGCGCAGGAGCAGGAGCGTATACGTCGTGGAGATCCACTTGGGGCTGTAGATGCCGCCGCCCCAGTGACCGTCAGCGTCCTGCCGGGCGAGCAATCTCTTGCCCCAGCCAGACGAAGCCACGCGCGCCCGTTCGGGCTCATAGACTTCAGGCTTGGCTCCAAGCAGATCTCGCTGGACTTGCCAGCGGATGGCAGGATCACCGTGCAGGAGCCATTCGATTACGGGTTGCATAATCGCGTCCCGGGTCGCGACGAGCTTACTCCACGGTTACGCTCTTGGCAAGGTTCCGGGGCTGATCAACATCCAGACCGCGAATGGTGGCGATATGATAGGCGAGCAGCTGCAGCGGCAGGACGGCGATGACCGGCGACAGAAGCCACGGCGATTCCGGCACCCACATGACATAATCTGCCAGGCCTCGGACCATCTCATCGCCGTCGGTCGCCACGGCGATGACCGTGCCGCCGCGCGCCTTGGCCTGCTGGATCTGCGAGATCATCTTCTCGTGCCACGGATCTTGCGGCGCAAGGCACACGACCGGCATCGTCTCATCTATCAAGGCGATGGGCCCGTGCTTCATCTCGCCGGCGGGATAGCCCTCGGCGTGGACGTATGCGATCTCCTTCAGCTTGAGCGCGCCCTCGTACGCAATCGGCATATTGAGGCCGCGGCCGAGGTACAGGCAATTGCGGATGTCCTTGAGCGCGAACGCCAGCTTCTCGATCTCTGCCTCGCGCTGCAGGGTACGACCGACAAGATCAGGGATCAACCGCAGGTCCGAGGCCAGCCGCCTGCGCTCGGCTGCATCGATCGCACCGCGCAGGTCAGCCAGTAGGATGGCAAGCATGTACTGATCGACGAGCGGCGCGGTGAACGCCTTCGTGGAGGCAACGCCGATCTCGGGCCCGGTCTGCATCGAGATGTAGCCGTCAGCGAGCCGCATGGCTTGCGAGCCAATGGCGTTCACGATGCTCCAAAGCACAGCCCCGTTGCGACGCGCCTCTTCCATGGCGGCCAGCGTGTCGGCCGTCTCTCCGGATTGGCTGATGGCGAGCACGACGGCGTGCTCATCGATGATCGGGTCACTGTATCGGAACTCGGAGGCGATCATGACCTCTGTGGGAATGCGGGCGATGCGTTCGATCAGGTACTTCCCGACCATGCCTGCATACGCGGCGGTTCCGCAGGCGGTGATGATGATGCGGTGGATCTGACGCGCGCCTTCGGCTGTCAACTTGAGATCGGGCAGGCGGATTTCACCGCGCGCGAAATCGACGCGGCCGGCAATCGTGTCGGTGACTGCCTGTACCTGCTCGTGGATCTCCTTTTGCATGAAGTGACGGTACTCGCCCTTTTCAGCGGACACAGGATCCCACGCGACGCTGTGGACCTGCGGCTCGACGGGCTGGCCGTCGAGGGTCTCCACGCTCACGCCGGTGCGCGTCACCACGACCATCTGCCGGGATTCCAGGAAGACAACCCGGCGGGTATGCTCCATGATGGCGGGGGTATCGCTCGCCAGGAAGTTCTCGCCTTCGCCCAGCCCCACCACCACGCCGCCGGCATTGCCGATGCGCGCCGCAACGATCTTGTCCGGCTCATCGGACGAGAGCAGCACGACTACGTTTGCGCCGCGTATCTGGCTGAACGTGCGCCGGGCGGCCGCCACGAGGTCGATGCCGGTCGAGAGATAACGCTCCACGACGTGCACGATCACCTCGGTGTCCGTGTCGGTGCGGAATTCCACACCTTCGGCCTGCAGCTCTCCCTTGAGCTCGAGGAAGTTCTCCACGATGCCGTTCTGCACGACCACGACGCGCCCGGTCTGTCCGAGATGAGGATGGGCATTGCGGGCAGACGGCGCGCCGTGGGTAGCCCAACGCGTGTGCCCAATACCGGGCGTGCCGCTCAGCGGCGTCCGCTCCAGCAGGTCGACCAGCTGCGAGAGCTTGCCTGCATCCTTGCGGACCTCGATGCAGCCATCCGCCAGGACCGCGATGCCAGCCGAGTCGTAGCCGCGATACTCCAGCCTCTTCAGGCCATTTAGAATGATCGGCGTCGCATTGCGCGGGCCGATGTAGCCAACGATTCCACACATGGGATCCTCCAGTTTTTGAGTTGTCTTGTCCGGAGCTCGCCCCGTGCAGGCGGGAGAACCGCGCGTTGCAGGCGTGAAGCGAGTGCCGGAGATCGTCTTCTGCCATTCTCCACGTCTCTACCTGAACTGTTGCCAGCCAGTCTTGTGCCGTGGAGTTCTTCTGGAGGGAAAGGTGCGGGTGATGGCTCACCCGGAGGGCTTCCGCTGATCTGTCGATTTTCTTCGCAGGGCCGTCCGCTGGGGAACGTCCCGGGCGAATTAGCTCCATCCCGCGATGGAGAACCCTCAGCCTCGTCAACTCCGCTCGCCGGAGCGGAGTCCTTGCGCTGTCTTTCCCAGGTCAAAGCGGCGATCCACCTCCTTATCGAAAGAATCCGATGTATTAGTCCGGCATTATACCCGAAGGGCGCCCCGCTGCGGCTATTTAGTAAACTGCACCTCCGGCATGGTCCAGGCCTGGTAGTTGTCTTCCTCCAGGAAGCGGATCACGACGTTGCTCTGTCCGTCCACGTCGAAACTGTAGCCGATCAGCTGCCCGTGGAACCCGTAGTCCGAGTCATTGCCCTTGATGATGATGGGGGCGCCGGGAGCGAGGATGGTACCGCGGATCTTCGAGCCTTCCTCCGCGTTCAGCACCATCGTGTTCCTGTTCTCGATGGGCTGGTACATGAGCAGGCCCTTCAAGGTGCCGGTGCGCGGGGCGGTCAGCTCAATGACGGCGGCCCCCGACCATCTCACCTGCCCGTGCTGCACATTGATCGTGACCCCGGTGCCCTCGATCTGCCGTGCACCGGCGATGACGAAATTGCCATCCAGGCAATACTTGCCGCTCTCGAGGTGAGTCACGCCGGGCGGCGGAAAGTCGTCGTCTCCCCAGTTGCCATCGGATATCGACTTGCCATCTTCGGAAACCTTCGCTTCCTTGGAGCCGCAGCCCACCTTGGGCATGTAGACCGGCGGCGGATACGGCATCGACTGATTGCCACTGATTGGCGGATATGGAGTGATCAGATTCGGCTTCTGGATGTTGAAGCCACCGGTGATCCGAATGGGATAGACGTCGTTGATGCGAATGCTGCCGTTGCCCCGCTGGATCATGGCGCAGGTGCGATTGGCGGAGTTGATGAGCACGCCGCCGCCCCAGATGGCAAGTGTCGCCTCCGCGTGAACGTAGAAGGACTGGTGGAGCAGGCAGTCGCTGGCGGGCGCAAGGCTCACCACGGCGTTGCCGTTGAACAGCGGACCGAGCACCGACGGCTTGGAGCGAGCGACCGCCTCAACCACGTTCGTGATCTCCCGCTGGCCGATCACCGCGGCGAAGTAGGTGCGGACGTGCGAGGTGATGCGCACCTGGATGTACTCGATATCACCCTTATTCGGCCCTGAGATCGGCGGGCTGTGGACCTCGACGACATTG
>Ga0316628_100005391_pt1 | contig 10251 bp, 6 predicted proteins | sample OWC_Aug_M2_C1_D5_FD_207648 | JGI IMG/M metagenome (GOLD analysis project Ga0316628, IMG submission 207648) | Wetland soil microbial communities from Old Woman Creek delta, Ohio, United States - OWC_Aug_M2_C1_D5_C | ecosystem: Environmental > Terrestrial > Soil > Wetlands | place: USA: Ohio... | reverse complement strand
TCATTTCTCCACGGCAACTACATCACGCTCACGAACCTTCCCGAGCAGGAACTGGATCGAATCGTCGAGCAGCGGCTTTCGCCGCTGTACGTTTCGGTCCACGCCACCGAGACCGAACTGCGCACGAAGATACTGGGGCGACGCAAGCCGGATGATCTCGACGGGAAAATGCGCAAGCTCATCGACGGCGGGATTACGCTTCACACCCAGATCGTCCTCATGCCCGGCATCAACGACGGAGAACATCTCGAGAGAACTGTTTTCGACCTTTACGGCCGCTGGCCCGGCGTAGACTCCATTGCCGTCGTGCCGCTGGGGCTTTCGGAGCACGGAACGGCGAGACAGGCGCTCCAACCCGTCACTCCCGAGTACTGCAGGCTCGTCATCCGTCGTGCCGAGCCCTGGCAGGAAAGATTCCGGAAGGAAATCGGGCGCACCTTCGTCTATCTGGCCGACGAATTCTACATCGCCGGCGACCAGCCTCTGCCGCAGACGCCGTACTACGACGATTTCGCCCAGATCGAGGACGGCATCGGGATGGTGCGGAAGTTCCTGGACGAGTTTGAAACGGAATGCGCGAAGCGGCGCAGGTCGCTTTCGGGGCTGCACGGCACGTTTGCCACTGCCCGGCTTTTCTTCCCCGTCCTGGCGGACTGCGTCGAGCGCTTCAACCTCAAGTTCCGTTCGCGGCTGCAGTCGTGCATGATCGAAAACCGGTTCATGGGCCGGAGCATCACCGTTGCCGGCCTACTGGCGGGAGGGGACTTTGCGGCGTCGCTCGCAGGGCGCGACCTCGGCAGTTTCGTGGTCATCCCGAACGAAGCCGTGTCGCGAATAGACGGAATCCTGCTCGACAACATGTCCCTGTCCGAGCTTTCCCGCCGCATGGGAGTTCCAGTCTACGCCAGCGGCCGGACGATGAAGGACTTCTTCGCTCTCCTCTTCGACAGGCTGGGTTAACCCCAAAGCCACCACCAGGGCGCCGGGATTGTCGTAAGGCTTGGTGACTTGGCGGTTTATGGTTTGCGCTTGTAAACAAGGGTCCGGTCTTGCAGAATTGAAGCCCTCGACCGGGTCGGGAGCCGGATGCCGGGAGGGACTTCCCGCCCGAGAACTCAGAGAAGGAGGGTAGCCATGCCCAGGACGATACAGGGTAAGCTAGAGGCAAAAGGCAGCCGTTTTGGCATTGTTGTCAGTCGTTTCAACTCCTTCATCAGCGATCGGCTATTGAGCGGGGCGATGGATGCCCTGGAACGGAACGGTGCGGCACAGGACGACATTACGGTCGTCTGGGTGCCCGGCTCGTTCGAGATCCCTCTGGCGGCGAAGAGGCTGGCACATTCTCAGAAGGTGGACGCCGTCATATGCCTCGGCGCCCTGCTTCGCGGAGACACGCCGCACTTCGACCATCTGGCATCGGTAGTGACAAAGGAACTGGCGGCGGTCGGCCTGGAATCCGGCGTGCCCGTCGTTCACGGGATCCTGACATGCAACACCATGGAGCAGGCTGTCGAGCGTGCCGGGCTGAAATCAGGCAACCGCGGTTTTGACGCCGCCGTCACAGCCATTGAAATGATCCAGGTAGTGAAGCAGCTCTGATTGCGGCGACGGTCGGTTTTGTACTTTGAACCGTTATGCGCCTTTAGGAAGGCAGAAGCCGGAAGCAATCACCCGGAAATTTCGGTTCAGTGCCCGGCTCATTTTGGGACTCTGGCTTCCGGATTCCACACCCCGAGCTCAATGGCGGGATGGCAAGTTACAATCCTGAATTCGACTTGTTGCAATGGGACTCCGTCGAACGGCGCGTGAGTGCGCGCTTCAGATGCTGTATCAGTATGACGTCGGCAACCAGCCGATCGAGGAGATCCTCGACTCGTTCTGGGAGATGAACGAGCACCCCAAGAAGGTGCGCGAGTTCGCCAACGAGTTGTTCGAAGGCAGCGTCGAGAGGCTCAAGGAAATCGACAAGACGATCCAGCAGCACACGAAAAACTGGCGTCTGAGCCGGATGGCCGCGGTAGACCGCAATATCCTGCGGGTGGCGGTTTACGAATTCACCTGCGACAAGCGCACCCCGGTGACGGTCGTGATCAACGAAGCCCTGGAAATCGCCAAGAAGTATTCCACGCACGAGTCGGCCCAGTTCGTCAACGGCGTCCTCGACAGCATCAAAAACGACCTGACGAAGAAAGAAGCGAAGGATTGATGGAGAAGGAAACCAACCATCTCGCCCAGCGACGATCCAAGCTGGCTGAATTGAAACGCCTGGGCTACGATCCGTATCCCCGCAAGTTCGACTACAGTCACACGCTCGGGGAAATCCGGCAAAGATACGATGCGCTCCCCGCCGCCGAAGTCGAGGAAAAGAAGGAGTCGGTTCGCGTCTGCGGACGAATCATGTCCTTGCGCCCTCACGGCAAGGCGGGCTTTTTGGACCTTGCCGACGGCGAAAACAGGCTGCAGGTCTACGTGCGCCGCGACCACGTAGGGCCGGAAGGATTCGAGCTTTTCATGCTGTTCGATTTGGGAGACATCGTCGCCGCCGAGGGCACTCTCTTCCGCACGCGCACTAACGAGCTCACCGTGCTCGCTACCCGGATCCACCACCTCTCCAAGAATCTCCTTCCGCTGCCGGAGAAGTGGCATGGCCTGACCGACATCGAAACGCGGCTGCGGCAACGTTACGTGGATCTCATCACCAATCCCGAGGTCCGCTCGGTTTTCGTCAGACGATCCCGCGTCGTTCGGGAGATCCGCAGTTTTCTGGACGCCCGCGGTTATCTTGAGGTGGAAACCCCGGTCCTGCAGTCGCTTGCAGGCGGAGCCCTGGCGCGTCCGTTCATCACACACCACAACGCCCTGGACATCGAGCTCTACCTGCGCATCGCGCTCGAACTCTACCTGAAGCGCCTCATCGTGGGGGGCATACCGCGCGTTTACGAGATGAGCCGCATCTTCAGGAACGAGGGAATCTCGGCGCAGCACAACCCGGAATTTACCATGCTCGAGTTTTATCAGGCCTACAGCGATTACCGGGACCTGATGGACATGACCGAGGAGTTGATCACTCGAGTGGCCGAAACTGTCACCGGCTCCCGCCAGGTGCAGTTTCTGGAACACACGCTCGATTTCAGCGCCTGGCGCAGGTACTCGATGAAAGAGGCGATCCTGCGTTTCTGGCCGGACTCGCTCGCCAGACCTGCGGAGGACGACCTGAGCTCGGAGGAAAAGCTTAAACAGCTGGCAGCTGCCGTTCATGCACCCGTGGACGTCGGCTTCGGCCGGGGTAAACTGCTCGGGGCGATCTTCGAGACCGTGGCCGAAGCGAAGCTGATTCAACCCACATTCATTTACGACTATCCCGCAGAAGTCTCGCCGCTGTCCAAGACCAAGCCGGATGACCCGGAGACGGTGGAGCGCTTCGAGCTCTTTATCGGCGGGATGGAAATCGCCAACGCATACTCGGAGCTCAACGATCCGGTCGAGCAGCGCAAGCGTTTCGAGCAGCAGCTTCAGGCAAGGGGCAAAGGGGATGAGGAGGCGCACGTCATGGATGACGACTACATCCGCGCGCTCTGTTACGGCATGCCTCCGACGGCGGGTGAAGGCATCGGCATTGATCGGCTGACCATGGTGCTGACCAATTCGCGTTCCATCCGCGACGTCATCCTGTTCCCGCTGCTTCGGCCCGAAACCGACATCGTCTTGCCCGTCGAGTGAGGGGTGTCGCTTCGCGGAGGTTCAAGGTTCGCCAAAAAACTGAACCACAAAGACCTCCAGGACCTCAAAGAAGAATGCCCCCGCGGTGTTTTCTTCGCGCTCTTTGCGGTCTTCGTGGTTTGTCTTTTCTGATCTAGGCTACTGGCAGATCGCAGGATGAAATTCGAACTGTTTGTCGCATTGAGATATCTCAAGGCGAAGCGAAAACAGACTCTGGTGTCGGTAATCTCCGCAATCTCGGTCCTCGGCATTACTGCCGGAGTCATGGCCCTTGTCATCGCGCTCGCCCTTTCGACCGGATTCAAAGAGGACATCCAGGGAAAGATCCTCGGGGCCACATCCCACATTAATCTGCTGCGGCTGGACGGCACGCCTCTGGTCGATTACGAGGATCTCCTGGCCAGGTTGAACCGCGTTCCCCATGTCACCGGCGGCGCCCCGGCGATTTTCAACCAGGTGTTCGTGGCCGGCGCAACGCGCAATCAGGGCGCCATGTTGAAGGGAATTGACCCCGCGAGAGAGCGCACGGTCTCGGACTTCTTCGCCCACATCGTGGAAGGAGATCCCGGGGCGCTCGACGAGCCGCCTCCCGCAGCGGAAACGGACGCGCCCCTTCCCCCTGTCAACATCGTAATCGGCAAGGAAATGGCCCAACTGACGGGCGTTAAGGTCGGAAGCCTGCTGCGAGTTTTCTATCCCCAGGGGAAGCTCTCTCCTTTCGGCATGACGGCATCGGAGAAAACTTTCCGCGTGGGGGCAATCTTCGAGTCCGGCCTGTACGACTATGATTCCAATTGGGCCTACACCGCCATGGCTCCCGCACGCCGGCTGTTCTCCTATCCTCCGCAGTCCGCCTCGGTGCTTCAGTTCAAGACGGACGACGTGGACGGCGTCGAGGCCATCGCCGACGCGATCCGCGAGACGGCCGGATCCGGCTATATCACGACGACCTGGATCGATCTAAACAAGCCGCTGTTCTCCGCCCTCAAACTCGAGAAGCTCGCTCTTTTCATCACCATCGGTCTGATCGTCTTTGTCGCGTCGCTCAACATCGTCACCACGCTCATCATGATGGTCCTCGAGAAAGAAAGCGACATCGCAATCCTTACCGCCATGGGAGCGACTCCTAAAACCATTCACCGCGTTTTCGTGCTGCAGGGACTGGTCATTGGCCTGGTGGGGACGATCCTGGGTTCGACTCTGGGCTGCAGCGCCGCCTGGGCGCTGGACAAATACCGGCTCATCAAATTGCAGGCCGAGATCTACAGCATCCCGTACGTGCCGTTTCACGTCCGGCCGTGGGACGTCGTCCTGGTCTGCTCAACAGCCCTGCTCATCAGTTTCCTCGCAACGATCTACCCGGCGAGGAGCGCCGCGCGCCTGGATCCCGTGGAGGTGTTGCGCTATGAATAATCTGCTCGAGGTGCGCGGCCTCTGCAAAAGCTTCCTCTCGGGTGAGGAGCGCCTGGAAGTCCTGCGAAGCCTCGACCTCTCGTTGGCCGCGGGTGAGATGGCGGCCATCACGGGGGCATCCGGTTCGGGGAAATCAACGCTGCTGCATATGCTGGGCGGAATGGACCGCCCCGAGCAAGGTTCGATCCGGTTCGATGGAGAGGAAATCACCGGTTTTGGCCGGCCGCAACTCTCGGAGTTCCGGAACCGGTCGGTGGGGTTCGTGTTTCAGTTTCACCACCTCCTGCCGGAGTTCACCGCCCTTGAAAACGTGATGATGCCTCTGCTGCTTCGGGGCGCCCCTGCTGCAGAAACGCGGGAGGCTGCTCTCAAGGAGCTGGCGGGTGTGAGGCTCGAGGATCGCGCCGGTCATCGTCCCGGGGAACTATCCGGGGGAGAGCAGCAGCGGGTCGCGCTGGCCCGCGCGCTCGTGGGAAGACCCAGATTGCTGCTCGCGGACGAACCGACCGGAAACCTGGATCCGCATACGGGAGAGGGGGTTGCGGATCTCATCCGAAACCTTCACTCGACTCACGGGCTTACTTCCATCCTCGTCACACACAACGAGAAACTGGCGAGAATCTGTACAAGAATCTTCCGCCTCGAAGACGGCAGACTTCACCCCCAGAAATCCATTGCAGATTGAATGGCTTCCGCGTGTTGCTCTGATAGAGGCACGGGAGATTCGGGACCTCGAGGGCACGGCGTGCCGTGCCCGCGTCGAGCACCATTCGATCGACTTTCCGGTGACTTTGACCCGCGTGGGATTGTCTTCCGCGACCGGTTCTTCAATTCAATCGATTCGGGATGCCGCGGGCACGGGAGATTCGGGACCTTGAGGGCACGGCACACCGTGCCCCTACTGCGGCCCGTCGATTTGGTGCCGTAATCATCCGACGGTCGCTCTTGAATCGGAACAGCCCGGCCGAATTCCTCAGTAGGGGCACGGCGTGCCGTGCCCGCGCAGGCTGCGGCCCCTCGCGATTCCGAATCAGGGATTGAACGGCATTTGCCTGCCCTGAAGAGGTCCGAACCGCACTACCTTTCCACATTCCGAAATTCGAAATCCTAAATCCGCAATATATGGAGTTTTGGTCCTTTACACCCTTTTCGCTGAGTCCGTATAATGAAGACTGCGGACCCTGAAACTCGAGCCCAAAGATATGTTCGAAAAGTACACTGAGAAGGCGCGGCGAGTCATCTTTTTTGCCCGATACGAAGCCAGCCAGTTCGGCAGTCCCTTCATCGAAACGGAGCACCTGCTTCTCGGCCTGTTGAGGGAAGACAAGAACCTGGCCAACCGTTTCTTTCCGAAGGCGGGCGCTTCTATCGACAGCATTCGCAAGGAGATCGAGGGACGCACGGTCATTCGCGAGAAGGTGTCCACTTCGGTCGACCTTCCCTTTTCCGATGAGTGCAAGCGGGCCTTGAACGCGGCTGCCGACGAATCGGACCGTCTCGCTCACAAGCACATCGGCACCGAGCACATGCTGCTGGGACTTCTGCGCGAAGAAAAATCGGTGGCGGCGGAGATCCTGCGGGAACGTGGGCTGCGTCTTTCGGCGATTCGCGAGGAACTGGGCCGGGGCACTTCGGAAAAGCACGCACAGCCCCGTTCGAAAGAGCCTTTGAGCCTGGTCGAGTTTTCGCGAGACCTGACCGAGGCGGCGATGAACGATGCGCTCGATCCCCTGATCGGACGGGAAAACGAGATCGAGCGGATGATTCAGATTCTCTGTCGCCGCACCAAGAACAATCCCGCGCTGATCGGCGAACCGGGCGTGGGCAAGACCGCGATTGTCGAGGGGCTTGCGCAGAGAATCGTGAGCGGGAGTGTCCCGCCGCAGTTGCTGGACAAGAAAATCCTGGCCCTCGACATCTCGCTGATTGTGGCCGGGACGAAGTACCGCGGTCAGTTCGAGGAGCGCCTCAAGACGATCATGAAGGAGCTGGTCGAGAACCGCAACCTGATCGTCTTTATCGACGAGCTGCACACGCTCGTCGGGGCCGGATCCGCCGAAGGTTCGCTCGACGCCGCCAATATCCTCAAACCGGCGCTCTCCCGAGGCGAGATTCAGTGCATCGGCTCGACGACTCCGTACGAGTTCCGCCGCTCGATAGAGAAGGACCGGTCTCTGGAGAGGCGATTCCAGGCGATCAAGGTGACCCCTCCGACGGAACTGGAGAGTATTACGATCCTCCATGGGATCAAGGAAAAGTACGAGAGCTTCCACCAGCTCAAGTACACCGACGAGGCCATCGAGGCGTCGGTTTACCTGTCCAACCGCTACCTGCCCGACCGCTTCCTTCCCGACAAGGCCATTGACCTCCTCGACGAGGCGGGCGCCCGAGTGAAGTTGCGCGCCACGGCCGTCCCCGAGGAGATGATCAACATTCAGCGCCGCATCCGGGTCATCGACGGCAGGATCGAGAGCGCGATCTCAGCCCAGGAATTTGAAAAAGCCGCGCGCTACCGCCTGGAAGAAGACATGGAGCAGGAGAATCTCCAGGTGATCAGGGAGCGTTGGAAAGTGAGGTCGACCGTCCCCCTCATGGTGACCCGCGAGGACATCGAGGAAGTCATATCCAAGTGGACGGGCATTCCGATCTCCTCAATCCACGAAGAGGAGATGTCCAAGCTCCTGCGAATGGAGGAGGAGCTGCACCGGCGTCTGATCAGCCAGGACAAAGCCATCAGCGCATTAAGCAAGGCGATCAGGAGATCCCGGGCAGGGTTGAAGTCCCCGAAGCGGCCCGTGGGATCTTTCCTGTTCCTGGGCCCGACCGGCGTGGGAAAGACGGAGATGGCCCGGTCGCTCGCAGCCTTCCTGTTCGGCAGTGAAAACGCCATGATCCGGCTGGACATGTCGGAATACATGGAGAAACACTCGGTTTCCAAGCTCATCGGGTCGCCCCCGGGCTACGTCGGCCACGAGGAAGGCGGGCAGCTCACCGAGAAAATAAAACGCAGCCCCTATTCCGTCCTGCTTCTCGATGAAATCGAAAAAGCGCACCCCGATGTCTACAACATCCTGCTGCAGGTGTTCGAGGACGGCCAGCTCACCGATTCGCTGGGGAACACCGTGGATTTCAAGAACAGCATCATCATCATGACCTCGAACATCGGCGCACGATACCTGGAAAAGCGAGGCCACATGGGCTTCCGCACCACCTCGGACGCCGACGCCAAGAAAACCGAAGAACTGATTCACGGGGAGGTCAAGCGCGTATTCAACCCCGAGTTCCTGAATCGCCTCGACGAGATCATCCTGTTCGAATCCCTCTCGGACGAGGATCTGGCGAAGATCGTCGAACTGCTGATTCGCCAGGTCAACGAGGTGATGAAGCAGAAGAAGATCACGATCTCCCTGCGGCCGGAAGTCGCAAAGTGGGTTGTCGACAAGACCTGCCGAGATCGGTCCTATGGCGCCCGTCCGCTGCGCCGCGCCATTCAGAAGTATATCGAGGACCCGTTATCCGAGGCTCTGATACAAAACCGCTTCAAAGCAGGGGCTGCCCTGGAAATTTTCCTCCAGGACGACAATCTCTACTATCTCCCCGTCGGCAGCGAAGCCGGCAGCGGAGTCCGCTTGAGTTCCTGAGGAACCGGCAAAGATCCTGAACCACAAAGGCCCCGAAGAAAAAGGCAGGAAAATCTTTGAGGTCATAGTCGTTGGCTTATCATTTTGGGCCGCCTGGCAGAGACCATCGCGTCCCGTGCCGGATTCACAATATTTTGGAACGTCCGGACCCTATTCGCAGTTTATTCAGGAGTAATAAGGCGCCAAGCAGCGGCGAAGTTGGATTCGGATCTCATGCTGGATTTCACCCCCTCTTTAATCTAAGATATGCGCTTATTTCGCGCGCGGGTTGCGGGCAAAAGGTCTTTTCCGGGCTGTAGCGGCAAGGGAGTTGGAGGATGGATGTCTAGACTTGTACGACCTGGAATCTGGATTTTACTTGGATTCCTGGTGTCGGGAAGCGCGGCATTTGCTCAGCAGACTCCGCGGCCCAACATAGAGAGAATCGACATCCGCGGCAACCGCCGCATCCAGGAAGATACAATCCGCTTCTACATCCAGTCCAGGCCCGGGGAGCCTTACGACGAAGGCCGGCTCGAACTGGACCTGCGCGCCCTATACAAAGCCAACTTCTTTGAAAGCATCGAAATCGAGGAAAGAGACGGCGACACCGGGAAGATCGTAACGTTCGTCGTCAAAGAAAAGCCGCTGATCCGCTCGATCACCTACGAAGGCAACAAGTCTTTCACCGAATCCAACATCCTGGACCATTTCAAGGAGAAGAAGGTCGGCCTGACGGTGGACAGCCAGTACGACCCATCGAAAATCCGCGCCGCAGAACGCGCCCTTATCGACCTCATGACCCAGAACGGTAAGCCCCTGGGCTCGGTCCACACCGAAGTCGAGAACATTCCCCCGTCCAGCGTCCGCGTGAAATTTGTCATGGACGAAGGCGCCAAGGTGCGCATCGGCGAACTCAAATACACGGGCAACAAGGTTTTCAAGGACTCGGAACTGAAGAGGGCGATGAAGCTCACCAAAGTACGGGGCCTGATGTCGATTTTCAAAGGCACCGACAAATATCACCCTGGTAAGCTCGAAGCCGACGTCGAGATGAACCTGAAGGCCTTCTACAAGGAGCACGGGTACTGGCAGGTGCAGGTCGGGGAGCCGATCACGCGCATCTTCGAGGGGCCGCGCGGCGTGCTTCCCATGTTCCGAAAAACAAAGCAGCAGTTCTATATCGAACTGCCGATCGACGCCGGAGACCAGTACCGGCTCGGTGAGCTCGCCCTCAAGGACTGCGGCATCCTGAAATGCGAAGCCCTGGTCAACGCCTTCGGCCTCAAGAAAGGCGACGTAGTCAACTTCAAGAAAGTCAAGGATACCCTGGACAACATCAAGAAGCTCTACGGAAACATGGGGTATATCAACTGGTCCTACCTCCCCGAGCAGAATTTCAAGCCCGACAAGACGATCGACCTCACCTTCACCCTGGTTCCAAGCAATCAGTTCACCGTACATCGCATTAATTTCCAGGGAAACACCAAGACCCGCG
>Ga0316628_100005390_pt1 | contig 10251 bp, 6 predicted proteins | sample OWC_Aug_M2_C1_D5_FD_207648 | JGI IMG/M metagenome (GOLD analysis project Ga0316628, IMG submission 207648) | Wetland soil microbial communities from Old Woman Creek delta, Ohio, United States - OWC_Aug_M2_C1_D5_C | ecosystem: Environmental > Terrestrial > Soil > Wetlands | place: USA: Ohio... | reverse complement strand
ACTTCGGGATCCTCGCGGTTCAGCTCGGTCATGCGGACATGGTGGTGGGCGGCGCGTCGCACGACCCCAAAGACTTCTTCCGCCCGATGGTGAAGGCGCTGACCATGCGTTTTCTCCCGTGCGAGGTCGGCGTCTTCGTTCTCCCCGACGACCACCCGGACGACATCTTCCCGCACAACATCGTGGTCTTCGGGGATGTCGGCGTGAACGCGACGATGACCCCGGAGGTGCTGGCCCACGTGGCCGTGGCGACCTGCGCCGTCGCCCGCGACATCTTCCCGGAGGAGGTCCTCCCCGAGATCCACGGTGCCATCGTCTCGTACTCGCACCGGGGGTCCGACGAGGGCTCGTCGCCGGAGCTGGTGCGGCGGGCGGCGGAGATCGTCCCCGGCGTGCTCGCCGACCGCACCCGGCGCAGTGGCCGCTACGCGTCGATCAGGATCGACGCCGAGGTCAAGCTGAGCGTCGCGCTCTCGCAGCGTTCTGCCATGTACTACCAGGCGGGCGGGTCCGGCTCGTGGTCCGGCGGCACCAACGTGATCATCTGCCCCAACCTGGACATGGGCAACCTCCTCTACCACCTCTACGCGACCCGCTACCCCGCGGCGAAGAAGTTCGCCGCCATGTTCGGGCTCAAGTACCGCGGCGTCGACCTCGCCAAGGACTGCACGCCAGAGGACATTCGGCTGGCGGTGAAGGCCACCGTGCTGCGCCTGCACCGCTCCGGCGAGTGGGTGCAGACGCCCAGGGACACCTTCTTCCGCAGGTACCGCGTGGTGGCGGTCAACCCCGGCTCGACGTCGACCAAGATCGCGGTCTACGAGGGGGAGCAGGAGAGCTTCGCGACGGAGCTGCAGCACACCGCCGAGGAGCTGGCTCCGTACGAGGGCAAGAGCATCACGGAGCAGTTCGCCTTCCGCAAGGAGGTGATCTTGAAGACGCTCGCGGCGCACGGCTTGGGGCTCGGCGACGTTGACGCGGTCGCCGCCCGCGGCGGCCTGCTGCGGCCCATCCCGCACGGCACCTACGTGGTGGGGGAGCGGATGCTCGCCGACCTGCGCGCCAGGGTGATGGGCGACCACGCCTCCAACCTGGGGGCGCTGATCGCTCACGAGCTGGTGGGCGGCAGCGGCAAGCCTGCGTTCATAGTTGACCCGGTCGTGGTGGACGAGGCTCCCGAGCGCGCCAAGGTCGCTGGGATCAAGGCGATCCGACGCCGGATCATCAGCCACGCCCTCAACCAGATCGCCACCGCCCGCCGCTACGCGGAGGAGAACGAGACGTTCTACGAGAAGGTCAACGTGATCGTGGCGCACATGGGCGGCGGCATCTCGATCGGCGCCCACAGGAAGGGACGGTACGTCGACGTCAACAACGCACTCGACGGCGAAGGGCCTTTCACGCCCCAGAGGTCGGGATCGCTGCCGATCGGCCAGTTCATCGAGCTCTGCTTCTCGGGCAAGTACACCAAGGACGAGCTGAAGAAGCTCAACAAGGGGAGGGGCGGCCTCATCGACCTGCTGGGGACGTCCGACCTGCGGGAGGTCGAGCGGCGGGTCAGGGCGGGCGACCGGGACGCGTCGGTCGTCTTGGAGGCGATGACATACCAGATCGCCAAGTGGATCAGCAGCCTGGTTCCGGCCTTCGACGGTGAGCGCGTGGACCGCATCCTGCTGACCGGGGGCATGGCCCGCTCGCAGATGCTCGTGCAGGCCATCGAGAAGCTGGTCGCCGGGCTCGGCTGCGGCGTGACCGTGTACCCGGGCGAGAACGAGATGTTCGCGCTGGTGAAGGGTGCCCTGCGCGTGCTCTCCCGGAAGGAGGAGCCGCGCGAGTACGCACCGAGAATGCAGAATGAAGAATGAAGAATGCAGAAGGAGGAACGGAACGATGAAGCGAAGGGCCCGCCGGCGGGAGCCGTGCCGCCGTTGCCTGCCGGGTGGAGGCCGTGGGAGCGGAGCAGGGGAGGGGTGATGAGAGCGATCCGGACACTCGAGGAGCTGGCGGCGGAGGTCAAGGGTGCGCCGCCGCGACGCCTTGCCGTCGCGGCGGGACACGACGAGAACACCATCCAGGCGGCGGCACGCGCGGCCAGCGAGGCGATCGCCAAGGTCGTGCTGGTGGGCGAGCGGGCCCGCATTGAGGCGCTGTGCAAGGAGTTCAAGCTCGACCCCGCCCTCTTCGAAGTTGTCAACGAGCCGGACGAGGGCAGGGCCGGCGCCAGGGCCCGCGACATGGTGCGCGAGGGGGAGGCCGACGTCCTCATGAAGGGGCTTCTCGGCACCGAGAAGTACATGCACCTGATACTCGACAAGGAGAAGGGTCTGCTCCCGAGGGGCGCCGTGCTCAGCCACCTCACCGTGCTCGACATCCCGGCCTACCAGCGGCTACACGGGAAGCTGCTGTTCGTCTCCGACGTGGCCATCATTCCGGCGCCCGACCTTCCCACCAAGGTGAAGATCGTCGAGTACTGCATCGCCGCCGCCCGCAGCTTCGGCATCGAACGTCCGAAGGTGGCGTTGCTGGCGGCCAACGAGAAGGTGTCCGACAAGATGCCGGCGACCATGGAGGCTGCGGTCATCGCCAAGATGGCCGACCGCGGCCAGATCAAGGGGGCGATCGTGGACGGGCCGCTGGCGCTCGACGTAGCGCTAGATCCCGCGGCGTGCGAGATCAAGGGTCTCTCCTCCGCGGTCGAGGGCGCGGCCGACATCCTCGTGTTCCCGGAGATCGAGACCGGCAATGTGTTCTACAAGGCCGCCACGATCCTGGCCGGGGCCCGTCTCGCGGCCGTGGTGATCGGTACGTCGGCTCCCTGCGTCCTCACCTCGCGGGCCGATTCGGAGGAGTCGAAGTTCTACTCGATCGCCCTCGGATGCCGCCTCGCCCGGGGGAAATAGCCACGCCGATAGCGGACCATCTGCGTTGTGGGGTGTCGGCGGCTCGGATCCGCACGTACTCTCCGGGTACGCTCCGGTCCTCCCGCCTCGTCCTCCTAGCATCTGGCCCACTCTCGGCGCCGCCGCTGCCGCGGGCAGAAGCCTTTCTTTCGCCGCGACTGAGCTCGCTTTGCCGAGGATGGACTTGGGCCACAAGTTCAGTGTTCTCCCAGCCCCGTACCCTGTGCCCTGACCCCTGTTGTTTCCGACGACCGACCACCGACCACGCCTTTCCCCTTGCGCCGTGGAATCGCGGTACCAGCCGCGTGGTTTGCGGCGGTGTCGGAAGGGAAGGAGGAACGGCGTGGACCGGGTGGCATCGTTCGTTCTCGGGGGGAAGAGCGAGCTCAGGAGCGTGGCGCTCGTGCGCCTGGCGGTCGGGCTGATCTTCCTGACGCAGGGGGTCCTGAAGTTCCGCGACCCGGGGATGGGCGTGATCCGCTTTGCCCGGATCGGCTTCCCCTATCCCGGGTTGACCGCGCACCTCGTCGGCACTTTCGAGATCGTGTGCGGCGCGGCGGTGCTCCTCGGCCTCCTGACCCGCCTCGCCGCGGTCCCCCTCCTGATCGTGATCTCCACCGCGATCGGCACCACGAAGATCCCTGAGCTTTTCCGGGCCGGCCAGGGGTTCTGGTTCATGGTCAGCGACGCCCGCACCGACTTCGCGATGCTCTGCTCGCTCGTCTTCCTGTTCTGCGCCGGGGGCGGCCCGTGGTCGCTCGACGCTCTCGGGCGCTCCGGGTCCCGTCGGAATCTCGTGGAGTAGGTTGGCGGCCAACGATCTTGCCGTTGCCGGACCACCGACCACGGGCCACGCCTCTTCAGTACCCTGCCGCCATACCGTCCTTGCGCGACTCGGAGGCACCGAAGTAGACGCCTGTTCTTGGGTCACGGCGGATCGCCTGGTAACCGCCGAACACGATTCCGTTCGACTCGACGAGCCGGTGACCGCGGCGGATGAGCTCCTGGCGCACGTCCTGGGCGACGCCCGACTCGAGGCTCAGGATCCCGCCGTCACGCATGACGGTCCCGGTGGGCTCGCTGTCGTCGGTGTGGTAGAAGCGGGGTGCGTCGCCCGCCTCCTGGAGGTTCATGCCGAAGTCCACGATGTTGACGACGACTTGGGCGTGCCCCTGGGGCTGCATGTCGCCGCCCATGACGCCGAACGCCATGTTCGGCACGCCGTCGGTCCCCATGAACGCGGGGATGATGGTGTGGAACGGACGCTTGCCGGGGACGAGGACGTTGGGGTGGCCTGCCTTGAGCGAGAACAGAGCGCCGCGGTCCTGGATGCCGAACCCGAGGTCGGGCACCACGTAGCCGGACCCGAACCCGGTGTAGTTGGACTGGATGAGGGCCACCATCATGCCGCGGTCGTCGGCGGTGACGAGGAAGGTCGTGTCGCCGTGCTGCAGCGCGGGGTTGCCGGGGTCCACCGAGCGCGCCGCCCGTTTCATGTCGATGCGCTCGGCCTGCCTGGCGGCATATCCCTTGTCGAGCAGCCCCGCCAGCGGCGTCCTGTAAAAGGCGGGGTCGGCGTAGTAGCGGGCCCGGTCGGCGAAGGCCAGTTTCTTGGCCTCAACCATGACGTGCCAGAAGTCCGGGTTGTCGCGCCCGAGCGCGCGGAGGTCGAAGCGCTCCAGGATGTTGAGCATCTCGAGCGCGGCGAGGCCCTGCCCGTTGGGAGGCAACTCCCACACCGTGACTCCCCGGTAGGTGGTCGAGATCGGCTCCTGCCACTCGCTGGTGTGCCGGGCGAAGTCGTCCAGCGAGAAGAAGCCGCCGACCTTCTGCGAGTACGCGACGATCCTGCGCGCGATCTCGCCCTTATAGAAGGCGTCGCGACCGCCCGCGGCGAGCATCTCCAGGGTGCGGGCGAGGGCGGGGTTGGCGAACGGCTCGCCCTCGGCGGGCGGCCTGCCGCCGGGAAGGAAGACGTCGGCGAAGCCCGGCTTGTCCTTGAAGCGGCTGACGCTGCGGACCCACGAACCGGCGATCACCTGCGGCACGGGAACCCCGTCCTTCGCGTAGGCGATCGTCGGCGCGAGCAGTTCGCTCATCGGCAGCCGACCGAAGCGGGCGTGCAGGGTGAACCACGCGTCGGCACAGCCCGGCACCGTCCACGCGTAGGGCGAATACGGCGGGATCGTCCCGTCGGGCAGCGGCGGGACCTTGTCGGGAGTGAGGGCGAGGGGGGCCCGCCCCGAGCCGTTGAGGCCAAAGAGCTTGCCGGTGGACGGGTCGAGGACGATGGCGAAGAGATCGCCTCCGAGGCCCGCCGAGGTCGGCTCCATCAGCCCCAACGCCGCGTTGACCGCGATCGCGGCGTCCACCGCGCTGCCGCCCCGCTTGAGAACGTCCAACCCGATCTCGACGGCGAGGGGGTGCGCCGCCGCCACCATCCCGTGACGGGCCACGGTCACCGATCTGGTCGCGAATGAGTGCCCCTCGGGGCGGTCGGCGGCGAGGCCGAGGGAGCCAGCGAGAAGAGCGAGGGCCACGGGAACGGCCATGTCCTTCATGACGATCCTCCTTGTGTTGCCCGCGCCCGGTCGCCTGCGGGTCTTCTGACTCGCCTGGGGGTGGGCCGCGCGGTGGGCACCGAGGGCCGACGGTCGCGAGCCGCAAGGGTACCGCAGCCGGCACGGGGGGCAAGCCTCACCGTTTCGCACAGGCGGCGAGGACGGGGTACCGCGCCGCACGCGGCGACGCAACTCTCTTCTACAGAACACGTTCCGGTGTCGGATGCACGGGATTCGAGGCCCAGGAGACGGTGGTAGTATTGCGCGGTGAAGGTTTACACCAAGATCGGCGATGACGGCTCCACGCGCCTCGCCGACGGGACCAGGGTGTCCAAGGCCGGCGTGCGCGTGGCGGCGTACGGCGATGTCGACGAGTTGAACGCCGCCGTCGGGGTCCTCAGGGCGGAGGACCTGCCCGATGAGGTACGGCCCCGGCTCGAGCAGGTGCAGAACCTGCTGTTCGACGTCGGGGCCTTCCTGGCGGATCCGGAGGGCGGCTATACCCTGTCCGAGGCGATCCTGCAACCGGCCTGGCTGGAGCTGTGGATCGACGCGATGCAGGCCGAGCTTCCGGAGCTGCGGAGCTTTATCCTCCCGGCCGGCGGGCGGCCGGCAGGGCTCGCCCACACGGCGCGGACGGTCTGCCGCAGGGCCGAGCGGGAGGTGGTCGCCCTGCGCGACCACGGCGCCGGCGTGGACGGGGTGATCCCGTTTCTCAACCGCCTCTCGGATGCGTTCTTCGTGCTCGCACGCTGGCTCAACCACCGGGCCGGTGCGAGCGATGTCGTCTGGCATGCCCGGGCCTGATCCCCATCACGATGGGAAGACGAGGACAACGTCGAACCTGCCGGAGTAGGGGGCCGCGGTGAGCGGTGCCACCCCGCGGATCGCCGTCCTCCCCGGCGACGGAATCGGGCGCGAGGTGATCGCGGAGGTCGTGCTCCTGGCGGAGGAACTGCGGCAGGCGAACCGTCTGCCCGCGTCGTGGGAGCTCCTCGACTGGGGGGGAGAACGCTACCTCGCCACCGGCCAGGCGATGCCGGCAGGCGGCATCGAGTACCTACGGGGTTTCGACGCCATCCTGGTCGGTGCGTTCGGAGACCCGCGGGTGCCGGACGCCGAGTACATGCGCCGCGTCCTGCTGCGGATCAGGTTCGAGCTCGACCTCTTCATCAACATGAGGCCCGTGCGCTGCCTCGACGAGCGGCTCAACCCGTTGCGGAACGTCGTCGCCAGCGACATCGACCTGGTGATCATGCGCGAGAACACCGAGGGGATGTACTGCGGCGCCGGGGGGCGGGTGTACGCCGGGACCGCGGACGAGGTGGCGCTGCAGGACATGATCGTCACCCGGAGAGGCGTGGAGCGGATCCTGCGCGCCGCCTTCGACCTCGCGCGTTCCCGCCCGCGCCGCAAGGTGACGCTGGTGGACAAGGCCAACGCACTGCAGTTCGCGGGTGACCTCTGGCAGCGCACCTTCGGCGAGGTCGCCGCGGGGTACCCCGACGTGGCCAAGGACCACCTGTACGCGGACGTGGCAGCTATGGAGCTGGTGCGCAACCCGGGGCGCTTCGACGTGGTGGTGACCGAGAATCTGCTCGGCGACATACTCTCCGACCTCGCGGCGATGCTTGGCGGGGGGCTGGGTCTCGCGGCGTCCGCCAACCTCCACCCCGGCCGCGTCTCGATGTTCGAGCCGGTACACGGCTCCGCACCCGACATCGCCGGTGCCGGAAGGGCGAACCCGCTCGCCGCGTTCGCTTCCTTCGTGCTGCTGCTGCGCCACGTCGGGCACCCGGAGCTCGCCGACGGGCTCGACGAGGCGATCACCCGCGCGGTCCGGGACGGGGTCGTGACCCCCGACCTCGGCGGCAGCTGCTCGACGGCGGCCGTTGGAGCGGCGGTTCGCGAACGGCTGGAGGCGAAGGTGCGACCATGACGACGATCACCCTTCCCGGGCGCGACCTCGAGGCCCTGTCGGGGACTCTGGAGGAGAACTTCCGTTACCTCAACGAGCGGTTGCGGGTGCGGGTGACGGCGCGCGGTGACACCGTGTCGCTCGACGGCGAGCCCGAGGCGGTGGCCCTCGCCGAGAAACTCCTCCAGGAGCTCGGGCGCCTGGTTGCCTCCGGCTACACCGTCGGCAAGGAGGAGTTCCGGACCGCGTTGCGCGTGCTTGAGGAGGACCCCACCATCGACCTGGTCGAGTTCTTCAAGGACGCCTCGATCCCCGACTCCGTCAAGCGCCTGGTCGTGCCGCGCAACCTCAAACAACGGCTGTTCATCCAGGCCCTGAACCGAGACGATATCGTGTTCGCGATCGGGCCCGCCGGAACAGGGAAGACCTACCTGGCCGTGGCGATGGCGGCGGCGGCGTTGGCCGAGCGCCGCGTGCGGCGCATCGTGCTGACCAGGCCCGCGGTCGAGGCCGGCGAGCGCCTGGGGTTCCTGCCCGGCGACCTGGTGGAGAAGGTCAACCCCTACCTGCGGCCGGTGTACGACGCGCTCTACGACATCCTCGGGTACGACCGCGTGGCACGCCACATCGAGCGCGGGGTGATAGAGATCGCGCCTCTGGCGTTCATGCGCGGCCGCACTCTCAACGACTCGTTCATGCTCCTCGACGAGGCGCAGAACACCACCCCTGAGCAGATGAAGATGTTCCTCACCCGTCTCGGCTTCCACTCGCGGGCGGCGATCACCGGCGACGTGACCCAAATCGACCTGCCCAACGAGAAGGTCTCGGGTCTGGTGCAGGCTCGGGAGATTCTCAGCAACTTGCCCGGGATCTGCTTCTTCGAATTCGTCAAGGAGGATGTGGTACGACACAAGCTGGTGGAGAAGGTCGTCGCCGCCTACGAGGTGTTCGAGGACAAGAAACGCGGAAACGGGCCATGAACAGCGCCGAGGGCAAGAAGGCGAAGACGACCGCCGCGCGCCTCGCCGTTCGGCGCGGGGAGTTCGTGCAGCTCCGCCGACGGCTGCTGGCGAAGTCGTGGCTGTGGTGGGTGTGCTTCGTCGTGATCGGTGCCGCGATTGTCGCGCCGGGGCACCAGACCCGAATCCCGCCGCTTGCCGCGGGGGAAATCGCGTCGTCCGACATCGTCGTGAGCCGGGACGTCGTTCTCCCCGATCCCGAGTCCACCGAGGAGAAGCGGCGGCGGGCCAGCGCCGAGGTGCTCCCGGTCTACGTCAACGACGCCGCCGCGGCCGGCGCGGTGCTCGAGAAGCTGGGCAACCTCTTTCAGGAGGGCCGGCGCCAGTCCGGCGGCGACCCCGAGCAGCTGGCGCAGCGGCTCGGCGAGGTCGGCGCGCTGGTGATCCAGCCTCGCGAGGCCGAGATCCTGCGTGCGGCGGGCTTCTCGCAGGAGCTCGAGGGGGTCGTGCGCGAAGTCGTCGAGCGGCTATACCGGCAGGGGATCGTCGCCGATCGCATGGAGCTCCTCCACTCGGCGGACCGCGGCATCACGCTGCGGACTGCGGCGAGCAAGGACGAGCGGACCGAACTCGACGTCTACCACTTCCTCGACGGTGGGCCGGGTCTTACGGACGTCGTCGAGCAGGCCCTGGCGGGCGAGCCAGGCATTCCCCGGAGCTGGCGCGGGCCGCTGGCGACGATGGTCGCGCGCGCCATGGTCCCCAACGTCGTCTTCGACCGGGGCGAGACCCTGGCACGGCGCCTCAGAGCGGCGAGCAGCGTCGAGGAGGTCTCGGTCCGCCTGCCCCGCGGCAAGGTGCTCGTGCGCCGCGGCGACGAGGTGACACCGCAGACGGCGCGCCTGCTCGCCGCGCTTGCCGAGCGCGACCGTCCGGGCCAGACGCTCCTGCCCATGGCGGGCGTCGCGGTCCTGCTCGCGCTCCTCGCCGTCGCGTGGCAGTTCTACCTCCGCCGCCAAAGTCCGTCCCCGGACGAGGGGCGCACGCGCTTCGGCGCCGTCGCGGTGCTCACCATTCTGGTCTTGCTTTTCGAGCGCGGGATCGCCTTTCTCGCCTCGGGAGTGGCGGCGAGCGTCATGCGCGACCCGTTCGGGCACGTCGAGATCTACCTGCCGGTGCTGCCGCACGCCACCGGGCCGATCCTCGCCGGCCTGATGTTCGGCCTGCCGGTCGGGATCCTGTTCGCGGTCGTGCAGTGCGTGCTGGTCGCGCTGATGCTCGGAGGAGAGGTCGGCCACGCGATTTACGCTCTGATCGCGGGGATCGCCGCCGCCTTCGCCTCGCAGCGCCTCAAGGAGAGGTACGTGCTGGCGCGTGTCGGCGCCGTGGTCGGCGGCGTGAACGCTGTGACGGTCGTCGGGCTCGCCCTCTGGCACGGGAGGATCGGCAACGGCGAGGTTCTCGGGGCGCAGGTCGCGGCGGCGGCCCTCGGCGGGGTGGTCGCCGCCGCGCTCGCGAGCTTCCTCCTGCCGGTGCTCGAGTCTCTCACCGGGACGATCACGGACATTCGCCTGCTCGAGCTCTCGAACCCGAACGTGCCCCTGCTGCGGCGGCTCTCAATCGAGGCGCCGGGAACGTTCCAGCACTCGCTGGCGATGGCCAACCTCGCCGAGGCGGCGGCGGAGGCGATCGGGGCGAACCCGCTCCTGGCGCGTGTCTGCTGCTACTACCACGACATCGGCAAGCTCGCGAAACCCGAGTACTTCGTCGAGAACCAGCGGAACGACAACCCCCACGACAACCTCACGCCGTGGATGTCCGCGCTGGTCGTCTCGAACCATGTGAAGGCGGGGCTCGAGCTCGCCCGCCAGTACAAGCTGCCGGAGCCGATCCGCGACGGGATCACCTCGCAC
>Ga0316628_100005389_pt1 | contig 10252 bp, 10 predicted proteins | sample OWC_Aug_M2_C1_D5_FD_207648 | JGI IMG/M metagenome (GOLD analysis project Ga0316628, IMG submission 207648) | Wetland soil microbial communities from Old Woman Creek delta, Ohio, United States - OWC_Aug_M2_C1_D5_C | ecosystem: Environmental > Terrestrial > Soil > Wetlands | place: USA: Ohio... | reverse complement strand
CGGCAGGTGTGTTCGCGCCTCGTCGCTCGCCTGGGTGATACGCGACCTGCGCTCAACCCCTGCCTGAAAGCTCCGCTCGGACCCACCCGCTTCGTCCGCTGCGCCGCAGGGACCCCGCGCCGGGATGATTCCCCGTTCCATCAAGCGCCCGCTTGCGGGGCGCCCTCCCCCTAGGCCGTGGCGATTGGGAAACCGGCCGCGACTCGGGCGATGCTTCCGGTGGGTGAGTTGCATCTAATCTGGGGCCGGAAGACGAGGAGCTTTCCCCTCCTTGAAGAGAGCGGGGGCCCTTGGGCCCCCGTTAGTTCTTCCGGCCCGTTTTATTTCCGCGCCTGCCGCCGGGTGGAACGGTGCCGGGACCGCCGCTCACCGGCGCGTGCGCCGGAACAGGGCGGCGCCGGTCGCGGCGAACAGGGCGTCCGGAAGCCACGCCGCGGCGGCGGGCGGGAGCAGCCCCTTGTGGCCCAGGGAGAGGGATGCGGACAGGGCCACCCAGCAGACGAATCCGACCAAAAGCCCCGTGCCGATGCTCCTCCAGGTTCCCCCCTTGCGCGGCGCATAGAGGGAGAGGGGGATGGCGATCGTGCTGATGATCACGTTGAGCAGCGGGTAGGAGATCTTCGCGTTGAGATCGACCTCGTAGCGCCGGACGTCGTACCCCCGTTCCCGCGAGTCCGCGATGTAGCTCGACAGCTGGGCGTAGGTCATCTCCTCGGGCGGGGTTTCGCCGTCCAGGAACGCCTGGATCGTCGCCGGGAACGCGAATTCCCGCTCCCGGAACGCCGACGCGCGGGAGGGGTCGGCGAACGATCGCTCCTTCCCCTCCCGGAGCTTCCAGAGTCCCCGCTCGCCGGCGGTCGCGAGACGGGCGTCGATCCGCCTCACGAGGCGAAAGTCACGGTCCAGTTCCAGGTACTGGAATCCGTGCAGTTCCCCCCGGGACGCGTCGACCACCTGGGCCGACAGGATCCCGTCGCCCGCGCGGACCCAGTAGCGGTTGAGCGAGAACTGGGCCGCCACCTTCTCGGGCCGCATCCGGAGGCGGGCGATCTCCCTGGCGCCGCGGTTCGTCCGGGGGACGAGGACCTCGGAGGCGGCGAGCGCGAGGATCGAGAAGGCCGCGCAGCCGGCGATAAGGGGCGCGCAGGCCCTCAGGAGGCTGATCCCGCCGGAGAACAGGGCGGTGAACTCGTTGGCGCGGGCCCGCAGCGAGACCGTGATGAGGACGGCCAGCAGCACCACGACGGGCGAGATCATGACGAAGATGCTCGGGCTGCGGTAGAGGTAGTACCGGGCCACTTCGACGAGGCCCGCGTGATGCCGCAGGAAGTCGTCCGCCCGTTCGACGAAATCGATCACGACGAAGAGGAGGAGGAACCCCGCAGTGCAAGCCGCCGCCGCCTTGAGGAATTCCCGGAGCATGTAGCGCGTGACGACGGTCATCCGCGCCCCCCGAAGCGGCCGAACCAGGACGGCATGGAGATCATCCGCGTCTCCGAGCGCCAGAGGAACCACCCCGCGAGGCTCAGCCCGATCACGTTCGGGAACCAGAGGAGGACGGCCATGAGGGTGGGGGCCGCCGATTCGACCGCGCCGGCGGCCGCGATGAACAGATAGTAGGCGAGGATCACGGCGACGGTGGACGCGAGGGCCGGAGACTTGCCCCGCGCGCGCTGGGAGAGGCCCAGCGGGATGGCGAGCAGGCCGAACGCGAGGCACGAGACCGACAGGGAGAGGCGCCGGTGGAAATGGTACCGGTACGTGGCCGCGTCGCCCCGGCCGCCTGTCTCGGCGATCTTGCGCGAGAGTTGCGGCAGCGTCATCGCGCGGGGGTCGTTCGCCCGGCCCGTCGCGATGGCGTCCCTGTGAAGGCGGAAGTCCAGCGTCCGGAAGGACGCCATCCGGTAGATCCCCGTCTTCCCGTCCTCGTGGTGGATGGCCCCGTCGCGAAGGGTGAGCCCGACCCCGCCGTCGCCCCCCGGCGCCGCGAACTCGCCGTCGCGCGCCAGGACGATCACCGGCTCCCGTCCCGGGACGCGCTCGGAGAGGAGGATTCCCGACATCTTCGTCCCGTCGGCGGACACCCGGTCGGGAAACAGCAGGACGTCCGGCGCGACCTCGGTGAAGACGTGCTCCGACGCGCCGGCCCCGGTGCGGACTTCGACAATGCGGGAGAGCGCCGCGTTCATCTCGCGCTGGCCCCAGGGGATCCCTTCCCAGCCGATGACGAGGCTCGCGACGAACGTCGCGGCGCTCACCGCGAGCACCGGGGGCGCGATGCGCCGCATGCCGATCCCCGCGGTGAAGATGGCCGTGGTCTCCGAGTCGGCGCCGAGGCGGCCGACGGCAAGGAGGACCGCGAGCAGGAGGGCGGCGGGAAGCGTGATCTCGAGGAACGACGGGAACAGGGACAGCAGGAGCCGGCCCACGAGGGGTGCCGGAACGCCCTTCGCGACGACGAGGTCGGCGAGGCGGGAGAACCGCTGGATGAGGATGACGAGCGAGAACGTGAACAGGCCGATGAGATAGGGGGTGTAGATCTCGGCCATAATATACTTGTTGATGATTTTCATCGTTCGGCAGTCCTGCGGATTTTTTGTATAGTATCATAACGGTCGAAGGATCGGCGCCGGCAGGCATGGCGGCGGGATCAAGGAGCGTCGCGGGATTGATGGTCGTTCACGGCTCGTCCGCCTTCGAGGCCCCGGCCGCCGCCGCGGTCACGATCGGGAACTTCGACGGCGTGCACCTCGGGCATCGGGAACTCCTCCGGCGGACCGTCGCGCGGGCCCGGGCGGCGGGCGCGACGGCCGTCGCGCTGACGTTCGAGCCGCATCCCGTCCGGTACTTCTCGCCCCGGTCCCGGTTCTACGAGATCACCGGGCCGGAGGAGAAGGCGGCGCTGATCGGGGAGACCGGGATCGACACCCTCGTCGTCGAGCCCTTCGACGGCGGGGTGGGCCAGATGTGGCCGGGCGATTTCGCGCGGGAAGTCCTGGCGCGCCGGCTGGGCGCCCGCTGGGTCGTCGTCGGCTACGATTTCACGTTCGGCAGGAACCGGACCGGCTCGCCCGCGGCGCTCGTGGAGATGGGCCGGGACCTCGGGTTCGACGTCGATGTGGTCCCCCCCCTCATGCGCGGCGGGGCCATCGTCAGCTCCAGCCGCATCCGGGAGCTGCTCCTGGCGGGGCGGGTGCGCGAGGCGGGGGAGCTCCTGTGCCGTCCGTACGCGCTCTCGGGGCCGGTGGTGACGGGCGCCGGGAGGGGGCGGAAGCTGGGATTCCCCACGGCGAACATCCAGTTCACGCAGGAGCTCGTTCCGCTGCCGGGCGTCTACGTCGTCGAGGCGGAGGTCGACGGGGAGCGGAGGCGGGGCGTGGCGAACGTCGGGTTCAATCCGACTTTCGGCGAGAACTCGCTCGGCGTCGAGGTGCACCTCCTCGACTTCGAGGGCGACCTGTACGGGAAGGCGATGTCGGTCTCGTTCCGGGACCGCATCCGCGACGAAAGGAAGTTCAAGAGCGTGGACGAGCTCACGAGGCAGATCGCCAAGGACGTCCAGTACGCGCGCCAGTACGGCGGGAGGCCGCGCGGATGAGGGCGGCGAGGTTCCGCGGCGCGGGGGGCGCCGGCCGCCGTATCGCGGCGGCCGTCGCGGGATCCCTCCTGGCCGCCGGCCTGGCCGCCTGCTCCGGAAAGCCGGCCGGCCCGGACGGGACCGGCGTCCAGCAGGCGTTCGTCGCCGCGGTCGACCGGGCGGTGCCGGCGGTCGTGAACATCCGGACGGTCACGCGGTTTCCGCGGACGCTGCCCCCGCGCACCCGCGCCGAGAGCCAGCGCTCGCCCGAATCCCTCGGGGACATGCTCGACGAGAACGGGGGGGTCCGGGAGAACTCCCTCGGCTCCGGCGTCGTCGTCGGGGAGGACGGCCTCATCGTGACGAACGAGCACGTCGTCCGGGGCGCCGACGAGATCATCGTGCGCCTCGCGGACCGCTCGGAGTACGAGGCGCGCGTCGTCGGGGCCGATGCGCGGACGGACATCGCCGTCCTCCGGATCAAGCCCGCGCGGCCGCTTCCCGTGGCCGTGCTCGGGGACTCGTCGCGCCTCAAGGTGGGGGAGTGGGCCATCGCCGTCGGGAATCCCTTCGGCCTCGAGAGCACCGTGACGCTCGGGGTGATCAGCGCCACGGGCCGGACCGATCTCGGCGTGGACTCCGCCGACGACTTCATCCAGACCGACGCGTCCATCAATCCGGGCAACTCCGGCGGGCCGCTCCTCAACACGCGGGGCGAGGTCGTCGGGATCAACACGGCGATGATCACCGCCGGCCAGGGGATCGGGTTCGCGATCCCCATCAACACCGTCCTCGCGGTCGAGCGGGAGCTTGCCCGCAACGGGACCATCCGCCGGGGATGGCTGGGCGTCGGCATCCAGGCGCTCACGCCCGACCTCGCGGAGTCGTTCGGCGTCAAGGGGGAGAAGGGCGTCCTCGTCAACCGGGTCTTCGCGGACAGCCCGGCGAAGGCGGCCGGCCTGCGGGGAGGCGACATCATGATCGCGCTGGGCGGGGTCCGGGTGGGGGGGGTCAAGGAGTTCCAGAAGCAGGTCGCCGCCGTCACGCCGGGGACCCCCGTGACCCTCGAGATCCTGCGGGGCGGCGCCCGGGCGCAGGTGCAGGTGACGATCGCCGAGATGGACGGGAGCGAGCCGCGCCCGCAGCCGCGGAAGGAGCCCGTGGACGCGTGGGGGATCGCGGTGGGGGCGGTCGACGCGCGGCTCATGCGGGACCTGGGGATCGAGGGCGGCGTCGAGGTTCGCTACGTCGAGCCGTCCGGGCCCGCGGGCGCCGGGGGCATCCGGGAGGGGGACGTCCTCCTGAGCATCAACCGCGCCCCCCTGTCGGGGGTCGAGTCGTACCGGAAGGGCGTCGCGGGCCTGGCCCCCGGGCAGATGGTGTCCGTCCTCGTTTACCGCGACGGTTCGCAGTTGTATCTGGCATTCCGCCAGAAATGAGGTATATATAAAAAGAGTAAAGACCCGGCCGGGAGGAAACGATGGGGGTGGTCAAAGATCCCGACGTAGCCCGCCGCATCGCGCGGGCGGTCGTGTCGGACATCGCCCTTTACAACGCGAAGAAAATCGAGGAGGGCATCGAGCAGGACACGCTGTTCGACGTCCTCCGCGAAGAGATCGAGGAAGGCCAGAACTACTACCTGAGCCGCGTCGACCCCGATATCGCCCGCAACACCAATTTCTTCAACCAGGCGCTGGTGGACCTGATCGTGAAGCCGGCGGGACGCATCCCCTCCAAGATCTGGTAGCCCTCCTCCGCGGCACGCGAACGCCTTGACGGTCACGCACAGGCTCACGGTTCCCCCCGACGGCGCGGGGGAACGGCTGGACCGCTTCCTCGCCGCCGCCGTGCCCGGCCTCTCGCGCTCGCGCGCCCGGCAGCTGATCGACGACGGCTTCGTCTCCCTCCCGGGCGGGGTCGCCAGGCCCTCGATGCGACTGAAGGGCCGCGAGGAGATCACGGTGCGCACGCCCGCGCCGCGCCCCCTGGGCCTCGTCCCGGAGGACCGCCCCCTGACGGTGCTGTTCCAGGACGCGCACCTGATGGTCGTCGAAAAGCCGGCGGGGATGGTCGTGCACCCCTCCCCCGGCCACGCGGAAGGGACACTCGTCCACGTGCTGCTGTCCCGCGCCGGCGCCCTCTCGGGGATCGGGGGCGTCGAGCGGCCCGGCATCGTGCACCGCCTCGACCGGGACACTTCCGGCCTCCTCGTGGCGGCCAAGAGCGACGCCGCCCACGCCCGGCTCTCCGCGCAGCTGGCCGCCCACCGCATGTCCCGCCGGTATCACGGCATCGTCTGGGGGAAGCCGGGGCGCGCCGAAGGCACCGTGACGACGCAGTTGGGGCGGCACCCGGTCCACCGGAAGAAGATGGCGGTCCTTGCGACCGGCGGGCGGAACGCGGTGACCCATTACCGCTGCCTGGAGACGTTCGGCGGCTTCACCCTCGTCGAGTTCCGCCTCGAGACGGGCCGGACCCACCAGGTCCGGCTCCATTGCGCACACCTGGGCTGCCCGATCGTCGGCGACGACGTCTACGGCCGGTCCCGGAAGGTGGCGCTCGGCAAGGGGGCCGGCGCACCGACGGTCACGGTGACGCGCTTCATGCTTCACGCCTTCCACCTCGGTTTCGTCCACCCCGTGTCCGGGGAGTGGATGGACTTCACGGTGCCGGACCCGCCCGAGTTCGGGGCGTTTCGCGCCGCCGTCCTCGCCGCGCCGCGATGATCCTTCCCCGCTTCGTCCAGTCGCGGCTGCTGCTCGGCGCGGCGGGGTATTACCACGCCTTCCTCGGGATTGACCCGGCCGCCGGGCGGGGCCGCGAGGAGCGCCTCCGGACCGCGTTCGCCGTGCCCCCGTCCCGGATCGGGCTTCTCAAGCAGATCCACTCCGCGTCGGCGCTCGACCTCGTGGACGCCGACCTCGCCGGCCCCGGGTCGTGGAAGCGGGAGGGGGACGCGCTCGTCACCGTCCGCCCCGGCACCGGGGCCGGGGTCCACACCGCGGACTGCGTTCCGATCCTGATCGCCCACCCGGGGCACCCGGCGTGCGCGGCCGTCCACGCGGGGTGGCGGGGCCTTGCGGGGGGCGTCGTGGAGGAAACGGTCCGGCGCCTGGCGGCCCGCCTCGGTGCGGCGGCCGTGCGCGATCTCGTCGCCGCCGCGGGCCCCGCCGCGCGGAGCTGCTGCTACGAGGTCGGCCAGGAGGTGGCGGACCGCCTCCGGCCGCTTCCCGGGAGCGGTCGGCTCCTCGTCAAGGGGCGCGTCCCGGGAAAATGGACCGCCGACCTGCCGGCCCTCGCCGTCTCGGCCCTGCTCGCCGCCGGGCTTTCGGCGGACCGCGTCGAGGCCGTTGGCCCCTGCACGATCTGCTCGCCGTCGTTCCACTCGTTCCGCCGCGAAAAGTCCTTGACCGGGCGTCAGCTAAGTTTTATCTATATACTCTGACTTCCGGATTTAATTTCAGATTTCCCTTCCCGGCGGAGACCCAATGAGCAGCGTCGACACGAGAATCCGTATCGAGAACGAAATCCTGAGCGGGATCGACAGGAAGTCCTCGGAGGAGGAGCAGGCCAACCGCCTGATGTACCTCCTGGTCGATCACTATCGGCTCCACTCCGCGTCGGCGATCGCGGTCGAGCCCGACGGGGACGACATCTCCGTCTTTGCCCACCGGGGCCTGTCGGGCAACTTCATAAAGGAGATGTATACGCGCCGGTCGCTTCCGCTGATCGCCGCGGCGCTGCGGGGGGAAGTGACCGTCGACCCGGGCGATTCGCGCGCCAAGGACCCGTCATTCCGCCTCGAGCACGAGTACAAGAGCCTTTATGCCGCGCCCTGCCGCTTCCAGGACGAGACGATCGGGGTCTTCATCGCCGACTCCGGGGACCCGGGCCTGCTCACCGCGGAGACGCGGGAGGCGTTCTCCGCCTACGCGCGCCTGGCAACCCTGTTCCTCGCCGTGCGGAACCTCCAGCGGAAGATCTCCCGCATTCCCGACGTGGACTCGGTCACCGGCCTGTCGACGTTCAAGTATTTCCACCAGGTCCTGCACCGCGAGCTCACCCGAGGCATGAAGTTCCACCATCCCGTGAGCATGGTCTTCGTCAAGGTCAGGCATCTCCGCGAGATGAACGAGGTCTACGGGCACGTCGCGGCCGACGCGGCCCTCGCCGAAGTTGCCCGGCGGATCAAGGCGCCGCTGCGCGAGGTCGATTACGCGGCGCGCTCCGGCGCGAATATCTACATCATGATGCCCAAGCTCTCGAAGGCCGAAGCCGCGGGGGTGATGCAGCAGGTCGTCCAGGCGATGGACGCCGCGCCCGTCGGCAAGGGGGACGTGACGCTCAACGTCGCCGTCGGGATCGTTTCCTACCCGCAGGACGGGGACACCGAGCGGATCCTCATCCCGTACGCGGATGCGATGGTCCACGAATCGTCGCGCAAGGGCGGCAACGCGATCGCCGTTTTCAAGGACTGAAAGGGCGCGCAACGCCCGGCGTCCGTTATTTTCCTTGACATCCTGAAACCGACCGGCGGACAATGTATCCTATAGTTGGCCAGGGCACCTGCCGGAGTTTTCCTATCCATTCATTGGCAAAGCGGTCACTCCGTCCACAACACTCCACAGATCCGGGAGAACGTGCATGAATCTGAAAGACCTGAAAGCGATGCGGATCGGCGACCTGACCGAGATCGCGAAGAGCCTCCACGTCGACGGCGCGGCGGGGCTCAAGAAACAGGAACTGATTTTCGCCATCCTGCAGGCCCAAACCGACCAGGAGGTCATCGTTTCCGGCGAGGGGGTCCTCGAAGTGCTCCCGGACGGGTATGGCTTCCTCCGGTCCCCCGACTCCAATTACCTCCCGGGTCCCGACGACATCTACGTATCGCCCTCCCAGATCCGGCGGTTCGGTCTCCGCACGGGGGACACCGTGACAGGCCAGATCCGGGCGCCCAAGGGGGAGGAGCGGTACTTCGCCCTCCTCAAGGTGGAAAAGATCAACACCGAGGACCCCGAGATCAGCAAGGACAAGATCATCTTCGACAACCTGACGCCCCTGTACCCGCAGGAGCGGTTCATGCTCGAGCACGCCGCGGACAACTACGCGACCCGGATCATGGACCTCATCGCGCCCATCGGGAAGGGGCAGCGTGCCCTCATCACCTCCCCGCCCCGGGCCGGAAAGACGATCATCCTCCAGAACATCGCCAACGCCCTGTCCAAGAACCATCCCGAGGTGGTCCTCATCGTCCTGCTGATCGACGAGCGGCCCGAGGAAGTGACCGACATGCAGCGCAGCGTCAAGGGCGAGGTGATCTCCTCCACCTTCGACGAGCCCGCCCAGCGGCACGTCCAGGTCGCCGAGATGGTCCTCGAGAAGGCGAAGCGCCTGGTCGAGCACAAGAAGGACGTCGTCATCCTCCTCGACAGCATCACGCGCCTCGCGCGCGCGTACAATGCCGTGGTGCCCCCGTCGGGGAAGGTGCTCTCCGGCGGCGTCGACGCCAACGCGCTCCAGAAGCCGAAGCGCTTCTTCGGCGCGGCGCGCAACATCGAGGAGGGCGGCTCGCTGACGATCATCGCCACCGCGCTGATCGAGACGGGCAGCCGGATGGACGAGGTCATCTTCGAGGAGTTCAAGGGAACCGGCAACATGGAGCTCGTCCTCGACCGGAAGATCTCCGAGAAGCGGATCTTCCCGGCCATCGACATCAACAAGTCCGGCACGCGGAAGGAGGAGCTCCTCCTCGAGAAGGTGGTGCTCCAGAGGATCTGGATCCTGCGGAAATTCCTCTCCCCGCTTTCCCCCGCCGAGAGCATGGAATTCCTGCTCGACAAGATCTCGAAGACCAAGACCAACAAGGAATTCCTCGATTCCATGAATTCGTGAGGAGCAGGAGAGGAGACACGCCCCATGAAAGAGAAGATCCATCCGAAATACGTGAAGTCGATGGTCAAGTGCGCGTGCGGCAACTCGTTCGAGACGTTGTCGATGACCGAGGAGATCAAGGTGGCCATCTGCTCGAACTGCCACCCCTTCTTCACCGGCAAGCAGAAGCTGATCGACACGGCGGGCCGGATCGAGAAGTTCCACAAGAAGTACCAGAAGGTCCGGTAGACGGGAGCCCGGGCGTCCCTCCGTCCGTGAACGTCGTCCTCCTGCAGTGCACCCCGGAGCCGGAGCGCCTCGTCGCGCTCGCGGCGCGGCTGTGCTACTCCGCGTCCTCCATCGCGGACCTGACCGAGGACGTGTCGCGGAAGGACGTGCGGACCCTGGTCCGCAGGGTCCTGTCGATGGGACACGAGTCCGTCCTCGAGCACGTGACGTTCACGTTCGGCGTCGAGGGGATCTCCCGGGCGGCGTCCCACCAGCTTGTCCGGCACCGGATCGCGTCCTATTCCCAGCAGAGCCAGCGGTACGTGGCGGCCGATTTCGGCTACGTGGCCCCGGCGACCGTGGCGCGCGGGCGGGCGCGCGGCAAGTTCGAGCGGCACATGAGGCAGAGCGCGGCCCTCTACCGGGAGATGATCGACGCCGGCGTCCCTGCGGAGGACGCGCGCTTCGTCCTGCCGAACGCGACGGAAACGAAGATCCTGGTCACGATGAACGCGCGGGAGCTCCGGCACTTCTTCGCCCTGCGCGCGTGCCGCCGGGCCCAGTGGGAGATCCGCG
>Ga0316628_100005388_pt1 | contig 10253 bp, 5 predicted proteins | sample OWC_Aug_M2_C1_D5_FD_207648 | JGI IMG/M metagenome (GOLD analysis project Ga0316628, IMG submission 207648) | Wetland soil microbial communities from Old Woman Creek delta, Ohio, United States - OWC_Aug_M2_C1_D5_C | ecosystem: Environmental > Terrestrial > Soil > Wetlands | place: USA: Ohio... | reverse complement strand
AGGGGGAGAAGGTGTCCATCCCCGGGGCCGGGGTCGCGGGAGCTCTCGCGGCGATCGCCCTGATGGGATCGATCGCCTTCCACCCGGATCGGAGGGTCCGCCCGCCAGCGACAAGATCTGCCTGTGCCGATCCCGGAGCCAAGAATTGATAATGCAAATTAAATAACCATGGTTATCAACTCTTGACCACACCACCGGGACACACGCGGCCACCGCCGGCATGCCCGCTCAGGGGCCGGTCCCGTCCCCGCCGCCGGGGGCCGCCCCCGCGGCCTTCACGTCCTCCCTCGTCACGTGGCGCGTCCGCTCGACGACCGGGCGGATGACGTCCACGACCCCCGCGAACACCGACAGGTCCCCGTCCCACCCGTCGATGATGTCGCCGTAGGTGGCCTCGAGCTCCCGCACCGTCTCCTCGATGACGCCCCGCAGCGCGTCGTCGGGCTGGCCGAAGACGACGGCCGCGACGTAGAGCCGCTCGCCGCTCGCCATCAGGATGGTGTTGTCCTCGTAGCTGATGCTCCGCAACGTCCCGCCTCGCTCGAGGCCCTCCTTGGCGAAGCCCTGGATGGCGGTGAGCATCCCCGTCATCAGCTCCGGGTCGCGGCTGCGGCCCTCCTCTCTGCCCGAGGTCGCGACGAGCCTGCCGTCCCTCAGCACGACGAGCACCTCCTCCACTAGGTGCACCGTCGGCACCCCCCTCGCTGCCGCCCGGGCCCTGCGCCCGTAGACCACGACCATCGCGATGAGGACGGCCATCGCGACGGCGGCGACGGCGGCGAGCCACATCATCGAGGGGGACGGTCCCGGCACGCCCGCCTGGACCTCCCTGACATTGCCCGCCTCGCCGTCCCCGACGGCGCTCGTCGCGACGACCTGGTAGTAGTACATCCTCTCCCTCTGGACCGTCCCGTCCCTGTACGTCAGGTCGGGGCCGAGCGTGGCCACCACCACGAGGTTGGCCAGGGTCGTCCCGCGTAACACCTTGTAGCCGGTGGGCATCGCGCCCCACTGCGCGTCCGGCGGCGACCACGAGAGCTCGACGGCGCCGTCCCGGTAGACGGTCCTCAGCTCGAGGACGGGGCCGGGGTGCGTTATCGCCGTCGCGTTCACATCCGTCCACTCGATGCCCTCGAAGCGGTCGTTCTTCGCCGTGACGTGGTACCGGTACTCCGTCCCCGGCACGAGGTCGGTGTCGGTGTAGTTCATCAGGACGGTCCAGTCGAGCTTGACATAGCCGCCCGTCGGTCCCCTCCGGTAGACGAAGTAGATGGTCACGTCGCTGCCGCCATCGCTCTCGGGCGGTCCCCAGGACAGCCCGATGGCCCTGTCCCCCAAGGATGCGGCCAGGTCCATCACGGCCGTCGGGGGCCTTATGACCACGACCTCGACCTCCACGGACGGTCCCGTGCTGAGCGCGTTGCTGGTGTGGACGCTGTACCTGTAGGCCGCGCCTGCCATGGCGGTGCCGTCGGTGAGCGTCGTCTCGGTCATCGCCCCTCGCAGGACGACGACGGTGCCGCCGGGGCCTGTGCGGGACAGACGGTAGGACAGCTCCTCAGCGCCGCCCGAGTCGTCCGGCGCGTCCCACGTGATGACGACGCCCTCCAGCGTCATGTTGGCCCTCAGGTTCCGGACCTCGCTCGGCACGCCGAGCGGGGTCGCGCGCGCCTCGGGGCTCCAGGGGCCAGGACCCGCCAGGTTCCTCGCCGCGACCTGGAAGTAGTACGTGATGCCGTTCCCCTCCACCAGCTGGACGTGCCCCGTCCTGTTCCCGATCTCGACGGTTCGGTGGAGCTCGCCCGATGAGGTGCCCCACCGTATCGTGTAGTTGGTGATCCGCCGGCCGTTCTCGAAGGAGGCGTTCCACTCCAGGCCCACCTGCGAGTCCCCGGGCACGGCGACGAGGCCCGCTGGCGCCGTCGGCGGCCCGAAGGGCACCTCCGACCTCTCCGCCGTCGCGCGGCCCTCGTATTCGGTCAGCGCGGATCCGGTCAGCGCCGTGACCCGGTAGTGGTAGCGCCGCCCGTTCTCCACCCTGCGGTCGTCGTACATGAGGTGCGTGTTGTCCACCTCGACGGCCCTCCAGTCGTCCGTCCCCTCCTCGCGCATGTAGACCCTGTACCCCTTGAGGGGCAGGCCGCCCCTGTCCTGCGGGACGTTCCACGTCACGCGGATCCATCCGTCGTGCGGGGCGAGGTCGAACGAGGTCGGGGGGCCAGGCGGGCGGCACGGGGTCATCGAGCCCCATGCCATCGTCCCGTTGCCGGCGCCGTTGAAGGCGAGCACGGCATAGAAGTACAGCTCCCCCCTCGTGACGTTCCAGTCCAGGTAGGTGAGGGTCGAGGCGCCGGTCTCGAGGAGGAGCCCGAGCGCGTCCAGCGATGGGCCCCTGAGCAACCGGTACCCGAAGAGGTCCCCGCCCGGGTCCGAGGGGGCGCTCCAGTTGACGGTCACGTTGCCGTCGCCCGTCGCGAGCCCCATGCCGGGGGCTGACGGCGGGGCCGGGGGCGTGGCGTTGACGAGGCCCGGCGGACCCTCGCCCATGCTGCTCAGGGTGGAGACGCCGTAGTAGTAGCGCACGCCGTTGGTCAGTCCGGCGTCGGTCAGCCCGGTCGCCGTGCCGGCCAAGGTGCGATTGAGGTCCCATTCCCCGGGGGCCGTGCCCCTGTGGACCCGGTAGCCCTGCACGCTGTACCCGACGTTCGTGTGCGGGTCCCACCTGAGCGAGACCGTGCCGTTGCCAGGCGTCGCGCTGAGGTTCCGCGGGGGGTCGGGCAGGCCGCAGGGGACGGGGTCGAGCCTGAGCAGGAAGCCGTCGCTATCCCCGCCCCCGAAGCGCTCCTGCTCCGCGCCCGCCGTGGTCGGGAAGTCCGTCGATCGGGTCCTGCCGACGGCGATGAGCTCTCCGTCCCCGGTGATGGCGAGGACATTCCCCTGTGTGCTCAGCCCTTCGAGCGCGCGGCCCCCTATCCATGTGAAGTACTCGATACGGGACCGCTCGACGTCGATGGAGGCGATGAAGAAGTCCAGGTCACCGTGGAAGAGGCTGTCGAAACTGCCCTTGGTGCCCACGAGGTCGTCCGAGGCGGACGAGCCCATGAGGTACAGGAGGCCTCCGCCCCTGGCCTCCACGACCGAGGTGATGAGATCTGCCATGGAGCCCCCGAGGAATGTGCTGTACTCCAGCGCCGTGAGGTTGCCATCGAGCACCATCAGGAACCCGTCCACCCACTCCACCGTATCGTCGAGCGCCCTCCTCCTTGGGAGGTCGGCCGAGTTCGTGTCCCCCACCACCGCCACGCGCCCGTCCTCCAAGGCCAGTATGTTGATTGCCTCCTCAGTGCCGGAGCCCCCGAGGTAGGTGCATGCGATGAGGTCCGACGCCCCAGCGCCCATGGGGCGGAGCTTGAGGGCGAAGGCGTCCAGCGAGCCGCCGGAGTAGGTCGGCTGGAATGCCCCCGGCGTCGTGGGGAGCGCGGTGCTGCACGTCCTTCCGGCCAGGAGGATGTCGCCGTTCGAATCCACCGATTGGCCCAGGAAGATGTAGGGGGGGTTGCCCGCCCAGTTGAACGGCACCGACGTGTCGACCCCGTTCACGTACGTGCAGTAGAGCACACTCGAGAGGTCGCCGTCGAGCTTGTACACGATGACGGTGTCCATGAAGAGGCCCGCCCCCTCGTACGTGGCGCAGAATGCGCCCGGCGTCGTAGGGATGTCCGGCGAGGTCGTCACCCCGGACACGCAGACGTTCCCGCTCGGGTCGAGCCCGATGTGCGCGAGGAAGTCCTCGCCGGTCCCACCGAGGTATGTCCCGTACGTGAGGCCCGAGAGGTCCCCCGAGATCTCGAGGATGAAACCATCGGCTATACCCCGCAGCCCGCTCTGCAAGGCGTCGGCCGTCACAGGGAAGTCAGATGACGATGTGATGCCCACAGCGTAGACGTCCCCGTCCTGGGCGACGCGGATGTACTCGATCTCGTCGTTGCGCGATCCGCCTACGTAGGTCGAGTCGAGGAGGACGCCCTCGGGATCGAACCTGGCAATGAACCCGTCATAGTGCGCTCCAGCCTCCCCCTCGGGGTCATAGCTCCCGTTCGTGGTCGGGAAGTCGGGGGAGTTGGTCACTCCGCATACCAGGATGTTCCCGGCCGCGTCGAGGGTCGGACCCCTGTCCGAGTCGTCCCCGCTCCCTCCAAGGAAGGTCGAGAAGACGAGCCCGGGATCTATCAGGACGGGTCTTCCTGGCACGCATCCGTCGGGGAGCCCGAACCCGACCCGGCCACCCCCCAGCAGCGTGAACCGCCCCCCGGCGCCGGCGTCCGGGAGGACGCCCTCCTGGAACACCACGGGCCTGCCGTCGCGCAGCTCGCCCGCGTCCGTCCGGACGATGAGGTCGCCCAAGGCGTCCATCGAGAGCCCGAGCACGCCCTCGTACCTGAACGCGACGTCGCTGGCGTCGGCGCCGGCGCCGAGCATGATGTCGTACTTCAGCGCGTCCCCCCTGAGCCGCAGCACGAGGTCCACGCCCTCCCAGAGCCCCTCGTAGAAGACCTCGCGGAAGGCGCGCGCGTCCCGGACCCACCTGGAGGGGTCGTTCCCGAGGAAGTAGCTGGAGATGCGGTCGACCATGTCCCTCCCATGGGGGGCGACGGCACGGCAACCGTCGAATTTGACCGCGAAGTGGGTCGCGGACGGCGATGTGACCCCCACGGACCCTGGCGTGGCGTCCTCCATCCCGTCAAGGGGCCGGCCTTCCATCGCCACGACGATGCCATCGTCCGTGAGGCCTATCGACACGCCCCCGCCCTGGGCGTAGAACCTGATCCCACTGTCCTCCAGCTGCCCCTGGTTCTCCACGAAGGCGTCGCCCACGCCCGAGAGCATCTCCTTCGCGCTGGCGGGGACCTCGACGGGGGCGGCGGGGGTGGGACCCATGCCTGCCTCGCGGACGGCATCGTCGCCTGGCACGGCCGGCCCTCCGCAGAGGGACTGCCCGCAGGCTAGCAGAAGGACGACGACGAGGACCGTGCATGCTCTCCTGTGCAAGGGTCTGTTCCCCCTCATGAAGGTGGACCCGTTTGGTCTTGGTGGATATATAACCTTATTCAAGATATATCCATACGTACGAGCGAGCAGGATTCCCATCGGCCATAAGAGCGAGGGTCGGTTGGGATCCCTTGGCCCCTCCGATCCTATCGGATCTTCAAAGGACAAGCCCACACCGTGACCTCCGCATCGCGAGGGTCGTCCCCTTGCGTCGGTCCGTCCCCCCCCGCCCCTCACTGGTACCTGAGCGCGTCCCCGGGCCTGAACCTCGTCGCCCGCAGCATCGGCACCTGGATGACCAGCAGCGTCCCCACCACCGTGACGAGGAAGGCCCACGGGACGAAGGCCCACGCGTAGTAGACCGGCAGCATCATCCTCATCGTCTCCTTGACCTGGGCCTGCAGGAAGAAGCCGATGAGCCCGCCCAGGGGCAGCCCGACGCCCCACCCGACGAGCGCGAGGAAGAGCCCTTCCGTGCTGAACACGCGCCTGATGTCGCGCGCCCTCGCGCCGATGCACCGTAGCATCCCTATCTCCTTCGTGCGGTCGAGCACGTTCATCGTGAGGGTGCTCATGAGGCCTATCATGCAGATGAGGACGACGAGCATGCTCACGAACAGGAATATCATGACCGTGCCGTTGTTCGAGGCCTTGTCCTGCGCCTGCGACACGTAGTGTATCATGATGCCCACGGTCACGCCCCTGGCCAGCATGAAGTCCTCCAGGTTCACGGAGAGCCTGTCTATGACCCCGCGGTCCTTCGTCGTGGTCTGGATGAACACGCCCGAGTTGCTCGGGTCGCGCAGCAGGTGCTGGAGGGAGCCGACGGGCATGAGGACCGACTGGCCCATGTCCATGAAGCTGTCCTGGAGGCCGACGACCTCGACCAGGGCGTCGCCCGTCGCGAGCATGACGTGCACCCGGTCGCCCACCCCGATGCCCTCGAGGGAGGCGAGGGCGGTCCCCACCACCATGACCGAGGCGTTGGTCCTGTTCTCCTCCGCCGTGAACCATCTGCCGGCCGACATCGTCGAGCGGTAGTCCCACGCCCGCGTGTCCGGGCTGTAGCCCCATATCTCGACGCCGTGCGTCCCTATGAGGGCCTTCGCGGTCACGTACGGGTCGACCGTGGAGACGCCGTCCATGGCCGCGATGTCGTCCACGAGCTCCGCGGGCACCGTCCCCTCGACCCTGATGTCGAACGTCCTCGGGGCCCAGGCCTCGTCGGTGGCCACGGCGACGGCCTTGGCCAGCGAGAGCATGCCCATGAAGAGCGCGACCGCGAGCGTGATCTGGAGGAGCGTGGCCAGGCTCCTCCCCTTCTTCCTCGCGACGTTGCGCACCCCCATCTGGACCGTGCGCGGGAGGCCCTTGCCGCGCATGAGCAGGCGGTCGAACGCGCCCTCCCCGTAGCTGGCCGAGATGCCCGAGCTCTCCAGGGCCTCCCTCACGGACACGCGGGCGGAGCGCACCAGCGCGGGCATCGACGCGAGCAGCACGATGCCGACGCCCACCACGAGGCTGAGCGCGACCATGGGGACGTCCACCATGAACCCGAAGGACATGCCGAACGGGCGGGAGAACGTGACGAGCACCTCGTAGGAGATGAGAACGCCGAGGACCGCCCCGACGGCGGCGCCGATGGCGCCGATTACGAACGACGTCGTGAGGAAGGAGGTGAAGACCTGCCGGCTCGTGGCCCCGATGGCCTTCATCTGCCCTATCTCCCTCCTCTGCTCGGAGATGATGGTGTTCATCGTGTTGGAGATGAGGAAGGCGCTCGCGAGCAGGATGATGACGGTGAGGATGGCGAGGCTCTCGAGGATGTTGTTGAAGACCTCCTTCTGCGGCCAATCGTAGCCGACCCTGAGCAGGGGCAGCTGGTCGAAGGCCACCACGCTCGTGTGCGCGGTCAGGTAGTCCCGCACGTCCTCGACGGTCCTGTCCACCGCGGCCTTGGACTGGTCCCCGAGCTGGAACGACAGCGACGTGTAGCCGGAGACGTTCCCGACCGCGCGCACCGTCTGGATGCCGCAGTAGAGCACGACGATGCCGTCGTAGGTGTCGGGGGCGTAGACGAGGCTCCTGGCCGTGCCCGTGATGCCGATCTCCACTACGGTGCCGTTCCTCGCTATGACGCGGGCGGCGTCCCCCTCGCGGCCGCCGTAGACGCCATTCCTGGCGTTGGCCTCCTCCGTGAGCGCCTCCATGGGGCCGGGGAGGTCGCCCGACTCGCGGGTGATGACGTCGAGCGTCTGGTGGCCGAAGTCCTCGACCCCGACGAGGATGACATAGGCGCGCCTCTCCCCGATGTACATCCTGGTCCATATGGTGGCGCGGGCGTCGACGGCCTTGACATTCGCAATCGCCCCGAGCTCGCGCATGTTGGTGCCGTCGAGGTCGACGTCCGTGACGTGGATGTTGACGTTGTACATCCTGGCCGATTCGATCTGCTCCCGCATGCCGCGGTCCGCCAGGTCGCTCACGGCGAGCATGGACATGCCCGCGACGCCGAGCGCGATGGTGAGCACGGTGAAGACGGTGCGCGCCCTCCTCCTCGAGAGGTCCCGCAGCGACTTCCTCGCGAGCGCCGAGGGCATGGCGGCCCACCTACCCCTCCACTATCTTCCCGTCGAGCATCCTGATGCGGCGGCCCGCCCGCTGCGCGAGCGCTGCGCTGTGGGTCACGTAGACGACGGTCTTGCCCTGCTCGCTGAGCGTCTTGATGATGTCGAACATCCGCTCCTCCGTCTTGCTGTCCAGGTTGCCCGTCGGCTCGTCGCCGATGATGAGCTTGGGGTCGTTGGCCAGCGAGCGGGCGATGGCGACGCGCTGCTGCTCGCCGCCCGAGAGCTCGGAGGGAAGGTTGCCCAGCTTCTCGGCGAGCCCGACGAGGGCCAGGTTGCGCTTGGCGGTCTCCTCCCTCTCCGCGATCGTGCCCCTCCTCGCGAAGTCCATGGGGAGCATGGCGTTCTCGAGGGCCGTGAGCGTGGGGAACAGCTGGAAGAACTGGAAGATGATGCCCAGGTTCCTACCCCGCCAGGACGCGAGGGCGTCCTCCTTCATGGTGTCGATGCGCTCGCCGGCCACCGTCACCGTGCCCGACGTGGGCCGGTCGATACCAGTGACCATGTTGAGGAGGGTGGACTTGCCGCAGCCCGAGGGGCCCACGATTGCGGCCAGCTCGCCCTCGTCGAGGTCCAGGTCGACCTCCTTGAGGGCGTGATAGGATAGCTTGCCGGTCGTGTACTCCTTGTCCACCTTCCGAAGCTCGATCAACCTCGCCGCCATATGGTCCACCCCGGGCGGACGACCCCGCCGAAGGGGACAGATGTCGGGAGACCCTCATCTATTTTATGGGTGACGGGGGATGATAATTCCCGTCCGGGAAGCCAGATGGCCGGGCGTCAGAGCCCCTTGAAAGCGATGACGATCAGCCATTCGGTGCCTGAGGTGGCCTCCTCGCCACCCCCATCACCATGCCTCGCATACGCGCCACTCCGCCCCGAGGAGGGCGCACGCGGCGCATCACCGCAAGCACCGGCGGATCAGGCTCATCGGTCCCGCCCCCGATGAAGATGCCCTCGAGGCGAAGGGGGCCCATCCGGCACCCCCGGCCGGTCCTCCCGATGTCCACCCGTGCCCGTGACCGCCAGCGCCTCGGGCGTCTGGATGCAGGGCGACGGCCCCTCGATGTGAAACTTTATCATCTATGACGACTACATTGATGCCGGTGGTCCGCACGGAGCAGATTTCAAGGTTCAGTGACATGAAGATCGTCGGGAGCGATGGCAACCTACTGGGCTGGGTACATGGGTTCTCGTTCGCGGCCGTCGGGGACTGGCGAGTCACGAGCATCGCGCTGAAGCTGGAGAAGGAGTCCCACAGGGAGCTGGGCGTGAAGAAACCGATCATGGGCGCGGCCATCGTCGACATGGGCGTGGACAACATCAAGACGGTCAGCGACAACATACTCCTCAAGGTGCCACAGAGGATGATGAAGTCGAACCTGAAGCCGCATGTCCCCGGCAAGGACATCACCGACGTCATCGAGAAGAGGGTCATCGACAAGAACGGCACGGATCTCGGCGTCGTGGTCGATGTGATGATGGACACGGAGACCTGGAGGTTCCCGTCCATCCTCATCAAGCTGGACAAGGAGGTCCGTGCCATGCTCAGGAAGGGCAAGTGCCCGGACTGCGGAAAGAGCGTCACGCTACCGATGCTCGAGGTGTCCAGCGTGGGCGACCATGTGATGTTGGTCATCACCAAGGAACAGCTCGGCGACATGGTGCAGAAAGCACCCGTGAAGACGATGTAGGGCATGGGGGGGCCGATGGCCCCCACCGGGCCTGACCTGCATGCTCGGGTCTGATCTGCCCCCGCGCTCGCTCGTCCATAGGGCTACATCCTCGTCGTCCTCGAATCTGCAAACCGGGTCTATTGCCATCGGGATCACCTCCGCTTGGTCCCTCTCCGGTATTTCATGGATACTTTGGCATGAACGTTTTGCCCTGTATTTTGGATGGACGTACCCACCGGAGCGTCAGAGCCGCTTGACCATCTCGTACTGGGTTGCTATCGCCTCGAGCCCTGCCCGCCCCAGGAAGGCCAGTCCCGCCTCGTCCAGGTCGTCCACGTTGATGACCGCGACGCACCTTGGGGCTCTTGCAGCGAATCTTTCCATCGACCAGGCACTCGGTTTCGCATGGACATTTCTCATTGGGCAGATTATTTTGAAGCATTTCTGAGAATTAATCTGGACCCAATCCAAAAGTACCGAAAACGATTCGTATACGGAGATCAATACCATGTTCCCGGGGGGCCTGGCAGAGCCAGGCTCCCTGGGATGGGCCCCATGGACGCAATATGGACCGACGGCTACATAAAAGGTTATTGGGCTGGATCTATCCGGTCTTCGAACGCAGGTCCGGCGAGCGACGCCATGGCTTCCAGAATCCTGGCGAGAATGGCTGTACGGCAATAATCGCCGAGTATCTGAAGCACCTCGACGACAGGGCCATCTTCAAGGTCCTAAACCACTGGTACAAGGCCGCCCCTGGTGAGGAACGGTATCCGAGGATGGCTGTCTTCAAAGCGGTGGTCTCATAGATGATTTAGGGATCGAGGAGCCTCCTGGCCTTCCATAGATGGCTCCTGGACAATCCGTTCAGCGCACTCAAGATGAGATTTGGGTTCGATGA
>Ga0316628_100005387_pt1 | contig 10253 bp, 10 predicted proteins | sample OWC_Aug_M2_C1_D5_FD_207648 | JGI IMG/M metagenome (GOLD analysis project Ga0316628, IMG submission 207648) | Wetland soil microbial communities from Old Woman Creek delta, Ohio, United States - OWC_Aug_M2_C1_D5_C | ecosystem: Environmental > Terrestrial > Soil > Wetlands | place: USA: Ohio... | reverse complement strand
AACTCATTCCCAAGGATTGCGTCCGATGCATGCATTGTATTGATAAAATGCCCAAAGCCCTCCGGCCCGGGAAGGATAAAGGGGCCACCATCCTGATCGGCAGCAAAGCGCCCATTGTTAAAGGAGCAATGCTCTCCTCGGTCATCGTTCCTTTTATGAAGGTGGAGCCCCCTTACACAGAAATCAAGGATCTTCTCCGTAAGATATGGGACTGGTGGGATGAAAACGGGAGACCAAGAGAGAGGGTAGGAGAGTTGATCGAGAGAGTGGGAATGAGAAATTTCTTGAAGGCAGCGGGACTGAAACCCGTGCCCCAGATGATCAAGGCACCCAGGACAAACCCATACGTGTTCTTTTAAATGAAGGATTCAAGCGGCAAAGGATCCCAGCGGTCAAGGAAACACTTGAGCCCTTGAATCCTTGAACCCTAGAACCCTTCAAGATTATGAGGAGATAAATTATGTCAAAGACAGATATCGGCCCCCCGAACTTTAGAGAAATGATTCCTGAGGTCATCAGCAAGAATTACGGCCGGTGGAAATATCATGAGATCTTAAAGCCAGGGGTTCTCCGGCATGTCGCTGAAAGCGGAGATGAGCTTTATACCGTGAGGGTCGGCTCACCAAGACTCGTCAGCATCGATTTCATCAGGGACCTCTGCGATATTGCAGATCAATATTGTGACGGCCATCTTCGGTTTACAAGCCGGTACAACGTCGAATTTTTGACACCGAAGAAAACGAATGTGGAACCGATTATCAAGGCCGCCAAAAAGATTGGTCTCCCGGTGGGCGGGACAGGAAATGCGATTTCAAACATTGTTCACACCCAGGGGTGGGCCCATTGCCACAGCGCAGCGACGGACAGTTCTCCCATCGTGAAGGCCCTCATGGATGAACTTTACAGCTTCTTCACCAGCATGAAGCTTCCGGCCAAGTTGAGGGTTTCCCTCGCCTGCTGCATCAACATGTGCGGTGCCGTCCACTGCTCCGATTTAGCGATCGTCGGAGTACATACAAAGATTCCAAAAGTGAATAATGAAAAGTTAGCGGCTACCTGCGAGATTCCCACGGTAATGGCGTCCTGCCCGACAGGGGCGATCCGGCGGCACCCCGACAAAGACCTCAAGGCCGTGGTCGTCAAGGAAGATCTCTGTATGTATTGTGGAAACTGTTTCACCGTCTGCCCGGCCATGCCTTTGGCAGACAGCCAGGGAGATGGGGTTGCCATTTACGCAGGGGGAAAAGTGTCTAACGCCCGAAAACCTCCGATGTTTTCACGGTTGGTCGTTCCTTATCTTCCAAACAATCCCCCTCGATGGCCCGAAGTCGTTGATGTTATCAAAAAGATCGTAAAGGTCTACGCTTCCAATGCAAGAAAATATGAGAGGATGGGCGAATGGATCGAAAGGGTCGGCTGGGAGGCATTCTTCCGTTTAACGGCGATTCCTTTCACCGAGCAGCATATCGACGATTTTACTTATGCAAGGGAGACCTTCAGAACCACCACCCAGTTTAAATGGTGATAATTCCCCCTACCCCTATTGCCAAACGGGATTCGGGGGATTAGAAGGTGAGAAGGGGAAGGCGAAAAATGAGTGAAGAGCTAAAAGAGAAGATACTCAAATACCTGGATACGGTGAGCCAGGCAAGAAATAAAGAAGTGGCGAGGGCCATCGGGGTGGAGAAAGGGCTGGTGGACAAGACCATTGGAGATCTGGCAAAGGAAGGGAAGATTGAGTATCGAAGTTTTGGAGGAATCACCTTTATCGCCCTTCCCGGGAAACACCAGACCTGAGTGACCATGGTCTCTCGTGATCGTTTTCTTCAGAATGATCGTCGTTTCGATTCCTTGCTGATTTCCTCGCCCCAGGGTCGTTCTGGCAAAACCATCGTCACCATTGGTTTGTGCAATGTTCTCAAACGAAAGGGCCTCTCCGTGCAGCCCTTCAAGAAAGGCCCTGATTACATCGACCCATCATGGCTGACCGTGGCAACGGGTCGAAGCTGCCGTAATCTCGATCTCTTTCTAATACCCAAAGACAGGTTGCTCCATTCCTTCCACAGGAGTTGTGAAGGAGTGAATTTAGCTATCGTTGAAGGAGCGATGGGACTCTATGACGGTTTGGATTCCCATGGGACGACGGCAGAGATTGCCTGTCTCTTGAATCTGCCGATCCTTCTGGTGGTCAATACGAGCAGAATGACAACCAGCATTGCAGCCATGGTAAAAGGGTATCAACTTTTTCAGACGGATATCAAGATCGCAGGGGTGATTCTCAATTATGTTTCCGGCCGCCGGCATGAGGAAAAGCTGAGAGGAGCTGTCGAACAACACTGCGGGATTCCTGTCGTTGGAAGCATCCCTCGTGACCCCGATCTCCAGATCGCTGAAAGGCACTTGGGCCTTATTCCTTCACTTGAATCCGACGGAGCGGTGTCGCTTGTGGAACGTATCGGAAAGAAACTTGAGCCCCACTTCGATCTGGAGGGCATCCTTGCGATTGCGAAGGAGTTTCGTCTTCAACGCTCTGTCCCTTTCCCATCAGGGGAAAGGAATGAAGAAGGGGAGGATCAACCCATCAAGGCCAAGATCGGCATCATGCGTGACCGCGCTTTTAATTTCTATTACCCGGAAAACCTTGAGGCTCTGAAAAAAGAGGGCGCTCAACTCCTCTTCATCAATTCTTTCGTGGACCGATTGCCCGAGGTTGATGGGCTTTATTTCGGAGGAGGATTTCCTGAGTTCTTCCTTGAAGATTTGGAAAAAAACCGCGAATTACGAAAGGATATCGCCAGGGCGATTGAAGACGGTCTTCCAGTATATGCAGAGTGCGCAGGTCTCATGTATTTATGCCGGAGCATCCACTGGCAGGGGAGATCTTATGAAATGGTTGGAATCATTCCCGCGAAGGTCCAACTCTCAGAGAAGCCGGAAGGACATGGCTATGCCGTTGTTGAAGTCATTGATGAAAATCCATTTTTCCCAGTAGGATTAACCCTTCGCGGTCATGAATTTCATCATTCCAGCCTTTCGCGTTCGGGAGACCTTCGGTTTGCCTATCGGGTCAAAAGAGGGCAAGGGATCCATCACCAACTCGATGGGATCGTTTACAAGAACCTTTTTGCTTCCTATGTCCATCTACATGCCTTGGGGACACCCGAATGGGCTCAAGGGTTTGTATCCTTGGCTTCTAAGGAGAATCGATCCAACCCTGGGGGTAACCCTTTGAAAGGGGAGGTTTATCATTAGCTTATGGCGGATTAGTTTTCGAGGTATTAGAATGAATGAGATAATCTTTCTTAATTTATTTTAAGCGGGAGGTAAGAACATGGCCAAGGCAGCTTTGGGCGGAACGGAAATTGATGTCGATGAGGACGGTTTCATCCAGGAGCCCGACAAGTGGAACAAGAACGTGGCGGAAGATCTCGCCAAGACGGAGAATGCTTCTCCCATGAGCGAGGAGCATTGGAAGCTGGTCAATTATCTTCGAGACTATTATCTCAAATTTGGAATTGCCCCGCCCATCCGTATGGTGGTGAAGCAGACCGGATTCGATTTGAAAAAGATTTATCAGTTGTTCCCGGGGGGTCCGGCGAAGGGAGCTTGTAAGGTGGCGGGTTTACCGAAACCAACGGGCTGCGTTTAATTGCTTTGATCCCGCCATTCCCCTTCTGGAAAGGGGAGAGGGGGAGTTGGAATTCATTTTCCCAGTCATTCGGAATAAACCAGACGAAGGCCGCTGGAGAGAGAGCACGCGATGGGAGGTTTGATCCTCTTCATCTTCTACGGGGGTATTGTCTTCTTTTTAGTTGCCTCTGTTTATAGAGGAATTAGATACGCCTCTGCCCCTCTCCATGTCAACTGGGATATCTACAGTACGAACTCCATCTATGCGCAGACAGACTGGTGGACAAAATCGGAAAACCCTCTCTGCCCAAAGCTCGGCTCAATGCTCCTGGACATCCTTTTCCTGAGAGAATTCTACCATCGAAACCGGCGGCTCTGGTATCCCCTTTATGCCTTTCACGTAGGGCTTTATCTTCTGATTTTTTGGCACCTCTGGCTGTTTGTCAGCGCGGTGACCATCAACATCGAAACGGCGTCGAGTATCGGATGGGCGTGGGGTACCTTTTCAACCGTTCTGGCCTTTATGGGTGCTGCGGGGATTTTGGTCATGCGGGTCGTCGACGAGGATCTCAAGGTTTTTTATCCCCCGATCCACTACATCAAATGGGTCTTTATTCTTCTAACCCTCATGGGCGGTATCTATGCGGTCGACATCCACTTCAAGTCGGACGTGCCGACTCTGTTGAAGTACGTGAAAGAACAGGTGACCTTTGCGGATTTCGAACACAAGCTCCACCCGGCGCTGGGCCCCGCGCTTCATGTTCTTTTTGCGGCGGTGTGGCTGATCTATCTGCCCTTCAGCCATGTTTTCCAGCTTTTCTTCCGGTACTATCACTATCTTCGGTGGGATGAGGTTGCAAACAAACCGGGAAGTGAGGTTGAAAAGAAAGTGAAGGAGTTCCTCAAACGACCTGTCACCTGGGCAGCCCCACACATCTCTCCGGGAGAAACCTGGGAAGAGGTTGCGACGAAAACGCGGGCAAACCCCGCAGCAGGTACAAAATAAACAGGCACAAAATAAATGTCCCGAAGCAAAGTGAAACTCGGAGATATGAGCAAGGCGACCGAGGAACCTCTTGTCACAATGACGGCTGAGGACCTGATGCCTCTCCCGCCTCCGGTTGAGAAGAAGGAAACGGAGCCGCCGATCCTCCCTCTCTCGGAGAATCAGCGGAAGAATTACGAGTCCTCCCTGGATGGCGTTTCTGCTCTGATGCTTCCGAAACCAAAGGGCACACAAGAGGAAGAGAAGCTGGTGGACCGTTTCCTGAGCGGCCTCAAGAAGCTTCTCTCCCAAGACGATAACTGGCTGTTCTGGCAACCGCTGATGCAGACCCTGGACGGCTGCGTGCGATGCCAGACCTGCAGCGAAGCGTGCCCGATCTATGTCTCAAGCGGGAAACAGGAGATCTACAGGCCGACGTACCGGACGGAGTTGCTCAGGAGACTGATTAATAAATACATCAAGAAAAGAGGAAAGGTCCTCTCCAGGCTCACGGGTGATGATATTGAATTGAACTGGCAGACCGTAGCCCGGTTGGCGGAACTTGCCTATCGATGCACCCTCTGCCGCAGATGCGCCCAGACGTGTCCCCTCGGGGCCGACAACGGGTTGGTCACCCGGGAGATACGAAAGCTCTTCAGCGAGGAGATGGGGATTGCTCCCAAAGAGGTGCATGACTCAGGGACAGTTCAACATCTAAAAGTGGGAGCGAGCACGGGTATCTCTCCAGAGGCCTTTCAGAACATGGTCGAGTTCATGGAAGACGAAATCGAAGACAAGACGGGGAAACGGATCAAGGTCCCTGTTGACAAGGAGGGAGCGGACATCCTCCTCATCCACAACTCCGGCGAGTTCATGTCGTGGATCGAGAACCCTGTGGCCTTTTCCATCATCTTCGAAGCCGCCGGGCTGAATTGGACGCTATCGAGCGAGATCTTCGGTTACGAAGCGGTCAACTACGGGACCTGGTATGACGACATCCAGTTTGCAAGAATTGCCCTCAAACAGATTAAGGTGGCCAAAAAACTGAAAGTCAAAAAGATCGTCGTGGGAGAGTGTGGTCACGCCCACAAGGGGCTGGTCGTCATTGCGGACCGCATCCTCGTGGGTGACATGAACTTCCCGAGAGAGAGCTTCTTACCCCTTTTGGAGGATTTGGTTTTGCATGGCCGATTGAAGCTCGACCCTCGAAAGAACGATTTCGCCGTCACCCTTCATGATCCCTGTAATATGGTGAGGCTGATGGGAATCATCCAGCCCCAGAGGCGAATCCTAAACGAGATCTGTCCTCAGTTCAGGGAGATGAGTCCGCATGGGCCGGAGAACTACTGTTGTGGAGGCGGAAGCGGATTTGCGATCATGTCCCCAACGAATTTCCCGGATTGGCGGGCCAAGATCTCAGGCAGGATGAAGCTGAAACAGATCCTCGAGGCCTTCCGCGAGGTGATGAACCCGGGCGTTCGGAAATACGTCTGTGCCCCTTGCTCGAACTGCAAAGGGATGATCCGGGATCTCTTGAGTCGCGATGACCTGGGAGAGCGGTCTAACATTCGCTACGGGGGATTGGTTGATCTTGTGGTCAACGCGATGACCAACCTCCCGAAGCCATTCATCGAATGGGAACAATGAGGCAGGCTGACGCTACGGTTAAAGGTCCTGAGGAATTATGAAACTTAATAACCTCTTGAAGAAGGAGAGAGAGGCCATCTTGAAGAGATGGTTCGATCTCATCCTGGAAACCTATCCGGCCGATACAGTCACCCTGATGAGAAAAGAACAGAATCAGTTTAAGAACCCGGTGGGTACCACCTTCTCTCGCGAGATAGAAACTCTTTTCAAACAGCTCTGCGAAGGGGTTCAAAATGGGGAGTGCCGGGCTTCTTTGGATGCGATTCTTAAAATCAGATCGGTTCAGGATTTTTCTCCCTCGAAAGCAGTGGGATTTGTTTTCCAATTGAAGAAGGCGATTGAGGAGACGCTAAAAAATGAAATTTGCAAAGAACCGGTCATGGACGAATGGCTGAAATTTCAGTCGAGAATCGACGCATTGGCTCTTCAGGCTTTCGATATCTACATGGGGTGCCGGGAGAAGATCTGCGAGATCCGGGTCAATCAGGCTAAGGCCGAGAAGGAAATGGCGCTTCGGATGATGGAAAGAATGACCTCTTCGAAAAAGAAACGAAAGAAAGGACAGGATGAAAGTCCATAAAATTCGAAATCCGAATATCGGGCGAAGCGTCCGTCTCGGACCAATATGAAACAAATTTGAATTCACATTTCTTTAAACTTTTTTCGTTTCGAACATTTAACATTTGGTCATTTGAGATTGTTCCGAGTTTCGGATTCCGTGTTTCGAATTTTATATAGAGATCTTTAGAACATGGGCCTCTGGTATTCGATATTAGGGATTCTTGTGCTTCTCCTTCTAGTCATCGTCGGAGCAGGCGGGATGGGCCTGTACACTCTGTTTACCATCTTCATCCCTTATGCGGCCGTTCTTCTCTTCATCGCCGGCTTTCTCTACCGAGTGTTGAAATGGGCAAGCGCTCCGGTTCCGTTCCATATCCCGACGGTCTCAGGACAGCAAAAATCCCTTTCCTGGATAAAAGCGGATAACATCAACAGCCCTTTCACCACAGGAGGTGTGGTGAAGCGACTGGCGCTCGAAATCCTCCTCTTCCGCTCTCTGTTGAAGAATGAAAAGATCGAGCTTGAGGCACCCCACAGACTCCTCTTCAGGACCAGCACCCTTCTCTGGCTGGGAGCCATGGCTTTCCACTGGTCCCTTCTTGTGATCGGGGTGAGGCATTTGAGATTTTTTCTCGAGCCCCTGCCCGACTGCATCGTCGTCCTGATCAGAGTTGATTCCATTTTTCAGGGCTTTTTTCGCTTGCTTCCTGTCCCCTATATCACAGACTTTCTGATCTTCACAGCCCTGGCATACCTTTTCTTTCGGCGTGTGGTCTATCCCCAGGTTCGTTACATTTCAATCCCTTCGGATTACTTCGCTCTTCTCCTTTTAGGAGGAATCGCTATCAGTGGCGTCCTCATGCGGGTTTTGTACAAGCAGGATTTGGTCCAGGTCAAGGAATGGGTGATGGCGATGCTCCGGTTCCAGCCGATGCTTCCGAAGGGAGTCACCCTGCTCTTCTACATCCATCTCTTTTTTGTGAGCTTCCTGGCAGCCTATTTTCCTTTCAGCAAGCTGATGCACATGCCCGGAATCTTCTTGAGCCCCACAAGAAATCTGATGAATACCAGTCGTTCTGAAAGACACGTGAACCCTTGGGATTATCCAGTCAAGGTTCATACCTACGCGGAATATGAAGATCACTTCAGGGATGCGATGAAAGAAGTCGGACTCCCTGTGGAAAAGGAATAGATATGTCCGAAGAAAGCGGAAAAGATAAACCTCTTGAGATCGATTACACCCCTCCTGCTCGGAGCTGGATGGAGTCCGCGGTTGAGTTCAGAAAGGGAACCTACTGCTACCCCGCGGCCTCCAAACATGAGAAGTATCTCGATCTCCCGAACCCGAGGGAATGGCAGCCCGCGGAGGGGGACTGGAAACTCCCTGAGAACTGGAAAGAGACCGTCTTAAAAGGGATGAAAGACCGCCTGAAGCGCTACCGGTCTTTTCAGCTCTTTCTCGACATCTGCGTGCGATGCGGCGCCTGCGCGGATAAATGCCATTTTTTTATCGGGTCCGGGGATCCGAAGAACATGCCCGTCCTCAGGTCCGAGCTTCTGAGGTCCGTTTACCGAAGATATTTCACCCTTTCCGGAAAAGTTCTCGGAAAGCATGCCGGAGCCCGGGACCTTACCGAGAAGGTGCTGAAAGAATGGTTCTATTATTTCTTCCAGTGTACCGAGTGCCGTCGCTGCTCCGTCTTCTGTCCTTATGGCATTGATACCTGCGAGATTACGATGATGGCTCGGGAGCTCCTCAATCTTCTGGGCTGCAATATCAATTGGGTGCTGGAACCGGCATCGAATTGTTACCGCACAGGAAATCATCTGGGCATTCCTCCGAATGCCTTCAAGTCAACCGTGGACTTTGCCGTGGACGAAGTCAAAGACATCACGGGGGTTCAGGTGGAAGTCCCCATCAACCGGAAAGGGGCTGAGATTCTCTTTGTCTCCCCTTCTGCCGACTATTTTGGCAGTCCTCATTGGTATACGTTTCTGGGTTACCTCCTCCTCTTTCACGAAATTGGCCTCGACTACACCTGGAGCTCTTATGCCTCGGAGGGAGGGAATTTTGGCTTCTTTCACTCCGCGGAGCTGGCCAAGCGGCTCAATGCCAAAATCTACAGCGAAGGCAAGAGGCTGGGAGTCAAATGGATCCTCGGGGGAGAGTGCGGTCACATGTGGAGGGTGATTCACCAATATATGGATACCTTCAACGGTCCCGCAGATTTTCTGGAGGCGCCTGTTTCCCCTATCACCAAAACGGCCTTTGACCATGCAAAATCGACCAAAATGGTCCACATCTGTGAATTTACGGCCGACCTGATCAAGAACAATCGATTGAAATTCGACCCGAGCAGAAACGCAAAATGGAAAGTGACCTACCACGATTCCTGTAACATCTCACGCGGCATGGGCCTGCTTGAGGAACCCCGGTTTATTCTCCGGAACGTGTGCCCGGAGTTTTACGAAATGCCGGAAAACACGATTCGGGAGAGGACTTTCTGCTGCGGGAGCGGCTCGGGGCTGGGCTCGGATGAAAATATGGAGATGCGTTTACGGGGGGGGTTCCCGAGAGCCAATGCGGTCAAGTATGTCCAGGGGGAGTATGGCGTGAATTTCCTGTCCTGTATCTGTGCCATTGACAAGGCAACCCTTCCTCCCCTTCTGGAATATTGGGTTCCCGGGGTGGAGGTAGGAGGCGTCCACGAGCTGGTCGGGAATGCTCTGGTCGTCAAAGGGGAAAAGGAAAGAACGACCAATCTTCGGGGTGAGCCCCTTGAGAACAAGGAGGGGGAAGATCATGTATGACGGCAGGAAGATCATTCCGGGGCTGATCCTCTTCCTCGGGTTAGTCACCTATCCGGTCTGGCATAATCTGGCAAGCGGGAAATCGAATTACGTCCCTAAACCCAAGCTTCCGGCCGACAAAAAGGAGTGTATCGAACCCAAGGAAGTCATTCGTATCAACCACAAGACGTTGCTCGAAGATTGGAGAAACTCGGTGGTTCGCAACGCCGGGAAGACGTACGTTGCCTACAATAAGAAAAAGTACACCATGAGTCTCAACCGCACCTGTATGAACTGCCACAAGGACAAGGCTGAGTTTTGCGACCAGTGTCACAATTATGCGGGCGTGACGAATAAATGCTGGGACTGCCACATTTATCCGAAACAGCTTGAGGAGAAACAATCGTAATGGATATCGATCGAAGAGGACTTCTGAAGGTTGCAGGATTAACCCTGCTCGGCCTTTCGGTCAAGCCCGGCTGGCAGGTCTTTTCGAAGGAAGAGCCGGCCGAGCCCTCTCCGGATGCGGAAACCTTGGCCCGGAAACGATGGGGGATGGGGATTTATGTCCGCAAATGCTGGAAAGAGGAGGGTTGCAGGGATTGCATCGACGCCTGCCACCGCATCCATAATGTGCCCG
>Ga0316628_100005386_pt1 | contig 10255 bp, 11 predicted proteins | sample OWC_Aug_M2_C1_D5_FD_207648 | JGI IMG/M metagenome (GOLD analysis project Ga0316628, IMG submission 207648) | Wetland soil microbial communities from Old Woman Creek delta, Ohio, United States - OWC_Aug_M2_C1_D5_C | ecosystem: Environmental > Terrestrial > Soil > Wetlands | place: USA: Ohio... | reverse complement strand
GCGCGAGTTCGTTGTCCGACGCCTCGCCGGCCGGGGTCACTTGGCCTCTTCGGTCAGCGATCTGGAGACCGCGGCGTCGAACTCCGCCGCCTGGTGCGGCGTCAGCACTGCGCGCATGGCGAGCACGTGCAGGATGGTCTCCTTCTGCAGCTCGCCCATGGCGTGGTGGAACCGGTCCACCGCCGCCTGCACCTCGGGCGTGTAGGCGTGCCTGGCCTGAATGGCGCGCGCCAGATCGGCGTTGGCGGCGCGCATTTCGGTGAGGAGGGCCTGCCTTCGAGCCTCGTGTTGTCGCTCGAGGCCCTCGATCCGACGTCGCTGGTCGGCGGTGAGGCGGAGCTTCTCGTGCAGGAGTTCGTGCAGCGGCGGCTCGGCCCGGAGGCGGTGGGCCACGTAGGAGGCGCCGGCCCAGGCCCCAACGCCCGCCAGGACGAGCGACAGGAGCATGGTGAGGACGAGGCTGCGGCCGACGCTCATCCGGCGCCTTCCAGCAGGGTGGAGGGAGCGAGTTGGGCGTCGGCGGCGAAGACCGAGGCCGGCTGCTGGCCTTGGACCTCCGCGGTGGCGACGAGGCCGCCAAGCACCACGCCGATCACGCTGGCCAGCCCCACCGCGGCCACCCGGGCGGGCCCCGCCATCCGCGCGATCCGCGTATCATCGCGCCGCCCAGAGATGCGGCTCAGGATGTCGGCCTCCATCCAATCCAGCCGGCGGTCGGTCGGCGCGGCGGCGAGGCTGGCGATCAGCTCGTCGAGGTCAGTCGTCATCTCGGGCGGAAACCTCGGTCATGGTTGCGGACTATAAGCGCAGGCGCGGCGGTGAGCCTAACGGCGGGCGCGCCCGTCACTCGGATCGGATCGCGACGACCTGGTTGTCCGAGGTCTGCAGCGTGAACCTCACCCTCTGGCCTGCCTTGGCGGCGCGCAAAGCCTCGGGCGACGCCTTGAAGGTCATGGTCATGGCGGGCCAGCCGAGCGCCGCGATCGGCGCGTGGTGGATGGTGATCGCACCGGCTTTCGCATCGACGGACTTGATCTGGCCCATCCCCTCGACCGTCTGGGCCGGAGCCGGGGCATCCCGGCCTGCCGGGCGGTCAGGCTCGTCGGGGTGGGCGGCGGCCGGAAGGGCGAGGGCGAGCGCCGCCGTGGCGGCCAGTGCGATCTTCATTGTCTGTCTCCTGGAACGGGGGCTTGCCGCCGCCTGCCGGGAACTACGTGTGGGGCGGCCAAATCCCTCATCCGGCCGAGGGAGGCGGCGTAATGCCAAGCCAGGAGACCGCCGCGAGCACGAGCACCCCGAGCGCCATCTCGACCCCGACGCTGGTCCGCAGGGCGTGCAGGGCGGGCAGGGAGTCGCGCCGATCCAGCCCTTCGGCGAGAGACGGCGTGTGGGCGAACCGGTTTCGCGCGGCCAGCGCAAGCATGGCCGCGAAGAGCGCGAGCTTGCCGCAGAGCAGCCAGCCGTAGGTCGTCTGCAGGAACGAGGGCAGGCCGTTCGGCCCGACGAGGAACCAGCTGTTCACGAGCCCGCTCGCCACGATGGCGGCGACGGCGGCGGAGCCTACGCACGCGAACCGGCGGAGCGCGTCATGCAGGTCGGAGGCCTCGTCGCGCGTGAGGCTTCCAGGGACGCGGAGCAGCAGGGCGAAGGCCGCGAGCGCCCCCAGCCAGACGCCCGCCCCCAACAGGTGGACTAGGTCGGCCGCCAGGTGGATCAGGCCGGCGCCGCCTTCGTCGGCGGCCCCGTGGCCGGTCCAGGCGAAGCTGGCCAGGGCGACGCCGCCGCTGGACGCCAGCACCAGCCAGAGCGGCCGGCCCGGCCGCAGGACCAAGGTCGCCGCGGCCGCGGTCAGCGCAGCCCCGAAGCGGGCGAGGATCGCGTAGCCCACGGCGCTCTCCAGCAGCACGCTGCGCAACAGCTCCGGGTCCGACGCCGCGGCGGGGTCGCCCGCCATCAGCCCGGTCTGGACCATCCAATAGCCGCCCGCGCCGGAGGCGAGGAGCAGCGCCGACCCGATCGCGAGCGCGCGCGGCCTGCGGCCCCGCGCCGCGGCGGCGGACGGGGCGTAGGCCAGGAAGAGCGGTGTTCCGAAGAGCGAGGCCGCGGCCAGGTACTGCGCCAGCCGCGCCAGCGTGACCCAAGCCTCCATTGTCAATGCACGGAGAAGCTGAGCTGTCCTTCCACGCGGTGGGTGTCGGCCGTGACCGCGTGCCAGCGCACCTGGTAGGCGCCGGCGGCGAGCGGAGTCGCCGGTATGGCTGTCATGGTCTTGCCGCTCACGCTCACCTTCGCCGGCACGGCCATGTTGTTCATGGCGGGCATGGTGATGGCGAGGCCGGAGAATTTCGGCTGCAGCGGTTCGGTGAAGGTCAGCACGATCTCCTTCGGCGCGGGCACCGCCGCGTTGGCGGCCGGGGTGGAGGCCGTCAGGTGGGCGTGAGCGGCGGCCTCTCCGGCGGCGGCGAGGGCGCCGCAGGCGGCGAGGATGGCGAGGGTGCGATGCATGATGGTCTCCCGAATGACCATTGGGCTACGCGCGGGCGTGGCCCGATCCCTCATCTGTCCTGTGATTCTTGCGCCCGCCTCGGCGCGTGAGGATTTTCGTCGGCGTGGCTGCGTAACACCAGTCGACCTTCCGGGACGGATCGCCGAAGCCCTGTCCCTGCCGCCGGCCGCCCAGGCGACTGGGCGCTGGACGCCGCTGGTCCACGGATCGATCTGCCGTTTCGACGCTGCATTCGGCAAATCGGTGTTGGGCGAGGGCGTCAATTGGCAGGTTGCGCTTCGGCGCCTCGCTATCGTTCCTCAATAGGCCTGGAGCGCGGGTCCCGGGAACCTGGGAGGGGTGCGATGAAGCACATTTCGAAAACCATCCGGATCGCGGCGGCAGGAGCCGTCGTCTCCAGCCTGGGCTTGGCCTCCGCGGCCTGCGCGCACGCGATATGGTTCGCGCCGCGCGCCACCCATACCGCCCTGATCTACGGGATCGGTGGAGACGACCTGGACATGGTCAAGCGCTTCGACCTGGTGCAGCAGGTCCACGCCTACGACGCCCAGATGAAGCCCGTGGCCGCCAAGCTGACCGTGGCGGGCCCGCTGGCGCTCGTGGATTCCCAAGAGGATCCCGCCCTCGTGAGCGCGGTCATGTACAACAAGGTCTGGAGCAAGCCCCGCAATGGCGGCGAATGGGTGGAGGGCGGGCGGGACGTCGTGCCCGACGCGCTGGTGAGCGAGAAGAACTACAAGTTCACGGTCTACGTCCGGCGCCCCTTGAGCGGGCCGATCCCGGCGCTGCCCGACCAGCTCCTGCAGATCGTGCCCGTCGGCAAGATCCCGGAGACGAAGGGCGCGCCGCTGAAGCTGAAGGTGCTGCTGCGCGGAAAGCCGGTTGCCGGCGTCAAGGTGCTCACCGATTTCGTCAACGACCCCGACGCCACGCCGCTGAAGACGGGTCCCGACGGCGCCGTGACGGTGAAGGTGCGCAACCAGGGCCTCAACGTAATCAATGCGGTCACCACCGTGCCCAGCGATGAGCCGAAGCGGATCGACCATCTCGAGTACGAGGCGACCCTGTCGTTCGCTTTGGGTCACAAACCGGAATAGGCGCGCGTCAGCGACGCACAGGAGGCTCCGATGACGGTCGGCGCGGAAACCCTATCGGCCCAACCGGCGGCGCAGGCGTCCGCGGTCCCGCAAGTCGTCGCCCGAACCCGCCTGCAGAACATCGACGCCCTGCGGGGGGTCGTGATGCTCTTCATGCTGGTCGACCATATCCGCGAGGCCTTCTACGCGCACCACGCCGTGACCGACCCGATGAGCGCGCTCACCATGGAGCCCGCGCTCTTCTTCACCCGGATCACCAGCCAGCTCTGCGCGCCGGTGTTCGTGTTCCTGACGGGCCTCTCGGCTTATCTGTACGGCCAGTCCCACACGAAGCGTGAGACATCCCTCTTCCTATTGAAGCGGGGCGCCTTCCTCGTGTTGCTCGAGCTCACCGTGGTGGGCTTCGCCTGGGCGGCGCAGACGCTGCCGCCGACCTTCTGGCTGCAGGTGATCTGGGCCATCGGCCTTTGCATGATCATTCTCGCTGGCCTGATCCACCTGCCAAGGCGTTGGCAGTTGGGCCTGGGCGCCTTCATCGTCTGCGCTCACAACCTGCTCGATCCGATCGTCTTGACCGCACAGTCGCCGTTCTTCGTTCCGTGGGCCATCCTGCACCAGCGGTCCGTGATCGAGCTCGGCGGGGGGATGGTTGCGAAGACCACCTATCCCATCCTGCCGTGGATCGGGGTGATCGTGCTGGGCTATGCCGTGGGGCCGTGGTTCGCGCGCGGCAGCGACCCCGACGCACGCCGCGGGCGGCTCCTCGCGTGGGGCTTCGGCCTCCTGGCCGGCTTCGTGATCCTGCGGTTCCTGAACGTCTACGGGGACAAGCCCTGGGTCCACACGGGGGACGCGCTTCGCACGACGATGAGCTTCCTGGCGCTCACCAAGTATCCGCCGTCGCTGCTCTTCTTGATGCCGACGATCGGCGCCGGTTTCCTCCTGCTCGCGGCCTTCGAGCGGCTCGACGACCAGAAGCCGGTGGCGTGGCTCGCCCTGCTGGGCGGGGCGCCGATGTTCTTCTATATCCTGCACCTCTACGTGCTGAAGGGGCTCTACTTCGGCGCCGTCGCCCTCTGGGGCCTCAACAAGGGGGCCTATTTCGGCTTCGATCATGTGTCGGCGATCTGGCTGACGGCCGCCGTTCTGGCGCTGGTGCTCTATTTTCCCGCTCGCGCTTTCGCGCAGTTCAAGCAGCGCCGCCGTGACCTCTGGTGGCCGCGCTACCTCTGAACGCGGCGCTGCTCCTCCCCCCAGCGCGATCCTCGCGAGCCGCGGTCCGCTTCAACCCCGCGTAGCAGTCCGCATTTTGTGCGGATAATAGCGTCACTACCGAATTTTCGGCCGCCCCGAACTGCGCATTTGCGCCAAAATACGCAAATCAAAGGCGGAGTATTTGCTTGGCGGACGAGGAGTTCGCGTCGCGACCGGCATGAGATTTGGCGAAGGGGCCGGCCTCTGCTTGGGCGGCGGCAGTAACTAGAAGTGCAGCGTCTCAAGAACTTCTCACGCCAAGGAAACGCAAAAGGGGGTCTCCAATGTCCACGCCTGCAGGGCTTCGCCTGGCGCTCCTATCCGGAGCCGCCTTCTTGTTCATGGCTCCGGCGGCGCTCGCCGCCGACGCAGGGTCGACTGTCGAAGAACTCGTGGTGCTCGCACAGCGGCAGCAGTACCGCGGCGACGTCCCCCTGCAGGAGCTTCCGCAGAACGTCGCGGTCGTCAGCTCCGAACTCCTGAAGAACGCCAACATCACCACCCTCGACTCCGCCGTCGAGCTGGTCAGTGGCGTCGAGCATCAGAACAACTTCGGCGGCCTGTGGAACGCCTTCGCCATCCGCGGCTTCGTCGGCGACCCGAACCTCCCGAGCGGCTACCTGATCAACGGCTTCACCAGCGGCCGCGGGTTCTCCGGACCGCGCGACACCTCCGATGTCGAGCGGATCGAAGTCCTGAAGGGCCCGAGCTCGGCCCTGTTCGGGCGCGGCGAGCCGGGCGGCGCGATCAACATCATCACCAAGAAGCCGCTGTTCACGCCGCAGGGCTACGTTTCGGTCTCGGGGGGTCGCTACGACACCTGGCGCGGCGAGGGCGACTACACGGCCCCGCTCGGCGAGGCGCTGGCGTTTCGGATCACCGGCGCCTACGAAGAGGGCGACAGCTTCCGCGACACGATCCACTACAAGAAGGCGGTGGTCACGCCGTCGTTCCTGCTCAAGATCGACCCTTCCACGACCCTCACCTACGAGCTTTCGGCCTCGCACCAGGAGGTCCCCTTCGACCGCGGCGTCCTGGCGGTGAACGGTGTGCTCGGCACGGTTCCGGTCTCGCGCTTCCTCGGCGAGCCGGGCGACGGTCCGATCAAGACGAACGGGCTCAGCCATCAGCTTCAGCTCAACCATCAGTTCAACGCCGACTGGACCGTGCTGATCGGGGCCGACTACCTGACCACTCAGCTGAAGGGCTTCTCGACCGAGGCCGAGCTCACCCATCCGCGTCAGATGCTGTTCGTGGACGGGCAGACGCTGTCGCGCCAGCGCCGCTACCGCGACTGGTCCACCAACGACACGGTGGTCCGGGCCGAGGTCGACGGCCGCCTCGAGACCGGACCGTTCATGCACCACCTGCTCATCGGCGTAGACGACGAGCAGCTCCACCTGCACCAGGTGCAGATGCGCTTCCGCCCGCCGCTGGTGAGCTCGAATCCGACCCTGGCGCAGGACAACGCGATCAACATCTTCGACCCGGTCTACGGCAACCTGCCCGCGGTGGGTCCGTTCTGGGACTTCTTCGAGCGCCAGAAGGCCTGGGGCGCCTATTTCCAGGACCAAATCGACCTGACCAGCGAGCTGAAGTTCCGGGCCGGCATCCGCTACGACAAATACAAGCAGCGGATCCTCAACCGGCTCACGGGCCAGGTGACCGGCCAGGAGGTCAGCGCCACGGACCCGCAGTTCGGCCTGGTCTATGCGCCGAGCAAGCTGCTCTCCTTCTACGTGGCCTACGGCAAAGGATTCCGTCCGAACAGCGGCCAGGACGTGAACAACGTCCCGTTCGGCCCGGAGCGGACCAAGTCGTATGAGGTGGGCGCGAAGTTCCGCACCCCCGGCGAGCTCCTCGAGGGCACCCTCGCCATCTACAAGATGAAGAAGTCCGGCATCATCACCGCCGACCCGGTGAACGCCGGCTTCTCGATCGCGATCGGCGAGGCGGACAGCAAGGGCGTGGAGCTCGACCTCGACGGCGTGCTGCCGGGCAAGCTCCAGTACTGGTTCTCCTACGCCTACACCGACGCGAAAATGGCGAACGCCATCCTTGACCCCGACTTCGCGCTGCCGGTGCCCGCGGGTGCGCCGCTGCTCGGCATCCCGAAGCACAGCGCCAACCTGACGGTCTTCCGCGACTTCACGCTGGGCGACGACCACACGCTGACCGTCGGCGGCGGAGCCTTCTATGTCTCCCACCGGCTCGGCGAGACGGGCACGACGTTCATGCTGCCCGGCTACACGCTCGTAAAGTTGTTCGGGTCCTACGAGCTGACGCCGCAGCTGAAGATCTCGGCCGAGGTCAACAACCTGTTCGACAAGACCTACTATCCGGCTTCGTACTCGCGCCTGTGGATCCTCCCCGGCACGCCCCGCACCTTCACGTTGAAAGCAACCTACAGCTTCCGATGATTGACCGGAGGCGTGTCCTCCCTGGACCGCCGGCTTCCCCAACGCCGGCGGTCCTGATTTCTTTCGTAAGCGTCGGGGAAGCCGATGCCGAGCAAACGCCTCCTGCTGACCGTCCACCGCTGGTGCGGCTTGGCCGCGTGCCTCTGGGTCCTTGTGCAGGCGCTCACAGGCTCGGCGCTGCTGTTCCGGCAGGAACTGGCGAGAAGCCTCGATCCCGACGGCATGGTCCGCCACACCGTCTCGGGCGAGGCGCCGCTGAGCGCCGTGCTGCAGTCGCTTCGGTCGCGGTATCCGGGCTACGAGATCCAGCGGGTGGTCTGGCCGCAGCAGAAGGACGACGTCTATTTCGCGCACATGGTTGACGCCCAGGGAGACGTTGTCTTCGCCTCTGTCGACCCTGGCGACGCCCGGATCCTCAGGGCCGGAGGGCTCTGGTCGTTCCCGACGGAGGCGCTCCTCGCCATCCACTTCCGCCTCGTGACCGGAAAGGCCGGCTTGGCCCTGGTGCTCCTCGGAGCCCTCTCGATCCTGACGCTCGCGGCGAGCGGCTGGGTCTATTGGCTGCCGAGGAAGGGCCGGGTGCTCAAGGGCCTTCAGATCGGATGGAGCCTGCCCGGCCGGCTGCTTCTGCGGCAACTTCACCGCACTACCGGGCTGGCCGTATCGCTGATCGCGGCGGTCAGCATCGTCACGGGCGTGCTGGTCGGGTCCGAGTACATGATCGAGCCGGGACCGCTCACCTCCACCTCGCCGTCACCCGGCGGCCCCGGCCCGCTGGCGGGGGTCGACGAGGCTCTCTCCGCCGCCCGAGCGCTTCATCCGACGCAGGGAATGCGTGACGTCCGCATGCCGAAGGCCGGGGTCTTCAAGGCCTTCTTCTGGGCGCCCGATCGTAGCGCCCTGGCGGTCGACACGGTGCAGGCGTCCTTGCCGGAGGGCCATGTGACGGCGGTGCGGCCGGCCCGGGAGGACCGGAGCCTCTGGGTCACCTTCCTGCCGATCCACACCGGCGAGGCGTTCGGCCTGACGGGACGGCTCATCCTGCTGTTCGGCGGATTGGGACTCGTGGCGCTCGCCGTGACCGGGCCCCTCATGTGGGCGCAAAAGCGGTCATGAGCTTCCTCTACAAGGGCGATCCGGCGCGCGGCCGGGTCTGGCGCGAGATCTTCGAGGCCGAGGCGCCGCACCTCGGCTTCCGCATGTGGCCTGATCTGGGCGACGCGAACGATGTCCGCTTCCTGGCCGCCTGGCAGGCGCCATGGGACGTCGTTTCGGAGCTGCCGGCCCTGGAGGTGCTGTTCTCGCTGGGCGCCGGTGTCGACCAGCTCGACCTCGACCAGCTCCCCGACCGCCTCGAACTCGTCCGCCTCGTCGATCCCGGCATCATCGCCGGCATGGCCGAGTACGTGGCCTTCGCGGTGCTCGCGCTGCACCGGGACGCGCCAGCCTATATCGAAGACCAGCGGCGCGGGGTCTGGGCCCCGCGGACATCAGTGCTGGCCGACGCTCGAACCGTAGGCGTCATGGGCCTGGGCGAGCTGGGTCGCGCCGCGCTCGAAGCCTTGCGTCCGTTCGGCTTTCGACTGCGCGGGTGGAGCCGCTCGCCAAAGGCCATGGCTGGCGTCGACTGCCACTGCGGCGCGCAGGGGCTGGACGCCTTCCTCGACGGATGCGAGATCCTCGTGTGCCTGCTGCCGCTGACGCCGGAGACCCGCGGCATTCTATGCCGTGATCTGTTCGCACGCCTGTCCACCGGGGCGAGGCTCGTGAACGCGGCGCGAGGCGGACATCTCGTCGAAGCCGACCTCCTCGACGCCTTGCGCACCGGTCAGATCTCGGCCGCCGTGCTTGATGTCGCGAACCAGGAGCCGCCGCCGGCGGGACATCCGTTCTACTCGGAGCCGCGCATCCTGATGACGCCCCACGTGGCCGCCATGACGCATCCCCACACCGCGGCGCGGGTGGTGATCAGGAATCTCGCCCGGCGCGCGGCCGGCGAGCCGATGGAGGGCCTCGTCTCGCGCGAGCGGGGGTATTGAGTCTGCGGCAAGCTGTGCCGAATGTTCTTCCGAGAAAGGCGTTTTTATGCGTCCCCGCCGGGCTGATCAGGCGCTTCTGTCGGTCTCCGCGTGGCCAGATTTCGCAGGGCCGCCGCGCCCGATGACCGCGCGCCGACCTATACTCGTTTCAGGACCGACAGCTGGAAGCCTCGCCCATGACCGCCTTCAGGCCCAAGTTCATCACCTTCGACTGCTATGGCACGCTCACCAACTTCCGCGTCGGCGAGATGGGCCGCGAGTTCTTCGCCGACCGCGTGCCCGCGGAGAAGATGGACGCCTGCCTCAAGGACTTCACGGCCTACCGGCTGGACGAGGTGCTGGGCGCCTGGAAGCCCTACTCCGAGGTGCTCCACAACGCGGTGGAGCGGACCTGCCGGCTGTGGGGCATCGAGTTCCGCCCCGAAGAACCCCGGCGGATCTACGAGGCGGTGCCGACCTGGGGCCCCCACCCGGACGTGCCGGAAGGCTTGTCACGGGTCGCCAAGGAGATTCCGCTGGTGATCCTCTCCAACGCCCAGAACGACCAGATCCACAAGAACGTCGCCCTGCTGGGCGCGCCGTTCGCCCACGTGTTCACCGCCCAGGACGCCCAGGCCTACAAGCCGCGGCTGCGGGCCTTCGAGCACATGTTCGACCAGCTGGGCTGCCGGCCGGAAGAGTGCATGCACGTCTCCTCCAGCTTCCGATACGACCACATGTCGGCCTTCGACATGCATTACGGCGCGCGCGTGTTCGTGGCTCGCGGGCACGAGCCCTCGAACCCCTACTACTGCACGCACGAGATCAAGGACATCGGCGGCTTGGCAGGCGTTGTAGGCCTCACGCCGACCCACGCATGACGCCGGCGCCGTACCCCGTTCCGCCGCTGGACGCCGGGTGTCGGACGAAGGACCGCCTGCACTGATGGACGGAGCGCCG
>Ga0316628_100005385_pt1 | contig 10255 bp, 9 predicted proteins | sample OWC_Aug_M2_C1_D5_FD_207648 | JGI IMG/M metagenome (GOLD analysis project Ga0316628, IMG submission 207648) | Wetland soil microbial communities from Old Woman Creek delta, Ohio, United States - OWC_Aug_M2_C1_D5_C | ecosystem: Environmental > Terrestrial > Soil > Wetlands | place: USA: Ohio... | reverse complement strand
CAGCTGGTCGAGGCGACGAATGGGCGAGTCGCGCGCCACCACCAGCAGGCCGCGCGCACCGCCGGAATAACGCACCATCGGCACATAGCCCTGATCAATCTGCGCCACGCGCGCAAAATGCGCCGCAGTGATCACCACATCGTACCGGCCGTGACGGGTGTTTTCGAAGAACGTCCTGAAATCGGGTGCGGTATAGACTTCCACCTCGCGGCCGAGGCCCTGCTGCAGAAAGTCGCGCAGCGGCTGGTGTTCGGCAATCAGGGAGCGGGTGGGAAGGTAAGGCAGCACACCGATCTGCAGGGGTCTATCGGCTGCCGCCCTTGCGGCTGACCCCAGGACGGCGATGCCGATGATCAGTCCGCTTGCGACGAGCGTGCGCAGCCTGAACATGAAGCGAATCCTGTCGCGACGAGGTGTCCCATCCTAGCACGCGGCACGGGCGGCGCACCCGGCTTCGGGAGCACAATCCCGCGGGCCGGCAAGCGGCCGCCGCGTTCCCGCCGGGACGGGTCTATCCGCTCAGCGATCCTCCGGTTCGGACACGGCGCAAGCCACCAGCAGCATTTGCCTCTGTCGGGCGCGCGATCTCGGTGAAATCGATGCTGATGCGATCGCCGGCGACCGGCCGGAACAGCTGGCTGGCAAATGCGACGTGATCGGGATGGTCGTGGTAGCTCTCGATCACCTTTTCGTGGACAAATTCGACCAGCCAGCAGAAACGAAACCTGGGGTTTTGCGGAACCGCCCAGCCGGTGAATACCCGCCGCACGCCCGGGATCCGGCTCAGGATTTCACGGCCGCGCGCCATCATGGCTTCGACCTGATCGTCGCTCGCACCCTCGACGTTGTAGACGATGACATGCTGCACCGGCTGCCAGGCCCGGCACTGCACCTGTACTTCGGCGGCGCGGCCAGCGGACCCCCAGCGGTGCAGGCAGCGCTCCACCCCGGCCTGCATTGCGGCGCGCACCTCCTGCGCCAGGGCACTGAAGCCGGCGTGCGCATCCTTGCGCTTGCTCGCCCGCAGACACCCGCCCACCACCTCCTCGAGCAGCGCGTCGAAACTGACCCGGGCAATTCCGTGCTGAATCAGCTTGTGGCAGTGCTCGTCAGCGAAGCCGCTATCGGCATGAATCGCGAGCGGAATCCGCACCGCCTCGTTTATGCGCTTGAGCCGCTCGACGTCCAGCTTCAGCCGGCCACGCGACCGGCCGTTGCCCGAACCGATCGAAACGGCCAGGCAATCCACGCGCGTGCGCTCCACGAATGCCCTGGCCTCTTCCACTGCCGTGTACACGCTCTCGCCCGCCTGCGGTCCGGCCGCGTTACCGTCCGTGCCGGTCCGGCCCAGCTCGCCCTCGACCAGCACGCCACAGGCATGGGCAACCTCGACGAGGCGCCGCGTATGCGCAACATTGGCCGGAAACGATTCGTGCGCCGCCGCGGCACGAACCCCGTTGCAACCACGATTGATCGCCCGCACCGTCGACTCGAGCGTCCCGCCACGGTCAAAATGCAGTGCCACCGGCACCGTGGCGCGCTGCGCCGCGCGCTCGGCCGCGGCAGCCACGAGCTCGAAGTCAGCGTGTCCCGGGCGCGATTCAGCAAGGTTCAGGATCACCGGCGACCGGGCCTGTTCGGCCGCGGCCAGAGCGGCTTCGATGCAGTCGAGATTGGCGGCGCTGAAGCTGCCAACCGCGTAATGGTTGCGGTAGGCGTGATTCAGCAAGTCTTGCATGTCGACCCAGGGCATGGCGGCACCTCAAGAATGTAACGCTAACGTCTCCCGCAATTCCGGCCGGCTTCAGGCACTTTCATCATCCTCGTCGTCCATGCCGGAACCCGCATCAAGATCCGCGTCGTGGCGCGCGATCGCGCGCCCGAGATCGGTGAGCGAATCGTGCAACAGCGCCAGCACCGGCTCGCGGGTCTCGGCGTGGCGCTGCTCCAGATCGGCCTGCAGCGCCGCCAGCCGATCGAGCCACTGGCCCTGCGGATCGATCGGGCCGGTCGCCCAGCCGACCATATCGGCCAGCGCCTGAATCTCGCGTGCCAACGCCTCGTTGCGCGCCGGCGTTCCGCCGGTTTCGGCAACGGCACTGACGGCCCGTAACAGCTCGCTGAGATTCACGTCGTCCGCCCTCGCGTCACCAACTCAGGCCTGATCCTGGTCGAGTCGGCCTTCGCTGAACACGCGGCTGGCCAGCACGTCCTCGGCCTCGAGTGTCATCAGGTCGTCCTTGGAGAGCGGCCGGCCACGCCGACCGAACAGGCGATTGGCCTGGCGCAGGCGCGCGCGGTCGAGGGCGTTGCGCACCGAACGCGCATTGGAGAAGTGCTCCATCTTCATGCGCAGCGCCAGATACTCGGTAAACGCCCGCTCGGCCTCAGCGCTGAAGCGGTAGTTCTGGCTCGCGAGCATGAGCTTCGCGATGGCCAGCAGTTCCTCCGGACGGTAGTCCGGAAAATCGATGTGGTGGGCGATGCGCGAGCGCATGCCGGGGTTGCTCTGGAAAAAGCGATCCATCTTGTCCTTGTAACCGGCGAGAATCACCACCAGATCATCGCGGTTGTTCTCCATCACCTGCAGCAGGATTTCGATGGATTCCTGGCCGTAGTCGCGTTCGTTCTCCGGCTTGTAGAGGTAGTAGGCCTCGTCGATGAACAGCACGCCGCCCATCGCCTTCTTGATGACCTCCTTGGTCTTGGGCGCCGTGTGACCGATGTACTGGCCGACCAGGTCGTCGCGCGTGACCGTAACCAGATGACCCTCGCGCACGTAGCCAAGGCGCTTGAGGATCTCTCCCATGCGCATCGCCACCGTGGTCTTGCCGGTGCCGGGGTTGCCGGTGAAACACATGTGCAGCGTCGGCGTCTCCGAAGTGAGCGCGAACTGCCTGCGCAGTCGGTCGACCAGCAGCAGGGCCGCAATCTCGCGGATGCGCGTTTTGACGGGAACGAGCCCAACCAGCTCGCGGTCGAGCTTGTCGAGTATCTCCTGAATGTTTGAAGACCGGAACTCGGCCTCGAGATCGACCTTGTCAGTGTCCGGGACGGTCTTGTGCTGTGCCTCGCTCATGGTGACTTCCGTCGGTGCAAAAACCCGGGAGGCGCGGTCGCGCCTCCCGGTACTGGCTTCAGCCGATCAATACCGCTCCATCTCCGGCTTGTCGGTGGCGTAGGAATGCACGGTGTACCGCATCATGCGTCCGTCAACTTCCTGGCGCACCAGACCGAAACCCGGCTCCTTCTTCGGCCGGTTGACGAGATACGACATGCGCGGGGATTCCACGCCACGGGTGCTGTCGAACGCCGTCACCCGGATGTAGTGGTTGGGGAAGGTCTTGCGGCAGTTGTTGATCTCCATGAGGATGCCGGCCGGGTCCTTGAGGTCGAACATCGGCATGCCGAACATCTCCCAGTAGGTGTTGCGCGGGTGCGGGTCGTCGGTGTACTCGACGTTCACTGCCCAGCCGTGCTTGAGCGCGTACTTGATCTGCGCGGTGATCTGCGCGTCGGTCAGGTCCGGCAGGAACGAGAACTGTCCCTGCGTCAGACGGTTGCCTGGATTGGTCATCATCGTGGTATCTCCTTCCGAATTGCGTTAGGCGCTGGCCGTGGTGGTCGGTACGAAGTCCGCCGTGTCCGTCGACTCGTAGTTGAAGCTGATGTCCTTCCACGTATCGAGCGCGGCCTTGAGCGGCGAGCAGGTCTTGGCGGCCTGCTCGAGGATCTGCGGACCTTCCTTGAGGTAGTCGCGACCTTCGTTGCGCGCCTGGATCATGGCTTCGAGTGCCACACGGTTGGCAGTCGCGCCGGCCTGGATGCCCTGCGGGTGACCGATGGTGCCGCCGCCGAACTGCAACACCACGTCCTCACCGAGGTAATGGATCAGCTGGTGCATCTGCCCGGCATGGATGCCGCCCGAGGCAACCGGCATGACCTTGTTGAGCGACGCCCAGTCCTGGTCGAAGAACAGCCCATGCTCGAGGCTGGTCGGCGTGTGGGTCTCGCGCAGCGTGTCATAGAAGCCCTTGATCATGAGCGGATCGCCTTCCAGCTTGCCGACCACGGTGCCGGCGTGGATGTGGTCCACACCCGCCATGCGCATCCACTTGCAGATCACGCGGAAGTTCATACCGTGATTCTTCTGGCGCGAGTAGGTCGAATTGCCGGCGCGGTGCAGATGCAGAATCATGTCGTTCTTGCGCGCCCACTTGGCCATGGTCTGGATCGCGGTGTAGCCGATCACCAGGTCGATCATGACGATGATTGACCCGAGGCTTTTCGCGAACTCGGCGCGCTCGATCATTTCGTCCATGGTCGCGGCGGTGACGTTGAGGTAATGACCCTTCACCTCGCCGGTGGCCGCGGACGCCTTGTTCACGGCTTCCATGCAGTACAGGAACCGGTCGCGCCAGTGCATGAACGGCTGGCTGTTGATGTTCTCGTCGTCCTTCACGAAGTCGAGACCGCCCTTCAGCGCCTCGTACACCACACGGCCGTAGTTGCGACCGGACAGACCGAGCTTCGGCTTGGTCGTGGCACCGAGCAGCGGACGGCCGAACTTGTCCATGCGCTCGCGTTCCACGACGATACCGGTGGCCGGGCCCTGAAAGGTCTTCAGGTAGGCAACGGGGATGCGCATGTCCTCGAGACGCAGCGCCTTTACCGCCTTGAAGCCGAACACGTTGCCGATGATCGAGGCCGTGAGGTTGGCGATCGAACCACCCTCGAACAGGTCGAGGTCATAGGCGATGTAGGCAAAATACTGGGCGTCGGTCTTGGTGCCCTCGCCGGTGTTCGGCACCGGGTCGACACGATAGGCCTTGGCGCGATAGAGCTCGCACGCGGTCAGGCGGTCGGTCCAGACCACGGTCCAGGTGGCCGTGGACGATTCGCCGGCAACGGCGGCCGCGGCTTCTTCCGGATCCACGCCGGCCTGCGGGGTGATGCGGAACAGCGCGATGACATCGGTGTCCTTCGGTTTGTAGTCGGGCTCCCAATAGCCCATTTTCTTGTACGGGATAACGCCGGACTTGTAGCGTTCCTTCCCTTCCTTGATCGTTTCGTTCTTGCCCATGACTGCCTCCGGGATGTGGTTTTTCGGGTGACGGCGAATCCGCACTTGCCCGTTCTTCGCCGGAGTATCCCCGCGCGTTGAAAGGGTTTCATGTCAGTACGTGCGACGCATGCTGAAGCAAGGCACCCATCGATAACAGTCAAATCTTTCTATATTCTGAATAGATAACGATCTATCGTCCGTATCCGAGGAGGGGCCAATGCGTCACAGTACCTTGCGACAGCTCGAAGTGTTCGAGGCCATCGCGCGCCTCGGCAGTTTCACGCGCGCCGCCGAAGAGCTGTTTCTCACCCAGCCCACGGTCTCGATGCAGATCAAGAAGCTCGCGGATGCGGTCGGCATGCCGTTGTTCGAGCAGGTCGGCAAGAAGGTCTATCTCACCGATGCCGGACGCGCGCTGCACACGTTCACGCGCGAGCTGCTCGATCACTTCGCGCGTTTCGAGATGACGCTTGCCGACATGAAGGGACTGAAACAGGGCACGCTCCGGCTCGCCGTGGTCACGACCGCCAAGTATTTCGCGCCGCGCCTGCTCGGTCCGTTCTGTCAGAAGTACCCGGGCATCGATGTGTCACTCAAGGTCTCCAACCGCGAACGCGTGCTCGAGCGCCTGGCCGATAACGAGGACCATCTCTACATCCTCGGTCAGCCGCCCGAGGGACTCGACGTCGTGGCCGAGCCGTTCCTGGAGAACCCGCTGGTGGTGCTGGCACCGGTCGCGCACGCACTCGCGGGCCAGAAGAAGATCCCGCTCCGGCGCCTGGCCGAGGAACCGTTGCTGATGCGCGAACCCGGATCGGGCACGCGCGCCGCGGCCGAGCGGCTGTTTGCCGAGCACGGTCTGAGCATGAAAGTGCGCATGGAACTGGGCAGCAATGAGGCGATCAAGCAGGCGATCGTCGGCGGCCTCGGGGTATCGGTGCTGTCGCAGCACACGCTGGCGCTGGACGCGCCGATGGGCCAGCTGGCGGTGCTCGACGTCGAGGGTTTCCCGATCACCCGTCACTGGTACGTGGCCTATCCCGCGGGCCGCCAGTTGTCGATCGTGGCGCGCACCTTTCTGGAATACCTCAAGCAGGCCCCGAAGCTGACCGCGGGCCTGCCCTGCCACCACGCCGAGATCGGAGAGTGTCCGCTGCTGCCGGAGCGGCCCGCACGCCGCAAGCCGTCGAGCGGCTGAGGCACTCTGCTGGCGACAGGAATCGGCGTTGCGCTGCCGATTCAACTTTCACCCGCTTCCGCGAGTTCCGGCTCCTTGGCCTCGACCCGGCCCTGCTAGCGCGTCAGCCCGGCATACAACATCGGCAGCCGTTCCGGCAGGCGATTCACGTCGTCGACGACCATATAGCCCTTCGGTCCGAAGATGCGCGCGACGTAATCGTCGGCATTGGGATCGAGAGTAAGACAGAACGTGCGCACGCCGCGGGTCGCCAGTTCCTCGACCGCCTTCTTGGTGTCGTGGCGCAGGTACTGCGGATCGCGCACGTCGATATCGGCGGGTTCGCCGTCGGTGACCAGCAGTATCAGTTTCTTCTGTTCCGGCTGCTTGAGCAGGAACGACGCGGCATGGCGCAGCGCTGCGCCCATGCGCGTCGACAGGCCGCCCTGCATACCGGCCAGCTTCGCCTTGACGTCGTCGTCGTACGAATCCTTGAAGTCCTTGAAGCGGTAGTACTCGACATCGTGACGACCGTCGGAGGCGAAGCCATGGATCGCGAACGGATCGCCGACGCGGTCGATCGCCCAGGACAGGAGCGAGGTCGCCTCACGCGCCAGCTGGATCACCGACTTGTCCGAATCGCCGAGCTTCTCGTTGGTCGATTCGGACAGGTCGAGCAGCACGACCAGCGCCAGGTCGCGCACCTTGCGCTCGATGCGGATATTGATGCGCGGATCCGGCATCTGACCCATGCGGATGTCGATCATGGCGCGAATCGCGGCGTTCAGGTCAATCTCTTCGCCGTCTTCCTGGCGGCGGAAGCGCTGCACGCCCTCCGGCTGCATGGCATCGATAATGTGCCGCAGGCGCGAGGCCACCGGCCGGTTTTCGGTCAGGATCCGGTCGATGTCGGCCGGATCGCCCTTTTTCTGGCGCTTCTCCAGCACCGTCACCCAGCCCGGGCGGTGCAGCTGCACGTTGTAATCCCATTCCTGGTAGTGATACGGCTCGCTGACCGGCTCCTTGCCTTCGAGTTCGTTGATGGTCACGCCTTCCTGGTCAAGGTAAAACGGCGTGTTCAGCACCCAGATTTCCTGGGCATCGTCGCCGGCCAGCTCGCAATCGAGCTCGTTGACCATTTCCATGGCCGTGACGTACTTCCGCACCTGTTTCGGCGCCGGCACGTACTCGGCCTCGTGCCAGGCGATTTCGTCGCTCGCCCAGCAGTAGCGGTTGTCATCGCGGTAGGGAATCGCCATGGACTCGAGCACGCGCAGGCTCGGGACGCTGCCGCGCTCGCCGAGCCGGTTGTAAAGCGTGACGCCCAGATCCCATGACAACTGATTGTCATCGGGACGCTTTGCAAACCCTTCGCGGAACGCGGCGGCCATCTCCTGAATGAGGCTGTCGTCATCGTGGTAGTTCTCGTCGAGCAGCGCATAGGCCAGGCGCTCGAGAAGCCCCACCACCGGTGCGGTCGGGCAACTCACTTCGCGCACCTTGGCATGGAACGCCGACCACATCTGCTTCATGCCCGGGAACTCGCGGATCGCGAGCGCCTCGACACGCGCGTCCTCGAACAGGCCGATGACGAACATCTGCGCCGGGTTGAGCTGCTCCATGGACAGCGGCCGGGTGGTGTAAACGAGATGCGCCGCGGCATGCGCGGCGGTCGCACGGTACAGGTCCTTGCCAGTTGTGCCGGCGGCCGCTTCCGACGTCCTGTCTCCAGCGGCATTCGCACCTCCCTGTGCAGCAAAGTCGTCGAACGCATCCGGCATGTGAATGACGCGCGTTTCGATGAATGGCTTGTAGCCCTCGCGGGTCTCGTAGTCGCCCGAGGTCGGACGCATGAAGAAGTCACGGCCCCAGAAGGCGCGCAGGTAGAAATTGAGCTTGCGCTGGTTGTCGATGAACAGCGTGCCGCGCCGCTCCTTCTGCAGCATGGCCTGGCTGTCGGCGCTCTTCAGGTCGAAGTAGTCGATCTGTGCGGCGAAGTCTCGCATGTGCGCCTGCGCGCCCCACAGCGCCCAGCGGCGCAGGCCGCCGAGCGTGAGCTTGGAAAACAGCTCGTCCAGGTGCGCGAGCATCGGTCGCAGGCCGCGCGGCACCTTGGCCGACAGCTGGTGGATCAGTCCGAGGTAGCCGCGCAGCAGCTCGGCGTCGCCCAGCCGGTGGGCGGCGGTCGGCAGGGTGTCGAACATCAGCTGAATCACCTCGCCGCTCACCATCGACGCCAGCTTCATGGCAGCGACGATGCAGTCCTTGATCACGTCCTCGCCCGCCTCCTTGGCGACCGCCGGCATGGCCTGGATGTAGGTAATGACCATCTCGTTGCCGCGCCCGAGCTGCGACAGGCCCTTGGCGCCTTCCAGCCAGTTGTGCAGCCCCTGCGGGCTCATCACCCGCGCCGCCTCGGCAAAGCTCGCCTCGAGCGTGCCGCGCACGTGCGGGTGGAGCTCATCGAGCTGGGCGTGATATTCCTTGAGATCGACGGACATGGTGATCGGGTATCGGTGCGCTATCGGATCCGGTACGCGCTGTGACAGGCCACGCACTGGCGCGTGACCGCGGCCACTTCGGCCAGCGACTTGTCCAGATCGCGCTCCTGCGCGGCCAGCGCCAAGCGCGTGGCGGCGCGATGCATCTCCGTGCCCATGGCCTGCATCGGCGTGGGCATGTACGGCGCCATATGCTCGGCGCCGTGCGCGGCCAGCGAGCTCACGCCGAGGCGCTGTTCGGCGGCCTGCGCGGCACGGTCGAAATCCTTCGCCGCCAGCGCCGCGTTGATTTCGTTCAGCGTCGCAAGATGGTCACGCATGTTGCCGAGCATGTGCGCCTGCATGGGTTGCGGCAGCCTGACGAGTTGACGCGTGTCCTCGGCGGCACCGGCGCCAGTGGCGAGGAAGGCCGCGAGCAGACCAGCCAGCCAGCGGTTCGCGTTGTGCATGCGGGCGCTCCGTTCAGAAATACGTGCTGATCGCGGCATCCAGGGTGTCGCGCATGTCCGGATCGTCGGTGATCGGGCGCACCAGCGTCATCTGGCAGGCGGCTTTCGGGGCAATGCCCTTGGCAATCAGCGCACCGGCGTAGGCCAGCAGGCGCGTCGAGATGCCTTCGTCGAGGCCATGGCCCTTGAGATTGCGCGCGCGGTGCGCGATCTGCACCAGCTTCTCGGCCACCGCTTTCTCGATTCCGGTTTCATGCATGATGATCTCGGCTTCGACTTCCGCATCCGGATAGTCGAAATCGATCGCGCCGAAGCGCTGCTTGGTGGACTGCTTGAGATCCTTCATCAGGCTCTGGTAACCCGGGTTGTAGGAGATCACGAGCTGAAAGTCCGGATGACAGTTGACCATCTCGCCCTTTTTGTCGAGTGGCAGCTGGCGGCGGTGATCGGTGAGCGGATGGATCACGACCGTCGTGTCCTGCCGGGCCTCGACCACTTCGTCGAGATAGCAGATGGCACCGATGCGCGCCGCCACGGTCAGCGGACCGTCATGCCATTTGGTGCCGCTGGCATCGAGCAGATACCGGCCGACGAGATCGGAGGCGGTCATGTCCTCGTTGCAGGCCACGGTGATCAGCGGCTTCTTGAGCTTCCACGCCATGTATTCGACGAAACGGCTCTTGCCGCAGCCGGTCGGTCCCTTAAGCATGACGGGCATGCGCACACTGTACGCGGCCTCGTACAGTTCGACTTCATTCGACACCGTCCGGTAATACGGTTCCTGCATTACCAGGTACTGCGACACGTCCGTTTCAGATGTCTTGGCTGCCAAGCTGGTCTTGCTCATCGTCGAAACCTCACTGTTTTCTTCGGCACCGCTACGCACATCCATGCGCTCTCGCGGCATTACTCCATCCCTGGAGGGCAAATGAAAAGCCCCTGTCCGACCACGTCGGACAGGGGCCCGTTACGGCTTATCGTCCGACTGAGATTTACTTCATCTTTCCGCGGTAAATCACCATCGCGGCGCCCTGCGACTGCTTGAAGTTGTCGTAACCCACCA
>Ga0316628_100005384_pt1 | contig 10256 bp, 11 predicted proteins | sample OWC_Aug_M2_C1_D5_FD_207648 | JGI IMG/M metagenome (GOLD analysis project Ga0316628, IMG submission 207648) | Wetland soil microbial communities from Old Woman Creek delta, Ohio, United States - OWC_Aug_M2_C1_D5_C | ecosystem: Environmental > Terrestrial > Soil > Wetlands | place: USA: Ohio... | reverse complement strand
TCCTGGTGATGGAGTTCATGCCCGGCATCAAGATCACGGACGTGGAGGCCCTGCGGGCCGCGGGCGTGGACACCGATCGCGTGGCCCAGAGCCTGGTCGAGTCCTACTGCCTGCAGATCCTGCGCCACGGCTTCTTCCACGCCGATCCGCACCCCGGGAACCTGCTGGTGCAGCCGGAGGGGCCGCGGCTGGTCTTCCTCGACTTCGGCCTGGCCAAGGACCTGCCGCCCCGCTTCCGCGAGGGCGTGGTGGCGTTCGCGGCGGCGCTCCTGCGCGACGACGCCGACGGGGTGGCACGCTCGCTGGTGGACCTCGGCTTCGAGACCCGGAACGGCTCGCTGGCCGCGCTCGCGGCCTCCGCCCGCTTCTTCCTCGACTTCGCCAAGCGCTACCGCGATCGTCCGTACGCCGATCCCCGGATGTTCGAGCGCCTCGGCGAGGAGATCCCGGAGCTCGTGCGCGCGAATCCGATCGTGCGGGTGCCGAGCCACGTGGTGCTGATCGGGCGCGTTCTCGGGCTCCTCTCGGGGCTCTCGCGCACCCTCGACTCGCGGGTGGATCTCTTGCGCACGCTCCTGCCCTACGCCCTGGGTGCGGATTGAAGCTCGGGCTCGCGCTCGCCGGCGCCGCCCGCCCCGAGGAGTGGCCGCGGGTGCTCGACTGGGCGGAGCGCGCCGAGGCGCTCGGGCTCCACTCGCTCTGGCTGCCGGAGGGGCACTTCCGCCGCGGCGCGCTCGCCTCGCCGCTGATCGTGCTCTCCGCCGTGGCCGCGCGTACGCGGCGGCTGCGTCTCGCCACCACCTCGCTGCTGCTGCCGGTGCACCATCCGCTGCGCGTGGCGCAGGAGGTGGCAGTGCTCGACCTGCTCTCCGGCGGGCGCGTGATCCTCGGTGTGGGCCGGGGCTTCGCGGAGCCGCTCTTTCGCGCCTTCGGGCTCGAGGTGCGCGAGAAGCGCGACCGCTTCGACGAGGCTCTCGACGCGATCCTGCGCGCCTGGGCGGGAGAGCGCCTCTCGCTCTCCGGCGAGCACTTCGCGACCCTGGAGGGTCGGACCGTGGTGCCGAGCCTGCGCCCGCTGCAGCGCCCGCACCCTCCGCTGGTGGTGGCGGCCTTCGGCCGCAAGGGCCTGCTGCAGGCCGCCCGGCGCGGCCTGCCCTGGCTCGCCTCTCCGGTGGAGACCCTGGAGGCGTTGGCGGAGAACCTGGCCTTCCACCGCTCGCACCTGCCGCCCGGCGTGGACGGGGCGCGCCTCGGCATGCCGCTGATGCGCACGGTCTACGTCGCGGCGACCGACACCGATGCGCGTCGTGTGCGCGAAGCGCTCGCCGCCGAGGCCGCGCGCATGCTGGCGGGCCTGCCGCCCTCCCTGGCGCGCAGCGCCGCGGGCCCGCCCGAGTCCCGCGCGCTGGTGGGAACGCTCGGCGAGGTGCGCGAGCTGCTCGCGCGCTACCGCGAGCGCCTCGGGATGGATCTCCTGGTGGCGAGGATCGAGGTGCCCGCGACGAGCGACGCCGAGCGCCGGGCCGCGCTGGAGCGCCTGGCGGCGCTGGTGGCCGAGGAGGCGGAGCCGGCGGCTACGCCCCCGCCTCTCCCTCCCGCTCCTCCGGACGCGTGAAGGCCAGGAAGGCCATGCTCGGCCGCTTCGAGGACTCGCGCATCGCGAAGTGGATCCCGTCCAGGGTCCAGCCGCGGCCGGTCCACTCGTTGAGCGCGCGCTCGAGCTCCTCGTCCGTCACGGTCGCGAGCTCCACCACCTTCCAGTGCAAGGCCACGCCCCCTCCGAGCCCGGACCGCGTCACGCCGCGAGGCGCGCCGCGATCTCCTTTGCCGCGTAGGTCAGGATGAAGTCGGCGCCCGCGCGCTTGATGGCGACGAGGGCCTCCTCGAGCGCGCGCGGCCCGTCGATCCAGCCGCGCTCGGCGGCGGCCTTCAGCATCGCGTACTCCCCCGAGACGTGGTACGCGGCGAGCGGCACCTCGAAGCTGCGCCGCGCCTCCGCCAGCACGTCGAGATAGGGCAGCGCGGGCTTCACCATCAGCACGTCGGCCCCCTCCTCCAGATCGAGGCGCATCTCGCGCAGCGCCTCGCGGCGGTTCGGCGGATCCATCTGGTAGGAGCGGCGGTCGCCGAAGGCGGGCGTGCTCTCCGCGGCCTCGCGGAACGGGCCGTAGTAGGCGCTGGCGTACTTCGCGGCGTAGGCGACGATCGGGAGCTCCGCGAAGCCGTGCCGGTCCAGCGCCTGGCGGATCGCGGCGACCCGGCCGTCCATCATGTCCGAGGGCGCCACCACGTCCGCGCCGGCCCTCGCGTGGGAGAGCGCGGTCGCCGCCAGGCGATCGAGCGAGGGATCGTTCGCCACGCGCTCGCCTTCGAGCACGCCGCAGTGACCGTGATCCGTGTACTCGCAGAGACAGACGTCGGTCATCACCACGAGCTCGGGCGCGGCGCGCTTCATCGCGGCGACCGCGCGCTGCACGATCCCGTCCGGCGCGTCGGCGCCGGAGCCGCGGGCGTCCTTGCGGTCCGGGATCCCGAAGAGGATCACCGCCGGGATGCCGAGGTCGACCACCCGCTTGGCCTCGTCCGCGAGCGCGTCCACCGACTGGCGCAGCACCCCGGGCATCGAGGCCACGGGCTCGCGCACGCCGCTCCCCTCCACCGCGAAGAGCGGCAGCACGAGGTCGTCGCGCACCAGGCGGGTCTCGCGGACCAGGCGTCGCAGCGCCTCGCTGCGGCGCAGCCTGCGCAGCCGGACCGTCGGAAAGCTCATCTCCCGCCTCCCGTGGCGTCGCCGGCGAAGTGCGACGCCAGCGCCTCGACCAGCGCCTCGGCGCCCGGGCGCTCGGCCACCACGCTCGGCGCGAGTCCCTCGCGCCGCAGCGCCTCGGCCGTGACGGCCCCGATCGCCACCACCGCGCAGCGCGCCGCCGCCGCCCGCGCGGGCCCGTCCAGCGCGGCCAGGAAGTGCCGCACGGTGGAGGGGCTGGTGAAGCTAAGCGCATCGATCTCCCCCGCCGCCAGCCGGGCGCGGAGGGCGGCGGCGTCGAAGGGCGCGGCCTCGGTGCGGTAGACCGCCACCGCATCCACCTCGGCCCCCGCCGCGCGCAGGCCCTCCGGCAGCACCTCGCGCGCGCCCTCGGCGCGCGGCAGGAGGAAGCGGCGGCCGGCCAGCGGGACCACCCGGCGCAGCGCCTCCAGGAGCCCCTCGGCGTCGTAGCGGCCCGCCGGCACCAGATCGACCCAGAGCCCCGCCTCGCGCGCGCGCTCGGCGGTGGCCGGGCCCACGCAGAAGATCCGCGGCCCGGACAGGGGCACCCCGAGCGCCGCCGCGCGCTCGGCCAGGAAGCGCACGGCGTTGGCGCTGGTGAAGAGGAGCGCCTCGTAGCGGGCGAGCTGCGCCAGCGCCGCGTCCAGCGGCCCGGAGTCGGCGACCGGACGGGTGCGGATCACGGGCAGCGCCAGCGCCTCGGCCCCCGCCGCGTGGAGCCGCCGCATCAGCTCGCCGGCCTGCTCCTCGGCGCGCGTCACCAGGACGCGTCGGCCGAAGAGCGGCTGCCGCTCCCACCAGGCGAGCTCCCGCCGCAGGCGCACCACCTGCCCCACCACCACGGTGCCCGGCGGCCCGAGGCCGGCCTCGCGCACCCGAGCCGGGAGCTCGGCCAGGGGCGCCTCCACCACGCGCTGCCCCGGCAGCGTGCCCTCGGAGATCGCGGCGGCGGGCGTGGCCGGATCGCTCCCGTGGGCCAGGAGCTCCGCCACCACGCCCTCCAGGGTCCGCATCCCCATCAGGATCACCAGCGTGTCGACCGCGCGCGCGAGATCGCCCCAGCGCACCTGGGTCGCGCTCTCGCGCGGATCCTTGTGACCCGTCACCACCGCGAAGGAGGCCGCATGACGCCGATCGGTGACGGGGATTCCGGCGAAGGCGGGCACGCCGATCGCGGCGGAGACGCCGGGCACCACCTCGAAGGGCACGCCGGCGGCGGCGCAGGCGCTCGCCTCCTCGCCGCCGCGGCCGAAGACGAAGGGGTCGCCCCCCTTGAGCCGCACCACCGTCTTGCCCGCCCGCGCGCGCGCGACCAGCAGGCTCTCGATCTCGCCCTGCGGGCGGGTGGGAGAGTCGTGGCCGCGCTTGCCCACGTTCACGCGCTCCGCGGCGGGCGATGCCAGGTCCAGGAGCTCGGGGGCGGCCAGGGCGTCGTACACCACCACGTCGGCCTCGCGCAGCGCGGCGGCGCCGCGCAGGGTGAGGAGCTCCGGATGCCCCGGTCCGGCGCCCACCAGGATCACCCGGCCCGGCCGCCGGCCGGCGCTCATACGCGCCCCTCCGCTGCCCGGAGCTCCGCCAGGATCTCCGCGCCGCCGTCCCGCAGCGCCGCCTCCGCCGCGAGCCTCCCCGCCTCGACGGGCGCCGCCGCCGCCTCGCCGCGCGCCAGTCGCCGCCCGTCGAGCGAGGCCACGAGGCCCCGCATCCGCACCCCTTCACCCTCGGGTGTCGCGAGACCCGCGAGCGGCACCGCGCAGTCGCCCTCCAGGCGGCGCAGGAAGGCGCGCTCGGCCGCCGCGGCGCGGGCGGCCTCCGGGTCGTCGAGGGCCGCGAGCTCGCGCGCCAGGGGCTCCTCGGCCCGCGCCTCCAGGGCGAGGATCCCCTGGGCGAGCGCCGGCAGGAAGCGCGCGGGGTCGAGGCGCTCGTCGATGCGCCCGGCCAGGCCGAGCCGCACGAGGCCCGCGCTCGCCAGCAGCACGGCGTCGAGCTCGAGCTCGTCGAGCTTGCGCAGCCGCGTGGGGACGTTCCCGCGCAGCGGCACCACGACCAGGTCCGGACGCAGCGCCCGCAGCTGCGCCGCGCGCCGCACGCTCCCCGTCCCGACGCGGGCGCCCCGCGGCAGGGCGTCGAGCCCGCCGCCGCGCCTTCGACACACGAGCGCGTCACTCGGGTCCGCGCGCTCCGGCCACGCCACCAGCGCGAGGCCGGGCGGCGTGGCCGCGGGCAGGTCCTTCGCGCTGTGCACGGCCAGATCGGCGCGGTGCGCCAGCAGCGCCTCCTCGATCTCCTTCACGAAGAGGCCCTTCCCGCCGAGCGCCTGGAGCGGGCGATCCTGCAGCCGGTCCCCGCTGGTCTGCACGATCACGAGCTCGCTCCGGACCCCGAGCGCACGCTCCACGCGCGCCGCCATCGCACGGGCCTGCGCCAGCGCGAGCTCGCTCCCGCGGGTCGCGATGCGGACGAGGCTCACTCCTCCCCCGGCTCCTCGCGCCTTCCGGGCTCGCGCGAGCCCGGCTCGCCCTGGGCCTGGTGCTCGGCGTCGGCCTCGGCCCCGGGCGCCGCCGGATCGTCCAGGGCGAAGAGCGCGCGCGCCGCCTCCAGGTGCGCCAGGCCTTCCTCGCGATCGGCGCCCTCGCGCAGCCGCGAGAGCGGGGCGTGGAGGAGCTTGTTCACGATGGCGCGCGTCAGCGCCTCGACGCCCTGGCGCTGGCCCTCGTCGAGACCGAGCCGCGGCACCGCCCGCTCGAGCTCGCGCCGGCGCACGGCCTCGGCGCGCGCGCGCAGGTGGCGGATCGTCGGCACCGCCTCGAGCGCCGACATCCAGCCGTCGAAGCGCTGCTGCTCCTCCAGCACGATCGCCTCGGCGCGCACCGTCTCTCGCCGTCGCTCGTCGGCGTTGGCCGCCGCCGCGTCGGCGAGATCGTCGAGGTCGTAGAGGTAGACATCGTCGAGATCGTTCACCGCCGGGTCCACGTTGCGCGGCACGCCGAGGTCGATCACGAAGATGGGCCTGCCGCGCCGCTCGCGGAGGGCCTCGCGGAAGGCGTCGGCTCCGAGCAGGGGCGCGTCGCCGCCGATGCAGCTCAGCACCATGTCGCTCCGGGCGAGCAGCTCCGGGAGCTCGGCGAGCCCGTGGGCCGAGGCGTCGAAGCGCGCCGCCAGCTCGCGGGCATGGGCCTCGGTGCGGTTCGCGACGCGCACCGCGGCCAGGCCCTCGCCGCGCAATGCCTCGAGCGCCGCCTCGATCATCTCTCCCGCGCCGACCAGGAGGGCCGCCTTGTCGGCGAAGCTCTCGAAGATCCGCTCGGCCAGATCGACCGCCACGCGCGCCACCGACACCGGGCGCTCCGCGATCCGCGTCTCGCTGCGCACGCGCTTTGCGGCGGCGAAGGCGCACTGGAAGAGCCGGCTCAGCACCACGCCGCAGGCCTCGCATTCGAGCGCCGCCCGGTAGGCGTCCTTCACCTGACGCAGGATCTGCGGCTCGCCCACCACCATCGAATCGATGGAGGAGGCCACGCGAAAGACGTGGCGCATGGCCTCGCCGTCCAGGTGCTCGTAGAGCAGGTCCCCGAGGCGCCGGCCGGGCGGGAGGGGCGCGTCGCCCGCCAGCTCGCGGGCGAAGAAGCCGTGCAGCCGCAGCCGCGCGGCCTCGAGCCGCCGGGTGAGCGCCACCACCTCGACCCGGTTGCAGGTGGAGAGCAGGACCGCCTCGTCGATCTCGCCGGCGCCCACGAGCTTTCCCAGGAGGGGCGCCGGATCCGACACCGCGAAGCGCTCGCGGAGCTCGACCGGCGCGGTGCGGTGGTTCATGCCCACCAGCAGGACCCTCATGCCAGGAGCCCCACGCCCACCACGGCGAAGAGCAGGAAGGCGAAGCCCGCCAGCGAGGCCACCGCCGCCTCCCGCCCGCGCTGGTGACGCGCGAAGCGCAGCACGGCCAGCGCGGCGTAGATGGCCCAGGCCACGGCCGTCCAGGTCTCGTGGGCGGTGCCGGTCCACAGCCGACCCGACTGGTGCTCCACCCAGAGGAATCCCGTCACCAGGCCGAGCGTGAGCAGCGGGAAGCCGGCCGCGAAGGCCACCGCGTTCACGCGGTCCAGGGCCTCCAGCGAGGGCAGCGGCAGCGCGCGCGACGCGCCCGCCCGGTGCTTGCGCTTCAAGCTCCGGTTCACCATCAGGAAGAAGAGGCCCGCGAGCCCGGCCAGGCCGAAGAGCGCGAGGCCGGCGCTCCCGAGCAGCACGTGGGCGTGGGGCCAGGAGGCGCTCCCCACGAAGGGCGCGTGCTCGGAGTGAGGGAGACGGAGCGCGGCGTAGAAGGCGCCGACGAAGGCCAGCGGGCCGAGCAGCACCACCAGGCCGGCCAGGCGCGCGCGGCGCAGCAGGGTCAGGAAGAAGACCACCGCGATCCAGGCGGTGAGCGAGACCGCTGCCGGAAGATCGGTGAGGGGCGGCGGCGACACTGCGGCGTGGAGGGCGAAGAAGGCGAGCCCGTGCACCAGCGCGCCCGCCGCGAGCAACGCCACGCCGCCCCGCACCAGCCGCGGCGCCGGGAGCTCGAGGCCGACGCCCGCTACGAGGCCGGCCGCCAGGTAGAGGGCGGCCGCCACCTGGTGGAGCTCGACGAACATCCTAGGCCCCGTCCCGGCGCGGCAGACGCGCCAGGCCCTCGGCCAGCCGCGCGGAGTCGTTCACCAGCTCGAACATGCGGTAGGCGGGCTCGCCGAAGAGGACGAAGCGGATCTCCTCCAGGGGGGTGTCGCCGGAAAGGTGCGCGCGCGCCTCCTCCAGCAGCACCTCGGCACAGCGGCGCAGCGCGAGGCCGCCGACCCCGGCGCCGAGCGCCGGCACCGCGATGCTGCGGCAGCCCCGCTCGCGCGCGAGCTCGAGGCTGCGGCGCAGCGCCCGGCGCACGCTCTCCTCGGTGGCGGCGCCGCCGGGCGGCATCCCCGCGGCGTGGATCACGAAGCGGGCCGCCAGCCGGCCGCCTCCCGTCACCGCCGCGTCGCCCACCTCGATCGGCCCGATGGCGTCGCACTCCGCCTGGATGCTCGGGCCGCCCTTCTCCCGGATCGCGCCCGCCACGCCCGAGCCGAGCCGGAGCGCGCTGTTGGCCGCGTTCACGATCGCGTCCACCGGCTCCTCGGTGATGTCGCCCTCGCGCAGCACGATGCGGCCCCTCATCGCCGCGCTCGCCGCCGCGCCGGCACGGCGGGGAGCCCCTCCACCACGCCCGCCGCGAGCAGGGGGAGCAGGATCTCGTGGTGCCCGACCAGGGAGATCCCCCGTCCACCGAGGCGTGTCGGGCGCTCCACCACGTTCATCTGCGGCCGGTAGTGGCGGATGAAGTCCAGGTTCACCGTGGTGAAGCGCTTCACCGTGAATCCCAGGTTCCGCGCCAGGGCCAGGGCCTTCAGGAACACCTCCGGCAGGATCACGGCCGAGCCCACGTTGAAGAAGACGCCGCCTTCGAGGGTCGCCACCAGCCCGGCCAGCCGCTCGAAGTCGCGATAGCTGGTGGCGCCGAGTGCGGCGCCGTCTGCGCTCGGGTGCATGTGATGGATGTCGGTGCCGATGGCGGCGTGCACCGTCACGGGGATGCCGAGGCTCCAGGCCCGGGCCAGGAGCGAGCGCTCCTGGTGCGGGTAGTCGCCGCTCGCGATCTCGCGGCCGACCGCCTCGCCCATGCCGAGGCCCTCGGCGGCGCCGGCGGCGATGGCGCGGTTCAGCCGCTCGGCCGTCTCCTTCGCCATGCCGAAGCTCCCGTCGTCGAGGGCGCGCCCCACGTCCTCGCTGGTGCGACCCATCAGCGCGAGCTCGAGGTCGTGCACGCAGCCCGCGCCGTTCATCACGAGCCCACTCGCGAGACCGCGCTCCAGCAGGTCCACCACCACCGGCGCGAGCCCCACCTTGATCACGTGGGCCCCGAGCCCCCAGAGCAAGGTGCGACCCGCGCGCCGGGCCCGCACCGTGGCGTCGATCGCGCTCCGCAGGTCGGCCGCGCCCAGCAGCCGGGGAAGTCCGTCCAGGAACTCGGCGAAGGAGGCGCCGCGACGGTGCGGCCGCGCCTCGTCCTGCGTGCGCACCTTGCTCGGGCGGCGCCGCGCGGCGACCGTACGGAGCTTCGATCGATCGATCCGCGGCGGTGTCGGACTCACGCGCGCTCGGGGAAGAGGGCGTCGTCCACCAGCTCGCCGAGCACGTGGGCGATCGCGATGTGGCACTCCTGGATGCGCTGCGTGTCGCGCGAGGGCACCACGATCGCGACGTCGACGTGGGCGGCCAGCTTGCCCCCGTCCTTGCCGAGCAGGCCGATCACGTGCAGGCCGCGCCGGCGCGCCTCCTGCACCGCGGCCAGCACGTTCGGCGAGTTGCCGGAGGTCGAGATGGCCAGCGCCACGTCTCCCGGCCGGCCGTGGGCCTCCACCTGACGCGCGAAGATGCGCTCGAAGCCGTAGTCGTTGCCGAGGGCCGTCAGGTCCGAGCTGTTGGCGGTGAGGGCCAGCGCCGGAAGGGCCGGCCGCTCGCGTCGCTGGCGGCCCGTCCACTCGGCGGCCAGGTGCTGGGCGTCGGACGCCGAGCCGCCGTTTCCGAAGAGCAGCACCTTGCCCCCGCGCGCGAAGCACTCGGCCAGGATCTCGGCGGCGTGGGCGATGCGCGGCGCCTGCTCCGCGGCCAGCGCCTCCTTCACCCGCACGCTCTCCGCGAGCTGGGCCCGCACCTGCGCCACCCGCTGTGCGGCTCCCGGAGCGAGCACGCCCTCACGCGTGAAATCTGCCATCGAAGACCTCGCCGGGGGGCTCACGAGTTGGAAAACCGTCGCGGAATCGAGGGGATCGCGCGTTCGACGCAGGATAGAGGCGGCGCCGGAGGCCCGCAAGCCGCCGGCCGCGCCGGAGGCCGCTTGCTATGTTTGCGCGGTCGCGCGGCGGCGCGCGAGCAGCGCGGGCCCGACCCGCACGGGGGACACGATGGCCGAGGTGGCGGAGGTCACGGATCAGAGCTTCGACGCGGAGGTGCTGCGCTCGCCGGTGCCGGTCGTGATCGACTTCTGGGCGGAGTGGTGCGCCCCCTGCCGCGCGATCGCGCCGATCGTGAAGGAGCTGGCCGTCCAGTACGCGGGCAAGGTCAAGGTCGTGAAGATGGACGTGGACGCCAATCCGCAGACCCCCGCGAAGTACGGCATCCGCGCGATCCCGACCCTCCTCGCCTTCAAGGGCGGGAGCGTCGTGGAGCAGATGCAGGGCGCGCGCCCCAAGGCCGCGCTCGAGGACATGCTGAAGAAGCTGCTCTAGCTCCCGCCCCCTAACCCTCGCGGCCGAGGCGGAGCCCCTTCGGCACGAGGACGCGCTCGAGCGCGTCGAAGCCGGCCTGCACCGCGAGCGCGAGGAGCGCGGCCGGAACGGCCCCCTCCAGCAGCAGCGCGACGTCGTCCAGCCGGATCCCGGTCAGGATCGGCTGGCCGTAGCCGCCGGCGCCGATCAGCGCG
>Ga0316628_100005383_pt1 | contig 10257 bp, 7 predicted proteins | sample OWC_Aug_M2_C1_D5_FD_207648 | JGI IMG/M metagenome (GOLD analysis project Ga0316628, IMG submission 207648) | Wetland soil microbial communities from Old Woman Creek delta, Ohio, United States - OWC_Aug_M2_C1_D5_C | ecosystem: Environmental > Terrestrial > Soil > Wetlands | place: USA: Ohio... | reverse complement strand
AAGCCTATACGGTCGGACAAAACATCGTCTTTGGGGCGCAGAGATATGCGCCCATGACGGAAACCGGCCAATGGTTGTTAGCCCATGAGCTTGCTCACGCCGTGCAGCAAAACGGCGGCGCGGTGAACGGGTCGGAGTTGACGGTCAGCGGGCCCGATGACGCTGCCGAGGGTGAAGCCGAGCACATGGCTCATACGATCAGCCGCGGGAACAGCATCGTTGCGCCGCCTATCTCGGTGTCCGCGAAAATCCAGCGAATGGTATTCGTCAGACCCGCAGAGGCTGCACGCGATATCTTGGAGCAGTTTAAAGAGATGTGTCCTGGCAAGTTCGGCGTCGTGACGGCCTCTGGAGCCGCGCAAATCACCGCCGGTTGCTCAGCGAGTGATCGTACCAGAAACAAGAGCTGCGAGTGTCTTTGCGATACGGCCCACGATAAAAAGCGGCAGTATTCGATCATCGTCCGGCCTGCGGTCAAAATGGGTCAAGCGGGGACGCTTGCCGACGGGACCCCTGTTCCAGGTACTTCTCTATTTCCGCATACCATGGGCGACGAACATCCGGCGATCTTCATGCCATCATCACATGGATCAACAGTTGAATTCGGAGCTTTCCAAGCTAACGGTAAGCCTCTCTATTATAAAAACAAGATCTGGAGGATTCTGGCCCATGAATTGTGCGGCCACGGGAGACTGAAGCAACGTTACGGAGATCAGAGCACAGGTTGCCGTCGACTGCACAACGCTACCATCGATACGGAAAATGAGATAGCGGGTGAACATGGCGGCGCCAAGCGCGGTCGCTACACCGATCTTCCACGACAGGGCGAATCATTTTATGACCCAGACGGAGACCACAGGAAAATAGTCTTTTATCTTTGCGACCATGGGGTACCCCGTTTGCACTACGAAGCGCCAGAATAGATCAAGAAATGAGCCCATCCGTGCAGACACAGAAGAAGGTTGAATTCGCCATGGGCACTATCGCCAGGCGGAGAAACACTGTGCAAAAGTCGTCGACGTGTCATGCCAAGACTCTGGCAGGGACACCTCTAGTGCGCGAGGCGCTTCACCCCGTCATCCAACCTCCGGATGAGACAACACCCACGTTCATGGAGCCTTGTTTTAGGCGTGATTTCAGCGGAATCCCGGTCAGAGATCAGGCCTTCGATGCGCACCAGCGCTCTGGCCCCTTTTTTCCGGCGCAAGGACCGCGTGGATGTCCTTTCGGGGGCGCATGCCATGCTTGCCCGATTCGAACCCAAACCAAGCTTGTCGTCGGTCGACCTGGGGACGAATATGAGCAGGAAGCTGATCGGGTGGCGGAATACATCATGAAATTTCCGGTCTCTCGAGGATTCGGACGCGAGGATCTTGTTCGGACGGACCGCATGCCCTTTCCTAAACAGAGCTCAGCAGAGGGTGATAAGAAAAGGAAGGATGAGGATGAGGAGGGGGAGACGCTCCTTCAGGGGAAAGAGGCGACTGGCCAGCATCCCAATATCCCTAACGGTCTGGAATGCCGCATTCACACATTCCGGGGCGCGGGACAGGCTCTCCAAGGGTCTTCCCGGACGTTTTTCGAGCAACGATACAATCATGATTTCAGCCGTGTTCGCATCCATGCTGATCGAGAGGCCTCAGAACTGGCCCACGCTCTGAATTCTCGGGCTTTTACGGCGGGGGAGAATATCTTTTTTAGAGCAGACCAGTATGCGCCGGAAACTCCAGATGGCCGCAGGTTGATTGCCCACGAACTTGCTCATGTCCTTCAGCAAACGGATCTCCGTCTATCCCCTCGTATCAATCGGGCAACAGCGGCCGAAGGCCAGATCGGCCAGTCTGCTTTGCAAACGGCGCTTCACGGGGACGATGACGATGTCCGGAACCTCACGGGCTCGCTGGATTGGAAAGAGGTGGTTCTATCTGCGGATCTAGCCGCCCAGCTGATCATTAAATTGCTCATGGGGCCGACTCTTGACGAGGATGAGCAGGCCGGCCTCAGCATCCTTATCAAAGCGCTCGATCTTAAGATTTTCGATGACACGCTGCAAGAACTTAAAAACGAAGGTAAGTTCGGGCAGCTCTTCGATGATTACCATGGAAAAGAGTATCGCGACCTATTGGATCTCCTGGCTCAACATATCGAAAAGTTCTCCATAAAAGCCCTTTTCCTTGACAAGTTCATTTCAATGTACTGGGTCAACGAAGACGAAGAGGAAGCTATCGTTGTCCTTCTGGAACACACGTTGCCCGATGATCAGGCAAAACTTCTGGTGACGGAGAGCAGATATTTGGGGCTCCGTGACGCTATCGATGATGAGGCCCTCTCTTGTCGCTATGAAAAGATCATGCAGAATGTGAATATTCAAAGAGGGGCTGAGATCAGTTCTCAGCTGAATACGGTCTTTTCCATTAAGGCGGAGGCGAGCAAGGAAGCGGGGAAAAGAAGTGAAGCAGAGGTCAATCATCTGTTAGAAAGGGCGGCAGCGGACTTGGCTGCGGAATTGCTTGATTATGCGACCAGACTCAACATCGCCGTGAGTAACCCAAAAACAAAATCGAGCGATATCGCGGCCATAAACCGTGAGTTTGAAGAGCGGCTCGATAGATTGAAAGACGATAAAAGCGCCGAATTCGGTTTTGAGCTCAGCTACAATATCGAGTTCAACAGAAGTCTTGTTAAAGCCTTTGAGCGTGCTTGGACAAAAGAAGACCTTGCCGAAATGGACAGGATCCTGTCAATGATTCCGGCCGAGATTCTTCATGCGAATCCGAATTTTGAGCAATTTGAGCGTGAGCGAGAGGGACCGAAATATGGCGGTCAAGCTCGAGAGGGTGAGGGAGGAATTGCCCTGCCAGGTTCCCTAGAACTGGTATCTGAGGAAGATGATACAGCATTAAGAACTGTTGTTCATGAATTGGCCCACTTCGTTCATTATGACGAACCCAAGCTCCTTGACGAATTTATGGCCAGATTTAAATGGGAACCTTTATTAAAAGCAGATTTTCCTAAATTAATTTCCAGCGCTAAAGACCGTGCGGAGCTCCTGGCCGAGCTGGACGAAGATCGGAAAGAAAAGAGCAAATATGGCCGTGAAGCCTTTGGTGATTACTACTTCAGGTACAACAAATACCAACGTCTCGGGGATCCAGACTACTTTAGATATCCCAAGAGTGCGTGTTTTATTTCGAAGTACGCCAAGACGCACCCCAAGGATGACTTTGCTGATACTTTCGAAGAGTATTTTGTCGAACCGGATAATCTGAGAAGTCATTGTCCTGACAAGTATTTATTTATGCATACGAGAGTGTTCGTTGAATATTTTCTCAAAAAAAGAATAAGCAGCATTGAAAAAAGATTCAAGGAAAAAGCCGACGAAGAACTTCTGAAGATAACTTCAGATGGGGGGTGGCGTGACAAGATCCTGCTCAATTACCTCAAACCGCTGTCTGAAAAAATGACAATTGATTTGAACGCCTTGATGCAGCCGGCCGTGGAAAAAGCAAAAAAGAGCCTTGGAAAAGCCAGGCCCCTGAAAGACTATTCTCAAGAAGAAGATATTTACAGATCTTATGACCAGCGGTTGAGGGACCTTGGCGCTTTAGCTCTCAGTATCTCAGAACGTGTTACTGATTTCTCGACGTCTATCATGTTTATCGAATTGTTCAGTGTTAAGAAAAAGGACATTTCTGCTTTTCATGTGCTCAGCTTAGCGTTGACCGCTCGACTCATAGAAGATACGCTTGCGCTCCTTGACCCGCTGGCCAAAAGAATTATGAAAGGGGAACATATTGAAAAACCTGAGTGGCCCGAGCTGAAGACGATCGCGGACGATTACTCAAAAGTCATAAACCCTCTATCAAAAAAAGGAGTAACCCCTGTTGAGGCCTATCTGCCCCTTTATGCACGGGCGCTTGAAATAAAGAGAATATTGGAAGTCGCAGACGTCTTCGGCTTTTCCGACGAAGAGTGGAATAAATTGGGCTGGCAAGAGGGGAAACAGAAGGCCATAGATAACATCCAGGTATTATTGGCAGAGCTAAAAAAGGTAATGGCGGAGATTGTAAATTGCATTGTGAAGGGTCAACCGTTCCAAAAACCAGGACGAACAGTTAATCCGGATTTGGTCCTGAAGAATAAACTGAAGGAATTGACCAAGAAGCCTGCCAAATGAACATGCGTTAATGAGGTCTAGAGTATGAGCACATTCCCGGGCTCGCCCAAACTTCTCAAAGGCGGCATCGTCCTCGTCGACCCGGAGACGTCCGCCGTGCAGCGGATCATCGCCCTGCAGTATAACCCCGACACGCTGACCCGTACGCTCCAGCCGCAAGGGTTCGGGGGCGAGAGCGGCGACCGGTCCCAGGCCCTTCGTCTTAAGGGCCCGCCCGTGGAGACCATCAAACTCGAGGCCGAGATCGACGCCACCGACCAGCTCGAAATCGCCGACGGGACGGCGACGAAGGTCGGACTCCACCCCCAGCTCGCGGCCCTCGAACTCATCATCTATCCCAAGAGCGCAGAGCTCCAGGCGAACAACACCCTGGCCAGTTCGGGCACCCTGGAAATCATTCCCATGGAGTCCTCCTTGAGCCTTTTTATCTGGAGCAAAAACCGGATCCTGCCCGTGCGGCTGACCGAATTCAGCGTCACCGAAGAAGCCTTCGACCCCGCGCTCAACCCCATCCGGGCCAAGATTAGCCTGGGGATGAGAGTCCTGAGCGTCGATGACCTGGGTTTCAAGCACAAGGGTGGCAGCCTGTTCATGACGTACTTGAAGCTCAAGGAACAGCTGGCCGCCAAGGCGCCGGCTGGCACGTTGGCCGGCATGGGCCTAGGAGAGATCCCATGAGCGACCCCCTCAAGACCATTTATTCGGCGGCCGCCCTGAAAGAGGAGCGTTTCCCCCGAAACAGCCGCTACTACGGCTCCGAAACGAAGACCCTGGAAACGCCCGCCGGCAGAGAGATCGCCTATCTGGCCCGCCGCTTCTGCCCGGACCCCGAGAGATTCACGCTCCTTCTGGAGCACACGGTCACCCGCGGTGACCGGCTGGACAACATGACCGCCAAATACACCGGCGATCCGGAGATGTTCTGGCTCCTGGCTGACGCCAACGGCGTCCTGTCGCCGGCGGAGCTGACCCGGACGGTCGGCCAGAGGATTCGCATCACCCTGCCAGAAGGGATTTCGGAGTCAAAATAAACGGCCATGCTTAAAGGTGTGCGCTTGACGTTGATGATGGGCACAGCCGTCGCGACGGCCGTGCCGCAGGCCGTCCTGGAGGCGCTGACGAGCGCCCAGGTGAACAGCTCAACCGACGGCCGGAGTGGTTTTCAGCTGACATTCTCGCTCCACGCGCATTCCTCCCGGCATCTGGATTTCATCCTTTCCAAGGGCGGCGTTTTCCCGCTCAGCCGGGTCATCCTCGTCGTCACCATCAACGGGATTCCCGATGTCCTGATGGACGGCGTCGTGACGCGTCATGAGGTCAACCCGGGCGCGTTCGGCAGCCCGGCGACCGTCACCCTGACCGGCGAGGACCTGTCCCGGGTCATGGACTACCTCGATTTCAGCGGGCTCCCGTATCCGGCCATGCCGGCCGAAGCCCAGGTAGCCCTGATCCTGGCCAAGTATGCCGCCCTGGGCATCGTGCCTCTGATCATCCCCAGTCCCCTGATTGATGTGCCCCTGCCCATTGACCGCATCCCGTCCCAGCAGGGCAAAGACCTTGACTATATCAAGAAGCTGGCGAGCGATGTCGGCTATGTTTTTTACCTGGACCCCGGGCCGACGCCCGGCGTGAGCCTGGCCTATTGGGGTCCTGAAATCCAGCTTAGCGCGCCGCAGCCGGCCCTCAACGTCGACATGGATGCCCATACGAACGTCGAGTCGATGAGTTTCAGCTACGACGGAGATTCCCAGAAGATCCCCATCGTTTATATCCAGAATCCGGCGACCAAGATCCCGATCCCCATTCCCATCCCCGATATCACCCCGTTCAGCCCCCCGCTGGGGGCGATTCCGGCCGTCCCCCTGGGGATGGAGCCCATCACCGAGACGGCCAAGTTCTCCCCGGTTCGCGGCGTGCTCGTCGGGATGGCTTTGGCGGCCAAGACTTCGCAAGCCGTCTCCGCTTCCGGAACGCTGGATGTCGCCCGCTATGGTCGCGTCCTTAGAGTTCGGAAGCTGGTCGGCGTCCGCGGTGCCGGCACGGCCTACGACGGCCTCTACTATGTCCGGAGCGTGACGCACACTATCAATCTTGGAGAATACAAGCAAAGTTTCACATTGTCCCGAAACGGACTGGTTCCCACGGTCTCGGACGTGACGCCATGAACGGACAAAAAGGATATTTCGGCAAATACAGCGGCATCGTCATCAATAATGTGGATCCGCTGCAGATGGGACGTATTCAGGCCATGGTCCCCGATGTATCCAATGTGATCCCGACGACCTGGGCCAAGGCGTGCGTTCCCATCGCCGGGCTCCAGATGGGTTCGTATTTCGTTCCGCCGATCGGCGCGGGCGTTTGGATCGAATATGAGCAAGGCGACACCAACTATCCCGTTTGGGTGGGATGTTGGTGGGGGTCGGCGGCGGATGTCCCGGCCTTGGCCCTGGCCGGCAATCCGGCTTCGCCGAGCATCGTGCTTCAAAGCCAGATGCAGAACAGCATCGTGATCAGCGACGTTCCCGGCCCGACCGGCGGGATCATGCTCAAGAGCGTCACGGGGGCGATGATCCTTGTCAACGACGTCGGGATCACCATTTCCAACGGGAAAGGAGCCACGATCACACTCGTTGGCAATGCCGTGGATATCAACATGGGAGCCCTAACCATCTTATAGGTGCGAGGCCAGAGAGATGCCCGGAACCCTGTTGCACCTCGGAGCGACCGTGACGTGCGCCCACGGGGGGCAAGCCATGCCGTCGTCGCCCAATCCCAGGGTGCTCGTCAGCGGCCAGCCTGTCGCCGCCATGGCCTTTCCTTACGTTGTCGCCGGCTGCCCTCTGAATATTTCCGGGGTCCCCGTGCCATGTGTCACGGCCCAGTGGGTCCGGGGCGCGATGAGAGTCTTGACCAACGGCGTCCCGGTTCTCCTCTTGGACAGCCAGGCGGTCTGCGTTCCCAACGGCACGCCTCTTCTTATCCTCATGACCCAGACGAGAGTGACAGGCATGTGAGGATGCCATGAACATCGACTATCCGTTTTCCTTTGATGGCCGGGGACGAACGGCGACGACGACCGAGGAGGACCACATCCGGGACCTGATCGAGCAAATCCTGTTCACGGTCCCCGGCGAGCGCGTTAACCGGCCTGATTTCGGCTGCGGCCTGCAGCAGTTGGTTTTTGCCCCCAACTCCGATGAGCTGGCGGCCGCGACCCAATTCCTGGTGCAAGGATCCCTCCAGCGCTGGCTGGGCAGTCTCATCAAGATCGACGCCGTGGAGGTCAGCGCCGTCGATTCGTCCCTGCGGGTCAACATCCGCTACACGATCATCAAGAGCCAGAAGAGCGAAACCGCCTCATTCTCCACGGAGGGGCAGGCCAAATGAAATACTTCTGCTGCGACGAGGCCCGGCGCGAGAAGCTGAAAACAAGCGGGACTCTCAACGGCATCGATTTCCTGGAAGTGCTGGATGACACGTCGTTGCCAAACAGTGTCCGCCAGCGGACTCTCCTGGTGTCCTTTGTCTTTGATAAAAAGTTGAGCTCCTTGCTGGCGCAGAACGTCCGGATCGAAGGAGGCTCGAGGGTCAGGGATATTCAGGTCGAGTGGGTCTGCCAGGGGAGCGCCCTGCCCGCGGGGAAGCTGACCGCCGCCGAGAAGCATTTTTTGCCGGTTTCTGCGGAGGAGCTGAAACGCCTCTTGATCGTCCGCACGGATTCGAACGGCGATTTTTCGCGCTATACCCTGCGCATCGTCAAGGAGGCCCAGAACCTTGACGATTCCACTCCCCCCGACGGCTTCGATGCCATTCTCAGCGCCGTCGAATTTTCCTTCAAGGCGGGCTGTCCGAGCGACTTCGACTGTCTGCCCCGTCGCCTCTGTCCGCCCGAAGTCTCGTCGGCGCCCGAGATCGATTATCTGGCCAAGGATTATGCCAGTTTCCGCCAACTCATGCTCGACCGGATGGCGGCCCAGATGCCGATGTGGACGGAGAGGAACCCCGCGGATCTCGGCATCACTCTGGTCGAATGGCTGGCCTACGTCGCGGACCACATGAGCTACGAGCAGGATGCCGCGGCGACCGAAGCCTACCTGGCCACGGCCAGGCGGCGGGTTTCCGTCAAGCGTCACGCCCGGTTGGTCGATTACCTCATGCATGAGGGCTGCAACGCCAGGACCTGGGTTCAGGTGAACGTCGAAGGCCCTGGAAAGGTGACCGTGCCAAAGGGGACGCGATTCCTGACCCATGGCCCGGACGATACGGAAAGGATCGCCACCTCCGCGTTCTCGCCGGCCAAGGCGCTTGCAGGGCGACGCACCGTCTTCGAGTCCATACCGGAGGCCTCCCTCTATGAAGAGCACAACAGCCTGTCGTTCTATACCTGGGGGAATAAACGTTGCTGCCTGCCCGCCGGCGCGACCAAAGCGACCCTTAAAAACAATCTTCCCCACCTCACGGCCGGCAGCGTCCTTGTTTTTGTGGAAAGAAAAGACCCTCGGACGGGCAAGGCGGAGGACGCCGACCGGACCCACCGGCACGCCGTCCTCTTGACTCACGTCGTCACGCGGGAGCCGGGAAACCCGAGTCAGAAACTGAAGGACAAGCTGTACGATATCGATGTCACCGAGATCGCATGGGCGTCCGAGGACGCCTTGCCTTTTCCTCTCTGCGTTTCCTCGATCACGGATGAGGATCATGGCCCCCAGAGCGTTGAAGACGTCAGCGTCGCCTTCGGGAATATCGTCCTGGCTGACCACGGCCTGAGCTGGGAAGAAAAGGCCATCAAGGACGGGGACCAAGCGGAGGTTCCGGCCGCGGAAAAAGTCTCTGCCCCGGAGAAAAGCGCGGACCGTTGTTCAGAGGTCAAGCCGCGATGGAAAACGCCGCGGTTCAGGCCCGCGCTCCAGGAGGGGCCCCTCACGTATGCCTCGCCCTGTGCCGCCAAGCGGGTCTTCCGTTTTGAGCCCAAAACGTCCGCGCCGGATGACGTGGCCGGCGACTTGACAAATCACGAGCTCCCGGCCGAGCTCGCAACCGCCTTGCTCTCTCACGGGTACGCCTTCGACCCCGGCCGCGTCTCGGTGCAAGGTTCGGAAGAAGAATGGTCCGTGAGCGACGGCAGCCATGTGTCCCTCATCCGCCGTCAGGGCAGCCAATTTGACGTCTATCCGGCGCCAACCTCCGCGGCCGGGCTGAGGCAGGTGAAACTCGACTCGGCTCTGCCGGAGATCCGGCTCATCGAAGAAGTCAGCGGCCATGACTGGGAGCCCGTCCAGGACCTGCTCCCGTATGAGGGTAACCATCGTAAATTCGTAGTCGAACAGGAAAACGACGGGACGGCATTCATCCGTTTTGGCGATGATGTCTACGGATCCTTCCCGGATGCCAAGGTGATTTTCGATGCGAAGTACAGGCTGGGCAACGGCCGCAGCGGAAACATCGGCGCCGAAACCCTGAAGCACATCGTGACTGACGACAGCCAAATCTCATCCATCACCAATTGGCTCCCGGCGGCGGGCGGCACGGACCCCGAGCCGATCGAGCGTGTCCGCCAGAGAGCTCCCTTTGCCTTTCGGCGACAGGAGAGGGCCGTCACGGCCGCGGACTACGCCGAAGTCGCCGAGCGCTATCCAGGCGTTCAGGATGCCGCGGCCACCTTTCGCTGGACCGGGAGCTGGCTCACGGTGTTCTTGACGATTGACCGAAAGGGCGGCGCGCCCGTGGACGACGACTTCCGGGCCGACATGAAAGCCCACGTCGAGAAGTACCGGCTGGCGGGCTACGACCTGGTCGTCGATGCCCCGCGCTTTGTGTCCTTGGAGATTGAAATGCGGGTCTGCGTCAAGCCCGGCTACTTCAAGGAGGATGTCAAAGAAGCCTTGCTCGACCTCTTCAGCAACGGTCGACTAGCGGACGGGCGGCTGGGGGTTTTCCATCCCGACCGTTTCACTTTCGGCCAGCCGGTTTATCTCAGCCGGATCTATGAAGCGGCCCTGAGTGTCGACGGAGTCCAGTCGGTCGAGGTGTCCAAGTTCCAGCGTCAAGGAGATGATACGTCGGACGCGGTTCAGGAAGGG